>Ga0310695_10000025_pt1 | contig 352419 bp, 380 predicted proteins | sample RumenRJG_04DNA_FD_203882 | JGI IMG/M metagenome (GOLD analysis project Ga0310695, IMG submission 203882) | Bovine rumen microbial communities from Lethbridge, Alberta, Canada - RJG_04 (v2) (version 2) | ecosystem: Host-associated > Mammals > Digestive system > Stomach > Rumen | place: Canada...
TCCATCCATTGAAATATATGGCGGAGACGGTGCGACTTGAACGCACAACAGAGGGGTTTCCTCTGCACCTGATTTCCAATCAGGCTCCTTACCAGTTAGAATACGTCTCCGTTTATGGAGCCTCCATACGGACTTGAACCGTCATCAAGTGATTACGAATCACTCGTTCTACCGATTGAACTATAGAGGCTCTTGAAATCGTCTAGGCCACCTTTTCTGGAGCAGGCTTCCATTCTGCATCGGAAATGGAATTCAGCTCATTCAGCGCCTCGGTCATGGACTTGGTCGTGCCAGCAAGGCATTCATTGCCCTTGAACTGAATGGCCTGCTTGTACTCATCTACGCATTCCTGAATGTATCTCGGTTCATTGTGCTGATACAGCTTCCATTTTTCGCTGGAATCATTGCGGACTAGATAGCCATCTGCCTGATCGATGTCATGCCGACCATACGCATTGTCTTCCCTCACTGCGGCAATCCAGTCTCTGGCCTCCATCCTTGCTTCGGTAGAGACTTCATGCATGCTCTCCAGATCGTCAACTACGGAAGCAAGCATTTCATCAAATGACAGGTCATCATTCATGAACATGGCATTGGCATTGAACTTCTTCCTGGCTTCATCAATGAACTTTTCGTTGGAATATGCCGCTTCGGCAAGCATTTTAATGGCCCACCAGCGTCCAAACGTCTTCTTCCAGGTGGCGTCAATCCTTTTAACGTCCTCAAGGCTCTTCACTTTGCCATTCATAGTATTTCTCCTCCTCTCCCTTATGATGATCTACGCATCTATCCAGATGCTGTATTCATATTCTCCAGTCGTCTTGTTCCAGACGGCATATTTCTTCCTTGAACCACTAACGCATTTAGGATCAATTCCAAGATCATCTTTCAGCCATTTCTTCCATGCAGAGATGGCACCTAATATCTTTGCTTCATATGCAGAAACAACAAATTCAATTGAAAATCCAGTAGGAATCTTTTTTACGTCAACGCTGGCACTGAATACCTTCAGCGTCTGCTTCAGGCGCTTCAGAATTGAATCCCGAATGGAATCTTCATTCAGAACAAAACCAGATTCAAGCAGTTTAGCCGTATACGTTTTCATATAAAACTATTCTTTTGCTAATATTTGAATTATGGCGGTGACGGCTGGCTCTGCCCCAGCGATGGACATTTCTGCCCATACTCCCTTAGCAGGGGAGCGGTTTTAGCTGACTCACCCACGTCACCAGAAATATGTGGAGCCTTCCGCCGGGATTGAACCGGCCACCTCATCCTTACCAAGGATGCGTTCTGCCAACTGAACTAGGAAGGCACATCCATACTTATATGCTTACCATTTCACCTTTATTCCAAGCCTGTCATTTGCATATTCGCTGAAGCATCTTGGACAGTCATGAATGCAATGTCCAACGTCTGTACCACCATCTGGACTCCATGAGAGCATCGGACAGTCAACCTGCCCATCAGCCCGCAATTCAGCGGCAATTTCACAGAGAATGCGAATCTTCTTTTTGAGAATGGCCACGCTTTCCTTTGAAGGCTTCAATGAATTGCTCCTTTCTACAGGCCATAGTTTTCAGGGAAGGAATGAAACCAGTCGGCAATGGCAAGTCCTGCATCGGTATAGACCCAGCAGCTTTCATTGTCCTTGGAGAACTCTCCAGCAAATGCAGGCCAGTCCTCCTTTGACCAGTGCCAGACAAGTCTTTTCTCCTTCAAAGCTTCAAGAATTGATTCCTCGCCATCATTGATATCCCTGTCCAGAAGCCGCCAGTTGCAGGCCTCTTCCGTACACCACTTGTCTTCAGACACATAGGAAAATCTTGTGCCAAGCAGTGCCACTTCAGCTTCAGTCAAGGACAAAGGCTTCACTGCATTCTCCTAGTCTAGAAAGATTTCAACTTCATCCGGTTCGGCCATCACCAGTTCCGACTTGTCCTGCCAGGAATATTCCGATGCAGAATGCCACTTGAACCACTCAAACCTTTCCTGAGGATTCCATTCCCTTGCAAATTCGGAACCATCATTCATCAATATGGTCAGATCCCTGCTTACATGCACTTTGGACTCATCATGTTCATCATACTCCATATTTTTGGCCATGTCAATGAACTTGCTGAAGTCAACGCCATAGAGAACCCCATCATTGATTCCTCTGGCCCTCACGCACTTGACGTCCTCAACGCCATATCCGCAAGCACCAATGTAGTCACACGCTTCTTCGGCCAGATTCGTCATGTCATCTCCTTGAACCACTCTTTCAGTAAGAATACTCTATCACAGACTGCAGCCACTGTCAACAGCATTTTTGATCATGTCTGGCCTGCTGGGACTTCCAGCAGGCCATCTCTGCTCTAGTCTAGAACATCGAAATAGAGGATGCAAAGTTCATCGCGGCTGGGACAGGCCATCTCGGGATTCTGCTCTGGCGCTTCATAGAAGTGGAACCATTCGGAGCCATCGGCCCACATGCGTCCAAAGAAGGAGCCATCCTTCATTACAATGCAGAGATCTGAATGAATGGCTGGAACGGTACCAATGCGTTCATACTCAACGTCAGAAGCAATCTCTGCAAAGTGCTCAAAAGGAATGCAGGCAAAGCCTCCACGCTTCATTGGCACCTTGACATAGGCCACGTCTTCAACAACGCGGTTGCTGTTCTCAAGAACCTGCCTCACCTCTCCCATGAGGCTGACAGGCGCCTCCCATATGGAGTCCTCATCTTCATCTTCAGCATCGCCATCGGCGCATCCAAGGTCCTGCAGGGACAGATGGTTCTCCTTGGCGTAGGAGATGCAGGAGGAGAAGAAGTGAGCCAGCTCGGCGCTGGGAATCCATTCAGCGTTGGGAACTTCCTCGTCATTCCAGAGGAAGCCAGCAACGTTCCACTGGCTGTCAAGACAGAGCATTGCAGACTGCTGACCCTCGTCCCAGCAGACGGCGTCAGCGATGCTGGAGTCATTGCCGAAGGCTTGAAGCTTGGAGCCAGCGAAGGCCTTCTCCACGGTGAGACGGTCAAGACCACGGTTCTGAGCAGACTCGGACAGAACAGTGAAACGCTGAATAAGACTCATATCTTTCTCCTTGGAAGGGGTTTGGGGAGGCCACTCATCGGAGCGATGGCTTCCCTCTCTCGGTACAGAAGCAGCCTAGCACGGACCAGACAGACTGTCAAGCAGATTTTTCAAAAATTTTTTCTTGCAAGAATCGTGCCAAACGCTGATCCCTCACTGAGACTATATCCATTGAATAAAGAGAAGGTCTTCATTGACATCATCCGTATAGTCTGGCTCAATTGAAACGGTTCCTACATAATGCCAATGCTCTTCTCCAGTATGATGACTTCTTCTTTCGACATAGGAGCCATCCTTGAGCACAATCTTGACAAGTGGATCAATGGCATAGACGCCTAGATCAGGATCGCCAGCAAATGGATCATAGTTGATTTTCTCCGCCACTCTGATGAAGCGTTCAGGCCTCAACACAACGCGATGGGAAAATGGCGAACCTGATTCAGAACGCTCCCTGCAGGTGACATAGAGAACGTCATCCAAAGTGCGACCATTGGAATCAAGTTCCTCTTCAAGTTCCTTCAGAAGATTTCTAGTTGACATTGAATCATTCCTCTATTCTGCATTCCAGCAAAGGAAAGGGCGCCTAGGCGCCCTTTCCTTGCATTCAGCATATAGAACCACTAGGCGGCAATGTCCGTAGGCTTAGGCGTCAATTCCTGCTTTTTGAACATCTTGCACACTTCTTCATAGCAGAGAGAGCGCACTTTCTCCTTGAATGCTCCATCTTCAAGATAGGCGCTTAACGCCCACGAACGATTGTCGTTGCATGCACTGTAGAAATGCAGCTTGAAGATTTTCTTGTCCTCTTCAACCAGAACAGAAGCGTCCTGCATCACAACGTCCTTGACGGCACTCTTGGTCCATCCAGTCTTCAGCATGTCCTTTGATACAGCCTTCACAAAAGGCTTCACAAACTCTTCAGTCTCCTGCACTTCCCCTGCCGCTTCGGCATCCTTCCAGCGCTGAGCGAAAAGATTGTTCATGTCATTTCCCATTTCACTGATGAAAGAACTAATAACGTCATGCCTGTACATATTGCATTTCCTCCTTGAATAAACGGTTGTTACAACCGCTTCTTTTCTTGACGCAAAATCATTTAATGATGAATTTTCTGCGTATTTTCCTCACTTTCGGCATCATAGGCCTTCCACCATTCAACCTCCTCCCTGAGAGATTCAAGATGGCGGTCAAGAATAATGATGGACGATTCAAGTCCAAGCCGCACATGCAGCTGCCGAGGTTGACCACAGTCTAGGACGTCCTGAATGGCCTTGCTTGACTCCATCCATTTCAGCGACTCCAGAGCATGCTCAACACGTTCGATGGCCAGCTGCAGTCCTTCAACTATCAAGTCCCTGTTGGGAATCATGATTCATTCTCCCTGCTCTAGTCCATAAGAGCGTAGTCGTTGATTTCTCCAGTACGAATGAGTTCCTTAAAAAGGATCTTGCAGAGGGCCTCATGCGTGTCCATGAGGCTGGATTTTATGACTCCTTCAGGAAGGTCTTCAATCGCTCCCTGAAGTTCATCTATCCATTCTTCAAGAACCTCACGCCTAGTTTCCATAGAAGCATTCCTCCTCGCGTCTGTATCTGCATCCACAGCATGATGCTGCGGCGCCGCTGTCATGTTCGCCATTCAATCCAAGACCAGACAGATCAGCCTTTGCAACCTCCCTGTTTCCACGCAGAAACGGCTCTCTGCTCCATCTGGCCAGCAGTGGCTCTCCACCAACGTACAGCAGACGGATCAACGTCTTCTGGACGGACAGCACCCTGCAGGGATGCAGGGTTCGTGTCGTCCGAACGGCTGGAACGTTCGGCAGACTGGCCAAGACATAATCGCCAGCATACACCCTCTGACCAGCCGCATCAAAAGCATACGCTTCATCATGCGTATTCATGCATTTGCATCCACATTCGTTCATTTGCATACAATCCTCAATGGAAGCGTTCACGGCGCTTCCATTGCAGCATCATATACTATTTTCATGGATGCGAATGCAGACTAAGCAGAAACTAATCCCATGCACCAAAGAAGGGGATCACGCCGAGAACGGCGGCCACAGCGACAGGAAGCTCGAGGTTCATCTCCCTAACCCAGCCAGCCAGCAGAACAAGGGCCACGCAGACAAAGGGCAGGAGACAGGCGTGGAACAGCTTAGGCGACATCTTGCTACTCCTTAGGGTTGTGCAGATTAGCAGAAAGCGGGAGGACGCTCTGGAAGCGTCCTCCCGCAAGGCTAGGCCTTTTTGTACTGAGGGCAGTACAGCACCTCGGCGAAGGCGGCCTGCTTGCACAGGGAAGCGCACTTGAGACACTTCTTGGCCACGCCAAGCTCAAAAAACTCCTTGTCGGCTTTCTTGAACTTCTTCACAGCATTGTTCCAGGCCTTGGCGGCGGCGACAGCGGAAGGCTTCATGGTCTTGGTGACTTTGATGGTGAGGGCGACAGCCATGTGACAGCTCCTTGGTGAGGGTGAGGGAGACGCGCAGGAGGAGACACTCTCCCACGCTCTTGACAGAAAGACTATAGCCTAGGCCGCGGCCGCTGTCAAGCGAAAAGATCAAAATTTTTTCGCATGCAAGACTCGTGCCATTCGGATCTCTATGCAAAAATCGTGCTAGCAAAAACTGCTATGCAAGAATCGTGCCAGACGTGATCACATGCAAGAATCGTGCCACGCTGTCAAATATTTTTGAGCCACTGGAGACGCTTATGGCAGCATCTGCCGTAGTCTTTGATGAACCCTACTCCACAGAGGAGAAAAGCTTTGAAGATGAGGTCCAAGAATGGATAGACGCTGGCCTCATTGATGAGGAGACAAACGTGGAGGTAGACTAGCACGGAGAGGGGAGCATTGCTCCCCTCGTCTGCCAGACACTGCTAGCGGCTCTCCATGCTGGAGAGCAGAGCATAGATGACTATGCAGACCAGAACGAGGCTGGCGCTAATCCAAAGCGGAGACAGCACCCACAGCCAGGACCAGTCTATCTGACCACAAAGCTTGAGAACGATAAAAGCTATGGTGAGCATGGGAACAAAGCCACCGAAGCTGACGTTGACGTTGTGATTCACTGAGATCTCCTTAATTGAAGTGAGAGCATTCTCCGCTCTTGACAGGCGTCACTGTAGACCAGACCGACCTTCCTGTCAAGCGTCCTGGCGAAATTTTTTCTCTAACTCCAACCAGTTGAAATTATTAAGCAAATCTGAAAAAGCATGCCTAATTGATCTTAATAGAGAGGAATGAGAGATATCCGATCTATATCTCCACTGGAATGAAGAAAGACGCTATAAAGAGACTGACGCGAAAAAGCAGCTCTAATTGATCTTAATAGAGAGGAAAGAAAAAAATTTATAGAGCAGAAAGGAGATGCTGGCGCGAAACGCAGTGAAGCGCCAGCAATGCCGCGTTAGCGGCATCAATGATGAATGACTTGAAGAAAAGCGGCTGACGCCGCTTGAGCCTGCTTCGCAGGCTCATCTTCAATTTTGTGAAGAATGATGGCTTGAAGCGATTTAAGCATGAAAGGGTTATATGGGCCAGGATTGCAGGAGGATGTGACATGATGCGTTCAAGCGATAGAAGCATAGCTTTCTAGCTGGCAGCAGGAGGAGCGTCTCCAGGACGCTCCTCCATGGCATGAAGCACAGTAAACTGGCTATTTCGCCTGAATGCTGGAGAAGCACTGGCAGTCATAGCTTTTAAGCCAGTTGAGCCAGTCATGCATCTTCACCTCGGCACAGGACTTGCAGCAGAAGTCCATTACTGGACAGCCTGCAGTGGCATCAATGCAGATTGGACATTCTCCATGTTCACATCTGGAATAGAGCGACTTGGCCTTGCTTTCAAGCTTGATTCCCTTCATGGCTTCCTCCTTGGACAATAAAAAAGGAGAGAGCAATGCTCTCTCCTCTGGAATGATGCTGGTGGTGTGCATGATCGGCATGTTCATTGCAGTTCCTCCAGCGGTATTTACGCAGTAGTGGCTCTATTCTCCCCAGAAGGCCTTTTCTTCAGCAGTCTCTGGTTCCTTCCATATGCAGTCTTCCATGGGACATGACACTGGAACATCTTCATATGCCGCTAGCAGACGCTGATATTCATGCTTCGCCAGATCATAGGACAGACCTTCCGAGGAATTGCTTTCATGCATTGCTTTGAACATTGAATGAATGAAGGCTCTGGTATGGGGATGCATTCTAGCCTTCTTCATTGCATTGGACTTCCACCAGTTCCATTCATTCTGATAGAGTCCTTCAATCCTCCAGTTGTAGGCAATTGAAGCGCCCAGGCCATCGCACACCAGTTCAAGAGCGTCTTCAAATGGCATCCTGATCAACTTGACGCCGTGATCTATGTCGTCAATCCAGTATTCATGATGATGGCTGTTCATTCCCTTGTGGTGCTGCCACGCCGGCGACCATCCATATTCTTTCTTGGCCAGATTGACTGGACTCTGCAATGGATCATAGAACTTGACGTTTTCGAGAAATTCCTTTGGATGGAACTTGGACATGTCATGCACAATTCCACGCCAGTACAGTCCAGCCTTGAAGCAGAACCATCCAACGCACAGCTTGTGTACAATGACTTTGAATGCGTATCTTGAAGCGGCCGCGGCCTTGTTCATTGATTTTTTCTCCATGATGCACATTCCAGAAACTACTTTAGACCAAGTTCCGACATGGTCTTTGCAGTATAGTGCCACCAGCCTTCATCATCAAAGACTAGATAGCCTCTGGATTCAAGATCAACGGTTTCCTCGCCATAGACGTCCTCTATTCCTTCTATTTCTATGGCGTAGTCCCATGCTCTGGACTCCTTTTTGCACTGGTCATCAAAGACTTCCGTCTCTGCATCATCATCCCAGCGGGTGATTCTGTGATTGAAGTGCCTGTCATGGAACATCGAGAGAACCTTGCGGTCCTTGGGTGAAAGCATTGCCTCCTCCTAAGCGTTGTTGAAATTTCAGTCAAGAAGCCTCTTGACAAATGCAGAATAGCAAAGAGTGGACTTTTTGTCAAGAGAAAGGCTCCATCTTCTGGAGCCTTTTGATTTTCTGAAGATGAAAGTAGCTGAATCTACATTCTGGCCTTGACCCATCTCTTCACTTCGGCTGGATCATCAAAGATGTTTGTATCGGCATTGCTTCCAAGTTTCTTCCAGGCCTTCTGGACGTCTGCTGGCTTTGCTCCAAGAATCTTTGTCAGTTCAGCAATGAGAAGATTGGGATCAACGTCTAGAGGACTGCCAGTGGCCTTGTCCGTGAGCAGTTTTGTCCACAGCTTTCTGTCGCCAAGGTCGAGGGCCACTGCAACGTCCTTCCATGTGGTGTCGGATTCTTCATTTTTGTTGAAGGTTTTGTTTATCCAGACAGCAATTCCTTCCTTCATTCTTGCTGGCTGAGCCGGCTTCATTCCAGAAAGTCCCTCTCTGGCCATTGTATTGAGCTGTACGCCAAATCTGGCTTCATTGAGGTATTGCGTATATGTTTTCATATTTTCTCCATTTAGTCTTTATTTTCTTCCAAAAATCTTGATCAGCTTGTCCGATGGAAGAAATGCGGCTGGATTTCCAAGCACTGCGGCATCCTTTCTGTGGTATCTGACAGGCTTCAGAAGAATTTTCTTCTTTCCATTGACAAATGCATTTGCTTCCAGCTTCCATTCAAAGTCAAAGCTTTCCTTGTTGAAGTATCCTTCCAGAGAGTCCCTTTCCTTGTAGGCCTTTCTGTCGCTGTTGCCAGTAAAGGAGACTATGATGGAAACGCTTTTGTCCTGGCTTGTGAAGATGGCCTTCATCCATGGCTCCTTTGTCTCTTCAAACTTCAGTCCCTGCGTTGTTGTTATCTCCGAAGTGAACTTCTGATGGACGAATTCTTCAAGATATGAACGGACTGCATCCTGCCTTAGGCTTGAATTGAAGAAGGTGAGCATGTGCAGTCGCATTTTTCTGCACACTTCCTCCTTCGGAAGCTCTGGTGGAACTTCTCCCTTGGGGAAGGTCTTTCCATACTTTCTCCAGCAGTGCATTCCACCAAATCCCTTGGTTCTGACTGGTCCACTGGCTCCAAACGTGACGTTTCTAATGGAGCCACCGATGTTCTTCTTCAGTATGTCGTTGGCGGCATTGATTTCCTTCATCTTGTCAAGGCTGCCACCCCTGTCTGGATGGCACTTCAAGGCCAGTTTCTTGTGAAGCCTTCTCAATTCGTCGGAAGTCTTTGGAAATTCGGCCAGTCCGAATATCTTCAAGGCTTCCTGCGGGGTCATCATGGCTTCCATCAGCCAGTCATGAAATGATTTCATTGAATATTGCTTGAGTGCATGAAATATTTACGCGGCATTGCAATGAATTGAAGACTAGATTGCATAGATGGCCAGCCATCCACGATTGCCAGCCAATGATGGCTTCATGTAGAAGTGGCAGTAGTCATTTTCAGTTTTGCCGCACATTTTGACGCCACCAATTACGCTACGGGGATCTTCCGTGAATCCTGCTTTGAGGAATCTGGCCTTAATATCATTGTGCATGGCGTCTGCATCGGCAGACTTCTTGAATACTACTGGAACTTCCTTGGCATATGTGCTGTAGGACCAGGGATATCTTGAATATTTTGGATGGTAGAGGCTGTAGGAGTCAATTTTGAATTTATTGCATGATGCATCAATGATGTCGGACACCTTTTCCGCAAATTCTTCTGAAGTGCTTTCTGGATAGAAGCAGCACCATTTTGCGTTGTATGACCATTCTGGCCAGCCAAAGTCAAGTTTAACGCCAAACTTTCTAGGGATGCTGTTGGCATCCAATGAAGCAAATTCAAGCGTAAAGGACTTGCTGGATATTGACGTTGACGTTCCCTTGTATTCATTGGAAAGGGCCTTGGAAACATTCTTGGCCATTGCAGAAATTTCCGACTTGGTGGGCAGTTCGGTATTCTGCCATTTAACCTGAACGCCTCGGCTCTTGTCTATTGCTCTCTTGTCGATCCATGAGATGACTTTCAGCTTGTCTTTGAGAGCGGTTTCTACTGTCTTGACTACCGAAAGCCTTGGATTTAGAAGTCTCAGCTTTGGAATTCCCGCTTCATCAATTCTAGTTTCTTTTACATATTCAGCAAACGTATGCATGGTTGTTGTCATTTTAATTTCATTATTTACGTTCATTTTCATAGCTTTTGTGGTTTTATTGACTGGTTTCATATTGCGTGAAGATTTAATGCTTATTTTGTAAATATTTCTGAACAAATTGGACGATGATGGGAAAACGCACCGTAATAATGCATGAAACTTATGACGAAACCCTCGAACCCCCTGCGGAAGAGCGCAGGAGGAAGTCCAAAAAGATAGAAAAACTTGAGAGAAGGCGGGAGAAGTTCGCCGAAGAAAAGAAATGGTCATTTGAATTGAAGCCGAAGACCGAAAACCAGAGACTGGCAATGCAGTATTTTGCCAGCAAGCCGATGGTTGTGCTTGAAGGCTCTGCTGGTTCTGGAAAGTCTACGCTGGCCACGGCATGGGCCTGCAGAAAGCTGGTTGATGGCTCCTTTGAAAGATTCGTTGTGACAAGAAACGCAATTGGAATTGGAAAGTCGGTTGGCTTCTTTCCTGGCACGGCTACTGAGAAATGCTCAATATGGATGGCCAACGTGCTTGGAATGTGTCGTGGATTCGTTGGAAAGGGTACTGTTGATCTCTGGATGAAGGGAGAAAGTCCAAAGCTGGTTCTTGAGCCAACGGAGATACTGCGTGGACAGTCATTTGAGAACACAATGGTTCTTGTGGAGGAGGCGCAGCAGCTTTCAATTGAAGAAATCAAGTGCATCTCAACCAGACTTGGAGAAAACAGCCTAATGGTCTTCACTGGAGACACAAGACAGAGAGACATACACACAAACGGACTGGAGTCATTCTGCAGGCTGGTGGAGAGAAATCACATAGATGAAGTTGGAGTGGTCAGATTCACTGACGACGACATAGTCCGTTCAGGACTGGTACGCAAATTGGTAAAGATGTTCAATAAGGAAGGAATATAGCATAGAAGAGAGGGGAGCAATATTGCTCCCCTCATTATTTCTATTCGGCTTCGTCATCCATCTCAAATTCATCTGGATTGGTGGACATAAGCCAGTTGGCAAAATGCGTTGCAAGACGCTTGCGGACAGACATCATTCCCTGATCATCATCAGTGCCTCTGGCGATTGCTTCAAGTTCCACTGCAACTCTGATGCCAAATTCGCTGATTGCATCATCATCCGAAATCTGAATCATCTGCACAACTGCATTTTCAGCAATGGCGCTGTCGATTGCGTCATCGAACACGTCAATTTCATCTTCTACCCCGAGATGGTTCTCAACGTATTTCACCATGTCATCGGCAACAAAGGCTACAAGAGCGTCAGCACGTTCATGACCGAGCATTGCTTCAAGAACTGAATTTTCCATATGCCTTCTATTCTCCTAATCCGTCAATAATCAACGGTTCGCTTTTCTTCTTTGATGGCTTGAACCATATTTCAACGTTTCCAATGTCTGATCTTCCTGGCTTTATTCCCGCTTCTGGTTCAGAGCGTCTTATTGAACCAGGACTTTCAACCCTTGCGAATGCTATCCACTCTTCAGGCTGGACTTTCCTTTTCCAGTGCTTGACAAAGCCATCAAAGGTTTCGCGTCCAATGTCAAGAGTGGTCTGCATCCATCCATTTCTGTTCTTCAGTTCTGCAATGAAGAGAAGCAGATCGGCTTCTGATGGATTTCCGCCAGGAAGACTCAGTCTGTATGACCAGACTCCGCTTGGACCAGCAAATGATCCCTTGCATATTCCGTTGTTCTTGTAGGCCATCCATTCTGAAAGCGTCTTCATTGCAGTATTCTGAATAGAATATTTACTTTATTTGAAATTTTCGGCCATCCAGTCGGCCGCCCAGATAAAGAGCCATCCAACTGCAAGACCAGTTCCAATTGCACCGGCAGTAAAAAGCATTCCATAGCCTCTATTGAATGATATTTGTAAGAGGCTATGGAATGCTTTTTGCGTTCTATCCAAGATGCTTGTGAGTTGTTCCAAACTCCTCATCTATGGCTTCAACTGGATCCTTGAAGGTCTCTGGATCTTCATCCCAGATTGCAGACGCCTTTCCTTCATCTCTTTCTTCAAGGTCATAGAGGGAGTTCTCCGCAGTCACTATTCTTGTGGTTCCAGTCTTTAGTTCAGATGGACGAAATCGCCACCAGGTATACTCCTGAATGTCCCTGCATATGCGCCTTCTGTCTGCCGCCTTGAGATCATCCGTTATTGGATAGAGTCGAAGAATGGAATCACTGTTGACGGCCTTCATTCCAAGTCCCTTCAGCTGCGGACAGGAGTCAATCGCCTTTGCAATGCGATTTTTAATGTCTTCAACGTCTGTTCCCTGCACGACAAAGGAAGAAGAGGAGCTGTTGGAGACGAAGCAGGTTCTGAATTTCATTCTACGACATCCTTATTGGCTGGCATGTTCCAAGCCGATCTGCAATGACCGTTCCAGGAGACCATTCCTCGCCATTTTCATCTTTAATCCAGCCAAAGAAGTCTCTGAAGGCATTCTCCCGTTCAACCATTACGGCTATCTTCTCCTTTGACTTCTGAAAGACGAATTCCTCTGAAAGAGTTTCTTCAACCCATGATTCATCGGAATAGCATTCTTCGGCCATCTGCTTGATGTTGCTCTTCCACTGACCACGTCCAATGCCATTGCCAAAGTTGAAGAACTCGACGTTGCCCTTCCAATCAAAGAACTTTCTTGCATTCCTTTCTGCAATGGCCTCTGCATTGGGACGATCCCTTTCGGAAGGAGTCATCTTGTCCAGCAGAATCTGCTTTCCACACTGAATGGCCTTCTCCTTCAGCGTTTCGGCATCCATATCATGAATGATGAAGGATGAAGATGAAGAATTTGACACAAAGCACGAACGCATCTTCATTGCATTTTCCTCTAGTTGTCTCGTTCAAGAACCTTGAAGCTGGGAATGACTTCTTCAAGACGCTCCATGACATTTTCTGCGCCATATTCAACTTCAATGTCAAAAATGTAGGAATGCTCTTCTTTGGCCTTGTTTTGATAGGCTTCCAGTTTCAGCCTGTATTCCTTGAGCCATCTGGCAAAGTCTTGATCGTCAGGATTTCGTTTCAGAAATCCCTCATAGTCCTTGATCTGCTCATTCAGATAGTCAATCTTGACTGCACTGCCCTCATCAATGCCTTTTGGCCTGTCTATGGACACAATGAATGAAGAACTGGAGCTGTTGGACACAAAGCAGGTTCTAAGTTTCATGATCTACTCTTCTTCGCTTTTAAGAACGTGAAAGTCTGGAAGAATGCTTCTAAGCTGGTCTATAACGTCCTCTGCACCATATGGAATGTTCAAGTCAAACACATAGGCCTTGTTTTCTGCGGCATACTTTTTATAGAATTGAATCTTTTCTTCAATCCTTTTGCATTCCTCCCGAGAGACTTCATCATTTGGATTGTTCTTCAACCAATGACTCTCATCAGACAGCATGTCGGACAGTCGTCTAAGATTCACTGCACCATAGTCATCTATGTCCTCGGGACGTCGCATAGACACTATAAAAGAGGAGCTGGAGCTGTTGGAGACAAAACAGGTTCTAATTTTCATCATGTCCTTCCTGGTCAATGAAGACCTCTTCCTCTTCAGGCTCAACCTCTTCAGAAAGAATGAGGCCTTCTGCCTTGAGATTGGAAATTTCTGCCTTGAAAGCTTCAAGAGAAAAGTTTCCTTCGTTCCAGCCGTTCATTTTATGCTCCTTTGCCACTATGTGGCGGAAAGATGTCTTTTCGCTTGCTATGGCTACTTTCTAGCATAGACCGGCCAAAGTGTCAATAAATTTTCTCCTATGCCGACATGAGAACCTTTGGGCCTCTAGACTGCTTTTCGTGCCGTCCAGTTCTAACAGGCTTGGAACGGCTTTTCTTCTTCAATATTCGGCCTTCCCTTGCAAGCTTGGCATGCATTTTCCTGCCCTTTGCAGTCAAGTGCCATCCATCCTCGGCCTTGAGTATTGCTCCAGCCCATTCAAGACGTTCAAGCACATTGGCACGACCATTAAGTTCATCAAATGAAGCCATCCAGGCATATGCATTTTTTTCTTCCATGGACCAGGTGGAAGATTCATAGAACCAGCTGAATCCATCAATCTTCCGCTTGAACTGCCCCAGCACGAGAACTTCCTCTCTGGTGAATATTCTCGTGCTGAACTTTCTTGTCCGACAGTGCCTGATTTCCTGCATGCGCCAGTCAAGCATTCAATGTCTCCCTATTCTTCTTGCAGATGACATTCCTTATAGGCAATAGCATGAAGATGGTTGTATATGTCCTGATAGACATAGGACTTGATTGTGTTCCAGTTTTGCGGACCAGACATTTTCATCATCATTCGCATGTCTATCTTGGCCAGAAGGCCACGGAACGAAGCAAGGTCATAGTGATCGAAGTCCATGATCCAGCAGGAATGGCCGTCATAGATGTTGTCTATGGCTTCATTGGAAATGAACTTGCGAATCCATTCGTTGACCGTGTCAACAGTTTCGGCCACAGGAGAGGAAGTGGCCGGAATGAACTTTTCTTCCAGTGCAGTTTTGGCCGTATTGTTTTCAATCATGTCATCCATGTCGATTTCAGAGCAGTCGATGAATGACACCTCGCGGTTCTTCTGCATGTATTCCTTGATAAAGGAAGGATAGAAGCCGCGTTCATAGTGCATGGCCAGAAGATATTCCACTATGCTGTCAATGAATTCGACAACATATCCAGCATCGCTATCAGTGGGAACATAGTTGACTTTCATCATTTCTTCCATGTCATATTCTCCTTTTTGCTTTTGTGAAGTCTACCAATGCATGGCAATGGTGCCGTCATAGCCAAGGGACACAATGCGGAGAACGCTTTCCAGCGCCCTCTTTGCATTGCCTTCGGTAGCGTCCCAGTAGTTGCTGGTCTCGTCATCACCGAGACGCCTCATGGCCTCAACAATGAGAGGAATGGCGTCCATGCACTTCATGCCATTAAGAGACTTGATGCCCATTTCATCATGAAAGGCCTTAACGTAGAAGGGAGCGTAGTTGAAAGTTACGTTCACTTCAAGAGACCAGGAACCACCGAGAGCGTAGGTTCCACCTCTGACATTGTGCTTGATAGGACTGCCCTTGCTGTCAACAATCCAGATGTCATAGGACATTGCTTCCTCCTTTGCTAGATGCGACCAGCTTCCTTCAACGTCTTCCACGCCTTCAAACCTTTGCTTGTCAAGCGGTAGAAGTCGTCGTCACTGACATACAACCACTCGTCACGCTCCAAGCGATCCAAGTCATCCCAGTTGTCCACTGTACGCATTTCATCAGAGACGCACCAGCATGACGCCTCCTTCGTGTACAAACCATCCTCCTCAACAAAGTCAATCATCTTGCTTTCATCATATTCAAACTCGCCAAAGATCTTGATCTCGCTGTTCGTGAACATGTTCAAGGACTCCTTGAAGGTTGTGGTTTGATGGGTTCTTGCTCTTTTGACAGGACATTTCTAGCATAGGAGGTCAAGAGTGTCAAGCATTGGCCTAAAATTTTTGGCCTGCTTCGATAAAGAATCATTTCTAAGCCACACAGAAACTCCATCATCTGAAAACACCCTGGCCAGCGAAATAGGAAATTCAACGTCGGCCTCTGCTTCTGGAGCATAGTCTAAAGAAGAAAGCCATTTGTCGGCCTTGTCATGCGTAGAAAATATCTTGTTCCCATCTGGACACTCAACATATACGCCCATGACTCCTCCTCTCTTGACAGCATAGTTTCTAGCACAGGCTCTCGAACCTGTCAAGCGGTTTTTTCGTCCTTTTTCTGCTTCCTTTCCCATCCCTTCCTGACCTGCTCGGAAGCCTGCTCCAAAGCGTGGAGGAAGTCTTCCAGATGCTCTCCAGAGCGAAAGATGAAGTCCTCGTCAAGATAGAGGTGACCCTTGAACAGAAGAAAGCAGGCGCACTTGAGACGCCTCCATAAAATCTTCCACCACTTGGCCTTCCACTCATCGCGCCATCCGCATTCAAAGAACAGAGTGGCAATGGGAATGCCCATCTCCTCGTCAACTATGACCTTAATGGAGTGATTTTCCACTCCACATTCGCAGGTTGTACGAAATATGACATAGCCTTCATGATCTTTTTCAATCTCTATGTTGCTTCGCTCCATTGCTCCTCCTAGAAGGCCTTGAGATCTCCATTGAGATACTGCTTGGCGATGGCTTCAGGAACCTTGGTCATCTTGACATGATCAATGTTGAATTCAAATGCGGCGCATTCTTCGGCCTTAGGATCGCAGGAGGTTGCAACCATCCACTTGAGATGCGTGTCCATGTCTTCAATAATGACAGGTTCAAAGACAATCTCCGAACCATGTTCATCAGTAAGCTTCCAGGCCTTGTCGGTATCAACGTCCATTGCGGCCTGTGCAGGAATGGAGAGAGCCAGAAGAATAATGGAGAAGAGAATGGATTTCATTGAAACCTCCTTGAGTTGCAGACTAAACATCCATTTCCTTGCGAATGAAGGAACCACGATGCTTTTCCTTGCGGCTGTAGTCCTTTTTGGAGCGATAGGCTCCAGCGTTGCGGCGCTTGGACACCATCTCCATGTACACAACAGGAGCCATCTTGACTTCGGTCTTTATGGAGCAGACTATCTTGGACATCGTGGTCCTCCCTTGCTTTAGAGATTATTTTTCTTCTTCTTCATCTTCATCTTCAAACGCACCGTTTTCGTATTCATCTTCCTCATCTTCTTCAACACGTTCAGCCAGCCAGTCGGCAAGATAAACGGCCAGTCCATGAAGAGCCGCCGCATTGTCTCGTCCCTGCCTAGACTGCCATTCCAGTTCAACTATCATGCGAGCCGTAAATTCAACCAGAGCGTGGCCGTCAATCACGCCAAGAATGCGAACGCCAGGATTGACGTTCATGGCCTTGTCCAGTACGCTGGCGTAGCCGTCGTCATCAAGAGGCTGCTGCATCAGATTTGAAATGTCCGAAGTCACGCAGGCCACAAGTTTCTCTACACGGCTGGAATCGAGAAGATTGTTGATAATGGAAAAGTCGCTCACGAAAGCCTCCTGGGTTTAGATGGTTGAAAGAGCAGTTCCCGCTCTTGACAGGAGCAGTTTTAGCACGGCTGGCCGTTCCTGTCAAGCGGCCAGCCGAAAAATTTTCCTTTAGGCCTGCCGAACGGCCGAAAGCATGTCTGCACCAGACGAAAGCGCCTCAATCATGGAGAAGCTGTCGGCTTCCGTCTTGTCTAGACGGACTTCAGAGCATCTGGGAAGGAAAAGCGACCATTCTCCATTCTCATCCGCTATAAGTCCATTGGACTTCACTTCAAGAAAGAGTCCATGCTCCATTAAGTCCTCCTTTGCATCCCACAGAGCATGACGTTCATCATCGGAAAATCCAGAGCCAACTCCAACCTTGAGCAGTCCATCAGAGGACTCGCAGATGGCGCATCCAAGCATTCCGCGATACTTTCCAGTTCCTTCCATCATGTCAATGACTTTGAGGGTGTTTTCAATAACGATCTTGAACTTGACGCAATTCTTTGATCTCTTTCCCTCCCAGAGCATATTGCGGTTCTTGAGTATGGTTCCCTCCTCGCCGCGATTGATCATCTGCTGGAAGTGAACAAACGCTTCATCCTTGCTGGCGACTTCCCTTGATTCGACAACAGACACCATCTTGCAGGAGGAAAAGGTCTTCTGCATCATCTGCAAAGTCTTCCAGTAGGGAATTGACCCACGACCACGGTCATATTCAACGGCAGTCACAATGTCCCAGATAACAAATCTAATTCTGTCTGCCTCCTTTTCCGATATGGTTCCATGCAGAGCCTTGTTCAGCAGGCCATTTCCTTCCTTGCGGGACATTATTTTTCCGCTGTCATCTACGGCCAGAAGCTCTCCATCAACAATCCATCCATCGGATATTGCATCGGACAAATCTTTGCTTAGTGCATTCAGGCCAAGAAACTCCTTTCCAGAGGAAGAGAGAAATGCGGCATGGCCATCTTCAACGAATGCAAGGCATCTGGCACCATCCATCTTGGTCTGCGATATTGCAGGCCATTCAATTTCAGCCATGTTTTTTGCAGAGAATGGCATGGCCTTGCAGAGCAGAACCTTTTTCTTGAAATGATCAGGCCAGACCTTGCGGCACAGCGTTGCTTCAACGCCACAGTTGGGAAACTTGGTCAACATGCGGACAAAGACCTCAGCATCATTTCTGGTGCATCTGTCCAGAATGTTCTGGACAGCATCTCTGGCCTTGTTTCCGGTCAATTCTCTGGAGGAAAGCTGATCAAGAATTGAGAGCATATCCTGCATTTCCACGCCATCGCCACAGCCATGCTCGGGAATCTGCTTCACGCCATACTTTTTGTCGTTGAGACAGGCTTCAAAGAAGGAGAGTACGTCCTGATCGTCCTTGGAGTATTTCAGAATGGCCAGACGATTGTTGGTACTGGGTTCATTCTGCAAGGCGTTGACAACATCCCATACTTTCGCGGTAGACATTAGGCTTGCTCCTTTTCGCTTGGCGTTGACAGAAAGAATTGTACTCCCTTCAGCGACAGATGTCAAGCGTTCCCGAGAATTTTTTTTGCAGTCTCTCTGCCCTTGGGAGTGAGGCATGCCGTCATGCGATCCCCGTCAATCTCTCCTATTCTGATAAAACCATTCTCCTCAAGGAGTTTGGCCTGCCAGCGATAGCATCTTTTGCTAGGAAATTTGATATTTTCTGCGGCGCAGCTTAGAATCTGCATGTCCACAGGTTCCCATACCCATCCATCAACAAACATGGCCATAGCAGAATGCACCTCATGCTTAGAAGTATTCCTCTTCCTCTTCATCTGCACAGTCATCTGTTTCGATGGAAAGTGGTCCAAGATGAATGAGACCACGTCCTTCCTTCCAGCAGACAAGAGAGCCGCTTTCTTCCACTACAACCCACAGTTCTTTGGAGTCAATTCTGCCTTTGGCTTCTTCAGAGACAAGTTCCTCGGGAACTGCACCAAGCAGTCCTGCATCGACTCCAAAGGAATAGAAGGAATTGTTTGCAGAACAGTATCCAGAATAGAGACCATCGCCCCATGCGGTGCTGTAGACGGCCATCTTGCATCCCTTGTATTCAAAGAGACCATTTCCTTCAAAGTAGTTCACATGCTCCAGAAGGGAATGCCACTCTTCATCAGGAATGACATAGCATGGATCGCCAATGTAGTATCTGCCAGCAGGAAGAATGGCAGGACTGCTGTCAGCACCGAAGCATTCGCCGCTGAAATTGGAATGAATGACATTTGCGTTCATTTGCAGTCTCCTTTTGCTATATTCTGGTGGCCTGAAACCAGTCCACTTCATAGAGATAGATTTCCTTGCCAGATGCAGTCTTGGCCCATTCATAGGTCGACAGAGAGCGTTCGGCCCAGTCAAGATTCCTTCTGGCCTCCTTTTTGAATCCATTCTTCAGAAGATCCATGGCCTTGGCGGCATAGCGTCCTGCGCTGTCCAGTTCCGAGTTGGCAAGAGCCGCACGAAACGCTGGAACGCTGGGAAATTTTCGGGAGGCACCTTCCACATCCATGGGAAGCCTGCCAGTCTCAGAGAGGGACTTGATCTGCTGGGCGCGTTCAAAAATGCCGATCACGGAAGCCTCCTTGGCTGGTGGTTCTCTCAACTGACGTGAGCAGCCTAGCATAGGCCGCGGCCGCTGTCAAGTGGTCAGGCGAAAAAATCGCTGGTCAGCACACTATCTAAAATAAATACACTAAGCTGCAATATCCTGTGCAATAGAGAAGGAACATGGCTTTTAATATTGAAAGGTTGACTATAAAGGATACATTCACCAACTGGAGAGACAAGATAAACGGCTTTATAGACATAGCCGTTCTTGCTCCAATGGCCGATGAAAATGGCGTCATGTACATAGACGTTCCTCACTGCAATGCCAGAGAAGTCGTGTTCAATGTTCCCGTACGAATGAATGAGGAGTCAACAGCGGCAAGCCTTGAATGCACTACTTCATTCAAATCGCCAAAAACCGTAACGACGATTCAGGAAACGGCCGACGCTGGCTTCAAATTAACTGGAAAGGAAGACTATATTCCATGGATTTCTGGACAAACGCAAAATGGCATCATAACAATATACACGTCTTCGTTTGATGATTCTCTGCATTTTGCTGGCTTGAACATGGATGGAGAACTTGTCAACACGTTTTCGTGGAATCCAGTGACGAATCTTGTTTCTGCAACTGTTAGCAGGGCCAACAACGCCAATATAGCTGACACTTCAACAACGTTTCAGGTTGCAGACCTTACAGGAACAACAATACCTGGAGCATATCCAATTTTCTTTGGTCCAGTTGAAGGAACTGCTGGCAGTGGTTCAATGGACAATAGTCTTACCTATCAGCCAAGAACTGGAACGCTTTCTGCAAAGAATTTTCAAGGTAATCTTATTGGCAATTCGGCAAGCGCGACAAAGGCCGAAAAACTTGCAAATGCAAGGAAACTGCAGCTTGGACAGGATGCAACAGGATATGCAGTTTTTGATGGAACGGCTGACGTGACAATTCCATGCAAGCTGAATGCAACTGGAGTTATCGCTGGCTTGTATGGACCAGCTTCAAATGTCAATGTTCCAAGAACAAACAGACGCTTTGTCGTTCCATCATTCAGAGTTGACGAAAAGGGAAGAATCACTGAAGCCTATACGCGAACAGTTGAATTTCCATTCCCTGAAGTGGACATTGATACTGAAATCAATCCAAATTCGCAAAATGCCGTTTCTAATTCTGCGGTTGCTCCCAGAATATTGAACATAGAAAGCATTCTAGAAAGGACTCCAGGAATGGAGACGGCCACTCCATCAAGCAATGGTCTCATGTCTGCGGCAGACAAGACCAAGTTAAATGGACTTTCCCAGCTTCCGAGAATAAATTCCGTTGGCGTACAGATATTCAATGGCACAACGTCAACAGTAAAGTCTACAGTCACGAAACCGCTGTCCACGTCAAAACTTAGTCAGTTGACCATCAATGCAAAAAATGGCCTCAACGGTACGGTTTCAGTAACGGATCAACAGAACAATTCCCTAGTTGCAATTGATCTTTCTGTAGAACTTGGAGAACTTGCTGGTTCTGGTCTTTCTTCATCAAATGGAAAATTGACTGTTCCAAACTACACTGGCGCCACTTCATCTGCGGCCGGAACTGCTGGACTTGTTCCATCTGCAACGGCCGCACAAAGAGGACTTTTCTTGAATGGTGCTGGTCAATGGGCCAATCCAGTTGGAACGACATACAGTCCAGCAACGTCAAGCGCGAATGGACTCATGTCGGCCGCAGATAAGGCCAAACTTGATGGAATTGCTGCACAGGCCGACAACGTAACGTTCACTCGTTCGTTGACTAGTGGCACCAAGATTGGAACAATTACAATCAATGGAACGGCCACAGACATATATGGAGAAAAGAATACTGATACAAAGTATTCAAACTTCACTGCGGCAACAGCATCTGCGGCAGGAAATGCTGGACTTGTTCCTGCACCAGCAAAGGGAGCACAGGCCAAGTTTCTTAGAGCTGATGCTACTTGGCAGACTCCTCCAGTGCAGACGTATTCTCCAGCAACAACAAGTGCCAATGGTCTAATGACAGCGGCCATGGTTACAAAACTTAATTCAATTGACAGTGGAGCGAACAGCGTTCCAATTGGAACAATATCTTATTTTGCTGGAAAAACTGCACCAAGCAAGTATCTTGTCTGTAATGGACAGGCTGTTAGCAGAACAACATATTCGGCCTTGTTTGGTGTTATTGGAACAACATATGGAGCAGGCAATGGTTCTTCTACGTTTAATGTACCAAATTTAATTGGAAGATTTCCAGAAGGCAACGCTACTCCTGGCACAGTAAAAGCGGCTGGTCTGCCAAATATTAGCGGCGGACATTTAAGATTGCTTGATCCTGGAGATATAGAAACTGTGTCTGGTGGTCCATTTAGAGTTTCTGTATTTACAAAAACTCCATTTTATGCTGGATCAGACAATAATGCCTTTGACTGTGATATTGATTTTAATGCTTCATGGGCTAATTCAATATATGGCAATTCAAATACAGTTCAACCACCTGCACTAACATTGCTTCCTATAATAAAGGCTTTATAAGGCTTTGATAATCGGAAGAAGCGTAAGCGTTGGTGGCTGAACAGTAGAAGATGCTCCATATATCGAATTTGACTTGATGTATCAAATGTAAAACAACACATTAATCCATGTCGAATTTTATCCGAATCGTCATAATATTATGGAACATAATCCTGTGATTTTAAAATCAAACCAAATGGTCCATTAACGGTTGTACATTCTTCATAAGTTTAACCAAAAGTTTCAAATTTGTCTTCCGAACGACTTGAATCAATTTTGTCGCTAATATTTGGCAGACCAGCCGCTTTTACTGTTCCAGGAGTAGCATTGCCTTGCGGGAAGCGATTGATTAATATATTAATGTGTTGTAAAAATAATATGCAATTGATGAAGTTGCTCTAGTATGCGAACTTCCATATTCTGGAAAGTCTGAACTTCTTGAAAAATTTGGTAAACCATTTTTTACTTCTATTCAGACTATCCATTGACTGATAAGAAAAAAAGAGTTTTAACGGAATATCGGCAGGCCTTGCGGGACATCACGAAACAGCCTGGCTGGTCAAGAGACATTCAATGGCCAGAGAAGCCGAAGTTATAATAGCAAATGGCTGGAATAATTATTCCAGCCATTTTTGTTGATGCAGAACAGCATATTTGACCTTGTTTGGCGTTATTGGAACAACATATGGAGCAGGCAATGATTCCAGCATCTTTAACCTTCCAAACTTAATCAACCGCTTTCCACAAGGCAACATCACTCTTGATACAGTAAAAGTTGTTGATTAATATATTAATAGTGTTATAAAAATAATATGCCAATTGATGAAGTCGCTCTAGTATGCGGACTTCCATATTCTGGAAAGTCTGAACTTCTTGAAAAATCTGGTGAACCATTTTTAAAATGGAATGAATTTCTTCAAAAGAAGTATAAAACTTTAGATTTTCAAGCAATTGAATTACATTTATCCTTAAAAAGAAAGAAAACAATCAAAGAATTTGCTGAATTGACTAGAAAACTTACACTTGAAATGGAAGGAAAACGATTCTGGATTGAAGGTAGATTTATAATGCGTGAAGAACGTTTAGAAATGAAAAATGTTTTTCATGAAGTTGGCTTTAAAAGAATTGGATGTCTTGTTTTACATAATGTAAAAATATCTGAATTATTGAATAGATGCGAACAAATTTCAAAAAATTTTTCAAGAGATTCAAGCGATCTAATGTGGCAAATGCAAAATTTTGAAATTCCATCTAGAAATGAAGGCTTTGCTTGGATTGATTTTATTCAGCCTGCTGATAGTCATTTAAGAGAAATTTCAGAATAAATGATGTTTAAAGGAGAAAATCAATGGAAGATCCACTAAAACATTATGGTTCAGATGATATTGACTGGTCTATTGGATCATTGTTTTGCCACGAAAGACCATTATTCAAGATTTTAACACTTTGTAAAACTTATGGAATATCTTCTGGAATCAAATGGGTTTTTGGCAGCCCATTATGTATTATGGGAGGAGGAAGAGTTTCTCCTGTAGATTTGAATGCGTCTGATGCTATAGGAATTATGGAGAAATGGATTAATCAAGGAATAGGATGTCGTTTAACATTTCAAAATCCATATCTGTCTTATGATGATTGTTATCAAGACAAAAAAGGAATGGATATTTTAAAATCAGCGAATGAAATGTCAACAAAAGATGTTACTAATGGAGTAATTCTTGCTTCCGACATTTTAGCTGACATTGTTAGAGAGAAGTTTCCGAATCTTCAAGTTATTCTTTCAACAATTAGAACTGCCTTTGATGTAGGATATGGTCCAAAAAAGGATACGCTTGAATGGTATGCAGAAAAATTGAAAGATTCTTTATATGATATTGTTGTTGTAAATGCCGCTAAATGTTGGGAGGATGGATTTTTTGAGGCTCTTCCGGAAAAAAATAAGATTGAAGTTATTGCGTCTCATGCTTGTGTAAGAAACTGTCCCAGAGCAATGCGACATTATGATGCCATGATATGGGGAAGTCTTTGTCGAATTTTTAAGATTCCTGGAAATGGTTCATTAGAGCAATGCAATAGAATTTCCGAAGAATGCATTAGATATAAAAGAAATCATCCATTTGAATGTAGTTCATTAAATGAAAAACAAATTTCACATCTTGTTTCTATTGGAATACATCATTTTAAGATTGCTGGTCGTGTAGACAATGATGATGATCATTTAAGAGATGTACTTCAATATGTATTTCATCCAGAAAAGGTTAGATTCATGATGAATTCTATAGATTAGAAATTAATAATTTAGATAATAAAAAAGGGATGGATTTTAAAATCCATCCCTTTTTTATTTCAGTATCTATCCACCCTGATGCATTACCGTCATTGCGGCGGCGTCAAGATCAGTGGATTCCGCTGGTGGAGTAGTTGGAACGTATGGCATGTCCTGGGTTCCAGGGCCATCGGTGGATGGATTGTCCACAATTGGGTCTGGAATTTCTCCTCCATTTGGAAGCGAGAAGAGATTTGCATTCATTGCATCTCCAAGCAGAGGAGGCTCATCAACAGGCTTCGGAGGAGGAGTTTCGTTGATTCCTCTTTGTGCGGAGTCAAATGAAGATGCTTCCCTGTCTAGACCAGTGGAATCCTTCCAGTGCTGCGTTACGCCTACTGTAAGAAGCTGACCAACGTTTGCTGGCTCTTCAGTCCACGAAAGCGTTCCAGTCTCTGGATCCCATTGAGGAGCAAATCCAGAATCATTGTCAAATCCATTTCCATTCCACTTCAGAATGAAGGTTTCGGATGCACTTCCATGTCCAATGGTGACTTCAACCCAGCTATTTGCATCAGGATTTTCTGGATCAGCCTTGAGAATGTCCTGATCAACCTTCACTTCAACTGGAACGCCCCACCAGTCTGCATTGGCAATGACATGGTCTACGGATGCAATTGAAGCGTCTACATTGACTGCGGCTGAAGCGTCTTCATATCCACCAGTCTGTACATGGTCGGCAATGAATGCACTGTCGCCATCTGCATCGCGTCCGCTTCTGAAATGGAGATCAATTTCATTCTCTCCATTGACAGTAAACTCCTGATATTCGCCAAACTTCCAGGTGCCGTCATTTCCAACTATGATGCTGAAGAGGAGTGGTCCATCTGCATTGTCGAGATGTCCATATATGATGGAATCTCCGCCTTCATATGAGAGCTGAACAGTATGGACGCTGCTGTCTGAAAGAACGACGTTTTCAATCTTGTTTCCCATTGCTTCGGCATCAAACGTGATGGACTTGTCTCCAGTCATCCATCCATCGGCGCTGGCATGGATTTCAATCTGTCCTTCATAGGCATGGATTGGATCTTCCTGTGGAAGAGTGCTGAAGTCAATCTTTCTTACAGTCCATTCATTGTCGGATACTGTCTTGTACTGGTTTCTCTTGCCAGGATCAATGGAATCGTTGTCTGGCGGAGAAATGACAACCATGTCAAATCCACCAGCAATTCCAGTACCGAACGTTCTTTCGCTTTCACCCTTTGACAGTCCAGTGGCCGCATCCCACCAGACCATTTCTCCATCGCGGTAGAACGTGACTGTTGCCGCTTCTGGGAACTGACGGTCATTGGCCATTGACGTCGACTTTGGATCATAGCAGGCGCCAAATTCGATGGTGATGCCGTATGCAAGATGTCCATCAAGGTCTACAACGACGGCCTGGCCCTGATGATTCACAATGTCATGCGAAATCTCCTTTCCATGCTCCCACTTTGCTCCGGAATGACAGTCAAGTCCCCAGTTTTGAGGCTTGGCCGCATTGCTGTTGTGGTTTGAATACTGAAGATAGTGATTCTTGTGTTCAAGAGAGTCCTGAACTCCGTCTAGAAGTCCCTGTGGAATCCATCCATTTTCATCATACTGCATAATGCCTGGAGACAGCGTAACGCCTTCTGCGGCCCAGAACTGAAGTCCATCAAGATTGTTGTGGAATCTTGTTCCAGCCTGTCCATGAGTGAAGTCCATTGCAGGTCCACAGTCTATGAGGTTTCTTGTGGAAGCAGACATTCCAGCACTTGCATTGTCAAGCACATGTCCACCCTTGACTTCCATCCAAGGAGCGTCGTCTTCAAATGCAATGCTCACGCTCTTGAATCCAGTCTTGTCTCCTTCCGTCCAGGCCGCCTTAATGCAGTCCAGAGCAATGGATTCGTCTGTCTGCAAAGCATCATTGTGAATGATGGACGCTCCACCAAGAAGCCTTGTGGACAGATGTCCATCATCGGAGACTTCAACTTCCAGAACGTCTCTTTCCTCCACGCGGTTGAGCTGAACGCGACCAACAATGCGATGGTCATCAACCTTCACAAGTTCAATGTCTCTTTCAAGACCATCAATCAGGGCCCTGAAGTCCTGTCCTGGCTGATGGTCTATTGCAAGAGTCCATTCAACGTGTCCAAAGAGGCTTGAAGAGCCACCGAGATAGATTGATGCCTCTGCATTTCCAGTGTCTTCTGGATTCTGCGAACCAGTGACAAACGTTTCGTCAAGAGAGCCAACGCTTTCGGCCATAGAAACGTCAATGTCTCTTTCAGCCGAATTGCATACGGGATTCTCATATTCCAGTCCATTCATTGATGGATTGGAGATTGAGGCTTCAACATGCACTGGCTCTCCATCAATTGTAGATTCAGGAAGGGCAAACGCAATGGAATCTGTCCACATTTCCCTGATTTCATCATAATGAAGATGCATGTCAAATGAACGTTCATTGACATTGAGAGTCAAGTCAATGACTCCATCTCCAGCTGGCTGAGAAGAATAGACTTCAACGACACACTGACCATCTATTGAGTAGATTGTCGTGTTGAACACAGCCTCATCATGATCATCAACAATGGAAGCCGTAGTGGCGTCTCCATAGTCTGGATTCTCCCAGACGTGATCATCATGCACGGCATTGACTATCTCTGCATTCCATTCATCCTTGCCGTTGATCAGAAGATCATCCTCTCTGACGTCAATCTCAATCTTGCCAGTCCAGCCATCTTCTTCGGTCCATGTCATTGGAACAAAGTAGTCCTCGCCTTCAACATTGACCTGTACGGTGAGGCTGCCAGTGGCAACAGGATCATCGGTAGCAATGTCAAAGACAATCTTCTTTGCATCTTCATCCAGATGCTGTCCAGCAATAGTGAACTTCACTTCATCAAGCGTATCCATAATCTGGACGTCAATTGGCTCCTGGAAGTCTCTGGTGTCAAATCCGCCACCAGCGATGGACATGATCTGCGCCTGGATAGTTTCGGCGTCAATGAACGGATCTTCGGTGTTTGCATTTTCAACGCTGAATGGAATTTCAACGTCTCCAGCAGAGATAGGAACTTCAATGAGGGCATCTCCAATCTTGACAAGAGCCGTGCAGTCTTCCCTTGGAGGATTGTCGAGAATGAGCGTTCCCGTGATGTCATTTCCTTCAAAGACTGCAGGAACTACTAGTTCTGCATGGACATTGTATGGTTCATGCTCAATGAACACGTCCGTTTGTGTAGAATTGCATACAGGACTCTCATATTCCAGACCATTCATTGATGGATTGGAGATTGAGGCCTCAATATGCAGGGTTTGATCATTGATTCCAGGCTTTGGAAGTTCAAATGAGACTGAATTGGTCCAAAGCTCCCTTGCTTCATTCCACTGAAGATCAATCTGCTGGCTTTCGCCATTGACTGTCAAGACAAGAGATGGATGTCCTTCGGATGAATTTGGCTGTGCAGAAGTCACTTCAACAGCATAATTGGATTCATTGACCGTAATGGACGTGTTGAAGACTGCATCGTCCTGGTTGTCTATGACCGTTGCTTCCGTTTCATCTCCGTAATTGGGGTTCTCCCATTCATAGGAGTCATGCTGGGCGCTGACTACATAGGCCTCCATCACGTCCTCGCCATTTATGAGGAGGTCATTGTCTCTTACAGATACATCCACATGGCCTACCCAGCCAGCATCAGTCCATTCCATGTCGACCGAATAGTCTTCTCCGTCAATCTTGACTATTGCAGTCAATGCACCAGTTTGAACAGGATCATCGGAAGTGACCGTGAACCTTACGGTTTCGGCCGTCTCGTAAACATCCTCTCCAGTGATTGCAAACTTCACTTCGTCAATGGTGTCTAGAATGTCAACGGTGATTGGATCTTCAAGGCTAGTCGCATCATATCCACCGCCATTGATGGACACTATCTTAGCTTCAATCTGAGATGCGTCAATGAATGGATCTTCCTTGTTCGGATTCTCAACCGTGAAGGTGGCTTCATTCTCATTGGCCTTGACAGGCACTTCAATGGTGGCATCTCTAACCTTGACGGTTGCAATGCAGTCTTCAAGCGGAGCATTGTCAAGAATGACCTTGCCTGCAATCTCGTTTCCTTCAAAGACTGAAGGAATTTCAAGATGGGGATTGACTGGCCAATACTCATGTTCAACCACGATGTCCTTCGTTGCAGAATTGAGGATTGGATTCTCATATTCCAATCCAAGCATTGATGGATTGGAGATTGAAGCCTCAACATGGACAGTTTCATCTGAATGCGTAGGAGCAGGAAGGTCAAAGGAGACGCTTTCAGTCCAAAGCTCCCTTGTTTCATCCCAATGCAGATCAATCTGCTGACTTTCTCCGTTGACGGTTAATGTCAGCGTTGGATGTCCATCAGATGAATTCGGCTGTGAGGAAGTCACTTCTACAATGTACTGACCATTAACAACGCTGATTGCAGTATTGAATACGGCATCATCCACATTGTCAATGACGGTTGCTTCTGTCGTCTTTCCGTAGTTTGGATTCTCCCATTCATAGGAGTTGTGCTTTGCAGAGACAATGTATACATCAATGGTGTCCTTTCCGTTGATCAGCAAGTCATTCTCTCTGACTGGCACTTCAACCTGTCCAGTCCAAGTGTTGTCAACAAGATGCATCTCAACAGAGTATTCCCTGCCATCAATGCTTGCAACTACAGTCAATGAGCCAGTTTGCACTGGATCATCAGACGTGATGGTGAAGACAGTGGTTTCCGCAGTCTCATCCACATTCTGTCCAGTGATTGCAAACTTCACTTCATCAATGGTGTCGAGAATGTCAACGTTGATTGGATCTTGAAGGGAGACGGAATCATATCCACCACCATTGATGGAGACGATTTCGGCCTGTACCGAAGATGCATCAATGAAAGGATCCTCTCCATTTGAATTATCCACAGTGAATGATGCTTCTGTTGCATTTGCTGGAATCGGCACTTCAACCGTTGCATCTCCAACCTTGACAAATGCAATGCAGTCGTCATTGAATGGAGCATTGTCAAGAATGACCTTTCCAGAGATTTCATTTCCTTCAAAAACCGATGGAATCTCAAGATGTGCATTCACCAGCCAAGGTTCATGTTCAACCACAATGTCCTTCGTTGCAGAATTGAGGATTGGATTCTCATACTCCAGTCCAAGCATTGAAGGATTGGAGATTGAAGCATCAACGTGTATGGTTTCATCCGAATGCGTAGGAGCAGGCAGTTTGAATGCAGTGGATTCCGTCCAGATTTCTCTTGCTTCATCCCAATGCAGATTGATCTGCTGACTTTCACCATTGACCGTCAATGTCAACGATGGATGTCCTTCAGCAGAATATGGCTGTGTGGAAGTCACTTCAACAATGTACTGTCCATCAACCACATTGATTGCAGTGTTGAAGACTGCATCATCAACGTTGTCAATGACAGTGACTTCTGTCTTTCCGCCGTAGTTTGGGTTCTCCCATTCATAAGCATCATGCCTTGCGGAGACAATGTGTGCTTCGATAGTATCCTTGCCGTTAATAAGAAGGTCATTTTCCCTTACAGGAACTTCAACGTGACCAATCCAGGAGCCGTCAATAAGCTCCATTTCAACGGAATATTCCTTTCCGTCAATGCTTGCGACTACGGTTAATGAGCCAGTCTGTACCGGATCATCGGACGTAATAGCGAACGTGGCTGTTGTGGCCGTTTCATCTACAGCTTCTCCAGTGATCGCGAACTTCACTTCGTCAATTGTGTCGAGAATGTCAACATTAATTGGACTGTCAATATTGACTTCGTCGTAACCGCCGCCGTTGATGGACTCTATGTGCGCCTCGATGCTTGAAGCATCAATGAACGGATCCTCACCATTTGGATTGGATACGGTAAATTCAACTTCCATTGCATTGGCTGGAATCGGCACTTCAACCGTTTCGCTTCCTACAATGATTGTAGCAGTGCAGTCCTCAAAGGGGGCCTTGTCGAAAATGACCTTGCCTGCAATCTCGTTTCCTTCGAATACGGAAGGAATCTCTAGAGATGCATTGACTGCCCAGTGTTCGTGCTCTACAACAATGTCCTTGACGGCAGAATTGCAGACTGGATTTTCGTACTCAAGTCCCTTCATTGATGGATTGGAAATGGAAGCTTCCACATGCACAGTTTCATCCGCATGGGTAGGAGCAGGCAGGTCGAAAGACACGCTTTCAGTCCACATTTCCCTTGCATCATCCCAATGGAGATCAATTTGTCTGTCTTCTCCATTGACGCTCAAGGTAAGCGTTGGATGTCCTTCATTGGAGTTTGGCTGTGATGAAGTCACTTCAACAATGTAGTGTCCATCTTCAACGCTGATTGCAGTATTGAATACTGTATCATCCTTGTTGTCTACAATTGATGCTTCAGATGCATTTCCATAGTTTGGATTCTCCCATTCCTTTCCATCATGAGAGGCGCTAATGACTTGTGCAGTCATAGTGTCCTTTCCGTTAACGAGGAGATCATTCTCCCTTACAGGCACTTCAACCTGTCCAGTCCATCCAGATTCGGTCCATTCCATTGGAACAGTGTATTCTGCACCATCTATATCAACAACTACAGTCAATGCACCAGTTTGCACTGGATCATTGGACATGATTGTGAATGTGGTTGTTGCTGCAGTTTCGTCAACGTTCTGACCAGTGACTGTAAACTTCACTTCGTCAATGGTGTCAAGAATGTTGACATTGATTGGGTTTTCCAGAGTAATGGAATCATATCCACCACCATCAATGGAAACTATGCTGGCTTCAACGCTTGAAGCGTCAATGACTGGATCCTCTTCATTTGAATTGTCAAGGGAAAATTCAGCTTCAGTAGCTTCAGCAGATAGAGGAACTTCAATGGTTCTATCGCCAATCTTGACTTGAATCGTGCACTCTTCTTTTGGAGAATTGTCAACAATAATCTTGCCGACAATAGTCTGCCCCTCAAAAACCGACGAAATATCAAGATGTGCATTGACATTATATGGTTCTGGTTCTGGTTCTGGAGTTGGTTCTGGAGTTGTCTCTGGTTCTGGCTCAGGAACTGGAGTTGGCTCTGGTTCTGGCTTAGGAACTGGAGTTGGTTGAATTGCGTCTACATTTTGAGATGCTTCAGATAGGCCAGTTTCAAAGGTTTGTGCATTCACCGAAATGTCATCATTGGAAACTTCGGTCATAGAAGATTCAATTGTGTTTGCAATTCTCTGCACCTGCTCAAATCCAATGTCAAGATGTCCAAGACGAGCAAGTCCTTCAAACAGGGCCATAGTTGACCACGAAGCAGAGTGACCACCTTGAACAGCCTGCTGTGACGCTTCTGGACCAGCGGCAGGCATGAGATTTTCGGCACCAAGTGCTGTAAAGAATTCATTTCCTGGAATTTCAACACCTTCAACTATGAATGTAGGCATTTCTTCCTTGGAATATCTTGAATAGAAGTTTTCAAGCACGACGGAAGAACCATCATCAAATTCAAATACAAGACTGTTTTCAACGCGATTCAGTCTTCCTTCGGAGGCTGAAAACTTCAACTCAATATCCTTGTCGGAAACTTCAATCGACATTATGCCATTATTAGGCTTTGTAATGGTTTGCATTGTATATTTCCTCCAATGTCGCTATTGGTTGAATTTTTATAAAGTACAGAAAGACATCACGACCTTTCTATGTCAATTTAATGATTTGAGCCATTTTTAAAAAAATAGCACGAAATCGCGGAGATGTCAACCTGGATGTTCGTTTAAGCGTAAATAACTAGATCTTCTACAGCAGCCACGCAAATGGACACGACTTCTGCCACATCAACTCCTCTATCAATCAAAAACATACTGGAATCTGTTGCTGATGCCAGGGAAAATCTGATACAGCGGCTTCAAGGTATCGAAGATAATCTGAATAAAAAGTACGGACAGGAAATTACTGCTCTGGAATCGGATTATACTAGAAATACAAAAGCTGAGGAAGAAAAGTATCAGAATGACAGGCAGAAACTGATAAAAGAACATCCCGATGACAAGTCGCGTTTGGAAGAACTGGAGAAGAAGCACACAGAAACTTTAAAGTCGTTTCAAGAAAAGCTGAATAAAGCAGTTCATGATGTCAAAAGCAAAGCCATTGAAGAGATTATTGGCGTAATTAGCGGAATAGACAGCAGACTTTCAAAAGATGATCTGACATTCAGTGATTTAGGTTATGTCCTTAATCAAATAAAGGCTGAACTTACAATTAATTCTGCTGTCAAATTTCTTAGTGAATGGCATGACAACATTCAAACCCTGTCAAAAGGTCTAAGTGACGATACAGGTTTTGCCGCAAAGAAATACAGCGAATTGAAGACGCTGCTTGCCAAAAGCGAAGAAAGCGCCAAGAAGGTAACGGAAGGAGTATCCAATGTTGGCGAGAGCATGGCTGAGGCGGATGCTCAATTTAAAGAAGCATTTGATGGCATTATTAGAGATTTTGCGAAGAAAATTACAGAAGAAAATAAAACAGACAAAGATCTTCTGAATGCAATTGCAATAGCCCACGGTGGGGCAGAAAAAAGTCTGGAAGATTTAAAGAAAACATATAGCACTCTTGATGGTGTACAAGATCAAAAAATTGAAGGTGCTTTAAAGAAAAGCATTGTTGAAATGCTTAGAGCAAGACATAAAGATCTTGATAAAAACGAAGAAGCACTTGATAAGATTGCAGATGTATACATTAAGCATGCCCAGAGTCGCAAGAAACTTGTTAGCGCAGTCGAAGGTGCTGAATCTGGATGGGAGAAGGCCAGAAAGGTAAGAGAGAAATATATTGCCAAGGATACAGTTGGCGGCCGACTTCTTAAAATGATTGTTGCTGGTTCAAAGGCAAGCAAAGAGAAAAGAGGTTTCTATGCTGGAATGCGGGATTCCATAAAGGAGGATGTCAGAAAGGACTATGACAGCTTCTTTTATAAGGATGCAACAGGGCTTTTGGGAAATGGTCGTGCTTATCTTGGTGCTTTTCTTGAATCATTATTTCTTCACAAAAGGAAGATCAAGACTGCCGAAAAGGATTTTCAGAAGAATGGTGAAGAAGCCGAACAGAAAATAAGACAAATTGCCACATCTGCAGGAAAAGTACAGCCTTCTATAGGAACAGGCGGAAATTCAACTGCACCAGAAGTAGCTACTGGAAAAGCTTCTGGACATGCAGCCGGAAAAAGAAATATTGAGGATGGAATCCATGTAGTCGGTGAAAAAGGTGCTGAACTTTTAGTAAAGCAAGGTAATTCCGTATCAGTTCTACAGATAAAGCCTGATGTTTCGGCTCCAGCCAGCATTGGAGTGTCTCCAAGTGGAGCATCCCAGGGACAGTCAATGGAATCTTCTGCCGAGTTTGAAAGAAAGCAGCAGGAGACGGAAGATCGGCATTCCATTGCAAAGCATACAGAAACTATTGTTGAACTTCTCCGCGAAGGAAATGAAATCGCAAAAAAGAAGGAAACGGAAAAGAAAGGCGGAGGAAGTCTGCTCGATAGTCTGTTTGGATTGCTTGGAATGTTTAAGCCTCTTTTGAAGAATCTTCTCAAGGGACTCGGAAAGCTTGGAAAATTCGGCGCAAGTCTGTTTAAAAAGGCAGGTTCATTGCTTGGAAGAGGGGCAAGGGGACTCGGTGGTGCATTGAAAACTGGTGGAAGAATGGGTTTGAATGCATTAAAAGGTGCTGGAGGACTCGCTAAAGGCATATTGGGAAAGCTTGGACCTGCCGCGATGATTGGAATGGGTTTGTATGATGCCTATCAAGGATGGAATGATGAAGATCTGCACAGAAGAGCATTTGGATTAAAAGAAGGAGAAAAGGCCAGTACAGGACAGAAGATTCAGGCAGGAATGGCAAGTGCTGGTGCAGGTATTCTTAATATTGGTTCTGACATAGCAAGTTTTTTTGGGATGGATAGTCTTGCCGAAAAAATACGCATAGATCCTGCTACATTGGCTCAAGCCTATCAAACTCCACTAAAGTCTTTCGGCAAGATGATTACTGGTCTTACAGATGGAGTTCCAATTCTTGGAGATGCAGTAAAGGGACTAGGCGATTTCATTGATTCAAGTCCAATGCTGAAAGGTGCAGTGGACTGGCTTGATGATCATAATCCAACCAAGCTGTTGACGGAAGGAATTGGCTCGGCTGTAGACTGGATTAGTTCAGATCACAAGTGGGAAGATGTAAAGAAAGGATGTGGAAATATTCTTGGCACTATTAGTGGTGGCATGTCAGATCTTTGGAAGGGAATTACTGGCAACTTTTCAAAAACAAATGACTGGCTCAAGAAAAAGTCTGACGTTGTTTTCAATTTCATTAAGGAATACAATCCATTGGCTCTAATCTTAAAGGGTTATGAAAAGATTAAGGGATTTGTGATGGAGAAGTATCAAAAGATAACTTCGTGGTGGGAAGAGAATAATCCATTCAATCCAATAATCAATTTCTTTACTTCAATTGGAGAATTCTTTAAGAGTTTAAAGCTCAGTTCCATGCTGGAAAATGTACTTGACATTCCAGGAAGAGACTATCTTCTTGGCTGGCTTAGAGATAAGGGACTTGCATCTGGTGCATATGTGCGTTCGTCTTCAAGAGGAACTCTTGCAGTCATAGGCGAAGGAAAGGAAGATGAAGCAGTTATGCCAATATCAAAACTGGCCAGATTTGCCTTGGAATCGTTTGATCTTCTAGAAGGAAGAATGTCTGGATTTGCAAATGCCGATACGCATCACGGTGATAGAAATGCAGACATGCTGGCAAACATGCGTAGAAGTCTGCGTGAAGAAAAGAAGCTTGACATTCCATCAATCCTGATTAGCATAGATGAAACTGCAAAAGACATGCAGAAGAATCTTGACTCTATCTGCAAAATGGTGCGTTTAATCAAGGTTGATGGAATAACGCTTGGAGAAATGCTTGATCACCCAATGACTGCCAAAGTTGGTGGTGTTGGACAGCAAGGGATGCAAACTCCAGGAGCCCAGGCTGGTGCTGGACAAGCACAATATGGAGCAGGAAATCCTCAATTGTATGCTGGAGACTCTCCAAGTGGCAACGCGGCTCCGTTTGTTGGAGGAAAAAGGGCTCCTGGCATAGGCGGAAGATATGGAGCCATTGCTGGCAAGAGAGATGAACTGGTTCTTGCAAAACCCCAAAGAGCATTAAACGCTCGAGGAAAGCATATGGACTGGTCGCAGGCCACAAACAATCCAGGCAATGTTGGCAATACAGACCAGGGTGGAACATACATTTTCCCAGATTTGCAGTCTGGTTTGAAGGCGCAGAGAGATCTTCTTAAGGAAAGATATACAACAGATGGTAGAGGAAATCGTTTAACATTGACTCAAATGTGCCAGAAATATACTCCTACCTGCTGGCGCACGGCCCTGCCAACCTGGTCGAAATATTCTGGAATTGGAGTGAATGAAGTTCCAAATTTGGATGATCCTCAAGTGATGGCTAGACTAATGAAAGCCATTCACATTGCAGAAGGTAGTGCAAGCTGGGTATCGCCTGATGAAGTTGACTACGCTTTAGGCTTGAAGCAGATGCCACAAGGCTATCAAAAGAAGGACTACAGACAGTTGACTGAAAAAGGAAAGGCGCTTCTTGCCCAAGGTTCTCCACATGAGCAGACAATGAATCCTGCTCCAAGTCCTTCTTCCACTCCTCCATCATCTGTTATTCCACAAGCGCAGTTTGTGCCTGCGGCAAATGGTGATCCATATAAGCAGACGCTTGTTCCACAACAGCAAAGTCCAGCGGCTAATCCAACAATGAATCCAGTTCAAGGTGGAGAAGGATTTAATGGAGATTCATCAAGTGTTATTAATTTTGGTTCCGCTTCAGCACAAAAAAGTTTTGATTCGATAAATCCAACATTTAGAGCAAGACTACTTGGTGCAGCTCAAGAATTTTTAAGTAAAACTGGAAAAAAGATTCGTATTAGTGGACCTCGAAGCAGCAGAAGAACTATTAATGAACAAAGTGGAATTAAAGCTCAAAACAAGGAAGGCTATGCAGCAGACCCTTCTTTTGATGCACCACATGTACAGGGATTAGCTGTAGATGTTAAAAAAGAAGATGCTTCGGCAATGGATAATCTTGGTCTTTTGACTAAGTTTAATTTGTCAAGACCGTTATGGAATAACGGAAAGGGAATTGTTGATAGAAAAGGACGTCATATTGTAGAAGAGTGGCATATTGAACCAGCAGAAAGACGAGTTAGCAGTGCCGCAGGAGCCGCGGCAAAGGATTCCAGAACTTTAATGTCCATTTTTGGAGCATCTCCAGAATATTTTGGAGCATCTGGAAAAGATTATTCTGGTTCTGGTTTAACTGGTAAAAATCCATCTGTTCCTGGATTGTCTAAAACCAATCCAATTCAGAATACTCCACCAATGGCGGCACAGAATACGCCCCCAATTGCAAATGTTCCACCAACACCACCATCCGGTGGAACAATGCAGCCAATGCAGCAGCAAGCACATACACCTGGAATGGGATTAGGCGGACAAAGTGGTACTCCACAGTATGGTGGTGGAAATCTTGCATCCAGACTGCTTGGCATTGCAAGGAAAAATGCAGAAATATCCGGAGTTCATGGATATAGCAAAGGGAATCGTGAAGGCACAAATCAATTCGACTGTTCTTCATTTGTTGGAAGAAGCTTGCAGGAAGCTGGATACAATGTAGGACCAATTAGCAACTTTAATACGGGAACCATGGGTGGAATTCTTAAAAATCTTGGATTCCAGTGGCATGATGGTCTTGATGGAGTGCAGCCAGGCGACATTGTATGGGGAAATGGCCATACTGAAATTGCCATTGGTGGTGGAAAGAGCATTGGTGCTTTAAATCCAAGGAAGGGTGTAGGCATTCATCCTTTATCCTGGCACAGATATACAGGCTACTGGAGAGATGGTGCAATTTCTCAAATGTCTCCAGAAGAAGCCGCAGTAGTTGGACAGACTCCATCAATTCAAGGTGGACCAAATCCTGCAATTCCAGGCCAAGGTGGCAATGTTCGCGATGCAATGGGTGGAGTGCAGGTGCCAGACATGGGACAGGCCGCTGGACCAAGTGCTGGACCACAGATTCAGGGTTCTCCGCAGGCCCAGGCCCAGCAGGCTGCACAGGCCTACTATGAGTCTGGAGGTGGTGGAAACGTCTATGCTCCAACAACCAATGTTATGGGAGGTGGTGGAAATGCAGACAAGGGTGGAGCAACGTTCCTCACAACAAAGGATCCAATGAGCTGGATAATACTTCAGGGAAATACTGTTCACTAGTGCAAAATAAATTGTAAATAATTTGATTGGCGCAACGATATGGCAGGCGGCGACACAAATATTTTTGCAAAGTACAAAATTCCGGAAAATTTTTTTGAAATTGACGTTAGCGATGCAAATGGCAAAAAAACCGGAGTTAAGGTAAGAACTACTGGAAGCAAGTCTTTATACGGCAATGGAGGCATTCGTGCTGAACGCGCTGGATATACAACTCTTCAACCAGTAGAATATAAAACTCAAGTTCCTGTTGGATCATTCTATCTTCCATTGCCAGATTCATTTTATATCGCTTCGGACTATAGCTGGTCGGACAAATCGGAAGAAGGTCTAGCCGAATTTATGAGTCGTATTGGACAAGAAAGAGCGGCCGGACGCGATCTTGATTTAAAAACGGCTTTTGATGCCGCAGCCATGGGTGCTGGTCGTTCATGGATTAATAAAGTAAGAACCGCTTTTGCTGGAAAAGCTCCAGCCGGAATAAATGTTGACGGAGCTGTTGATGCATTTCTTCGTGGTGCTGGAGTTGCATATAATCCAAACAAGCAGCTTTATTTTGAAGGTCCATCATTTTCTACTGCTGTGTGGAACTTCAAGTTTGCTCCAAAAAGTGCATCTGAAGCTGCTATCATATACAATACAGCCAAGTGCATTTTTATTTTAACCGCACCTGGTGCTGATGGTAATAATACTTTTAGTCTGCTTGGTAGATTACTAACTGATGTGTTTAACATATTTCAGACTCAATCGCCAGAAGAAGAGAAGCAGAGGAATGAAAAAGCAACAAAGGATGCATTGAAGGAAATGCAGGCCAAAATTGGAACTTTTGGATACATTTCATCAACGCAGCCAGCATTTTTCACATATCCAGTTCTTTGGGATGTTGGTTTTCATGTACCTACGAATTATGGAGCAAAGCCAGTATTTGAATGGAAGCGTCTTGCCGTCACTTCAATCAAGCTTAATTTTGGTTCAAACATGAAGTGGCATGCTGATGGATATCCAGTGCAAATGGATATGGACTTCAACGTACAAGAAACAATAATCAGACATGCAGCAAACATGCCTCTTGTTATGCCAACATTAATCAATTAGGGAGAAAAATATGCATGATACTGAACTTCTTCCTATTATAGAATACAATGGAGAAAAAATAAAAGACATTTCCAGAAGATTTGTCATTAAATGGATACAGTCTAGACATTCCAAGCCATACTGGTTTGAGCATAGGATGGAAGGATGGAAGTCCATTGAAAATGTAGCCTATGACTTCTATGGTTCATGCAACTACATATGGGCTATTATGGTTGCAAACAACATCATTCATCCAATTCATGACTGGCTGAAAAAGGAAGAAGAAGTAATGCGTCTGGCCGAGCAGAAGTATGGAGCGGAGTTTCTCAACTATCCACATCATTATGAATATAATGACATGAAATATACCACTCGGCTCAAGACTCTTGTTGATGCCAGAAAGACAAAGGCCAAGTATGGATATGCAATACCTCAGGACGTCTATGATGCGGTGCTTGAACAGCATGTCAATTCCGTTAATGAAATCTATGCTGGAGACATAAAGGTTGTTACCAACATACAGTATGAAATTGAACAAAACGAAAAGAAAAGAATTATCAAGGTAATATATCCTTCCATAATATCAGACATTGAATCAGAAATGGAGAAGATTTTCTAGATGCCATCACCATTTGTCCCAACAGTAGCACGAAGTGGAACAGTAAAGATTGAAACGTGCAACATCATCAACATGGCCACGCAAAACGTGCTTGACATTAGAAGCATTGCTAGAAGAATTACAATCTGCAATTCGCTGGACGTGATGACAACTTCTGGATGGCTTGAGGTTCTGGATCAGGGAAATGCCATAGAAGAATATTCCATGAATGGACAGGAAATCCTGGACATCAGCATCACTTTAAATGCGGATGCTGGTTCTTCAGATTTAAACTCATACAAGAGGCGTTTTCTTGTCTATGGAATAGAAAACATAGCGGCTATGAAGGATCAAATGGTGTACAAGATTCTCTTCATTGATCCATTTGCCCTAATGAATACAGATACAAGAATATCATGGCATTTTAAGAATGTCAAGGGCGAGGACATCATAAAGAAGATTGGAGACATAGCCCAAAATGCAGTAAATGCTCCATATCGGCAGGCCATGTCAATGTCTTTTGGTGGAAGCGGAGGCATAAGTTCCAGTCAGGGACTATTTGACTTCAAAGCGGACGTCAGCACACAGCATGAACTGGACATCTATGTTCCAATGATGAAGCCATTTGAATTGATACGCTATCTTGCCGATAGAGTTGTTTCAAGCGGAAATCAGTCCGATGGTGGAGACAACAACTGCTCCTGGTCCGACTGCGTATTCTATCAGGACAAGAATGGAAAGTTTCATTTAAACAGCTTCAAAAATTTATTCAAAAATGGAAGTCCAATTACGCTAAGTCAGCAGATTGCAGACAATGCAACGCAGGAAAAGCAGCATCTTATTGAATCCTACAGCTTCAACAAAATATACAACATTCAGGTGGACAAGCTGAATGGCATTTATGGAGTTCAGTATGCCATTGCAGACTTCAAGCCAAGCACAAAGAAGGCCACGCAACAGTCTGTTCTTGGAACAAGCATCATGGCCACTAGTGGCATAGATCAGAAAAACAACAGTCTTTCTTTAAGAAACACTATTGCAAGATACTTCGACAACAAGCTTGGACCGTTTTCACTTTCCGATGATGGAAGCAGTGGAGGAAATGAAAAGGCTGGATTTATTCGTCCATGGCAGTGCAATCCAAGACAGCCTCCCTTGCAGTCTGTTCAGACAACTGGAGAGCAGCCAGGTCAGCAGAAGCAGGCTGTTTACGAAAATCAGGCCGGAGCATTGATATTTCTTGATGCGTGTGGAATTATTCATGAAGATGACAACACATACAACGAATACAAGCGAGTCGCGCTTCCGTATGTCAATGGATGCATAATGAAGAAGGTTCTTTCATCCTATGTCATTAACGTTGTAATGAATGGTGCCTTTGACATGGACGTGGGAAGATCATTTGTAATCAAGCTAGATAAGAATGAAGGTCCGAAGCAGATGGCTGTCTTTGTTGGGGACGTCATTTGGGTGATTTCTGATGTAAAGCACGAATGGAGAGCCGACACTATGGAAATGAAGACATATGTCACTGGATTCAGTCCATTCCTGCGTCGTGGAGAAAAGTTCACCAACGTGAAGAAATAAGGACCATTTAAAAGGAGGAAAAATGCTTGATCCCAGATTTTTTCTGGCCACTGTTGTCAGCAATGAAGATCCAGCACTGCGTGGAAGAGTTCGCATTCGTATTATGGGCGTTCATACGGAAATTACGCAGCCAGCGGATGACATGGTCATTGGAATAGCGGAAAAGGATCTGCCATTTGCACAGTGCATGTATCCAGTTACATACACTGGAACTGGAGGAACATGTCCTCCTCCAAGTCTGCAGCCAGGAGACTGGGTTCTTGGCATTTCGCTTGATGGTCCAACATATCAAAATCTCATGGTTCTTGGACTTGCAAAGGCCAAGTTCAATGCAGAAGCTCTTGCTGATGGCTCTCTCAATGCAAATGATGCCTTTAGTTCAGTCAAGGCGCCTATTCTGGAAAGCGAAGCCGCTAGAACAGCAGATGCAAAGGCGGAAGCGCAGGAAAAGTATGCCGCAAAAACGGCAGAATCAAATTTGCAAAAATACAATGCTGAACGTGGTCCAGAATATGAAACTGCAGCCAAGATAGCCGATGACTGGAAGAATAATTCTGGATTGACTAGTGGTGCAAGCACTTCAACCAATATTGTTGGATATGGGGCGGGAAGTTCTGGTTCTTCTGGAATGGTGTCCACGGGAAATGCAGTGTTCAACATTCTTTCCTCTCTCAGCGACAGTGGTTCTCCATTCCTTGATACGTTCAGAGATGAATCTGGTCTGCGGCTGAACACGAATGCATCATCGGATACAGTTAAGGATATCATTGAAGAAGGATACTACAGCTACTGCTACAAGTATTTCAATGACAACTACACAAACAAGTCTCCAGCCCTTCCGACATATGCATTCAATCTTGGATGTGGTCTGGTTGACGAACTGCTTGAAGCCTATGGAGATCCAAGAAATTCAAGCATATCCTATGCTCAATTCTACAACAACATGAAAAATGACGGCAAAGTCGAAGAGGCCGCGTATTTCAATGAAGTTGTTTCCGTTCTAAAAAAGGATGGAAAGACAAGCATAAACTTGTCAGACAAGAATTTAAGCAAATTCAAGAATCATCAGTATCGTCTTTCAAGCCAAATTCCAAACGCAAGCTTCAGACTTCTTGGAACTGTTGTATTCCCAACTCTAAGAAGCACCTTGACTCAAAATCAGCAGATGCTTCCGTACTATTCCATTGAAGGAGACAAGCCACATGAACATATTGGAATTGATCTGGCTTCAATAGAAATTCCAGTTCTGGCCATGGCCGACGGCACGGTGCAGTCGGTTATGACAACAAATCCAAAGGACTGCAATTCCGTTGTAATTCTTCATAAAGGCGGCATAAAGACCTTGTACATGCATATGAACAATGTGACTCTCAAAAAGGGAGACATTGTAAAGGCTGGTCAGCAGATTGGAATTGCTGGTGGTGCTGGATCAAAAGGCAAGGATACTCATAGCGTTCATCTGCATTTTGCAATCAAGAAGGAAACAAAAATTATTGATCCGTATTCCTTTTTGACAAAGGATCTTGGATTTGCCATCAATGCGTATTCGTCTGCCGACTATTATAGAAGAGGACCATTGAAGAAGACAGATACAATGTACAATGACCTGCAGAAAAATCGAAATTCAGACAACATAGCATGGAGTTTCTAGCATTATGGAAATGAGCACTGAAAAAAAGGCCAGTCCATTCACGGCAAAAAACAGGGAATGTCCTGTACCAACTTTAGAAACGCAGGTCATTGGTTCTTCTGGCGATCCGGAGGTTGGAAGTGGTTCTGAAACGGCAGAAATGATTGAACTTAGACTCAATGCCGAATCATTGATAAACCACTGGGGACAGGACATTCCAGCAACTCCAGAAGACGTAACTCCATACACCATAAACAGATATTTCGGAAAAGGTCTAGATGGCACTGGATGGAAGGGTGAATTTCCCGTCTGTCAAGAAATTGCAGTAAAGAAAGGAAGTTCAATACTAACGCAGTTTGCCTACTACTATAGTCTTGTGGACTACATTACAACCACTCTTGGCTTTGGAAGCGTTGGTGGAATAATAAGCGATTTGGTAGATTCCATTGTTCCAGCGGAAGTCATGAAAATGTATTCCCACTATCAAACGCTGGCCCAGGACTGGCAGAACATCAATCTCTGCATAAGCAACTGGAAGGATTTTAGATTCTGCACTGAAAATCCAATGGCAGTTCTCAATTCCGTTGATGCCGCACTTCAAAACCTTGAACAGTCTATTCTTGTCATTGATGGTGCCATAGACCATATCATGGACGTATATGACACTGTGTCTGGATGGTTTGACAAAGGTGGAGCTGCAGACAAGCTGGAGGACTTTACAGAGACGTTAAGCGAAAAGTTTGCAAACTTTGCAGAGAATATCGCTGACAAGCTGGCCAATCTTCCACAGTCGGTAATGAATGCTTTTCTAAACTGCCAGTTCATTCAAAACCTTTTCTCTCTGCCAAGAAGAATTTTAACGCACTGCGCCTCGGCCGCCGCAATTGTCATGTCAATCAGGGCACCAATGTGCTTGATGGATTTTGTGAGGATAATTCAGAAATTAAGGGCGGCCGTTGCGGAAATGAAAAACTGCGCCGCAACTATTCAGAATACTGCGGCCCAAATCCAGAATATAAAGAACATGATCACGCAGGGCAACTGGATTGGAGTTCTTGGACAGTTAAACTCTGGAAAGGGACCAGCGAAGCAGGGCGTCAATATCATCGAACATCCATCTTCATTTGGAGCAAAATATCCCCACAATTCGGCCTTTACAACGCATGGTGGACACATTCTTGAACTGGACAACACCAAGGGACGTGAAAGAATTCATATTCAGCACAAGAAGGGAACTTCTGTTGAACTGTCGCCTGAAGGCGATATGCATTCCAAAGTAAAGAAGGACTTCCAGTTGATGGTTGAAGGAAACATAGAAATCAACTCCAACAAGAAAGTTACAATCACTGGAAAGGATGGCGTAAAAATAGACTATGGTGGAACTACGTTCCAGATGGACAAGAGTTCCATGGGAATGGGTGGAGACTTTGGAAGCATGAACTGCAATCAGCTGGCCGTCACTTCGGAATCGGCAAGCATTGCTTCTGCAACAACTCTTACAATGGGTTCGGCGCTGGAAACTAACGTATGCGCCACAAAGTCTCTGTATCTTAGTTCAATGAAGGAAATTGTAATGATGGCTCCATTGATAACAATAGTTGCTACTGGACCGATGATATCAATGGTTACAATGTCTGGAATGATTGTTGGCGCTGGCACTGCTGGCGTTGGATTCATTTCAACGGCCAACACGGCGATAGTTGCGGCAAAAGTTGGAATGTATGGTGCAAATGCATCAAACATCATTGCTGCTGGAGTGAACATCATTGGTGGACCTAGTGGAGTGTAGTAATGGCTATTGATCAAAAGAAGCTTATGGGTGCATTTGGACTGGAACCTGTGCAAAATACAGTTCCTCCATCCAATTCATTTGCGGCAGAAGAAGATGAAGATGATGATCCGTTTCTTCCTGGACTTCCAGAACTGGATGGCACTTCAACTCGTCTTCCTCCCATAGTTCAGAATACTGAAGCCCCACCTCCATCTCCGCAGGACTTCAATACCGATGTAGACTACATCAGAAGAACGCAGGCCTCTCTCATAGGGGAGTCACAGCGTCTGGTGCAGATTGCAATGGAGAATGCGGAGTCTGGCTCTTCAAAGGACATCTTTGCCGCGGCAGACACCATCAGGGCGGCTTCCGAGACTACAGAACGCCTGTTGACTGTACATGAAAAAATACAGGCCATGCAGGAGAAGGAAGGCCTTGGAAATGGCAATACATTTGTGCAGAATCAAGTTGTGTTTCAGGGAACAACTGAAGATGCAATGAAGATGATTAGGAACAAAATGAACAATGGATAGAACAGTTGAATGCGAAATATGCGGAAAGTCTATTCCTTGGAAGGACTTTCAGCGGCATCTTGTTAAAGAACACCACCTGCTGTTTGTACAGTACATTGGACTTGTGGCAAAGTCCTTCAATATGCTGAAATGGCTGGATGAAAGTAAATAGTTAAACAACTGTTGGATTTGGAGAATAATTGTGAAAACAATATCTGAATATTCAAAAAACAAGACGGGACTTAATATACAAAGCCTCAAGGCTCTTGATGCCGTTTCCGAATGGATGGAATATAGTGGCTGGAAGGCTGAAGATGATGCAATTGTCCTTGAAAATGTGAAGGTAAAGAAAGACATTCCTCTTTCTGCCAAAAGAACTATCAAGGAAGGAACGGAATTTGACCGTGTTGGTCTTACAGCATCAAAACAGATTCTTCTTTACAGAAAGAATGAAGATGCTCCATATCGTCGCATCATGAAGCATCCTCTTAATGAATCCGTATTTCCTGTCATTTATGGCTCTGGAGCAGGCTATCCAGAAGGTTCCGTCATCTGGAATGATGGAAGAGTGGATGGTCCATTTCTTCCAGCAGGTGACATCAATGGAATTATGCAGGATGCATTGATTGCAATCTCAAATCTCCGTCAGCGTCTCGGAAATCTTTCTGTTGATCAAGCTGCAGTTATTGCCAAAGGACTTGGATCTTCATTTGAAGAAGTTGTTCTTAGAGAAGTTCTTAGGGCAATGTTCAAGGAGCAGGCTTCTCCATTTTATTTTGGCTTGAGGTAGAAATGAAAAGCATCACCGAATGGATTGAAAATGGAAAGTCTTTGAAGGAAGACATTGATCTTCCCATTGACAGCAGCTACGTTGTCGCAGTCAATCGGATCAACATAGACAATTCCGATGAAATTATTCATGGAGTAACCTGCATTTCAGACTACAAGGAACAAGTTCCAAAGCGTCTGCATTATGCTCTTCTTGAATGGAACAAGCTTCTTTCTGCAGCGAAGGAAAAAGGTCTTGATCTCAAGGAATTAAGAACTTCAACCTTGGGTGTCATTTCATCTGCATGGTATGTTCTCTTTGAATCCTATAGGGCCTGGGGTGCAGAATATGCGGCCAAGAAGGGAAAATCTTTTCTTTCTGAATTAAATCGAGAAATTGACATGCTTTCTAGGGCCTGGATGAATGTCAAGGCTGGAAAGCCAGTAAAGCCATAGTAAATCTATAGGAAAATTTGTATGGAAACTTTGCAGAAATGGCTTTTTGAAGCAAAGGGAATGCCTGAAGAAGTTCGTGCAAATGCCATGAAAATTTCCCAGATGCTTTTCAAAATCGAAGGAAAGCCATTGGGAGTTGATGGAATTGCCAGACTGAAGGCTTTCATTGAAGATGCCAGACAGGCCTATGAATCTATTGTTGCGTCCAAGCATTCGTTTGGAAGCCTCTCTTCCAAGGAGCTTGCCGACATTAGCTGGGAGCCATTTGCAGAGGCAGTATGGACGGCCTTTATTTCGGATATTAGTTCTCCATCAAAGGCGGAAAAGAACATGCAGAAATTCAATTCCGTTTCAAAATGGCTTCTGCCTTTGCTGGTGACAAAATAAAAGGAAAATAAAATGAAAACAATCACCGAATATCTCAATAAAAATAATAGTCTTCATGAAGACATGGATCTTGTTCCATGGGCCGATGGCTACAAGGATGCAATGAATCCTGCCACCTATGCCGCACTCAAGGAAGCCGTACTCAAGATTGTGGCCGATGAAGTCTTCAATGAGAAGGACATTATGAGACGTGTGCAGACTTGGCTGAAAAAGCAGGGATATCAAAATCCTTCTGGAAACTGCTCTTCAACCGAACGTGCAATGAATGTTGTGCTTCCCTATGTGGCCGCATTTGTAAACTCCCTTCGTGAATTGAAAAATTCCGATGCCATGAAGATGGACAAGGCAATTCGTATTGTGACTTCCAAAATTTGCAAGTCATGCAATGGAGTAAAGATGTAATGAATACTTTCAATGACTATGTGAAGCTGTATGAAAAATTCAATGATCCTGATCCAGGATTTGATGACAATGTAGACGAAAAGGCCGAGATAGAGCAGGCCAACGCTTTTGCAAAAACTTTCAAGGTTCATTTGAAGGCCTTCAAGGCCAAGAAGAAATTCAAGTCCATTGAGGAGCTGGCCACTTATGTTGACAAGGCCTTGATGCTTTTTGACATGGATTGGAATGAATTTGCCAAAAATAATGATCGTCTTTATGGTCTGCGCCTTTATTTCACTTTCAAGAAGATTGAAAAGGCCTGCATTAAAGCCTGCATGAATGCCGCTGAAGTCATTAGAACTGCTGGAAACTTTGTTTTTATGGCTTCAAATGCTGAAATTGGCTGGGAACGACACAACGCTACGCTTCCAAACGAAATGGTGAAATACTACAGAAAGCTTCCTACGGCAAAGAAGTCAAAAGTCTTTCTTGATATGCTTGAAAAGATGAACAAGCTGTATGATGCCATTCCATATGATGCTAATTTGTCAAGAGTTAGAAAGCCATTGCTGTAGCGACAGAAAAAAAAAAAAAACAAAACGCAATAAAAAGGCTCCAGAAGGAGCCTTTTTTGAATGGAGAAGAAAATGAACAGATATTTGACTGAAAAAACATGGAATCCAAGAACGCTTCAATATGAAATCGGAGAGAAGTGGAAAGTAAAGATATGGTCATGCAATGCCAGAATGCGTCTTTCAAAGGAGCCATGCCGAATAGAGGAAGTTGATCTTGATGAAGCGTATGGAATGGCCATACAGATTGCTGGCGGGGGAAGACAGTCAAAGCGGACCATACCAGCAAGCAAAATGGAAATGATAGAAACCACGCCAGTGGAAATGGCCGAAATGCTCGTAGAGGACGCCATTTCAAGAGGATAGAATTAAATAAAGTAATGTAAAAGACACATCCTCTTATTTGTCTAGACACTATTAGGAGAATACAACTATGGCACAAGGCGATCGTTACGTTGGAGCCATTGAGAGCTTCAAAGGCCAGATAAAGTCAATTCAAAGAGCATCGCTCTTTGACGTTGAAATTCCAAATTTCAAGTATGCTGTCGGCTATACTGGTGGCAATACAAACTACATTCTTTCCTTTAGCGTGAAAACTGCAACTTTTCCAAACACGAATGTAGGCGATATTGACGTAAAATACATGGGTCGTTCCATTCATTGGTATGGCGACAGAACATTCAACAGTGCATGGGCTACTACCTGCATTCTTGATGGTCAATGGCAGGTGTTCAACGCAATTTATGCCTGGCATCAGGGCATTGGTGGTTCAGAACGCATTGTTTCTGAAGACTTGAACTCCCATGACAACTTCAAGCAGAATGCCTATGTAACTGCATACACTACAGATGGTCAAATTGCACATCGTGTCATGCTTGTTGGTCTTTGGCCACAAGACATTGGTGAAATGGGAGTAGACTGGGGATCAGCTGATACTCCTCTTGATTTGGCTGTTACCTGGGTATATGACTATGTTCTCACTGTTGATACAAATACGCCAGACGCCGCGGCAGGAAATCAACAGCAAAGCATTTCCGATCTCGAATCATAGAATTGCGTTTCAATGTTTTAACATGTTAAGGGAGCCTAAAGGCTCCCTATTTTTTTTTTTTTTTTGGTTCATTCCATTTTTAGATTTCTACAGCCAAAGCAATTGATGCCATTCATATTCTAAAATTTGCATGATGTCAACAAAAAAGGAGGACCATCATGGTCCTCCTTGAATGATTTGTATTAGTCTGGATTTTTAGTCAACTACTTCTGCAATTGACATGTCGCTGCGAATGGCACTGAACACCAGATCAACGTACCTGATGCTTCTCACAGGCTTGCAGACAATCTTTGCACGGAAGATGCCTCTATCCATTTCATCTGGAGAAGTGACATCGGAGCCAGCAAAGATGCCATATTCCTGAAGTCCGCGGCCGCCAACAATGGAGTCGAGGAATGGAGTGATTGCAAGAACGAATTGATCGCGGGTGATGCGGTCATTCTGCTTCCACATGATCTTGCGGGCATACTGAATGATGTTGCGTTCAATATGAAGGAAGCATCTGCGGACGCCAACAAAGTTGAAGGCGCTGTTCTGTACTCTAGTCCAGTCGCCCCAGACAACATTGCCTTCATTGCTGAAGTTTGTCACTGCATTGACGCCATTGTTGAAGAGAACATCTCTGTCGGCCTTTGATGGATAGAAGGCCAGCTTGATGCAGTTGCGGAGCTGTCTGCCACCAATGGACATCCAAGGCTCTTCTGATGCATCAACATAGGCAAACAGTCCGGCCATGTCGCCATTAAGAGGCATCCATCTGTAGCAGTCATTGTAGTTGTCATACTGATACTTGTAGTTGCCATCCATGTAGACATAGGAGCTGTTGCTGTAGAACTTGCCTGTGCCATCTGCAATTCTGTCGCAAGGATCAGTGACATTCACGCATTCCGACAGGGATGGAGATACGCAGGCCAGACAGTCCTTTCTCTTTTCTGCAAGGTCGATGATATACTGTCCAATTTCTGGAGAGCCACCACCCTGCATGAGAAGCTGGACTTGGGTGTTGTCTGACTCTTCATTCTTGAAGAGATCCCAGGCCTTTTTGTATGCACCAACGCCACCAACAAGATGAATGATTGGAGTGTAGTCCTTGATAAATTCCTGCTCGGTGATGACGGTTGTTGCAGTGGAGTCAACGTCATAGTCTACGCCATTGGAATTGGTCGTTGTAACGTCAGAATACAGGGCGTCACTGCCACCAAGTTCTGTTGGATCATAGTCCATTCCGTTGGCCAGAGTTACGTCAATGTTGATCCAGGCATTTGCAAGATCCTTTCCATAGACGGATTCAAATGCTCCCTTGGAAAGATTGATGTAGTTCGACTGTTCTGAGAAGAAGTTGAACACATAGTTGTCATATCCAGTAATGTCGAGACTTCCTGGAGTCAGACTGAAGATTCCATATTCCTTGAGAGTGAGGACTTCAAAGTTTTCATCCCAGAGGAAGACGGCCACGGCAATGGAGTCATCTTCAAGCACCTTGTTCCCAATGTAGTCAAGAACTCTGTTCTGCGTGACGTTGGTGAGAGAAGAAATGTTTCTCTTGAACTTGTCGACCTTCTTGTAGGCATCATATGCAGGCTTATTGATGACGCTGACATGAATGCGATTGCCATACTGTCCAGGATACTTTGCAAGAGTGAGAACTTCATTCTTGCCAACGTCCTGCAGCTGAGTCTGATAGTCGCTGGAGTTCTTTACATGAAGCCTGAAGGTGCCAGACTCAACGTAGAGCTTCTTTCTGGCCAGCTGAGAAGAGCCGCCAAGATAGACTTCGATCTGTTCGCCAGTGTCTGGATCGGTGACAATTCTCTTGACTTCTTCATGATAGAGGCCATTTTCTTCAGCAAACTTGTAGCCCCAGTTCATTCCAACGCCTTCAATGTTGTACCATCCATAGACTGGATCTTTTCCATTGCCTGGCTTGAATTTGATGATGAATTCCTTTGGCTCGTTTTCTGGGGTTTCTTCATCAGCTACAATTTCATAGAACTTGTTGAGATACTTCTTGCGAAGATAGTAGTATTTCTTTGGTTCATTCTCTGCTGGCTTTGTATAGCAGACAATGACGGAGCAGATGCCAATGTCATCGAGAGTTTCTTGAGGAATTTCTCCGAGATGGCCACCAGTGGCTTCATTATCTGGACCTTCATATCCTGCATTGAGAGGAACAAGGTCAATCAAATTCTGTGGAGTGGCGCCATATGTTTCATACAGCTGCCTGCTAGTCTTTCCAATGCTGTAGACGCCATCATTGTTGGTGTATGCAACATAGTTTGGGAAGTTTGTAATGGTTGCATTGCGGATGGCGGCATCAACATTGATGTCAAGAGCCTCATTCTCCGTAATTGGAGTGTAGTAGATGCGTTCCAGAAGGGCATCATGAACTTCGCTCTGCACTTCTCCTGGAGTTGTGGCCTTGCCGGCATATTCGCCAATCTTCAGAAGATGCTGTTGATAAAGAACTTCCTCTCCATCTGGAGCGGAAGCGGCATCGACTTTATCTTCATAATCCTCTGTAGCCTTCCATGGGAATGAAAGAACTTCATTTGGATCCTTTCCAGCATCTGCGGCGGCTTCCACAGCGGCTTGAACTTCTTCAGGCGTCATGTGCTGTGGAATAAAGGTTTTCTGTGGAATGAAGTAGGCGTTTCTTGCAGAATCCAGAACAACACGAGCAACAGCCAGAGAATTTGAATATTCCAGATAGTTCTTGGCCGTAAACCAGTCCTTGTAGTTTCTGTCAATTGGACCACCAAAGATAGTTTTCAGTCTAGCTTCATCAGAGATGCGAATAACTTCTCCTGCTGGACCCCAAGTGAAGTCGCCAGCAAGAGCGGCCGTAGTCACATCCATGTTTCCAACATATGTGGAGAGATCTTGTTCGCTGACGAATACGTCAGGAGATCCTGTTATAGCCATATTATATACTCCTTCTCTTTCAAAATAAGAAAGTGGGATGGATTTTCTCTATTTAGATGATAGAGTGCATTATGCAAAAGTGTTCATTAGCGGCTTTTGTAAATATTTTAACTTTAGCGGCTTGAAATGGCTTTGGAACTGCTTCTAGAAACAAACAACTTTGAAGAATGGCTTATTAGAATCAATGAAATAATACAGGCTCTTGGAGCATCGGATGAATTATGCGAACAGATGCTTCAGGCTCTTTCCGAAGCCATTGAACGCGGTCAGGCTTCGGAATATCTTGGAAATCCATCAACCTCCATTAATGTTCCAAACGGAACAGACACTCCGACAACAGTTAGTGGAAGCACAATCTGGTCATGGGACTGGAACGACTATGTCAAGAATGGTCTCTACTGGATCCCATGGAATGCAGAAAGAACGCTGAATCCTCCTCTTGGAAAGCAGAAGGATGGAATGTGCTGGGTTGCGTCTGGAGGAGAGAATGGTCCTACAGTGCAGCTGGCCGTTGTCATGGAAGAAACTCCCATCATTGCTGTTAGGTATGGCAGACAAGGCGTTAATGGACCAAATTGGCCAAAGAGTGGAAACGTCTATTCCTGGGTTGAAATTCCGAATAGAAAATATCTTGACACTAATTTTCTGAACAAGACAACCACCACTCCACAGACTGTCAAGGCTGCAGTAAAAATGCTGAATGCACTGGAAGTTAATGGAGATGCCACATTCAATGAAACGGCATCAGTTGGTCAACGCTTGATAATCAAGGGAGCAAACACGTCTGTAGTAGTTCGTGGAGATTCCGACGCAAATGGAAACGGCTTCGGAAATTCTTCAATGGTAATGGAAGTTGCTCCCTCGGCAACAATGATTCCATCAACTTCATACAATCTTCCATTGTGGGATACGGCAACTGGTCAGAAAATGCCTTTCAGCGGGTTGAACAAGTATGTTGAACCTTTCTGGATAGACAAGGAAAATAGAACGGCAAACATAAACGGCACGGCAGAGTATGCAAATTTTGTAGTGCCAACCAACATGATTTCCGAATTTAATTCTTCTAGAATAAGCCCAGACCAGATGTATCTTCCAGCAACGGCCAAAGCAGTCAAGGATCTGTATGACTGGACTAGAAAAGAATTTCTTCCATTCTCTGGCGGTGTCATAAAGGGTGTTGTCCGTCATGAGCAGGACATATTCCTTGAGCATCTGCTTGGCATTCCAGAAAACAGAACGGCAGCCATTAGATCCACTGCAAGACCGCTTCAATTGCAGTGCCAGGGAAGTACGCACATTGTCTCCAATTCAAAGCAGGCCTGTCTGTATCTGGAAAAGGAAGATGCCGATTCGAAGGAATATACAACCGAACATCACGATGCCACGTTCGTTTTCAGAAAGGTCGTGCTGGACAAGGAACTGTGTCGTCAGTCGGATCCAAACTTCAACGTGCTGAATTCTGATCCAGAACTGGATGGATACTGGCACTGCATGACGGAATGTGGAGAGTTTAAAGTCTTTGCCAATGGATATTGGGAATATGTTGTTGATTCTCAACGTCTGCATTCTCTTGACGCCGATGGAAAACTCAAGACTTCCATCTTCTATCGAGTTGTAAATGCAGTTGATGAAACTCCAATTGCTTCGAGATGTCAGTATGACGTTGTTTTCAGACCAGGAGATCCAGAAGTAAAGTCTGGCGACCTCTCAATAAACGATCTTCACTATCAAGTTGCAATAACGGATACAGACTGGAAAAACTATCCAATAGTTGCTAGAAGCAAGATTTCATCTGGTTCTAGACTTGCGGATGGAACGCTGGTGACAAAGGGATCAATTCTGAATGGAATAAGACTTGAAGAGGACTGGATTGTCAACGGTCTTCAAACTTCCTATGGAATGAAGAATGAAGATGGCGAAACGATGGCTTTATTGACGCCAGATTCAATTATTGCAAAGGGATCCATGATTGTTGTTGACAGCGTAATCAACAGAAGAAGATGGCCAAAAAATGAAATTGTCAATTCAGACATTCGAGTAGTTGAAGATGCTGTTATAGCAAAGGGAAGCATTCTAAAAAGTGGATCTGTTATTGAATTAAATTCAGTAATTAATGGATTCCAATATACCGAACAGGAGACTGTATCTGGAGAAGAGATTACTGAAGAATCTGAACTTGCGGCTGGTTCAAACATTCTTCTTGGTTCTTTAATTGCAACGTCTTCAGCGTTGAATGGAGTTCCAGGAAAGTCTGGCTTCTATGAAGTCATTCAAGGTGCAACTTCATCAGATCTTGTCGGACAACTGGCCAGTGGATCAAGCATTCTTAAAGGATCCATTCTCGCTCCTGGAAGCATAGTCAATGAAGTGGAATATAATGCTCCAACAACAGTCAATGCAACGATTCACGTTGTTGGAACGGCAAAAGTGGCCCACGGGACAAAACTGGCCATTGGATCATGGATTGAAGCAGGCTCTACTCTCAATGGTCTTAGATGGGCCAATGGAATGAAGGCCTACGGTCTGGACGCCGTGCTTCCCCTTTCAAAGGAAGACATTGCTCCTATTCTTTATATTAGAACATACGACAACATTCATGGAAGATGGACAGGAGAATGGCAGAAGCATTCATACAGGGACGTATTTTCCACTTTGGAGTCATTTGATGCCGAACTATGGAAAAACTGGATAATTGAACAGATTGATGCTCTTGAAATCGAGCAGGACTTCAAGAACGAAATCTTTTATGATCTTAACAAGTCTCTTTCTGATTCTTCAAGAGAATGGACATATCCAGTTAAGCAGAATCTTGATGAACTTCTTGTCAATGGAAAATATTTGACGGATATCGTACATTTCAGTGCTCCAGACCATGTTTTTGAAACAAGATGCTATGTTGCATCGCATTCTAGAAGCATAGGCGTTGAACGACTCACTGTTCAGCCATACAGGATTCTACTGGATGAAAGTGGAGCAAGAATTGGAATAGAGCCACTTCATGATCCAGCAATGATATTCAATGAAGGAACGTCAATAAAAGCCTACTTCTCCGGAGAAGCGTTTGAATACTTCAACTTCAGCGTTGTTCGTGGATATGGAGCTGAATATGTCATTTCATTTGACACAAGGCTTATTCCAGAGCAGAAGAATCTCAATCAAGAAAAATTAATGGAGGCTGTTCGATTTAGGGCCTTTTCAGATGACATTAACGCATCTGGAGAGGAGATTGCCTCTTTTGAAAAGACTGTTTCACTGAATGTAGACGAAATGATGGGTGCTCCATTTGTTTTTGGAGCCAGAACAAGAACAGGCATTACTTCAACTGGCCAGCTTGGCGATCCACTGTATGATCTTGGCTGCGTTGAAATCAATGAAGATACATTGGCCTTGAGATTGAGGAAGAAGAGCGTCACGATGCAGTCTGAAATTAAGGAAACTACATCGCTCGTGTTCGCTCGTCTGGTTGATCCAGATGATCAAACATACTTCCCCAAGGGAACAATGCAGAAGGGAGAAGGATACGTCTTCTGTCCAACCGTTAGAAACGCAGTTGATCTTGGAACAGCCACGTTTAGGTTCAGAAACATATATCTTGCTGGAGATCCAATAGTATCTTCAGATCAATCTTTAAAGACGGACATTGCAGACTTTCCAGAGTCATTGATGAAAAGATGGAGCAAAGTGAAGTGGACTTCCTTCAAGTTCAAGGATGCAGTGGACGCCAAGGGAAAGAAGGCCAGAATACACGCTGGCGTTGTGGCGCAGGACGTACAGAAGGCTTTGAGAGGCATGGACATTACAAAATGGTCATTCTTCTGCAAGGACAAATGGAACGACATGAAGGAATATGAATGGATTGACGTTCCTGCGGGAAAGGATGAATTTGGCGTATGGAGGCCAGCACATACGGAAAGACGCATTGCAACGACAGAAAAGGCTGGAGAGCAGTATTCCATCCGATATCAGGAAATGCAGTGCATTGAAAATGCTTATTTGAGAAGAGAAATTGAACTGCTAAAAAAGGAGATTGAATCTTTGAAGCAGAATATGAAATAGAAAAGTTCGTTGAAAGGTGGCTTCTGCCACCTTTCTTATTGCGTAAATACAAGATACAGACCAGTCCAAATAATCAATGTCTAAAACAGCGTTGACAAATAAAGTGGCCTTGGCCAGCACTGGAAACAAACTAAAGCATTGGACGCAGGCAATTCGCGATCTTTACGCAGAACTGCTTGAGTTGAAGGCTGGCGTAGTTCCAGAATATCATGCTTCAACGACGAAACAGTATGGCATAGGCGACACTTTTCGATATGGTCATCTTCGTTTGCTGGACAGACTATTGTATCAGTTTAAGCAAAATGAAGATGGAACTTGGTGGACGCAGTCCAATATTCCAGAAATAGATGGCTATAGATGGAATGCAGTAACATGGCATTTAGGCCTTTTTGTTGCTGTTGGTTCCAATGGAAGAATTGTTACTTCTAGAGATGGCAAAGTATGGGATGACGTTCACTGGGTAGAGCGGGTTGAAACTCCAGCCAACTTTGAGTTTTTTGATGTAAAGTGGTGTGGAGACATGTTCATTGCCGTAGGCTCCTACAACTCCTTCGTATATTCCTATGATGGAACCTACTGGCATTCTCCAATGTACGTTGGTTCAGTGTATACGGATTCAGGAGTGCTGGCCAGCGCAAACATGAATGACTTGACCATTCGTCCTACGGCTTTCAAGTCAAAAGACGCATGGAAGGGAATAGCATACGACAAAAAGACAGGACTTATCTTTCTTTGTGGTACGCAGTGCAAGACTATTGTGTGCCGGCATGTACCTACGGAAACCGTTTCAACAATTCTGTTTGGAAATACGGAATTTCATGTTGATGGTGCTGAAAGAGACAGTCACGTTCTTAATTCCGTTGCCGCAAAGGAACTGGATGGTTCAACGTCCTTTGTTGCATGCGGCAACTGGAATGAAATGGTTCAAGGTTCTGTCAGATGGAATGCAATTGACATAACAAACATTGAATGGGGAAGGGCCGACCGTTCCCCATTGACTGTTGAAGACAACATTCATTCTGTTGCCGCAGGAACAATCAACGAAAGCACTGGATGGAATAACATTTCCGTTCAGGATGGAACAGATGGCCGATCATATTTCGTTGCAGTTGGTTCCAATGGCCAGGCAGTAATGTCGTTGACTGGCATTGAAGATTCCTGGAACGTTCCGGTATATGAAGATACGACTGTCAAAACAAATCTGCAATGTCAGGCCAAAGGATGGAATCTTGTTGTTTCTGCTGGATCCTGGACAAACGCACAAAATCCAAACATTATCATGTTCAATGATTCCGTATACAAGGATACGGAAAACATGGAATTTGGCGGAGCATCGGTTTCTTCTGTTCAGCATTTCAAGACAATGGTTGACATGGGATCCTGGTTTGGTGCCGCCTATGGCGATGGCGTATTTGTTCTTGCCGGCGACAAAAACCATCTGTACTGGAGCGAAATAGAAGAGGAAGACAGCAGTGGTGCAGCTCTTTCAATTGAATTCTACAAGAGATACATTGCTGAACTTGAAGCGCGTCTCCGCGATCTTGAAGCGAAAATGATTATTACCGATCTGGCCTTCGTTGAACTTGACAATGAAACCAGATCATTCATGTGGACAGACAATCCAGCGCACATGTTTGCAACAGGCGGAAACGTTACTCTGAACTTCATTGCGGCGCCGCAATATATATACAAAGAAATGATGATCTATCTTGAAGCCAGACGCGATACAACTTTGTCCCTGTCTGGAGCTGGAGAATGGGAAAATGATCTTCTGCAGCCAGAATGGGGAATGGAAGGATCTCATATGGCTTTGAAGGCCATCTTTATTGGTTCTAGAGTGATTGTGCAGATTATAGACAACGACCAGCTGGCAGACAACCTTGCCCTGCTGGACGAAATTCAACCATAATCATAAAAGCAAGGGAGAATATAGAAAATGCCAGCAATATTGACTTCAAATGCATCGGTTATTGCCGCTGAAAACTTTGTAACTTCAATTCATGAAAATGATGCCAATCTCTATCTCGGCGTGGGTCGTGGATATGATGATCAGCAGATGAGCCCAGTTGGAACGAATAATCCAGTAGACGGAAAATATGATGACTACAACAGATGGACGGATGAATACACTCCGCCTACGCCGAGGGATACGCTGAATGACGTCAGCAATTTTTTGGCCAATCTTATCGGTATAAAGAAAATCTCACCATCAAACATTATGCTTATAGTTCCCCGCAATGACTGGGCGCCAGGCAAGGTATACTATCCTGTAAACCCGGCTGCCGTTGCAGGTAAACGGGCGCAGAACTACTACTGCCTCACTTCAGATGAACGCGGAAACAACAATGTCTGGGTCTGCGTTGGCAAAAGCGATTCAGCCGCTGGATCTACTGTTGAGCCTTCTCTTGCGTATAGGGAAACAATGCACGATGAAGATCATCCAGTTGGATACCACTATATTGCAAACAATGTAGTGAAAACTGGCGATGGATATGAATGGCTGTTCCTCTACAACATCACCACGACCATGATCAATGCAGGCCTTCTGCTTGAAAACTGGATGCCAGTTCCATACAATCACCATGGCGTATCTGGTGGTTCAATCACTGAAACCCAGGATTTATATGGCGACATGAACGCCAATAGAACTCTTGGAGCCTACAGAGTGCTTGTAACGTGCAATCTTGGCGATGAAGGAGATGCAATTCCATACAGCAGCATATATCGTCAAATTGGTCTGCTTGTCGATCCTCGTTCAAGCACCACTATATATAGGCATCCAAATGTTGGTGGCGATGAAAATGGTTCAAACTATCATGATCAGGGAGAAGATACCAATTCGGCCGCTGATGATGCCAATACCCATTCTGAATATCAGATGATGGGTGCAAGACTTACTGGTGAAAGATATCCCGCAGAGCAGGTTGACACTCGTTCCGGCACGACAGAAGATTCCATTGCAAATCCTGTGCAGTGCATCTTCCTCGAAAACAAGAAGGCTGTAATGAGAGAAGAAAGTCAATCTGAAAAACTTGTAATGATACTGGTGTTCTAACATGACTGTACGCGAATTAATTGGAATGCTTGAAGACGTTGAAGAAGCAAACGCAGAGATTTTAATTGAAACCCAGGACAATATTGTTACTGAAGTGAGTCTTATTGAAGATGAAGTCTCTGATGATGAAGGAAATACCCAGTGTCTCTATAAACTGGTAGCGGAAGAGTATCTGTAGAACATTCTGCTAAATTTTTGAATTAAAGGCGGCTTTGGCCGCCTTTTTTCGCTGTTAAATTAGTTTGTCGGTCTAGTGCCTATGAAAGACTGAACAATCATATGTGGCCAATAGATGGCCTATGGAGGACAGTTATGGATGATCTTATGCTTTACATTGTTAGAGGAATTCCTGGTTCTGGAAAATCTCAAATTGCCGAGATTCTTGCTCCAGAACACCATTATGAAGCGAATGACTACTTCTACAACGCAAAGACTGGCGAGTTTAAGTACAACCCATACGAACTGGACAAAGCCCATAAGAAATGCTTCAAAAACGTAGAAAACGCCATGATGAAAGGCGTTCCGAAAATTGCAGTGGCCAATACGTTTGTCAAAAAATGGGAATATGAACCTTATGTTGAATGCGCCACCAAACTAGGCTACACAGTATTCATCATTATCTGCAAGGGTTCTTTTATTTCTCCACACGACATTCCAGATACGAAGATTCGCAACATGATGCAGAATTTTGAATACTAAAGAAGGACTAGTTCTTTTTTCCCTTAAAATTTTCAAGTTTCCTGGCAAGTTCATCGGACCAGGGAATTTTATCGAGATCCGCTTCTGGAATTGGTTGATCGTAGTAAAGTCCAAGCCATTCCAGAAGCGTTTTTGCATTTGAATAGCTGCTCGAAGAAACTAGTGCTGTAATAATTCTTGTCGCTGTCTCTTTTGAAAAGCTTCCATTGATTCCATTTCCAAATGCAACGGCCTTTCTTAGCGATTTTTCATTGAAAGTGCCTGCTGATATGCAGTTTACCAGACCGTCTAAACATTTTATGGATTTGAAATATGCATTCCATGTTTTTTCTGGATTAAGAAATTGCGTTATTGCATAGTATCTATAGGTTTTCTCTGTTAGGGGAGAAGACCACATTTTTCTGCCCTGTTCGCTGTCCATGCAATCTACAATTCCTAATATTTAAAAAGGCGGCTCATATGAGCCGCCCTTGCATTCTTCTAGTAGACCGCTACGGCCCTTAGATTTCTAAATCTTGGAATATCTCTTGAGTTTAGTGTCAACATCTGGAATCTTAGAATATAGGAATCAAATTCATTCAATTCCAGAGCTGGAGCTAGACTGTATGTGTATTCCATGAAGTTTGTTTCTCTTTCTGTAGTCTGAGTATAGTCGTTGACGTCCAGCTGCATCCATTGGGAATCTTCAACAGCATCATCTTGAAGACTTGATACAATCAAGACGCATGGAATCCTCTGCCAGTATACAGCATCGCTTGATGGAGCAAGACCGGCATCTACGTTGTCGTAGGCGCACATCCAAATAGATCCATTAAACAGACAGACTTCTCCCTTGAGATAGGTCCTGTCATTTTCATATTCGCGGCATGAAATGCCATCATAGTTCGGACGATCTGCATTTGGATCACTTGAAACAACGCTTCTTGGAATATTGTTTGGCGTGAATGGACCTATCATTGGAATGGCCACTACGCCATATATCTGACAGCTAGTAGTATGATCTGTTGAATTGTACTGCACTACAGCCCTTCTGCTTCCTCCATTCTCTGAAAGGTCAGACTTTATCGAATAGGAAGTTGGAGAAGGAAGAATGTCAAGATTCACTGGATCCTTTACTACAAGCTTGACGGCTTTTGTGTCGACCTTATTTTCGGAATCTGATTGAATTGAGTCGGCAAGAATCTCATCGGTTTTCTTTGAAGCGCCTTTGAATATGGCAGAGGAATGACTGTATGTGGAAGCATAGTTGTTTCCATACAGTTCCTGATTTGGAAGGATGAATTTCATTTCGCTGTTGCCAGCATCCATGACATAGTACCAGAAGTAGACGCGCTGATTGCATATTTCCTTCCAGGAAGATTCCTGATAGCCAGGAAGAAGAAGGGATTCAATTGTATCAATGCCTGCATTCTCGTTTGGAATGTCATTGTAGAGAACATAGTCATTTTCTGCAAGAGATGGAGTCCAGAGAGCCTTGGACTTCTTGGACGCTCCTGCTCCAGTCGTCTTGATATAGGCCCTAATTAGAGAATGATTTGGAAGCATTGCATCAATTGCAACGTTGATTCCAAGGGCTGGATTCTTCAATGCAATAGTCTTGCTGACGTATGTACCAGCATCATAGTATTTCAGACCATTGATTATTTCAATTGGCTCCTTTCCTGAACCACCACTGCCATCGCTTCCAGAAGCTCCACCAATAACGTTTCTCGTAAACACTCCATGGAAGTCTTCAAGATCAATTTGAGGAGCAATGTTTCTGTCTGTAGTCATCAACGTGGCCCTAATCTTGAAGGAACTGTTCTTGTTGGATTCTACCTTTGTTCCATTCGCTTCATCGCTTTTAGTCTCCATGACGTTGTTGATGGATATTCCATCAATATTGTCAAAGAATATGCTCTGCTTGTTGGTCATTGGCTTTGAATCTGAGATTGATGAATCCGTATACCAGCAAAAGTCTATTGAAGTGCCAGTTGGAATATAGGTTCCAGCAGAAATTGTAACCGAATTGGCAAGAAATTCGTCAGAACCTTCGCCAGACTGAGCAGTTCCTGGAAGACTTGATGGAATGCCAGTGTTGATTGAAACCATATCATCAACGGAAAAGTCTGCTATGCATGGAATTCCAGTGTCATACTGATACTTGTACATTCTGAATGTTATGTCGGAAAGCTGCTCCTGCGTCCATGTTCTCAAGTTCTGCGACTTGAACATGGATCCAACATAAGGCTGTTCCTTGACGCCAATTCCAGTAACAATGTCGGCTTCTCCCAGAGTTGACGTATAGATTTCATAGTTGTATGATGGAGCATATACAATGAAGGCATATTCAGTCAATCCCTTGAGATGAAGAGGAGCAGAGAATGTAAAGGTTGTCGGCTTTGGATTTCCCTTTGCAAATTCTTCCTTGGTAACTACAGAAACCTTGTTCGCTGGAACGAATACCTGCGAAAATGGAACCATGGTCTGACCAGGGAATCCATTTTCACATTCAACAATGAATATTTCAACGCCAACCGTTGGATCCTTTGTTGCAAAGTAGACTTGAATGGACTCAAGAGTAATTCCATTCGGCTCTTCTACATAGAAGCTTTCTGCTATTGGGTCGCCGTTGTGACGTATTAGCGTAGATTCGGAAACTGTTTCAGTCTTTATCTTCTTTCCAAGCGAAGTGGAACTTTCTCCCATGGTTTCGCTTGTCTGAGCAGTCCATGTACGAATGTACTTTCTGTCTACATCAACCCATACAGTCTTTCCGTTTGCTGTGTAGTCGGCAGAAGCCGTGGACGTCTGTTCGTCATCATAAAATTCCACAAGTTTCGTGCCAACAGGCATGTTCTCTGGAACAACAAAGTATCCGACATACGTTCCATCATCATTGATGGTAATTGTGTCAGTATATCTTCTGTCATTTTCGTTTGGCTTTTCAAATTCAGAAACAGTAAGAAGCTTTAATGGAACTTTGTCCATTTTTGCTCTCATTATCTGATTTGGACGCATTCCTTCAAGATTGAAGCGGACGCATCTGACGCGCATGAACTGATCCTGCCTTTCCATTGAAGTTTCAGTATCTACGGCCTGCCAGTCTCCAATGTAGGTAGTCTTTTCAGTAACAGTAGTGCTTGTAATGGTTTGATATGTTGTAATGTCGGAAATGGTAGTTGCTGGTTCCCACCAGCCTGCTCTTCCATCAACCACTGTATGCGTTAATCTTTGATCCGCTGGAACATTTCCCCAATATGTTCCATATGTGGCATCAATCTGCGCTACAGTCATTCCTGATGGAATTGTTCTTCTTTCTGTCTTCTGCTGGGTTGTTCCATATGTTGTTACGTCCCAGGAACGGAAAGTGTCTGGTGGACGATTTGCGTTTTCGTCTCCCTTTTCATGTTCCGTGACAATTTTGCCAAGATCATTTACCCAGGTGTCAATTGCTGGAGTGAGAACAAGATTGCCATTCCACACGACAAACATCATGGCCTGAAGGTTTGTTGCAGATGTGGCCATGTCATTTTTTGCATACAGCCAGCTGTATTCTGATGGACATCCTTCAGCTTCCCAGTTTGGATTTCTTGCAGGAGCAATAGTGAGAATGTTTCCACCACTCATTGCATTGCTGCCAGCATCCTTCTGCGTTTGACCATAGACGGCGCAGAGACTTTCTTGGGTACCGCCAATGGTTTCCAGACTTTGCAGCCTGTATCCTTGACCATCATTAATATAATGACCAGTTAATGAAAATCCCCAGTCCTTCGCTTCAAAGTCGGCCCTTACGCACTGTTCAACGGCATCAATAGTGGCCTTCCAGTTTTCATCTCTGAAGTCTGAACCTCCAAATCCATTGAACGTGTCCGTAAAGATGCCGCATTTGTATCGGCTTAATCCATCTTCATCCGTAATCTGCATGTTTGCCGCAGACTGTTCGCTCATGGAAAGGGAAACAATCTCTTCAAGACTTGAAAGTCTTTGCGCCAGATTGTTGATGTCAACCATGGTATGACGATTGTTGTTTATGTACTGAAGAACAACCTCATTTAGCGTTTTGCCATACGGCTGATTGACAATGTTGTATATGACCATTGTTCCATCCTTTTCCGATGGTGGAAGAGGATTGTCGGATGAAATTCCCTGAGTTATCTCAAATTTTCCATTCTTGTCTATCCATACGCTGTCAATGCGTGGAAGATAGGTTGCAATGTCATACTGCACTCTGGAAGCAGGCATTGGAACAATTGAAATCCAGCTTCTGTCCTGTCCTTCCATTGTTGAAGCGTCGTAGTCTGGTCTAAAGTCTATGCAGTTTGTAAGATTGTACCAGGCTCCAGAAGCGGATCTGTATTTTGGAATGTATCTGTAGGCTTCATTGTCTTCTACAGATGTAGCCATTCCAATTGCGTCAACTCCATACACTTCTGCTAGACGCTGCCTAAAGGTGTCTGCGTTGTCTACAGATGAAAATGCGGCAGATGTTCCAATGTTGTATGAACCAGCATAGTAGAAGCTTCCATCTGACCCAGAATGCTTCCAGTAGGCATAGGTGATTTTGATGTGTGAAGAAACTTCTTCTCCATCGCCATTATTCTGTACGTTAAGCCACTTTCCAAGTCCATTGATTGATGCGGACTCATACCGGCAGTCTGTGCATCCATCAAAAACTTTAATGGTCGAGGACATGCCATTAGCCACGTCCCAATATAGCTCTTCATGCGTGGCCGTACTTGTTTCATCATTGCTTTCATCAAGATTGTTGATTTTTTCTATGGAGAGAATTGCAACCAGATCCGTAACAAATGTGCCAGTAACAACGGCCCTGTTTTCGGTTGAACTGACATAGCCGTCGCGAATTGCAATGATATCGCTTCCCTTGTCTGGATCATTGGCGGCGGCCGCCAGAGCCGCAAGTTCATTGGAAGAAACTCTCATTGAACCAATGGTCAATTCCTTCCTTTTGAACGTTCTCTGCGTTGAACTGTCATTTGATGCCGCCTTTGATGCAACAACTTCGCCATCTCCCTGATATGAAATGGCGTATCTGTGGCCTTCTGTCAATATTCCATCGGCAATGGCATTAATGTTGAAGCTTGTGTCAACAGATCTGTCATCTACAACAACTTTAGATGCTGGAATAATTTCTCCAGTGCTTTCATCTACCAGAAAATTGACGGCACGTGACGTTGCTGGAGAACCAATGGCCGTTGGAGCCGCAAATGGAATGTAGACATGTCCTGTATCATTTCCAGAAGCCGCTGTTCTTACGGCAATGCTGTTTTCCGATGAAATGAAGGCATTGCATATGAATGAAGCCTTGGTGTTGTTGTCTGGAGCAACATACGGCCAGTCAAGTTCAAAAATGAGAGGCGCTTCAACGTTCTTCCAGACTGTAAGGTTGCCATTTTCCGAATCAAGCTTGAGATCAACGTATCCAGACATGACTCCAGCACTGTCGAAGCTCACTATGCTTGAAACGTCCGATATGTTGGCCACGTCTTCAACATTCAGAACTGATATTTTAAGATTATGCCATCCATCGGAAGATATGTCAACAATTGAGCATGTTCCAAGAATTTCATTGGCCTGTGTCAAGGAATCTAGAGTTATCTTGGCGCTGTCCGAAAGCGTTGCTGGATTGGCCACTGAAAACACTGAAACGTCCTGAGGATTGTATGTCGTCAGCATTTCGCTTATCTGTCTGTCGACAAGATAGGCTTTCTGAGCGGCAAGAACGTTTTCTATGTGCCACGAATGGACGTTTCTTGTTGGACTGGAATTTTTGTCATTCAACGTGTATATGTCATCGCTAAAGACATGCATTGAATCTTCAGTGAATTTGGAATTTCCAGTCCGCATTTGCGTTTCTCTGGCTTTCTTGTTTGTAATGGCCTGTGAAACGCATGTAGAAACTCTATAGCCATTGACGTATCCAAGACCAGGACCAACAGAAACTGTGTATTCGCTTGGAACGGAAACCTTGACTCCATCCTTGTTTGTTCTTGTGCTTTCCGAAATCTGGATTCTCCATGGACGAACAGTATAGTTTCCAGATTCTTCATATGTTCTTCTGGCCAGTTCATCCATTAAGGCTGCATTGGTACCAATATTGCTCTGTTCCTTGACAACAATGTTGTTCTTCATTACAATGCCGCCAGTGAACTTGATGCCCTTTGTGGAACCATTTCCAGAAACAACGTCAGATGTTGATTCAACCTGCAGAATGCTGTCGCCATTCTTGATCATTTCGGCAATTTCATCAGAAGAAAAGCATTTCAGCTTTGCAAGAATTGAATATCGGTCTGCACCTGGTGCCTTATGGTTGTATGTGCCTCCCGCAGGATCAGTCAATGTTTCATCATCATAAGAATCAACTATTTTTCGATCAATCCAGAAGCCGATATTGTATTCTATGTCATCATCTTTAATTTCCTTGACATGCAGTGTGGAAAGAATGCTTCCAGGAGTTCCTTCCAGATACATTGGATTGACCATAATGTATGACAATGGACAATTGACAAAGTATCCATCAACAAAAACGGTTCCCTGCGTACATCCGGCGCATGTACATGTCTTGTATACTTCGCTGACAGAAGTCGGACTGTCATTTAGTAGAACCTGCACGGTCAATACAGATTCAACTTCCTTCACTGGATTGCTGAACGTCAAACCAACGCCGCGGTTTGGAAGAACTTCAATTGTTCCATCTTCAAGACGCCTGGCAAATGAACCACCAAGAATATTGTAGAATACGACAACTTTCGTAGTAGTAAGTCCTCTTGCCGCTTCAGTTCCAGAAACAAGAGACAGTCCACCATCTGCATCATACAAGGTAGTCCAGCCAACAATCTGAAACTTTATCTTTCCATCTTCTCCCAGACCGGTAGCATACAGTCCTCTGGAAGAATCGGAGACTTCATCATTGGTTGAAACTTTATTGTTGGACATGAATCCAGCCATGGCGTCTTCAAGACTCATGCCAGCTGGATATGACACCGTTCCGATGAAATACTTCTGCTTGGTTGTTGTAGAGATTATGCCTCCCTGAACAACCGTTCCATCCTTGAACAGATATCCACCAAGAGAGGCTATCTGATTCTGAGAATATGTCTGCATCTGCGTTAGTTCTCTGGCCTGAACGGCCCTGCTGGGCTTCCAGAGGACTTTCACATAGCCCTTGTCATAGTGTCTTGAACCTACATAGTCGTCGTAGTATGGAGCCGCCTCTCCAATATGTCTATATGTTGAAGGCATCTTTCTCTGCAAATGATGCCATATTTACAAAAGATCTTAAAAGACATTTCATTTTTCATTGCCTGTGTGATAAAAACAATCTTTTTCGTTTTCTATTGATGCAGCGAAAACCTCTCTAGAATACAGAACAGGCGCCTTCTGAAACGCAGATTCGCAGAAATGTCTGCATTCGTCAGAAGGCGCCTGAATATCGTTCCTTCATAAACCCAATAGTCTATGTATGCTTTACTCCAAAACCAGACTTCACTGCGGACTTTAAAGATTCAAGGTCTACGACCCATTCGTTTTCTGGAGTGGTGTCCTGCAGATACTTCAGTCTTTCTTCCAGCGCCTGAAGATCTTCTCTAGACTTTTCCATGGCCTTGATTGTGAAGGATCTTACAGGGCTGTTCATTGTCTTCTGTATCCTGTCTTCTGGCATTTTGTACTTGTCCTTCAAAATGGCGGCAAACTGATCATCATCTATGCGGAAGTTGAACTTCTTGGCTACAACGTCTTCACAGAATGCAATCCAGGCCTTCTTGTATGCTATGTTTTCCTTTACGGTTTCAATCTCATTCTCTATTCTTCTAGAATAGAATGGAAGCCTGAACTGATAGAAGTCTTCAAGCATTTCTTCAATGCCATTTTCCTTTGGATATATCTTCAGTCTTCCAGAAGGAGACACTACAGTAAGATTCCAGTTGTCCTTGGACTCCAGCTTGAACTCCTTGACAATTTGTTCTTCTGTCCATTTGCTTCCAGCCTTGAGCCAAATGTCATAGATGAACTTGTCATCAACAGAGCCATTGTCGTATCTGGAGATTTTTCCCTTCTCCATCAGCTTCCGCAGATGCTGTTCATATGAAGCCGAAGACCAGAATCCATGCGGAAGTTCTTCAACGCGGTAGTGTATCTCCGTTATCTTGCGGCATATGCCATGAAGAAGATAGTGGTCATCCTTTCGTTCAATGGAACCAGTGAAGCCATAGTATTTCGGCTGTACGGACTTCGGTTTTCTTCCTTTGCATCTTGCAATGCACCACTCAATGATGGACAGTGGATCATGGGGAGGAATGCGTGAGGCATAGCCTGTTGCAAGTCCAGTAGAACCATTCACAAGACACATTGGAATGATGGGAAGATAGTGCAGTGGAGGAAGACATTCTGGATCCGGATGCTCTGGAGCAAGTTCTTCATCCTTGAACAGCAGATTGAAGTTTGGATTGAGCATGCAGAATATGTATCTTGGCGCCGCAGGAGTGGAGTTTAGAACGTTGCCGAAACTGCCTTTTCCAAGAAACAGCTGCAGATTGTTTGAAAAGTAGGCGCCAAGACCAGTCAAGGCTCCACACGCGGACGCTTCGCCATGCTCATATCCAGCGGCCGCAACGCTTGAACCAACGGCCGCAACCTTGTCCCATGTCCTGGCGCACATCTTCTTTGCCTGATATATTAGAAAGCGGTGAACAGGCTTCAGTCCGTCGGCAAGAGAAACAATTCCACGCTCTTCACATGTTGCAATGGCCCTTTCCTTCCATGGACCATTCATAATTTCCGTGACAGTTATTGTCCTTTTTTCCATATGCACACCTTCATATGCCGTTTTACTTCTTTGGCAAAGTCTAGTCTTCGACTGGTTTAAGCAGAGAATCCCAGTCGGAAGGCTTAATTTCGCCGCAGGGAACATTCATTACCCAACTTCCTTCTTCATTCTGATGCATGAAGGGACATACAAAAACACCTTTTGGACAAGTTCCATGTAACGTTGTTCCATATTCCTTGCACATGGTTGACAGTTGTTCGGAACTATGACGCATCAGAAGCGTAATCTTGCTGTTCATAACATTATCGGCAAGGAAACTGCCGTTCTTCAGCAACGGCAGAGGAATTGCCGCCTCCGTATTTTAGATTGATTTTGCTAAATAGATTTGTGGTTGCATTCTATCAATGAAGACAGTTCCTGTCAAGCTGAAATGTTCTGAAGAGGACAAAGCCTATTTTCTGTCAATCCTGCAGGAAAAGCAGGCATGCTTCAACTTTCTCTCCAAGGAACTGTATGCACTCAACTGGAAGAATCTGCTGTCAATCAAGCTGATTCACGACAGATTCTATTACGCATTGAAAGAAAGATTCCCCAACCTGCTAACTCAGATATTGATCAAGGTTGAACAGGAAGTCTTGTCCACATACAAAACAATCAAGTCAAACAGGCACCAAATAGACAAGGCTCCAGAGCAAAGGAATTTGTGCCTGCAGCTGGACAAGAGGCTCTATTCTCATTTTACCAAGACTTCCATCGCGCTTCCCAGAAACAAAGGAGAGAAGAGGAAGCAGATTGAGTTTGTGCTTTATGATAGGGCCAGAGATTTTTTAGAACATAACACGCCTCATGATCCGAAGCTGTATGTCAAGGGTAATGGACTGTACATAGCCATTCCATTTGATGTAGCCTGTCCTGCTCCAGAGAATGAAGATCTTCTTGGAATTGATTTGGGCATTAAATGTGTGGCCTCCTGTTCAGATGGACGGGTGTACAAATGCAACGACTTCAAGAAAGAGAAACACAGATTAAAATATCTCCGCAGATGCCTGCAGTCAAAAGGAACGAAGTCGGCTAAAAGGCATCTAAAGAAAGTTGGAAGAAAAATAGCCAACTATTCAAAGGACTACATCCATAAACTGGTGAATGAACTTCTCAAAACTAAATCGGACATCATTGTCATTGAAGATCTAAAGAAAATTAAGGAAAGAACAAAGTTCCATAAGGGAACGAAGATCAAACGCACAACACACAACAGAGTGTTTGGAGACATTCCAATTGCTCTGCTTGCGTCAATGCTTGCCTACAAGGCGTCCCATCTTGGAAAGATGGTTGCTACCGTTGATCCAGCCTATACGTCTCAGAACGACTGTCGTGGACTGGATAGAGGCAAGAGACAAGGAAGGCGGTACTATGGAGTTGATGGAGTCCAGCTGGATGCTGACATAAACGCTTCCGTCAACATAGCCAACAGGTTCCTATGGAACAACAAAATCCTTGCTGAAAAACATCCTGTTTCGTATCCAGAAATGCGTACCTATGCAGGCAGGCTGCCTATCAACCAGCCAATCGTGGATGGAGTCAACAATGACTCCAGTCTGCAAGCTTCCACCCTTTAGCGGCGGAAGCAGTTGATTGATTTTCTCCTTTAGAAAAGAAATCATCTGCACATTCTTCTAGCCATTGCCATCATTCAATGAATTGATGGATGCAGTCAATTCCCTGCGATATTCCACCATTTTACTGTGAACGACGTCCATTCTAGAAATAGCGTCTTCCAGTATCTTCTTTTTGTCCTTTATTTCCTTTTCATCCCATTCTTCAATGGAACACAGTATCTGACCGATTGAGCAGTGGTATATTTTGGCCAGTTTCAGTAAAATGTCTGTTTCCTTCATTTGCTTCTCCTAAGAATCATTTGCTGCTGAAGAGAATGAAGTCTCTCCAATGCATTCTGTCGCAATAGCGGCACCAGTCAATGCTCTAACAACTTCCATTTTTGTGTTGTCTTTCATGCTTGCCGCTATATTGTCATGAATTGTCCATGATACCCAAAGTCTAAAGTGGCTCTCAACAACTTCTGCAATGAAATTGAGTTTTGCCGGCATGCCATTTCCTTCAAGAGAGAATTTTGTCCCCTGATTGTCCTTAAGCTTCGGAAGTTGCTTTAGAATATGATTTAATTCATCTTCATTTTCGCTCCATGCGGCATGGCCAATAAAGTTGCAGGCTTTGTGTACATTGCACTTTATCAGCATTCCTATGGCGTCTTTCGCTATCTTTTCAGATGCAAAGGAAATCATGAAGGCATAGGCCGCCATGTCGGCATCTTCCCTGGCCACTGGTCGAACTGCTTCAATATCGCTTCTTGAGAAGAACATGTGTTCACACGCCCGTTCAACAATGAATCCAAACGCTCCCAGCTGATGAAGCTTATGTTCTTCAACAAGACGCTTTAAGGCTTCAATTTCGGTCATTGTAAAAGCCTTAATGACTTCATGAGATTTCATCGCAAAGCCATCAAGACTTTCATCCCATTTAAAGTTTTCCGAAACAAGCGCATTAGCATCAATTTCCGTCTCCATTCATGCCTCCATAGACTTTGCAGAATATCAAAAAAGAACAGAGTGCGTCAAGATAAATTTAGGTCTGCTGATGAATGCATCGCTTCTATAAATCCAGCATCTGCTTGATCTTCATTTTGACTGCCATTAAAATGCAGTTTGAAACAACTCCTATTTTTCTATCAATTACTTCTCTGGAAATAGTGAACAGTTGACTGGATCTTATTTCGCTGTATGGCTTGCAAACAATTAGTGGATCATAATAAAATGAATTTTTGGGAACTTCCACTCCATAATGATCATAATGCTTTTTGGAAGTTATTACAGCCAATGTAACGTTGCATGCATCAGGAACGCTTAAAACCAGTGCTGGTCTGGCTTTTATTCCTTCCAGGCTTGTAAATGGCATAAGCGCCACTACAATGTCTCCTGGCTTTAAAAAATCTTTATACAATTTTGCATTTCCTTGTTTTTGCCTTGTCATTGTTGACAGAAGCAGTTTAAACTCTAGACATGACCACAATTTGCTCCGAGAAAAGATTTCCTCTCCCCCTTGCAGGCAAATTTATAGCAGGAACGGATTCCACTGTCAAGCAAAAATTTGAAAAAATCTTGCTAAGACTTTCGCTTCTAGGACACGGCCTCCTGAATTTCCTTAAGCGAAACGTCTCTTTCTACCAGACAGCGAAACCCACCTCTCCTCCGTCATCCTCCACGCTCCTCCACGGCATGATTCACAAGACAAAAAAGGGGAGCCTTTCGGCTCCCCTAAAGGTTCTAAGATGCTCTAGAAAGACTAGAGAACAATCTGGATCTTGCGGTAGAAGCTGTTTGTGGCGCGAATGGCGTCCGTGGCACCCTTGAGCAGTCTCTCCTGGGAGATGCTGTATGGGTTGGACACGAGGCCATAACGAGTCTTAATGCCGATGCGAGCACCGAAGTCTTCCTGACCCGTGGTGCGATACCACTGAACAGGAATGTATGGGCAGTAGAAGAGACCGGCATCATACTGGGAAGCGCCCTTGTAGCCAACAATGAGGGTGTGACGAAGTTCGCCGTCCATGGATTCATAGGTCATGTAAGGATCAACAAAGACCTTGAAGCGGTTGGCGAGCATGCCGTAGTAGGAAACGCCAACTGGGTTCACGATGGGCATGAAGTTGACGTTGTCGAACTGAGTGGTGATGAGGTTGGCCATGGAGAGGGTAGCGGCGACTTCAGGAGAGGTGAGAATGAAGTTGCCACGGCCACGACGGGTTTCCTGAGCAATCCAGGTAGCTTCACGCTCAATCTGGATGAGGAGGCCCATCACCTTTTCCATTGACCAGCGGCCATCGGAGTCAACAGCGAAGTTGAATACGCCAGGAGTGGTGCAGTTCTGTGCGCCCTGCTTGGCTTCATACTTGATGCGGTTGACAATTTCACGGTCAATTTCAGCGGTGATTTCAGTCTGAAGAATGTTGGCAATTTCCTGCTCGGCGTCAAGACCATGAACGGAGCGGAGATCCTGCACAACTTCAGTGGTGAGGCGTCCCTTCAATGCACGAGTCTTTACAGACACGTCCATTGCTTCGATGCCAAAGGCCATCTCTGGATAGGTTGGACCTTCGCCTACGGCGTATCCACCAACCATTCCGTCATTGCCGGCCTGAGAACGCTGACGAACGCCAGCATTGCTCAACTTGCCAGTGCCAGGAATGATGTTGCCATCTGCATCGCGCTCTGGAGCCTCTTCCCAATGATAGTTGCCATCATAGAGATCCCAGCCCAGTGCTTCGCCGTCTGGCGTTGGATATGGACCAGAATGGGTGTAAGGAACTTCAGGACCAATCTTGTGCTGAGTGCTGATAGGACCAGATCCCCACACTTCCTGACGAATGTCATCCTTGACAGCGTAGACGCGCTGCACGAAAATACGGCCAGTTGGGAGGTTCATGGCCTGCAGGCCGACCATCTGAGGACCAACAAGAGTTGGAAGAGTACGACGAATGAGGCTGATAATGACTGGAGTATATTGAGCCATGTCGCCAGTACGAGTTGGGCTGTACTCTTCTTCGTTGATGTTTTTAAGGGTGTTCTCAATAACGGCTTTGACCGTTTTCTTCATGACCGGATCCTTGATTGCAGGAAGGCCGGCATAGTCGCTATCAATAAGCTTGGTAAGCTCTTGTTCAGTGATAATGCTATTGTCCATCTTTTATTACCTTCTTATGGATTCTATGTATTGTATTTAGAAATTGCAAAGCAAACTGCTAGCCCATTCTAAACAGCACGTCGGCGATTGATTCGTTGACTTTGTTTGGTGCAGGTTCAGGCTTGGAGAAGGAAGAAGTGCGTGGTTCCTCATAGTATTCCTTAATGTCCCTGCAGGCCTTGTTGAAAGCTTTGCGGAATTCACTCATAGTAGTGCATTCGCTAAGTTCTTCTGCGGCATAGTTGGAAAGAGTTTCCTTCTGAGCTTCAGAAAGATTTTCGGGCATATGCTTGATGACATAGTTTTCACGCTTGGATTCAATGAGTGCCCTTTTTGTCTTCAACTGTTCAACTTTAAGATTCTGCAGCTCTTCCGTGAGTTCGCTAATGGAAGACTTGGCTTTCATAAGAGCATCTTCACGTTTTGGAACAATCTGAAGCTTGGATTCAATGAGTTCAAGCATCTCGCCAGCAAAGCTTTCAAGCATTTCGCTCTTTGGAGACTGAACAATCATGCCCTCGCGAAGCATTTCTTCAGAAAGTTCTTCACTCACAAAGCGGAGATAGCCGTCAACGTTTTCATCAAGCTTGGAAACAATGGAAGGAACAACTTCTTTCTTGATATATGAGTCGATTGCGGGAATAATTTCCTTATTAACGTAAGACTCAAACAGCTTTGTGGTGTCGGAAACAACAGTCACGCAGGCTTTTTCAAGAATTTGATCAACAGCTTCGGTCACAATGGCCTTCATGCTTTTGGCCTGACCTTCTTCCATGGACTCAAAGAGAGAAGTTTCCATGAATTGATGCTCAAGAGTCTCTTTTACGGCCTCCATACGAAGCTGTGCGTTATTGGCAACAATTGCACGAATTGCTTCAGTGGTGGCATAAGATTCGTTGCATTCATCGTCTTCATCAGACTCATCGTCTTCATCATCTTCATCGTCTTCATCAGACTCATCGTCTTCATCATCTTCATCGTCTTCATCAGACTCATCGTCTTCATCATCTTCATCAGACTCATCGGACTCATCGGACTCATCGTCTTCATCATCTTCATCGTCTTCATCAGACTCATCGTCTTCATCATCTTCATCAGACTCATCGGACTCATCGGACTCATCGCCTTCGGCGCAGGTGTCACACTGACCATCGGAAACTTCAGCGCCACAGTCTGGGCAGACGAATTCCTGAATGGAATCTTCATATCCAAGAGATTCCAGAACGCCTTCAAGAGCCTCCTGAGGACCTTGAAGGATGCAATACCCTTCCTTCTCGCAGTCAAGCTGATCAACGCCAGCATATTTCTTCAATGCAGTGTCAATTTCAGCCTGAGAGTCGACAGGAATCATAATTTTCATGTATGCGTCTTCACTCATTTTGATTTTCCTCTTGCAATCATTTAGCGGACAATGCCACAGACTGTGGAAAATTGCCTGCAACAATATTGCCTATTTATATTAATGCCTTCTTTTTCTTTTTCCGAAAAACTTCATAGTCTTTCGTCTTTTTTTAGCTGCGTTATACAAAGTGGTTGCACGTTTAGCAAGTCCCTTCGACCTTATCTTCATTGAACGACTAATGCTCCTAACTCTAAAATGCTTCCGCATGTGATAGTATCTGCGGCGCTTGTAAAGATACACGGCTTTTTGAGACATGCTCATAGGAGCCTTCTTCTTTTTGCCTTCAAGCATTAGATTTGTAAGAAGATGCGTTGCTGGCTCAAAAAGATCAGTTCGCTCATTATTCATTAAAACACCTAGAATTTTAGACCTTCAATGAATTTTGCAAAATCTTCCTTCAATACGCTAGTATTGGACATTTTTTTGTGTTTAAGATATTCTTCAGCGGTTGATTCAATCAAAACGCCATTTTTCCAGTAGTATTCTACGTTTTCAAGCACGCCATCAACCCAGCAGTCTATTCCTGATGGATTGCTGACAACATCAATAGCAGAAATAACATAGTCATCCTTGACTATCGTTTCTGCACCTTTCTCTTCAAGAGAACCCATTCCACGAGTTGAAACGCCAAGCTGCACTCCATCCCTTAAAAGAGACTTTACAATCTCGCCTTGAGGCGTGGAAAGAACTTTGGCTTTACCAAGAACATCATTGCCGTCCCAGGCCAATTCCTTGATAAGAATGCAGGCCCGTTCTGGATTTGGAGCGAAGGCTTGTGGATGATTCAACTCTCCAATGGCCTTGCTTTTAGACACATAGTCGGCAATATATTTCTGAATGGCCTCGCTTAGAACCTTTTTAGGATATGTCCTTTTATTCCGATTCTGCTTTTCGGCCTGAGCAAAAATTCCTTCGATGAACATGGACTTTTCGCCTTGAGCGTCTTTAGCCTCGTTCACCGAAATGATATTGCCCATTTCATTTTCAGCAATAAGCTTCATTTTAACTCGGAACCATTGTTTTGCTATTTAGATTGATTAAACAATTTAGTCTTCTTTTGGCGGAAGATTGTTTGTGTTTATTCTGTCGGCGCAAATGTTGTTGACATGTGTTGCAACAACATTATTGGCATCAGCCTTAAATTCTTCTGGATTAATTCCGATTCCTTCAAGACTTCCATATTTGAAAGCTAGTCCATCAATGATATTTTTGAACTGTTCGGAATCGGAATTGCCCTTTAGACCATCATACATTCCCATATTTTCCTCCTATTTTAGGACTTGAGTATGCGAGCTATGTCGCTGTCTTCTACATTGTCATAATCTTCATCATCATTTTCTTCTACATGTCTTGGAGTGGGTATCTGCTGCACCCACGCAAGTCTTTTCTTTTCTCTCGCTGTTTCTTCAGGATCTTCTCGTGGTTCAACAGTCATTTCTTCCATCTCGCCACTCTTTTCCTCTTCTTCAATTTCGGCATCAATGCGTCTAATGTCTTCATCAGTCTGCTTGAGCAGATTGCGTCTGGCCCACGAAACGGAGAAATATTTGCCAAGATAGTCCTGAACTTCTCCAAGAGCGTCTATTCTTTCCTTGAGAATTTCAAGATCTCTGAATTCAGCATACACAGAGTCTGAAATCCACATAAACTGAATGTTGTCCGCTTCTTCTTCAAATTCCTTGCCAACAACAATATTTTTGGCCGTCATTTGAATCTTGAGAAGCTTGTAGAAAAGAATTTCATAGCACTGGCGCAGACGGACAATGAACTTTCTGTACTTTAATTCATCGCGGGTGATTTCAGAACTTCTTCCAAGACTCTGGGCGCCATTGTCCAGTTCAATCCATCTGGAAAATGGAACGTTCAATGCACGAAAGAGCTTCATCTTGAAGTAGTCCAAGTCTTCCATGTTGCCAATGGAGGCATTGCCACCCTGCATGGTAGAAACTTCCGTCGCACGACCATCGGCTGAACGTGGCAGATAGATGTCGTCCAGCAAAGACATGTGCAATGCAGACTCTTTCAGCTTTCCTGTTGAAGGATCATACTCCACCTTGTTTCGGCAGTTTCTTATGACTTCCTTCATGTACGTTTCGGCCTTGGACTTGGGAAGCTGACCAACGTCAATATAGAATACTCGTCTTTCTGGAGCACGAGCAATTTTGTATATCAATGCAGCATCTTCAAGACTGTTCAACTGGTTTAATGGAATGTAGGCTTTGTTCAGATATGAAATCCATATCTGGTGAAATCTGTCCATAAGACCAGAATCGACTTCAACAATGTTTTCCTTAGGAATTTTCAGCAGAATATTTTTTAGTTCGACATCCTTGAAGATATAGCATTCGGTCTTCAATTCATCATCATAGGTAAGCTTCGTTCTTACAGGATCTAGCTGAATTAGCTGCTTTATGCCAGTTTTGCCATTGTCCTTGTCTGGATCATAGAGTTCATAGTAGAAATAGGACTTCCCGTCAACAAACCAGTCCTTCAGAAGTGCATAGGCCTTCTTGTCAAACTGCAGGAGCTTCATTATTCTTGTCCATTCTCTATGAAACTTTTCCTGCACTTTCTCGCTGAAATCAGTATTGTTCAGATTGAGAAGTATTGGATACCTATGATCATCCGAATAGGAAATCATTTCATTGATAATGTCATCAATGGCAAAGTCAATGTATGGATTTTCAGCCATTGCGCGCCAGATGCGAATGAGCTGATTCTCAAACATCGGGAGGTTGCGGATGTCGACATTTTCCAGTCCAAAGTCAACTGGATAGAGAATGTTGGTACCATAGGCCGCAAGCTCCTTTTGCGCTTCCAAAGGAACCGAGTAGTCTCTAGGCCTGATTTCTTCTCCAATGCCAACATTTCCAGTGATCATTTTGATCATTTGGGATGCTCCTCCCTCCTGCTATGAAATGATGTCCAGCAGGAACTTGACTATTTATAAACTAGGCACAAATATCTTAGAAAAAATTAACCAATTGTTGTTCTAGATGGCATTTGGTGCGTATTATTGCGAATATATACAAAAAAGGCTCCCAACTGGGAGCCTTTTTGCATTGCATGCACTATTCAACTGGCGTCAAAAATTCTGGAGGTATCTTGGACATTACGCACCCAGCGGCACCCTTGTGTCCACCACCTCCATACTTCTTTGCAATTTCAGAGAAGTCTGGAGAAGAATCCGTAACGTGTTCATTGTAGAAGGACACGGAAACCTTGCCTTCCTTGTTGATGCTCCATAGCACAATGCCTTCATGCTGGTCTGGATTATAGACCGTCTTTGCCATAAGGCTTGGACCTCTGCCATTGAGACAGAGCAGACGACATCCTTCCCATTGAATTGTATAGGCATTTCGAGCAGTCTTGGCCCATTGTCCTTCATTGTGCTCCTGAATGATTTTTCCTTCCTTAATGACTTCATAAGCCACAGTTGGATGCTTGAGCATGTCAAGCAGATCATTCTGAACAAGCATTGTTCTAGCTTCTATTCTGTCCATTTTCAGACAGGTCCTGTCCATTCTGCTGACCATTGCCGCATTGAGCAGAATGCTTCCATCGCGCCACTTTGACTGAAGGTCCCATGCATCCCACGCAGAAACGTATTCAAGAAATTCAGGAATGCTTTTTCCTTTCTGTCCGTTTATTGCAAGCCAGAGGAGCAGGGCGCCAGAAATGATTTCGCCTTCCTTCGGAAAGAAGGCATAGTTGTATGAATGCTCCTTGAATGGCTTCGATTCGCAGTCATTTCGTCCCACCCAGAATACTTCATTGACTGCGGCTAAATTTGCATCATCTTCAGCAGAGGAAACGTATACGCTGTCTGATTCATCGCATTTTCTAGAAGCGTATTTTCTAATGGCAGAAATATGGTGATCTGTAGTCACTACTTTGATGCCATAGAGATTGAAATCGAAAACGGCGCTTTCAGTCAAGCTGATGTCGCCAGTGAGAATGTAGTCAAGACTTTCTCCACCAGATTCTTCAAATCTCTTGGCCAGAGCGTCAACGTCAAAGTCTCCATAGCTCCACCACCAGACGTTGGAGCAGTCTTCCTTGGCAATGCCAGCCTCTATGGCCACGGCGCATGAAGACCAGCCATCCAAGTCTGGCGCATGAAAGACGCACATGGTGTTCTTTTCATTCATATTGGAAAATATGGGATTCAAATTCAGCCTCCTTAGGACTTTAAACATTGGCCGCCATGAAATCACCGACAAGCGGACTGTGGCAGAATATGTTCGTCAATTCAGTATTGATGCAGCATATGCTGGCAAGTTCGTTTTTATGGACAATAATTTCTGGACTGTCATCTATTATGAAACAATTTCCTTTGTATGTTTGAACGTTCTTTTTATATTCAAGTTCAATAAAGGGAACTATTATGCATATAGTTCCATTTGTCTTATGCATGGCATAGACAGTAAGATTTTTCTCTCCCACGTCTCTTTTCCGTACAACAGGAAAAACGCTGTCTTCCATTTCAACGCTGTCCATCTTCTCCTCCCTTGACAGAAAAAGTCTAGCATCGTTCATGGCCAATGTCAAGAAAAAAGGCTGGGAAGCCCAGCCTCATCAAAGCATGAAAGATATGCTTTTAATCAATCCAAACAGTCTCTGCCTGAGTCCATTCAATGTCTTGCTCGGCACACTTGGCAAGTTCCTTCTTCATGAAGTCAAAGCCTCGCATTTCAATGGTGGTTGGAATGGCCATCTCCTCGGAGAGCTGAGTCCATCTCTTGCAGTCGGTGGATTCTACAGCAAAGCTGAAGTTCTTCTTTCCAATCTTGGTGAAATACTTGTCAAGCTGAGTGTAGTGGAAATCTCCAAGCTTGAAGCTTCCAGCAACTGGCTTGCCCATGAAGTTGTCTGGACGAGTGAATATCCATTCAGCCTCCTTCTTGCAGTTGACGAAAAGAATGGAATCCTGCTTGAATCGCTTGCCCATTCCAATGGCGAAGGTGCGAAGCTCCTTCTCCCTGTCTGGGGTTGCATAGACGATGCAGGACATCTCGTCCTTAATTTCTACCTTATTGCCTTCAGCATCAATTTCGGTATATCCACCAATGGCCCTGTTGAAGCCAAATCCCATGCCAAGAATGAAGCTGCGAAGCTCGTTGGTCTTGGCCTTGTTAATCTTGGCGTTTTCCTTTGGATCCTTGCGATTCCAGTCGCCGCGGCAGGCGGAAATGATGGCGATAGGCTCTCCAGCCTCCAGATGCTGCCTCAGCCTTCCAAGAGAGGCTTCATAGAGAGGGTTTTTAGGAATGCTTGATTCCTTGAGGTATTGCTTCAGACTCTTCATCTGCATTCTCCTTAATCGAGAAGTATTTCTATATTCTATTTGAATGCTACACCATTCGCATGTCAAGGGCCGTACTATGGGCCAAATCCATTAAAATGACCTTGCCGTCCACTCCAATGCGAAGAACAATTGAGCATCCCATTTCCTGCGCCTTTTCAATGACCGACTTGAATAGAGTTCCTTCATAGTCGGAAGACATTACAAAGACTTGATCTCCACAGTCATAGTCCTGAGACAGTCCTTCGCAGGCAAATGCTGCCATTGTCGGCAGGCATCCAAAATTCTTCTTCTGAGACATGGTCTGCAGCTCTTCCATTAAAGACTGCCTTTGATCTTCTGGAGCAGAGTCCAGAAAGACTATCAATGATGCTAGTCCTTTTTCCTGCCGCTTGTCAAGCAGATCCTTTGCAGGCGCTCCCAGCACGGCAATATACATTGCATAGCCTTCTCCATTTCCAATGAACATCTTGCACTTCATTTCCGCTATCCCCTTTTCCTGTGGTCATACTTGGCCAGACGAGCCGAAACGTTGTATAGCTGATTGGGCACCATGGCCTGCCACTTATGTCCAACCTCAAAGGTTACAAGACATTTGATTACTTCCGGAAGCCTTGCGGAGAAGTCTACCTTGTCATCAGGCTTGACTTTCAGAACAGAACACATGTATGCAGTGTATTCGGCCCTGTCCGTCTTGGTATAGCGTTCAACGAACTTCCTTACAGTCTGAATGTTGTGCCTATGCTGGTAGTTCAGTGCAACCAGTCCAGCCGCGCGAAGCGAAAAGATGCGATCAGAGAATATGACAAAGCCTTCCTTGTCAACTCCGATCTGCCCGACAAACTTGTCTCCGTTCTCCAACTCCTTGATATTGCCTAAATTATTGTTCCTTACTCCAGTAGGCAGATGAAGCCTTTCGTTTGGCGTCAGCGAGGCGTGGATTGCAGGAACATATCTAACTTTTGTCTTGACAATCTCCTTTGACGCCTTGACGTTCTTCAGGTCTTTCTGCAGCTTGGCAATCTGAGCTTCCTTTTTAGACAGAACGTCATGCAGGCAGACATTCGTTCCATACAGATGGCACATGCTTAAAGCGATTGCCGCGATGGAGGCGCAGGCCAGACCACGGGGAGTTAAAAGATGCTTGACAGCAGATTTGGACGCCTTGAAAAAATCAGCAGTCTTCATAGAAATGCTCCTTTTCAGAAAAGTTTGTTCAACCAGCCTATCCCTAGCTGGCCAGAACACTTTGCCATAGGAGCAGAGACCTGTCAAGCGGTCCTCGTCAATTTTTCGCTGTCCCGTAAAATTCCTTCCGAGACCTCTCGGAGAGCCTAGAGAGACAGATTTTTCTCTTTAGAAGAGGCAAGTTTTCTAGCAATTCTCTTGACTTCTTCTACTGAAGTCTCAAACGGCTGTCCGCCATTGACTTGTGGATGGCTGACCTTGACTTTCGTTGAACCAGTGACGCATTTTCCAGACTGCCGGCAGGAAAGAATGATGGAATATCTATGCTCATCCATGGCCTTTATCATTCTCTTCTGATAGTCATACAGCTTGAGAGGAATGAGGCCTCTATCTACATGAACTACCTTCATGTAGTGTTCGGCAAAATAGCATGGATCTTTCATGCATTTTTCAATTTCTTCAAGATGCCATTCAGTCAATCCAACGGAAACATTCTCCCGCTTTAAAAGGGGATTTCCATTGAATGTGCAGTCTGGTACTACGGCCTGTTTAGATGCATCTTCCAGTTGCTCTGCCAGCACATTCTGTTTCTGATCTTCCGGCATTCCCTGTCCTCCTTGATACAGTCCACAAGCGATTCAGACTTTGGACATCTTGAATAGTGGCTGTTTTCTCCAATGCAGAACTGGTCTACAGTGGTTCTTGAATGAATGGAACCAACATACAGTTCATTGGCCCTGTACTGCAGGAAGGCCATGAACGCCTTTCTATGCTCTTCTGGAACAATGTCCATCATTTCAAGCGCCAGCATCAATGCTTCTATCTTGGCCTGAACGGCCTTTTCTCCAAGTCTGGCGTCTAGAATGGATTCGATGGCATAGGCATTGTCTGCAATGTAGTCTGGAACGTCAAGTCCATTTGCGCCATAGTCAACATGCCTTCCATGAACAAAGACAGGAAGAAGACACCAGCAGTCCACATAAAGACCAGCATATTCAGAGAAGGAATCAACAAGAATTCCAGTTCTGTTCAGTGGATTGATAAAATGCATGTCCAGCGTCTGCCAGTTGCATAGAATGTTTCCCAAAGTCAAATTTCCATGCACTAGTCTTCCGCCAGTGCCGTTATGAAACACGGACTTTCTGTCCTTGACATGGCTTTCCATCCATTCAAGATGTCTCTTCAGTAAAGTGTCCCATTTAATCATTGAAAATGTTGGAACTTTTGCGGCAATTAAATCCGTCCATCTATCTGAAATGCGTTCAAGAAATCTTGTTCTGTCCTTTCTGTCTGCATCGGAACGCCAGTCCGGATCCTTTTCTGTCCAGAAATTCTCTTCTAGAATGTCCAGAGCCTTTTCAACCATCTCTTTCATGGACTTTTCGTCCATTTTTCTCTGCATCATGACAGCCTGTATTGAAGAATCAGGAATAAGCTGCAATTCTATCCAGTTGCAGTATTCACCTCGAATATTTGGTCCTCTGTCAACAGGATTTTGAAGATATGTTTTCTGCACTGAATTGGCGCTTTCAAGGAAGTCCCATCGATCCCAAAGTTCCGACTGCACCATGCGTTCCGTCTTCCATACGGATGGCGTCCACTTTTTAGTTCTCCAGGCATTTGAAGTCTTTATGGTCTGTCTTTGGCAGTCAATTTCAACAGCAAATGGAAGCGTTGAATCTGCTTCGGCCTGACGCTTCCAGGCCATAATGTAGTCTTTTCTTGTATTCAATGGAAGAAATGCATCAGAAGCGTCAAGTGCTTCCATTCTTCCTCTCTGCATCAATTCGCTTTCAAGACGTTCCATTGACCATTCATCATTTTGATCTAGAGAAACCATAAGATTGACGGCTTCAACAAAATCAGCCAGCTTCCACACGCTTAACGGCTTTCCATCAGCATACGCTCTAAATGAACCAAGACTTCCATCGGTAAATTTGGAAATGTCTAAAGCATACAAATCTGGACGCATTATCAACACTTCAGGATTTTGTCCATGTCTTTCGCTTAACCAGTCGAATGCTCCCCAGATGTCATCATCAATTCCCTGGGCATTGTCATCCTTTAGAAACACGAACTTTGTCTTGAAAAATTCATCATGCATTCCAAATCTGGCCCAGTTTTCAAAGTCCTTTAGACCAGAGCCAACAAGCACTATCTTTTCAAAAAATTCCTCAAGTCGTTGAAGATCGTCAAGAATCGTGGCACACACTGGTCGTTCTCCAACAAGAAGCATGGCCTTTGGAGTTTCTGCTCCACAATTTGAAATTGTTTTTTCCAGTCCTGACGTTGACAGTATGCAGATCATTTGTTTTTCGATGGGAAGCTGGGCTTATTTACAACGTCTTCTTAGAGGCTGTAAATATTTCTACACATTGCATTCAATAGTCTATGGCCATAGAATCGGCAAAAGATCTTTATGTTGCCAATGGAGCAGATCTCCGTCATTGGCATGACGTATCATCAGACATTATCAAGTATCTGAAGGACAAAATTGAACGAGCTGCATCGGCCGTAGTATACAAAGGCGTTCTTCCCAACTTGGAATCAATCAATGACATAGATGACGCCTTAAAGGGAGACGTATGGACGAATGAAGAGACTGGCGTCAACTTCATGTGGAATGGAGAGAACTGGATTCCGGTCAGTCTTTTCAGAATGGACTTTGACAAGGAAGCCATTGAAGATTCTGTCAATGGAATCCAGTCTGGATACATCTGGAAGTCTCTTCAAAATTTCATTGATGATCCAACAATATACAGAATAGTCAACAGCGTTGATGAAGATTCTGAATTGCAGAATTATATCCACGATATTTCAAATCAGCTGGCCGATCTCATTCAGGATCTGGAAGAACTAAAGGAAAAATATGACAGACTTCCAAATCCAATTATTTCGGAACAGGATGGCAATGAAATTTCAAAGTCGGAAGAGGATGGTGGAGCGTATTTTGATTCTGAACACTGTCGTCTTGCAGACAAGCTGGCGGTTCTGGAATCCACTGTACAGAATTCAATTACAAACAACGTTACAGTAATTGATGAATTGGATGGAAATCCAATTATCATTAATAAATCAAGTCCTGACGTAATCTATATTGAAGCAGATCAGGACGTTCATCTATTTTTTGAACCAGCAGAAAGGTATGCGTGGATAGTAAAGCACGTCTACATTGATTCTCTAGCAAACATATCTCTTCTAGTAGAAAATGCATCGTTTGCCAATGTTGAAGAAGACCCCCACTATGGACAGTTAGGCTATGGTCTGCTGTTCAAGTGCATATGGATTGGAGGAAAGGTCATTCTTGAGGTGTTGGACAATTCGCAGTGCAAAACCAATGTTGAATCCTGGAAGGAAGAATCAGACGTTCAAAATCCATAAAATACTATTCATTGCGTGTAAATATTAAAGCTTCAGATAACTTCAGATGGAATACATAAAAAATCGTACAAAAATTCTAGTCAAGGATGACAATGGAAGAATTGTTCAAGTCATTCCAGAAACGGAAGCGGCTTCAGTTCTCATGGGAAATGGAACTGTTGCTGATCGCATTGAAGAATTGGAAAGCGGAAAGGCCGATCTGAATCATTCTCATGCGATTAATGACGTTTTAACGCTTCAATCCGTTCTTGACGAAAAAAATCCATTAATTGATGAAGTTTCCAATGAAGAAATTCTGAATATAGTAAACAGCTAGGGAGTAAAAAATGGCGGCAACAAAATATCTAAGCTATGAAGGCCTGCAGTATTTGTGGAGCCTATTAAAGACAAAACTTGGAGCGAAGCAGGACACAATCTCAGATTTGGAGGAAATCCGTTCAAACGCTTCAACCGGTGCTGGATTAAAGTCAAAGGTTGATGGCATTTCTGAAGGTGCCCAAGTCAACGTAGTTGAAACGATCAAGGTAAACAATGCAGCTCTTCCAGTCTCTGGAAAGGCAGTCAATGTTGAAATTCCTACGGCTGCCACAACTGAACCATTAATGGATGGCACGGCTGCAGTAGGTTCTTCAACAAACTGGGCCAAGGCAGACCATGTTCATCCATCTGACAACACAAAAGTAGACAAAGTGGCTGGAAAGGGACTTTCCACAAATGATCTTACAGATGACCTTCTTCTGAAAATCAATGGCATTGAAGCTGGTGGACAGGTTAATGCAGTTGAAATCATTAAAGTCAACAATACGGCTCTGGAGATCAATAACAAGGTTGTTTCCATTCCAAACGCAACTACTTCAGTCTATGGTGCAACAATTCTCAGTTCAGCAGTCAATTCAACGGCTGAAGATGCGGCCGCAACTCCATTGGCTGTCAAGACTGCATATGATCTGGCAAATGGAAAGCAGGATCCTGCAACAACTCTTGCTGGATATGGAATTACAGACGTGAGCATTAACAATGGAGTCATAAGCATTGGAGGAAATTCAATAACTCCATTGACAGCCGCTGAAAATGACGCAACGGCCACTCCATCAATGAATGGAACGGCAGCAGTTGGAACGTCAACGAAGTATGCAAAGGAAGACCATGTTCATCCATCGGATAATTCCAAGGCCGACAAGGCCACAACTCTTGCTGGATATGGAATTACTGATGCATATACCAAAAGTCAAATTGACAGCAAGATGACTTCCGCAATGCACTACAAGGGAAGCGTTCAAACAGCCGCAGATCTTCCATCATTAGACAATGAAGCTGGAGACTTCTACAACGTTGCAGACACAGGAGAAAACTATGCCTGGGCTCCAGCAGACGGAACTACTCCGGCACATTGGGACATTGTTGGCAACATTATCGACATGCAGGCCATTCAGAATTCCGAAATAGACACAATTGTAGCCAGCTAGTTGAAATATTAATGGAAATGCTAAGGCGGACAAAGTCCGCCTTTTTTAATGCCTGCATCATTGCAATGTAAATATTATGTCATCATATTGAACTGGAATGGCTGTTGATACAAAGAAATATCTAGACACTGAAGGCCTTTCTCATTTTTGGGGAAAGATAAAGAGTTATGTAGGGGAAGCAGTTGAATCAGGAACATCCGACATAGCCAACAAGATTCATTTCGTTGTTCCCGATCAGAAGAGCGCGACTGCGACATTGACTGCATCGGTGGACGGCATTACGGCACTTGCTCCTGGGCTTGTCATTGCTTTACGGATGCCGTTTAGCAATTATGCCAACACTACGCTGAACATCAATAATCTTGGTGCAAAACCGCTGTATTATAATTCCGCCACCACGTCTTCAGGCAGGTTTCCTTCTGGATCACTCATTCTTCTGGTCTACGAAACGACAAGCAATGCCAACGGATGTTTTAAGGCTGTGTACTCCTACAACAGCGATGTAGTCTATTCCACAAGCCTGTATGCGGCTGGTTCGACAGGTGCCACAGAAAACGCATATTCAACTACAGAACCAGATTCGACATACCTTGTGTCCGTAGATCGCAATTCTGGCGGCAGCGTTACAGGCAGAACCAGCGTACAGCTTCTTGGTTCAGGAAGCATTTCCGTTACAGCAGATGATGGAATCGTCACTTTTGATTCTCCAGCATACGACAGAATTGACAACGAAATGATAGACACCCTGTACGACAATGAATATGTATACATTGACAAGACGTTCAGAATACCGTCAAGAAACTCTCCCGGCGTGAGCGGTTTAATATATACAATTCTATGGAATACGGAAGACGGTTCTGATACGGGCTTGGACTATGTAACGTATAGCAGCGAACATGAAAATGAAGACCAAGCCGTCAACGTGCCAAGCAACCAAGACTATGCGCTTTCCGTTCCCGTATGCAAGCTTAGTTCGTTTGTCGGCTACAACGCCACCGGAATAGCAGTAACTATAGCTGGATATGATGAAGATGATGTCTATCAAGAATACCATACTGTAGGATCGTCCATAACTGGATGTACAAGTTCCAAGTATTCGACATTTTCAGGAACGCTTGTCAATGCGGAGGCTTCCGAACATAGTCCAAGCATGGGCCACTATTGGAGCATCATCGACTTTGATCCGACAGAAATAAATGGTCCAAGCGGTGAAATTACCATTGATCTTGAATTCAATGGAGATGGATTCGATGACTACAATGATACGTTTTCGGGAAGAATGGTTGCTCCAGGCGAACCAAAGTTCAGAGTAACGTTCTTCAAGGATCAGTCTGGAACCAATGTTATGATGAAGATCCGCTACGTCTGCGTAATGTAGAGGCAATGCCGCTAGCATCAATTGCCATTCCCATATGGAATGGCGTCGAATACATTCGCGAATGCATTGCATCCGTAAAATCGCAAACGCTTTCTGACTTTGAATGCATCGTAGTTGATGACGGATCTACGGATGGAAGCCTTGCCTTGGCAATGGAAGCCGCTGGCGGAGACGAAAGGTTCCGCTTTTTGAGGCAGGAACATCAAGGGCTTTCTGCTGCAAGAAATGTTGGGGTCGCCAAAGCGTCTTCAAACATAATGTTTCATCTGGACGCCGACGACATTGCTCTTCCCGGAATGATGGAAGAGGCTTTGCGGTTTCTAGAGGACAACAGTCTGGAAATGGCATTCTTTGATTCGTCTGTGCTGGATGAAGGCGCATCCAAGATTTTTCTTGAATCCGACAAGCGGTACTTCAAGCGGAAAAAGAACTACGGCATTGGCAGAGGAAGGGACATTTTAACGGATATGTTCAAAAATGGAGACTATGTCTATGCCGCATTCCTTCAAGCCGTAAGAAAGAGCAGAATACGCAGGCCGTTCTGTCTTGGTTTGCGGGCGCAGGACAAGCTGTATACCACGCAGAATCTTCTGTTGATGGAACGGGTAGGACATCTGCCGAAAGTCCTGCATGTCAAGCGGTGCCACCCAAAATGCATAACGTATTCAAGGCATGATGTTCATTATGCTTGGAGCAGGATGAAGACGGGAATGGAATTGCTGAAGATGATGGAGAAAGAAGGCATCGTTCACGAAGAAGCATTCCGCATCGCCGTTTCTGAATTGGCTTCAGTCGCAAGAACTATGGAATGTCTAGATGGAAAAGAGTCTGAATGGATAGATTCGCTTCCGCTAATGGACAGGGGATTGATGAAGGCATTTGAACGGATTTCCGTGCCGCGTAAAATAAAGATGGCATAATGTTTTTGGGAAAGGTAAATATTTCAGCACCGTTTGCGGTTTGTCCGCATTCGCAATACAGCGAAAACAAATGCCTAGCGTAACTAAATTTTTAGACTTTCCCGGACTTAGATACTATCATAACAAATTTACCACATTGCTGAATGAATCGCTTCCGCAAGAGTATCAGGGAGCAACAGCTTCATCCAGTGGCGTTTCTGGTCTTGTTCCAGCCGCACAGGCCGCAGACAAAGACAAGTATCTTAAAGGCGATGGAACTTGGGGAACTGTAGCGGACACCAAGGTCAATGCCGTTCTTGCAGCGACAACCAAGGCATACTTGCTAGGAACGTCAGCCACGCCCACGTCTTCAGCCAAGGCAGTGACGGCAATTGCCGACACGGCCGTGTATTTGGATACCACGGCTGGCAGGCTGACTGCAGGTTCCTTTGCTGGCAACGGTGAAAACATTACGTTAGGTACCGCAAGCGCCGCAGTCGTTACCGATGCCAATAAAAAACTTGTTGCATCCACAACAGTATCGGCAACGGAACTTGGCTACCTTAACGGAGTTACATCATCTATTCAAACTCAATTGAATGGAAAGGCCGCATCAAGTCATAGCCACGATGCGTCTGACATCAACTCTGGAACGCTCGATACAGCCAGAATACCAAGTCTTGATGCATCAAAGATTGCATCTGGAACGATAGACATTGCAAGACTTCCTTCTGGAGCCTTGCCGATTCTGAAAGTTGTGGGCAATGAAACTGAAAGGTTTGCCTTGACTTCAAGTGACGTTCAGGTTGGCGACACCGTTCAGCAGACCGACACTGGATTGATGTACTATGTCAAGGACGTTTCAAAGCTGAATTCAGCCGACGGCTATGCAGTCTATACAGCAGGTGCGGCAACTTCCGTTCCGTGGTCTGGAGTGACAGACAAGCCAAGCACATACGCTCCTTCGGCGCACAACCAAGCCTCCAATACAATCAACGCAATGACTGGCTATTCCAAGCCGTCTTCAACTTCTGCAATCGGAACGTCCGACACGTTGAATACGGCGATAGGAAAGTTGGAGAAAGCACTGGACGGAAAGCAGGCGTCTGGATCATATGCGGCTGCCAGCCACAACCATGCATCCAGTGAAGTGACTGCAATGACCAGCTATGCCAAGCCGTCAAGCACTTCGGCCATTGCAACGTCAGACACTTTGAATGCGGCAATTGGAAAGCTTGAAAAGGCTCTTGATGAAAAGGCCGCTTCAAGTCACGGAACGCACGTCACCTACAGCACGTCCAGTCCTCTTGTTGCAGGAACTGCATCCGCTGGCAGCGCAAATAACGTTTCCAGAGGCGATCACGTCCATCCAGAGCAGACAGTAGTCAAGCAAACGAAGGGCGTATTCCTTGTCATTCCAGCTCAAACATCTCAAACGGCAACGCTTACAGCAAATGTAGACGGCATTACTGAATACTTCCCAGGCCTCACGATTGCCTATCGTGCGCCGTTCAATACTACAGCAAACTCCACGCTCAACATCAACGACTTAGGCGCAAAGCCGATATACTACAAGGTCAACACCGCATCCAAGGACTACTATCCAGCCAACACTCTTGTGCTGCTTGTCTACGAGACCACAACTGCATCTGGCGGCTGCTGGAAAATGGTCTATTCATATGATGGCAACAATAACAACTATGATCGTCGTCTTCACAACAATGCAGTTAAGGCCGCCGCGGCAGTGACTGCAGGAACGGTCATTGTAGGAACTTCAGCAGGATACAAGACTGCTGCATCTGGCGTCACATTCAACATCAGCTACCCAATCTTGTATGCTTCTGAAGCTATTGCTGCAAACGCGACAAATGCAAAAACCTATGAAGCCATTCCAAGCATCAATCTTCAGACAACGAAGGCTTCTTGGACAGGAACGCAGTATGCCACCGTCTATCTTGTCGGCACACTGTCTGGAACTACGGTAACAATCGACTCTTCAATCTTCACCACCACGGTTCCTTCAAGTGCGGACGGCAAGGTGTACATTCCCCTTGGCGTTCTCTACAGCACATATCAGATCTACTTTGCTCCGACAAGAGACATCTATCAGTACACCAACGGTTCGTTCCATCCTCTGGACACGACAACGGCGGCAACTGGCGGAAGCAACGGCACAATCAAGATAAACGGCACGGATGTTGCAGTCAAGGGACTCGGAAGCGCCGCATACACGGCATCTACCGCATATCTGACTCCTTCATCAACTCTTGACGCCACGAAGCTGTCTGGAACTATTCCATCTGGATGCTACACAACATACACTCATCCAACCACGTCCGGAAACAAGCACATTCCTTCTGGAGGCTCTTCTGGACAGTTCCTCGGATGGAGCGCAGATGGTACTGCGGCTTGGGTGAACAATCCCAACTGGACTACACATCTCTATGCAGGAGCGGCAAGCAATGCAACAGCAAACGCCACATCTGCAACCACCAATGCGGCAACCTACATTGTAGTGTGCGACAATTCAACAGCAAGAAATGCTGTTCAAGTCACTGGCACCAATGGAACAACAGTTTCCGCAGTCAACGGCAAGTTGACAATCGACTCGCCTGCATTGGCTTCAGTGACAAATGCTCAGATTGACACCCTGTTTGCATAGGAGGAATAGCATAAATGGCTACTAAAACATATGTTGATTTTGATGGACTGCAATACTATGACCAGAAACTGAAAGCAAGTCTTGCACATCCAACGCATTCATACACCGTGGCGCAGAACGCCGCAAAGAACTGGTATAGAATTGCAAACGCCGCAGGAAGTCAGATAGACACTTCAAAGCCACTGCACGTCCAGTTTCTTGTGACAGCGTGGAACTCTGGCGCAGACACTGGATACTATCAGCAATGGTTTGTGGACAGTCAAGTCTTTGGACGCAATGCAGGCATCAGAATATTCGGCAACTCTAGTGCGCCATTCTCGCAGATCAGGGTTCTCTATGAAAACACAATTGCCGACATAGACGCCAACGACAGGCCTGCAATCGACCTCTATCTCAACTACGTCCTTGCAAATGCCGCAACCAATGTCAAGGTTGAAGAGATATACAACTCTGGATGGACTTTCGTTGCGGACGGCGCTCTTGCCGCATCGGCAGTTCCCACAGGCTTCGAGAACGTTGCGGCAGTGCCACTGAACAGCGGCATCGGCAGGGCAAGCAACTCCACCTATGCAGACTATACGGCGATTCAGAGAAGCAACATTACTGCCAACTGCACCCTTGCAGACAACACTACCTACCGCGGCAGGACGCTGAACTGCACGAATGCAATCACAATTACCCTGCCAAGCATCAACAGCGTGTGGTCTTGGTTCATCATCAAGAACTTCAACGCCATTGGAAGCGGAAAGAACGTCACCATCCATCCGTCCACTACATCCGTGCTGATAGACGATTCCAATGCCGACATCGTCCTTGCTCCCGGAGAGTATGTTCTGCTCCACAGCAGGGCGGCAAACTCATATACAAGGCTGATGGACGGCAGAGCCTATCAGGGAGCAACGGCATCTGCGGCAGGCAGGGCAGGACTCGTTCCTGCGGCTACTACCGCGGAAAGGAGCAAGTATCTTAAAGGAGATGGAACTTGGGCCGAATTGACGCTTCCTTCTGTCTATCAGGGAGCAACAGCAAGTGCAAACGGCATTGCTGGTCTTGTTCCTGCTGCTGCGTCTTCAGAAAAGGACAGTTTTTTCACTGGAGATGGAAACTGGACTGAACTGGATACTGTAACTACTGCACAAATAGACGCAATGTTTGTGGAATAGAGGCTGCCAATGTCCAAAAAAAGATATGTAGATTTGGATGCAATGCAATACTACGAATCAAAATGGAAGCTGAAGTTTGAGGAACTTGCTATAAACGATGATGAATTGGATGAAATATGCGAAGAAGCCATTAATGGTATACAAGAATGGTCTTTTACAATAGACACTAGATTTGTATCCCAAAACAACAAAAAAACTGGAATTCCTTTCAATTTATACAATCAATCCGAATCACTGCGTATAGACTGGGGAGATGGAACATCTTCAAGACTAACTGCAGCAGACTATGCTTTAACCAATACATCAGCCTCGCTGCATGAATATGAAAATCCTGGAGAATATACCATTACAGTCAAATGCTTACACTATAGCAATCTGTATGTTCTTGGAACAGGCAATGATACCCAATATCTGAACGCTTCAGATTTAAGCATAGTTTCTCTCTACTGGTGGAGACATACGCTAAAAAGCGTCAACAATGCAATCCCTTTAGTAAAAGGGATGAACAGGTATAGGACCTTTTATAGCAATAGACTGGAAATTTTTTCTGATGATTTGAGCTATTTGTTTTATCAATGCTATGAATTGTCTTCAGTTCCTCAAGATTTGTTTGAAAAAAATCCCTCAACGAGCATATTTTACAGATGTTTTTCCAAATGTTCGTCTTTAACAAGCATTCCAGAAAAAATATTTGACAAGAGAACTAATTCTAACTGCACTTTTACTCTCTGCTTTGAAAATTGTACAAGTCTATCTTCTATTCCAGAAAAACTTTTCTATGGAATTGAAATTGGAAATTTTAATTCGTGCTTCTCTGGATGCAATTCTTTAGCATCTATTCCGGCTGAACTGTTTAGCAATATAAATGGAACATCATTTGCATCATGCTTTTGCTACTGTAAACAGCTCACGTCAATTCCAGCAAATTTGTTTAATTCCAGTACAAATGCAACCTCATTTAATGAATGCTTTTCCTACTGTGAATCATTAACAAGCATTCCAAGCAATATTTTTAAATTCAATACAAATGTTGAAGATTTTAGCTTCTGTTTTTCCTCCTGCAAACGGCTGCAGTCCCTGCCGGCGAATCTATTCAACAGTCCAAACGCTACAACTTTTAATGGCGTATTTCATGGATGCGAATCATTGACTAGCATTCCTGGAGACATGTTTGCTGTGGCTGGGGAAAATGGAAGATATTTTGAATATGCTTTTCAGCTTTGCAATTCATTGACTTCAATACCTTACGATCTTTTTTCCGAAAACTACTATGGAGAAAATTTTGAGGAGTGCTTCTATGGATGTCGATCCATAACAAGCATTCCTAGTGGATTGTTTCCAACATTAGCCCAAAATTTCTCTGGATGCTTTAATGGATGCACTTCCTTGACTACTGTTCCAAGCGATCTATTTTCCGGCAATTATTCAGTCTATAGTTTGGAATATCTTTTTGATGGGTGTTCTTCCTTAAGGGACTTTACTCTTTACATAGATTCTTCAAATGTTGATTCTGCGTATGGTTTTGTGCCATACAAGTCGAATGTAGATCGAACAGTCTATGTACCAGCCAATTCAACAACAGCAGACACATTCAATGACTATGCTGAGGAGTTTGGCATAGCTGTTGTTGAAGTGTAGCGTTGATTTAAGTATATTAATATCTTAAACACAAAAATGATTTTAATCTAGTTTTAAACTAGCGTTAATCATAAAAAAGATATAAAACGGGAGACATATATGCCAGTCCAGATAAAATACGGAAAAATATACATGAAGGATGCCGTTGGAAATCTTGTGCAGATTATTCCAGAAGCGGCAGGCTATTCTGTAGGCTATCAGGGAGCAACGGCTTCTGCGCCTGGAGTGTCTGGTCTTGTGCCAGCAGCCGAAATAGCTGACAGAAACAAGTATCTCAAGGGTGATGGAACATGGGCCGAATTGACTCTTCCTTCAGACTACGTTGGTGCAACTTCATCTGCAAATGGAGTTCATGGTCTTGTACCAGCCGCAACCATTGCAGACCGAAACAAGTATTTCAAGGGAGATGGCACCTGGGCTGAATTAACGCTTCCTTCTGACTACGTTGGTGCAACTTCATCTGCAAATGGAGTTCATGGTCTTGTACCAGCCGCAACCATTGCAGACCGAAACAAGTATTTCAAGGGAGATGGCACCTGGGCTGAAATTGCAGACATTGACACAAGCACTCTTCTTCTTGACAACTATCAGAAGGCGGCTTCAGTTTCTGCGGTTTCTTCTTCCGACAGCGTTCTTCAGGCCATCGGAAAACTGGAAAAGGCCATTGATGGCAAGCAGGATTCGGGATCATATCTAACAGCGTCTTCAACGCTGGATGCCACGAAACTGTCTGGAACAGCATCAATTAATACAACAGGCAATGCATCTACAGCGACAAAGGCCACGCAGGATGGTTCTGGCAACGTTATTACAGCAACATACGCAACAAAGGCCGAACTGCCTTCAGACTATATTGGCGCAACCTCATCTGCAAATGGAGTCCATGGCCTTGTTCCTGCGGCGGCAATTGCAGAAAAAGACTGCTTTTTGTGTGGTGACGGCACTTGGGACGCCATTTCGGGAATGACGAATGCACAGATAGACACGGCAATGGCCAATGTCGGCTATATTGGCAACATTGATCCATCTCTGTTGACTTCAATAACTAATTCAGAGATAGATGCACTGTTTGCCTAGGAGGTGGCTGTATGGGCCAAAGATATGCATTTCTGGACTATGACGGCCTGCAGAGATATGATCAGGACTGGCTGGATGAATTTGAGAGAATGGCATTGCAAAATGAAGAAATAGATAATATTATTGATGATATAGTTTTTCAAAACTATGAATTTATTTTTGATATAATACCATTTTATGATCGTGCTGACACAAGTGGTAATGGACAATATAAAACAGCTATTCCATTTAATCTTTATAGACAACCAGGAATTGAACTTACTGTAGACTGGGGTGATGGAACAATAGAAACATTAACATCGGAAGATTTTCCTAATGGAAATGCAGATACAGCTATTCATAGGTATAACAGCAATACATCATCTGTGTATACAGTTAAAATAACTTGCAATAACTGGAATGATTTATATATATTATCTGAATCTTTTGAAAGATTAAACCAATATCTTTATGATAACATTGAAAATATAAGTGCATACTTTTGGAAAAAAAGTTTACGCGAAATTAAAACACCATTACCAAAATTAAAAGGAATCTATCTAGATAATAAACAATTTATTAAAAACTCATTTCTATCAATTTTATCTTATAGTAGTGTAGTGTCTGTTCCAGAAGGATTGTTTAGCAATAATCCATTAGCAACTAATTTTAGCAATTGCTTTCGTGGTTGCATAAATTTGTCGTCTGTTCCAGAAGGATTGTTTAATGGTAGTTCAGCAGTCGTTGATTTTAGTGAATGTTTTTACAATTGCACAAATTTGTCGTCTGTTCCAGAAGGATTGTTTAGCAATAATCCATTAGCAACTAATTTTAGCAATTGCTTTCGTGGTTGCACAAATTTGTCGTCTGTTCCAGAAGGATTGTTTAGCAATAATCCATTAGCAACTAATTTTAGTGGATGCTTTTATGACGCAAGATTATCATCTATTCCAGAAGGATTGTTTAGCAATAATCCATTAGCAACTAATTTTAGCAATTGCTTTTATAGCTGTGAATATCTTAGATCCATCCCTGCAAATCTATTCAAATACAATACAGCCGCAACAGATTTTAGCGGATGTTTTTATTATTGCAATAATGGCGGTCTTCAATCCATTCCAGAAGATTTATTCAAATACAATACAGCCGCAATAGATTTTAGCGGATGTTTTCAGTCATGTGGATATCTTAAATCCATCCCTGCAAATCTATTTAGATACAATACAGAAGCAACTAATTTTAAAAAATGTTTTGCATCTTGCTACAGTAGTAGTCTTAAATCTATCCCAGAAGATTTATTCAAATACAATACAAAAGCTATCAATTTTAGCTATTGTTTTAAAGATTTAAAGTATATAACTTCTATACCAACAAATCTATTCAGATACAATACAGAAGCAACAGATTTTAGCGGATGTTTTTATGACTGGGACTCTTCAAGTTTAACATCAATTCCAGAGGATTTATTCAAATACAATACAAAAGCAATTAATTTTAATGGATGTTTTTATTCATGTAGTTATATAACTTCTATACCAGAAAATCTATTCAGATACAACACTGCCGCAATAGATTTTAGTAATTGTTTTCATTGGTGTAATAAAATTGTTTCTATTCCAACAAATCTATTCAGATACAATACTAATGCAACTAATTTTTCAAAATGTTTTTATTACTGTAATTCCATTACATCCATTCCAGAAGATTTATTCAGATATAATACTAGCGTAACTACTTTAAGTAATTGTTTTGGACAATGTTCTAAAATTTATAATATCACTATTCATATAGGTTCTGCTATTATTTCCGATTGTACAGATTTTATAGCAGCAAAAAGTGGAACAACCAGGATTGCATATGTTCCATTAAATTCTATTACACAGACTAGTTTTAGTTCAGTAACTGGATTTACAGTTATAGGAGAATAAAAATGGATTCTGAATATCTAAACAATAATGGTACATCATACTTGTGGAGTAAGATAAAAACTTACATAGATAATGCATTAACAACAATTGTATCAATAACAAATAATAGAGAACTATTTGGATATCCCGTTACTGTAACAGGAAATGAAATTAATTTACAAAATGGAGATGTATTTTTAAAGACAATATCTCAAAATACATCGTTTTCCTTTACTGGAGTACCTTCGAACCGTACAGCCACATTTAGCGTTATATTGACTAATGGAGGTTCTTACTTGGTAACATGGCCAAATTCAGTAAAATGGTCATTTGGTCAATCGCCAGTATTATCAGAAACTGGAATAGACATGATTACATTTTTAACTCCAGATGGAGGAACAACATGGTATGGTTCCTTGTCTGTACAGCATGCTGAATAACTAAAATATTTTAAAATGGCATATAAAAATAGACTGGCCGTGGCCAGTCTATTTGTTTTTATAACTCATTTTGATCTACAATTAAGTGTTTAACTTCTTCTTTTGCCTTTAATTCTTCGACAACAGCAATTCCTTTTCCGTATCCGATAAATGAGGCAAATCTCATTGAACCTTCTGAAGTAATAGTTGAGAAATTTAGATAATCTGTAAAGTGTTCATTGCATATGCTTTTTTTATCAAAACAATGATATAATTCAACTTCTATTCTATTTTCTTCTAAAAAATCAATTGGATTTCGTCGTATTCGTTCACTCCATTCAGCTATAATTAGTTCATTTTCTTTTAATTCAATTTTATCTTTATATTCAAAATCTGGACACCTTACATCATAGTAATCTATATGATGACATTTTGGAAAGGTATCATAAAACCTATAACGCACGCCATGTTTTACATCAATCAATAAATCTTCCGTATTTTCAAAACTTTTAATTATGGCAGTAGAAAATACGGTTTTACCCATTCCAATTCGACCAAATGTATATATGCCTTGAATTTTGTTATCATGTTTAAAATTAGATAAAATTACACTTCCAAATACACTACCTAATAATTTAGTGTCATTTTGACTAGTAATATCATATCGAATTTTACCTTCTGTGTATTCTTTGAATAAAAATCGTTCTTTTCGTTTAAATCGTTGAAGCATTGTTTCCTCCCTTTATTAGGTTGTTTTATAATATTCATGATAGTTTTTATCTTTGCTTTGATCATATTGTATAGTATTAGAGACATTTGTAGGTACACACCACAAACATCCAGTAAAATCAGTAGAATTTAAATTATTTGCAAATAAATTTGATGGAGCAGATTTTAAAATGCAATAATAGCTAAACGCATAAAACATGCTATTTGGCATAAATGTTCCAAACGGAAATAATGTATCATCTAGATAATCACTAGGAGCATAAGACCAATCATCATTAGCAACATGAATATGATCACTTATTAAAATTCCAGCTACAGGAGGAAGAGGGGTAACTATGCTTTGACACCCCATTCTCATTGCGGCCAATTGCCCAGTAATAGTTCGACTAAAACCATCTGGTGAATCTATAAATGAAAATAATCCTCCATAATCAAATCCAGGATCAATTCCAGTGATATAATCGGGATCTCCATATAATTGAGAAGCGTACCAGCTGCTATGCTTATACCATCTGCCAGGATATCCAGAATTAGGATAGCCTCCATTGCCACAGTCTCCGCCGCACAACCATATACGATTCCATTGTCTAGATTTTATTGATATTCTGTAAACTTCTGCAGGCGTGTTGTATGCATGAAACGCTTTATTAGAAAATGCACCTATGCTGTCATCGCCTTCAATAGTTTCAACCGTTCCATCTCCCCAGTCGACTTCAATGAATACTCCACTTTTAAACCAGAATGGAAAGGATGCTGTATCAAACGATTGATAATAACTTGAATTCCACCATCCTGTATGGTAATTGTTATAAGGATCTCCTCCATCTAAACTTACGTCAAAATTATAAATCCAAGTATATTCTTTATCTTGCTCTTTTAATAAAGGCTTCATTTGTATCATTTTTAATTCCTATCCATGCTTCCTTGGACTAACGCCAAACTCTTCAGCAATGGCGTGAATCATATTGTGATCTGTAATGATGTTTTCCTTAGTCATAATGTAGGTCTTGCCGTTCTCAATCTTCTCATTCTCTGGAATATCGTCAATTGACTTGTACTTCTCCCTGTACCACTGATTTCTTTTGGCAAAACGTTCAAAGTCGGCCTGTCCATCAGTAAAGTTGGTATAGGTCTTTTCATACATGTCGGCTTTCTGAGCTTCCCTCTGCTCCTTCGGCATGTCTTCTGTAAAAGTATAGACACCAACTTTTTCTCCATCTACGGGAATGTATTTCTCAAGCCTTCTAACAACGTCCTCTCTGTCCGTAGTTGCAATGATGAATGAAGAAGAGCTGCTGTTTGAGACGAATGACGTTCTTATTTTCATCTAAGTTTCCTCTTGAATAGATTTAACGCTGTGAAATTGGATTTGGCTGGAGGGCCAGAACATCGGCTACGATTGCATCTACTGCCACTTCGTTGGACTCCAATATTTTATACTGAATGTCGTGATCGTCCAGCATCTGTCTGATTTTTTCCTGCTGTTCCTGCATTTTCTGATCAAGAATGTCGGAGGCCTTTCCTCTGTATGGATGGTACATTGGAAATTTTCGCTCAAGAAAATAATTGAGGCTGGGAAACTTTCTTTCAAGAGCAAAAATAAGGTCGGCGCATTCCTTGTCCATCTCTGAATGGTAGACAGTCCATAACGCAAGAGGGCAGTCGTTGATGGCAAAGTCAAAACGAAATGACTGCTGAATGCGGTGCCACTGGTTTCCAATAACATAGGGCATGTCATTGATGGCCATTGAGCGGTCATAGCCAAGTTCCCTAGAAAACTCTACAATAAGATTCACGGAGTATCTGAGAGCCTTGAGGTTGGAAAAGACTCCTGCGGCAATGGTGGACTTGCCAGAGCCAACAGAGCCATAGAGGTTGACAAGATGAAGCTGATGCTGTGATGGCATTGAATATCTCCTTTTTTGATGCAGTAAATGTATCTATGGTTCAAATATACTTGCGGAGCAATAAAAATGGCTGAAAAGAAACTGCTGACATATGAAGGGCTGGAAGAATATAACATCAAATGGCATGAACGACTGCAGGCCATGGAAATTGAAGATGAAGAAATTGATGATATTATCAATAATGAATTTTTATATACAGAAAATAAATTTGTTTTCACAGTAGACGTAAGCAGTGAAAATGAAGATAAAAAAACGGGTATACCATTCAGCTTGTATGTTCAGCCAGATATAACTTTAACTGTTGACTGGGGTGACGGAACTACATCCACTCTAACACAAAGCGATTATTCTAGTGACGATCTTCGCGCTTCAACTCATCTTTATTCTGAATATGGAATCTATACAGTAACTGTCAAATCCAGCGACTGGAACAACACTTACTGGATGACAATAAGTGATTATGATGATACAAAAAATTATGATGATACAGATCTTAATGCTCCACTATACTGGTGGAGACAAACATTAACATCTATAGACTATCCATTGCCTCCAACAAAAGGAATTCAATGTCATTATTATTATGACTGCAATCCTGTAGATTTTGATGAATATGGATATATTTCAGACAATAGTTTATCCTATGTTTTTGCTTATTGCCATAAGTTGAAGCATATATCAAAAGTGCTGTTTAAAAACTGTTCAAATGTAGATAATTTTAGCGACTGCTTTTTCAATTGCGATGCTTTGGAATCTCTTCCATCTAATCTATTCAATACTACTAATGCTAAAGTCTTTAATAGAACCTTTAAAAATTGTTCAGAACTAAAGTCTCTTCCAAAAAATCTTTTTCCATCAACAGCAAAAACATTCAATGAATGCTTTAATGCATGCAAATCCATTAAAAGCATTCATCCCTATGTATTCCAAAACTGCACAAATGCTACAGATTTTGGCTATGTATTCAATAACTGCACTAAACTTGATTCTATTCCATTTAATTTATTCTTTGATGCGACTTCAGCAACAAATTTCTCTTATTGTTTTAATGGATGCGCTAGTTTATTAAATTTTCGTTTAGCTATCACTTCTCCAAATGTTATAGGTGAAACAAAATTTATCAATAATGCATCTAATGTCACTCGTATTGTATGTGTTCCAGCAAATTCAACAACATACACAAAATTCTCTTCATTTGCAAATCAACAGAACAATCTTTCAGTCTTTACATCCATTGAATCTTGTCAGCAAATGCAGCTGGTAAATGATGTTCCTGTATTTTGGCTGTCAACTATAGATGGAGTTGTAGACTTGTCCATAAATCAGGCATACTCTTTTGAACCTGAAGGATATGGAATAAAAACTATATCAATTCAAAATGGAAGCTCTGCATCATCATTTTGGTTGAAACTAATTGATGGCGGAAATTTCCCAATTGAATGGGATTCCAATATTGTTTGGGAATCTGGTTCAGAACCAGAACTTATAGCCTTTGAGGAAAATATTTTCTATTTCTATAAAGATAATGGAAAATGGATTGGAGATATAATAGCAACAAATGCAATAGAAGAATACTGGAAGTTTACAATTCGAATGGATGAAGCTGGCGAATATAATGCACAAGACTTTTATCCACCAATTACTGGAAACTATACAATTGATTGGGATGATCCAGACGATAATACAACAACAGGAATGCATTCAGCGTGGATTACATCAGCCGAAGACGTGTTTACAGAATATAAATTTCCATATCATGAATATAGAAAATCTGGATTATATCATATAAAACTTAAATCATCATTTAGCAGTGCGTATATCGTAACATCAAATGGCGATCCAGAAGACTTTATATACAATTCATTTCCTAATATTGTATCAATTGAATCACCATTACCTAAAATAAAGGGTTCATTTCAATATGTTGATGATGACAAGAAAATTGTATATGACTCAATAGACTGGCTTTTTAGAGACTATATCAATCTAGAATCAATTCCAGATAAAATTTTATATCACAATCCTGAAGGTCCTCTAACTTTCTGCTTTGGCGATTGCAATTCTCTCAAAAATATTCCACCAAAGGTATTTGATAGGCATACAACAACTACTGATTTTTATGGATGTTTTGAAAATTGCTTTGCCTTAACTTCCGTTCCAGCAGGACTGTTTGACAAGAATACAGCGGCAACAGATTTTAGATCATGCTTCTCAGACTGTAAATTGCTTCAGTCCATTCCAGCAGGACTGTTTGACAAGAATACGGCAGTGACTGATTTTTCATATTGCTTCTCTGACTGCTCTTCTCTGCAATCCATTCCATCAGGATTGTTTGACAAGAATACAGCGGCATTAATTTTTTCTGGATGCTTTTCTGGATGTTCTTCTCTTCAATCCATTCCGACAGGACTGTTTGACAAGAATACAGCGACTTTAAATTTTTCTGGATGCTTCTCATTTTGTTCTTCCCTTCAGTCCATTCCAGCAGGACTGTTTGCCAAGAATACAGCGGCAACTAATTTCGGAAGCTGTTTCCGTCGATGCACGTCAATTGCATCAATTCCATCGGGAATCTTCAACAATAATACATTAGTAACTACTTTTTATGAATGTTTTGCTGGCTGTTCTTCTCTTCAGTCCATTCCAGTAGGACTGTTCAACAGCAATACAGTTGTGACTAGTTTCAAAAGCTGTTTTATTAGCTGCACTTCTCTTCAGTCTATTCCAACGCAGTTGTTTAATTATAATACTTCTGTGACAGATTTTGCATTCTGTTTTTCTGGGTGTACATCACTTCAAGGATTTACAATTAATATTGGTTCAACAAAGGTTTCAGCCTGCAATGATTTTGTAGCAAAAAAAGCCGGAGTTTCTCGTATAGTAAAAGTTCCTTCTGGTTCTACTACACAAGCAAAATTCAATTCAGTTGCTTCATCTTTAGGTTTAACTATTCAGACATTGTAAACAAATTTAGAGGAATATCATATGCCAAACGAAAAATATCTTGACCACGCTGGTTTGCAATACTATCACGAAAAGCTGCAGCTTGAATTAGACAATCTGGAAATAACAGATGATAATCTAGCCGACATCTTTTTGAATGAATTAGGTATTCCACCCACACTTCCAGAAAACTGGACTGTCTCTTCCGATGGAACTCTAGATGTTTCCCTAAGCAATGCATACTCATACTGGCCAGAGGGAGCAGGAACAAAGACAATTTCCATTGTAAACGGAACAACGGCTGGCCTTTCCAAATTCTTTCTGAAACTAACAGATGCTGGAAACTTTCCAATGCAATGGGGAAGCAACATTCAATGGAAGAATGGAAGCGAACCTGAATGGCAGGCTTTCTACGAAGATATTGTACTGTTTACAAGCAAAGATAATGGAAATACATGGACTGCACAAGTATTGCAGACAAATGAAATAACGCCATACTGGAAGATAACCGTTCAAACAACATCTAATAATGAATCCGTAATTATTCCATTTGAATGCGAATATATAAAAACAATAGATTGGGGCGATGGAAATACAGATGATTATGAATATTCTTATATAGCAGGAATAAGTGAAAATAATTATGATGTTCCAGGATATTCACCTCAACATACATATGCAACAATAGGATATCACAAAATTAAAATTATATCAGAAGTTTTTACTAGTTGCTATATTCAAAATTGGGATAGTTGTGATTATGGTGAAGAGCGATATTATAAGAAACTTATTTCAATAGATTCTCCTTTACCTGCATTACGCGGAACATATACATGGCCAAGCAGCTATGCTGTAGCAACAGATAACAGTTTTGAATATATTTTCACAGTTTGTGAACAATTAGTTTCAATACCAGAAAAACTTTTTTATAATAATCCATCCTGTAATACTTTTTATTGTGCTTTTGAGAAATGTTCTTCTCTTCAATCCATTCCAGCAGGACTGTTTGACAAGAATACATTAGTAACTACTTTTGAGGGCTGTTTTCGTCAATGTTCTTCTCTTCAGTCCATTCCAGCAGGACTGTTTGACAAGAATACAACAGTGACTATATTTTACAGCACCTTCTCTGAATGCACTTCTCTTACAAACTTTAAACTTATTATAGGATCTTCTTTGGTAAAGAATTTTTCAAACTTTATTTCAAATGCATCCAATGTTACTAGAATCCTTTGCGTTCCATCAAACTCAACAACATACAATACTGCGACATCATATGCAAATTCGTCAAACGGCATTACAGTTTCTACAGTAGAAACAGACTGTATAGAAGTTTTTGAATATACAGTGCAAACGGATCTTTCAGAATTTGATGATCCTTCATGGGATGATGACTACAGTCCTCTTGTTGCCGCAGTTCCAATCGAGCCAGTTCAGAATGCATCTGCATCCTTAACAATTGACTGGGGAGATGGAAATGCCGTAGAACTGCAGCCATCCAGCGTTGTTGAAGCCAATCTCATTCATACCTACGCAACGGCAGGAACGTATCAAATCACAGTGCTTTCTTCAAACTGGAGCGACTACAAGTTCATGGCCGTTGATTTTGTAGACGGTTCTGATCCATCTTCAAGCGATCCAGTCATACAAACATTCAGAGACAAGCTTGTTTCTCTTGACGCACCTATGCCTCCAGTGGCAAATACAGACTTGATTTACTGGTTCCAGTATTGTCAGCATTTGACAACAATAAACAGTCATCTGTTCGACAATCTGCCAAATGTGACAAGCGCCAAGGGATGCTTTGCCCGCTGTGAATCGCTTACGACTGTTCCAGAAGGACTGTTCGCCAAAAATACTGCAATAACCAGTTTTTCCGAATGCTTCAAAAACTGCTTTGGTTTGCAGACAATTCCAGCAGGACTGTTTGCCAATAACACGGCGGCAGCAGATTTTTCAAGCTGCTTTGACTGGAATAAAGTTCTTCAGTCCATTCCAGCAGGACTGTTTGCCAATAACACGGCGGCAACAAACTTCCGCTACTGCTTTGGCGACTGCTACGCAATTCAAACCATCCCAGAAAATCTTTTTGCAAGCAATACAATCGTTACTAATTTTTATGGCTGCTTCTATGACTGCAACAGTCTTGGAGGATTTACAATTCATATTGGATCATCTCTTGTAGCGTATGCAGATAATTTTGTTAAGAGCAAAAGCGGCACAACACGCATTGTATATGTTCCATCTGGTTCAACTACACAGACAACATTCAATAACTACGCTTCCAGCCTAAGATTGACTGTCAGAGGAGAATAATAGAACCAAATGTTTTTGAAAAAGGATGCCGTAACAGCATCCTTTTTAGTTTATGCACATTTCGATAATCATTCTAGATTCAGAAGAAAGAGACTGCATCTTGCTTCGCTCATCACTATTCATTTTCTTCCAGATTCCTGCAATTCCTTTCAGTGTATCCTGAAGCATAGCGTCAATCCAGCGAATGGTTTCTTCAGACAAGTCCTGACCATATTCTTGAATGTATTTCTGCATCTCAAGATAAATGATCGTCTTGCTGTACAAAGTATGCATTCCTTTTTTGGAACTGATTGCAGAACCGTCGCGGCTTCTCTTGATATACAGAATTTCAGGAAAATATCCCACTTTATTCAAATGAAGCAGATTCTGTGTAGTGTACAGTTTGTCCTGTGCCAGAATGCCTTTATAGAATCTGTGCCTAATGCATTCCCTGCGTATAATTTGAAGAAACACGGCATAGACGTATGCATGTTCTTCCATCAATCGGCAGAACATTTCCTGTCCGCTTCCCATTCCGTAGTCGCCGCATCTATTGATGTAGTCCTGCTCTCTGTAGAATATGCGTTTATTGCTGTTGCAGTTTACAACGTCTCCATTGAAGAAGGCCATCTCTAGATGATTGTCTTCAAGAAAGGAAACAGCGGATTTCACAAAGTTTGGAAGAACGTAGTCATCGGAATCAACGTACATTACCAGTTCCGAATTAGAAAGATCAAGTCCGTAGTTTCTTGCCACGGACAGTCCGGAATGCTTCTGCTGAACAATTCGGAATCTGCTGTCTCCAGAAATGGCTTCCTTAGCGAGATTGAAAGAATTGTCCGTGGATTCGTCATCAACAACAATGCATTCCAAGTCATCAAAGTCCTGTTTCCTGATAGATTCAATGCATTGGACAATCCACGGTTCTACATTGTATACAGGAACAATGACAGCCATCTTGTTCATTCAATTGTATATTCCATAGCATCAAATATTTGTTGGAGGAATTCAAAATGCCGAAAAATTAATGACCTATGAAACTTTATTGACAAGCGAGAATTATCTATTGAAGCGGCGCATCTAAGGCGCAAATGCAGCAGGCTTGAACAAAAACTTGAAGAGTCATTAAAAAGAATAGATATACTTGAAGGAAAGGGAGAATAAAGCACAATGAAATTTCTTACCGCAGAAGGTCTTGCAAAAGTCATTCAAAAACTTAACGCAGTATTTGCAACAAAAACTGAACTGTCTTCTTCACAGACGCCTTTTACTGCCGCTACTTCATCGGCAGCAGGAACTGCTGGACTTGTTCCAGCGCCATCGGCTGGAAGTCAGGCCAAATTCCTTCGTGGAGATGCAACATGGCAGACAGTTTCAACGTCCTCGGACAGACGAGTGAAGCAGCAGTTTGCAGACATTCCAGAAGAAGTCCTGGATGCCTGGGAAAACGTTCGCTGGATTCAGTTCAAAATGAATGATGAGGTGCAGGAAAAGGGAGAATCTGCAACCATTCATACTGGAATGGTTGTTCAGGACATGCAGGAGGCCTTTAGCGAAAAAGGCCTGAATGCAAATCTGTATGACATGGTAGACCATGAAAAATGGTCGGCCACTACAGAAGAAAGAGACAAGGATGGCAATGTCATTGTTCAAGCCAGTCCAGCATATGAACAGTGGTATCTCAGATATGAGCAGGCTCTGGCCATTGAAGCCGCATACCAAAGAAGAAGGGCAGACCGTCTAGAAGCAAGGATAGCGGCTTTGGAAGCCAAATTGAAAGACTAAAAAAAATCAGGGGAGCCAATTGGCTCCCCTTCAGCTAGCATTCTAGAGAATGACTATAGAAAATGCATGCAAGCATATGTAACGGAGACATAGAAAAGCATCTCGGCCACCATTCCCATTAGATGAAAATGGCTTCGAGAAGTGCATTCTGGCTTTCCTGTAGATACAGGACTGTCGTCATAGCACTGAATTCGGACCTTTAAGTGACCACATTCCATGCTGCTCTTCAACCATCTCTTCAAGCCAGACTCCGCTAGATATACTATTTGATTGATTTTACATATTCTCTCTAACTGTTCTTTCAAGACGCATCCATGAAGCCTCCTGCGTCCAGTCTTCAGGCCGATACATGTCCTTGCCAAAAATGCATCCTTTCAGACTGGATTCAACAGCGGCGGCAAAGTCTTCCTTGAGAAACCATTCTAGACTTAAACCACCACTTTCCATTGGAAAGACGTGTGGAGGACAGAAGGAAAGTCTTTTAAGAACTTCATCATTGACAAGTTCAATGACTTCCTTTGAAATGGCCTCTCCATCTCCATCCAGCCATCCTTTCTTCAAAGACTCCATTCTCTTCATTTCTTCCTTGAAGTCTTCCATTGTCCAATCATCGTCAGACATCTCTCTGCTCCTTCCTAAATGGTCGAGATAGAGATCTTCCATTTCATTTTCTTCATACTTGCTGGACATGATGCATGTATGCTGTATTGGAGACCAGAAGTGGCATTCCTTCTCCTGACCTCCAAGCAGACAGCTTTCACAGGCTCCATAAGGACACAAGCCCATTACTTTCCTCTTTCAGAAAGAGACTTGAATATGTAGATGCACAGGGCCAGAAAAACGGCAACTCCAAGACATTCAAGAAGAATATTGGAAACCGACATTAAGGTTTCAAGCATTTTCAGTCTCCTTTGATGCTATTCCTTTCTGTCCACAAGACTGCATCCACAAAGAACCAGAATGCAGTAGAAAACAGTCAAAGCAACGCTGAATGCACCAATCCAGTAGAAGCATACATTTATGAATGGAGAAATGTTCAGAAGCAGTGGACCAAGAAAGAATCCACAAACAAATGAAGCAATCCATTCAGTCTTTTCATTCATGCTATTCCACTCCATATGCAACATAGGCGTTCTCAAGCCATGGCCAGAACAGGGATGCAGGCTTGATGTCCTCATATGCAATGCACTCAGGACCCTGGCCATCCATCATGTGGAAGCTTGAAGGAAAGTCATAGACCCAGTGGCCGCCATCGGCAGAAGGCTTGGAGTATACAGCAGGCTTCCAGTCAATGCTTTCCTTGCCATACGGATCATAGCCATAGAATGCAACCGCAACTATCTGTCCCTTTTCATACCTCATTTCGTTTCCTCCTTGAATTTGTCTTCAATAAGCCTCACTCTGTGCTGAAGTCCACTCAAATTGTCCCGAATGGCCTTGGCCATCGCGACTCCATCGGCCAGATCATCAACCTTGTTCTTCAGGCTGCAGAATGAACTCACCGAAACCCAGTTTCTTTCATAGGAATCCAGTTGAGAACGCATTGCCGCACATTCGCCGCGCAGCTTGTTCAAGCGTCCTTCAAAACTGGACATCATTGACACGGCATTCATTTTCTCCACGAATGGAACATTTCTGTCCTGAATCCAGTCCAGAACGAATGCAATGAATATTGACGCCGCCATAATGAAGACAAGCCATCCAAAAGCCAGAAGAAGAAATTTCATGCCCTACTCCTTGAACTCTTCCTCTCCATCATCTTCTTCTTCAAACTCCTCAAAGACTAGCAATCCAATAGCTAACAAAAGAAGCTCCATATCCTACTCCTTTAATTCCTCTTTCTGATCATCTTCATATTCGGACAGTTCTTCAAGGTCTTCAAAATTCTTTGCTCCACGCCTCAGATATTCGTGGCCGCCGTCGACAAAGATTGCTCCACATGAGCAGGACTTCCAGTCGTGGCGGTGCTTTGACTCGATAATGTCGCCACAGAGACGACATCTGGCCTTGTTGGAAATGATTTTCTGCATCTGACTTTCTCCTCTATGGCGTCAAGCCGTTTGTCTAGATTGTTGATGGAAATCCTAAGCAGAAAGAGAAAGAATGCGGCATGAATGAGCAGCCATGTCTTGGCCATCCAAAGAATGGAAACAGCATCAATCATTCCCATCCATCCTGAACCATTTTTGGCTTCCATTCCCTTTCAGTCCAGCCATGTCCCTTGCAGAGATCGCATTCAACGTCAGTCTTCTTCCAGTCGTCAACCCAGCCAGAATCTGGAAGTCCAGACGGATAGGCGTTGTACCGCTTAGAAATGTATCCCCTTCCCTTGCATTTTGGACAGCGGAACTGCCTTGTGCCTTTCATAAATGCAAGCAGATCCTTTACCGTTGCATTTTCGCCATACTTTTCTGCATATCTTTCAATGATGGCCAAGTCGGAATACTTTGGACCATCGCCTTCTGCATATTCTAAAGACATTCTAGTCCTCCTTTGCTGGTTCAATCTCATTCAAAAAAATCTATGCTTCATTCCCCAAAGTCTTCCTCATTTGGATCATCTGGCTCATAAAGAGGACCGCACACCAGAACGCCCTTTGGAAGCAGTCTTGAAGGTTCCTTGTGTGGAATCATTGCTCCACTAACCGTTACAAGAAATGGAGTGCCAGTCTTGCTCTCCATGATGAATCCAAGCTGCTTGAACCTCAGCCGCTTGGAATATATCCAGTAGGTGCCAGGAACCATTGGAAGCGTTCTGGTCCACCTTGGATTCTCAAACACGTTCATTTTCTTCTCCTCACTTGCAAAGACATTCTAGCAAAACCTGTCTATGGTGTCAAGAGGCTCAGGCTCCCAGCTGGTCATGGCCACCTCGGTCCGCTTTCTGCCTGGCTTTATGCACATCCGTGTTGAATATTCATGAAAATGAAATTCGCTCCACATTTCCCTTGTCAATGGGCTGTCATTGTTCGTGGCCATGACATAGGCTCCCCTGTCTCTGGCTTCAAGTGCAAGACGAACAACGTCCTCGTGGTCCTGCATTGCGAAGCCATCCTTGTTGTAGTCAACGAAGCTTCCACCCGCTGGATCAGGAAGATATGGAGGATCAAGAAAGACAAAGTCTCCTGGACCAACATTGTCAATGAAGCCTCTGAAGTCTTCACACCGAATGTCTGCATTTTCAAGCAGTTTTGCAACGGAAATGAAGTCCTCTTCGGAGGCGATTGCAACCGTATTGTGCTTTCTTTCCTTGGTAATATGCTCTTCCTTGTTCCAGGAGACGTTGTATGCTCCAGTATTGGGATTGATGCGATACAGTCCATTGAAGCAGTGCTTGTTTATCCAGATGAAGTATGCGGCCGATTCTGCATTCAGGACTCCACCTTTCAGAAGCTCGTTGAACTCTCCACGTCTTTGATAGTAGAGTTCTCTTGTGCAGAACTTCCATCCGCCAAGAGACATGGCCATTGAATGCACCTCAACTGGCCTTTCCCTGATCTGCATGTGAAAGTTTATCAGCTGGGAATTGCAGTCATATGCAATGGCCTTTTCTGGCTCAATTCCAAGAAGCATTCCGCCACCACCAAGGAATGGCTCATGCCAGACGTTCCATTTCTCTGGAAGCAGTGGTCGAAGAAACTTCAGAAGATTCTGCTTTCCTCCAGCCCATTTGATTAAAGGTTTCAAGATTGCCGTGTCAATATCAATGATTTAACAATCTTTTAAAGTAAATATTTTATCTTTCATTTTCGCTATGCTTTCATTCAGACAGTGGCTTCTGGAATATGTTGCGTTTGCCAAGGGACGAGACGTGGACTTCACAGCCTCCAATGCAATAGTCTTCTTTTCAAAGGAAGGAAAGGCCTCATACAGGGAAGAAGGACGCACCCACGGAGAATATTCTCATGCAGTCAAGCACTATATGGAGTTTCAGCCAGGAAATGCCCTTGGATTTGCCGCAGAAATCAAGGGAATAGTGCAGAAATGGGAAAAGGAAGGTGGTCTTGACTTTATAGAACTGGTAGACGAAAACGGAAGAACGCTTGCAAGAGGATGGAATCAGGTCAATCAGCTTGCAAGACCACTGGATTGGCTCTGCTCTCTGGACTACATCAATGACATTTCCGTATCGAAAGGAAGACTTTCAAAACTGGAAGTGGAAATAAGACGAGTTGGCGACAAGATGCGGAAGCTCTATGATGAAGAAATAGTGGAAAGAATGAAGAAGGCCGTTGATTTGGACAGCATGTCGGCAAAAGACGTGGCCAGAATATGCAGGACAAATTCCGTAGTGAAGTTTAGGGCCAATAAAAATGAAGAATACTGTCTGGATCTGAAGGACAACGCCATCATGATGATGCGGAAGGGAATGGTCACTACATTCTTCAAGTTCAGCAGAAGAGGACAGCAGGCCGAAGTCATTCAAAACTTCATGCGGAAGAAGCCATATCTGGAGTACAACAGTCCAGACGTGAAAAAGGGATTTGAAATGGCTGTTGGAAGATAGAAAAATGGGCGCTAATGCGCCCATTTTCGTTTATTTCTGTCTAGTTTTACTCTTCAACAACTAGAATGTACTGCGCCTTCGGAAGACCGCTTTCCCTTGATGGTCCACACAGAACATAAAGACCAAGATTGGCGCACCAGACGCTTTTCAGAAACATCTGCTTGATATCTCCACTAAGACTGTCAAACTTTCCAGAGCTGATCTTCTTTCCCGATGCACTGAAAAGATGAACCTTGTCATCGGCAAATTTAAATTCTCTCTTCTTTATCTTCAGTTTAGCAACAGACTTTAGTCCCTTCCAGAAGGCCATTCCAGTCCTGACTGTATCCAGAACCCTTTTGGCTTCAACTCCAACTTCTTCAAGATGCTTGACCTTCAATGGTCCATAATGCGTTCTGTACTTGCCTTCAAGACCAGCCTTTCCGCCATGGCGCTTCAGAATGTCAAGCGTCTCTGCCGCCCACGCTTTGGCCAGCTTCTGATAGTCCTTTGCAGACGCCATGATTTCTTCAATCATCTTGAAGTCCATCTTTTCACCGATATATCTGTCCATATAGGACTTCATAAAAAGAAATCCAGTAGATTTTCCAAAGTATTCTTCCAGTCTGTAGAAACTGTAGACATGGTTGGGAAGATTTTCGTCATTCTTCAGCCGCTCAACGTATCCAATTGCGTTCAATACGTCATCTGGGGCAAGGGGAAGATCTTCAAACGCCGTTTCGGCCAGATATTTTCTAAAACTTTTCACTGCTTTTTCTCCTGAATGCCATCTCAAGACATGAACATCATGCCACATTCCGCTAGCAAAGTCAACTCTCGTTCGCCAGTCTGTGGCGGAGATACACCTGCTTTGATCCCTTCTTGATAAAGTCTGCAATTTTCTGCAAGTTCTTTGTCTTTCTGGCGTAAGCAAAGACGGATTCTATGAAATCAGCCGTTTCTCTGTCCTCTGGCATGTATTCGCACTGGATTTTTACGTCTGTAGATCTATTCCAGGCCGAATACTTTGTGGTGGTTTTCTTGAACCAGAATCCACTTCCAAAGGTGTAGAAGGATTCTCTATTGAGAGTCACCCTTTCAACGCTCAATCCAGCCGCCACGTTGTCGGAGCTTTCATCAAACTTGAACAGCCACCAGTTCTTCTGTGTAGAAGTTTCGCATCCCCATCTGGCTTCCAGAATGGACACAAAGTCCCTTCTGGCCATCTTGGAACCCTTTCTGGCATTTCCATTGATGATCTTTCTCAATTTGATGGAAGGAAATACGCTGTCTGGATGCGTCAATGGAAGAGTGTCGGTAACTGCTCTGCATTTCTGCCTTGTCATCACCTGCTTCTTTCCACCAGCGAGAACTTCAGAAGAAACGTAGTAGGCAAACGTTGTCTTCTTTCCACCAAGGCTGGCGGCGCTTTTGTCTGCATTCAGGACTGTTCCAGTCAATTTCATTGTAAACACTTCAGCGCGTCCAGCAGAATAGGCCGTCATTTCAACCTGTGGAACTGGAATGTTTGTGAATATGCTTGAATATGTGCTTCTTTTGACATCAATGGTAAATGGCTTGCTGAAATGCTCTTCAAACCATTTTCTGTAGGCTTCAACGTCAAGCAGCAGGAAGAGGTTTTCAAGAGTTTTTGCAATCATTTCCTCTTTCTGCTTCAAATCCTCATAGTATCCTCTATTCTTCTGGTTTCTGGAATAGGAACGCACTCCATCGGAACCCAGGTTCTTCAGCAGAATCTCCTTTGCGACATTGAGTTCCTGCATTTCCCTTGTAGAGCCACCATGATCAGGATGCTTCTTCATGGCCAGCTTTTTGTATATTGCATTGAGGTCTTCCTTGGTCTTTGGTGGCTGAGACAGTCCGAAAATCCCCAGCGCCTGTGGAAGATCCATTGTGGCTTCTAAAAGCCAATACAGAAAAGATTTCATCTGTTGTCTGATAGAAAAGTCAAGCAATATTTACAAGTTACGCAAAAAGCAGCTCTAATTGATCTTAATAGAGAGGAATGAAAAAATTTATAGAGCCATAAAGAGATGGAGTGGCGGAACGCAGTGAAGCCACTCATTGCCGCGTTAGCGGCAATCAAGATGGGAATTGAAGAAAATACTGGAAGCAGTGGACATGATGCTGACGCATAGAACAAGGCTGGCCTGTCGGCCAGCCTGTCCATCTTCAATCTTGCAGACAAGATGGCAATAGGGGAAATGAAGCCAGGACGGGTCTGGAGACATGATAAACAGCAAGGGGACAAACTATCTGCAAAAAGAAAAGGAGCGTCACCAGGACGCTCCTCCAACGAATCCAGGGCATATGCTAAGAAAGTGTAAAAGTTTCGATATAGATTGTGATATATTTTAATTTGACGCATAGCACATTTTTAAATTGCCAGCGTCATAAATTTTAAAAAATCCATTGATACGCATATTCTCAGATTCAGTCAAGTCAGGATCGAAATGTTCCCCCAATAATTTATGCAACTTATGCTTTTGAGTAGAAAAGCGACTAAGCGTTAATATATTGTTTGTCCATACATAACTGGGCTTCGTGATTCCAAGTTCTTTGAAATGCAATGCATGATAGCCAGTCCCAGAAAAATGTGACAAATCAACATAGCTAACGAACTTTTTAACACCGCTGTGTTTAATAAGTTTTGAAAATGCACCACGAATGCTGTAATTAATTTTACAGCAAAATCTATGCAGTTCGGTTTCATCTTTTTTAAATCTGCTCTTTCCAAATCCAATAACGGCGACAAGTTCATTGTTAAAATATAAACCATATCTGACTGGACTATTCATTGCGCCTTGAAGATGATTAATTTCAAGAAATGTTTTGTAGTCCTTTGAAGATAGTTCTTTCACTTTACAGCTTCTGGCATTTAATTTTCGTTCATATATTCCCAAGGCATTTTTTATTATTGCCTTGCAAATTTCTTGTTTAGTGTACCATTCATTTTCAAAGATGTGAATTAGTCTTATTCCTTTTTCTTTGCAAGTCAATGACTTGTTTTGATGATAAAATCGATCATTGATTAATTCATTAGAGTGCCAATATATTCCATTAAATTCAATTGCTATTTTCTTTTCTGGAATATAAATGTCTAATTCTTTAGGTTTTAATATGTTTCTGTCATTTTCAATAATCGTGCCTTGATAAAATGTTTTAATATATTTGACTAAATTTTTTTCTTCTTCTGAAAAAGTATTATTTATACAGTTCGGACATCTGACTGTCTGAATGTTTATTCCTTTACTTTTAAAATCTATATTGCAGCTATTGCAATGATATAAATGTTCTGAATTGTTTATATACTCTTCTTTGGAATCTAGAAGTTTCAAATTGGTGTATTTTTTTAAATTATCTAGGTATGTATTGTAAAAAAGCGATCTTCTTGTACGAGAACGATTTTTAAGCATTTCTTCTTTCTTTATGACATCCATTTTTTCGTATGCTTTTTTCGTTCCAATTGAAGTTTTTTTTGAAAATTCCTTTCTGTAATTTTCATCACAAAAACGCTGTTTTGTTTGATTGATGAATTCCTGCTTTTCTTCTTCAGTTTTATTTTCCCATTCTTTTTTTGCATGAAAGGCAAGATTTTCCTTTCTTTTAATAATTTCTTCTTCTGTTAAGCTGTCATAATATTTTTTAACTCCATCTTTAATCTTTTCTTGAAATGATTTTCTGGATTCTTCTGTTCCAAACATTTTTTGCTTCCATTTTTCTATCCTTTTCTCTAGAACATCTTGAGGCGTATTTTTCAAGGTATACTGCTGCTTGCAATGACCAGAACAAAATTGGTCAAATCCTCTTCTTATGTCTAAAAATCTAGCTCGTTTGCCACACTCAATGCAAGTGGACGCCGGACCGCAATATTTTTCATAATATTCTTCTTCCGTCAATTTGTGGCAAAGCTTGATATGCTTGTTTACTCCACTGAGAATGGCATATTCATATTCCTTGCCACAAATTGCACACTTGAAGTGACTGCGTTTTCGTTTCATTATATCTCCATTATTTTTCGGCGGTCTTCAACGCGATCTGAAGAAAACATTATGTCTAGACATGCAGGATTATCAATTTCAATTTGTATGTATCTGTCTTCAGCGGCCAATGTTTCTTTGTATTCAATCGCAGTCAGTGAACCTAGCCCTTTGATGTATCTATATTTTTTCTGTCCATCATATTGGGCTTCAAACTCTTCTTTAGTGTAGCAAAAAACACGTTTTTCATTTTTCTTTTCGTAATTGTCATAAATGATATATCTTGGACTAGGAACAATATAAATGCATTTCAATTCAGTGAAAAGACTTGGCCATAGATAAAAAAAGTTAATTAGCAGTGGATTAATTGCACCGGCTCCATCAATATCCGCATCGGCCATAAGACAAATTTTGCCATGCGTTAAAGATTCCTTAACTTCTGCACCTGTCATGCCAAACCGCAGTCCCAGTATGGCCATTATGTCGGAAAGCTCCTTGTTCTCTACAATTGAAGTTTCCTTCATTCCATAGACGTTCATTGGCATTCCACGCAGAGGATAGAAGGCCTGCCGTTCAACGTCTCTTACCCTGATGGCTTGAGAGACTGCGGAAAAGCCTTCAACCAGATAGAGGTTTCTGTTCATTGGATTTCTGGTCTTGGCTGGAATGAACTTTTCTATGTAGGCTCTGGCCTGCTTCTTCTGCGCCATTGTGACGGCCCGCTTTTCAGCGGCAATCTGCTTTGCAAGCTTGGCTTCCAGTATGGGATCAATGATTGCTGGGGTGTTCATCACCTGCTTTGCAAGCTTCTCAAAGTCTATGTCTCCGAAATACTGCTTCACTTCGGCTTCGGAGTTGACCATTCTTTCCTTGGTCTGCGAATCAAACTTCATGTCTGGAAACATGGAGCCATTGAAGGCTATGAGTAGACCACGCTTTATTTCGCCAGGAGACATCTCCAGCTTGTGCTTCTTTCGTATCAGGACTCTTAATTCGGCACACAGCTCCTTTGCTATCCAGGACTCTATCGTGCCGCCATTCTTGACATGCAGTCCTTCAAGATAAGTGACTTGGGAATATTCGTCCGTTTCGGTCGGCATTATGCCAAAGAACCAATTGTCTGAGTTGAGATAAACGTATGGCTTTCCAAAGCGTTCAATCCATTCAGTACGCTTCTTCACCTTGATCTTTTCATCATTGAAGGTGAACTGCATTGTCTGATAGATTGCCGCTAGGGCTTCAAGCCTCTCTCTCACGACTTTCATGTGCGCCTTGGAGAAGGACTTCACTCCAAAGCGTCCAAAGTCTGGCTCCATGAGGACTTTTGTTCCCCTCTTCCGTTTTCCTGCCTTTTCAACGGCATAGCTGATGTCTCCCATGTTGTCTGAGCATGCCACTCTGCACCACTTCTTTCCATCGCATGTCTCTCCAGCGAAGGATGTGGAGAAGATGCAGGATATTGACGAACCAACGCCATTTGCAGATGGACCATAGGAATGCCCTTCAAATGAAGTTCCAGAGCGAAGTCTTGTCCAGCAGAGAACTGGGCGAAGGGCCTTTGTTCCATCTTCCAGTTCATATTCTTCAACTGGAATGCCTCTTCCATTGTCTTCAACCTGCAGGCTGGTAGGGGTCATTGTGATTGCAACCTTGGTTGCAAACTTTCTGTCAGAACGAATATGCTCGTCTACGGTGTTGTCAATTAATTCAAACACAATCTTCAGAAGGCCAGGAACAATGTTCAGCGTTTCAAGCTTTCCGTTGACATAGAGAGTGTATGGCTCCTTTACCATGGAGCCAAGCATGATGTGACCACGAAGGAGGGTGTGGTCCCTGTCATTCAATACTTTGAAAACGTCTTCCGACATGGCATCTCCTTTAAAGTAAATATTTCTACCGTTCAGATTGCTATGATTTCCTATTTGACATATAGAATGCTTCAGGAGGCCACGACCAAGGTCAATACGCACTCCACGCATTTTGAAGAGAAGTTTTTGACAAGTGGCCGCCCAGGCCTAACTGCCACTATAAAAGGTCTGAGATACATTGTCAACATGATTGGAAAGGGCGATGTTCCTGAAGTTTCTACAAAAATTGACGGCATTGCCCTCTTCTTTGGATGGACTCAAAAAGGATTTATGGTGGCCAACAAGGGACTGTTCAACAAGGAGCCAAAGATGGCCTTCAATGCGGATGATGTTAAGGCCAACTGGCATGCAGGCCTGCATCCAATGATGCTTGCCGCTCTTGAATATCTTCCAAAAGTCTGTCCAAAGGATGGAAGCATCTATCAGGGAGACTTTCTTTTCACTCCAAAGACGCTGAAAAGCGTTGACGTTGAAGGAGTTCCATCATGGGCCTGGCATCCAAACATTATTGAATACACGGTTTCAAAGTCTTCTCCCATTGGAAAGAAGGTTGGAGCCGCAAAGTTTGGCATAGTGGTTCATACAAGATACACCTGGGATGGAGTTGATCCAAAGACGCTCGGCGTGGCCGAATATGGAGTGTCCAAGAAGAAGTTCGCTCCTTCAAGCGAAGTCTTTCTCATTGACACCATCTCCAATCTTTCGGCGGAGAATGGTCAGGTTGGATTCAGTGCTGGAGAATGGTCTACGGCCATGGAACTTGCAAGGGAAGCTTCAAACATGACAAACAAGCTTGACTGGAAGCTCATTGGCGATGAAAATTTCGTAGCCCTTCTGCTTCCATTCGTCAATGGATTTGTCAAGCAGGGAAAGATTCCATCCATCAGAGACAGAGCGTCATTCTTCAAGTCTTATGTTGAAAACAAGATGAACAATGAACTGCTCAAGAGAAAGACGGACAAGGGACGTCAGACAATAATGGCCAAGTATCAGCCATATCTTGACGTTCCACAGATGACTTTGGCCAACATCTTTGCCACAATGGACATTCTTACTGCGGCAAAGAACATGATTCTCGACCAGTTGAACAAGTATGCCCTCTACAAGAACTTTGTCGTCACAAAGAGTGGAGACTACATTTCAACAAAGGATGAAGGATTTGTCATAGTCAATACTGCGGCTTCTGGACTGAAGCTTGTAGACAGGCTGGAATTCTCCAGAAACAACTTCTCAAAGGACATAGTGTCGGGATTTGACAAGTAATGAACATGCTAATCGAAGGATATGCCTTCTGGAAGGCCTTGCAGGAAGCACAGCACAGCGACAGCCTAGTAATGACATTTGGACGCTTCAATCCACCAACGATTGGGCACAAGTGGCTCTTTCAGCAGATGCTCAACATAGCGACAAGAGAGAGGGCTGAAGCGTTTGTCTTTACTTCCCACAGTCAGGACAAGAAAAAGAATCCACTCACATACGTTGAAAAGTGTGAACTTGTTTCCAAGCTTCTTCCCAGAGGAGTAAGGCTTGTGCGTACAAACGCAAGAAACATGATAGAGATAGTCAAGGAGATTGCTGACTACAACCGCTTCAGAAAGCTGATAGTGGTTGTTGGCGATGATCGTCTTGAATCCTTCTCCTGGATTGACAAGAGCAAGGAGGAGTTTGGCTTCACCAAGGTTGAGCTGAAGTCTGCTGGAGCTCGTTCTGGAGCATCCAACGTTCAGAATGCTTCTGCTACTGCTCTTAGGAATGCCGCTAAGGCTGGAGACATGAAAGCGTTTATGAACTATTCTCCATTTGATGAAGGAACGTCAAAGAAACTGTTTGACACGTTGAAATCGCGTTTGAAATAGAAAATAAAAGAGGAGCATATGCTCCTCTTTTTAATATTGTTATGCGGCTTCGTTGCTATTTTTAGATTGTTTTTCTATATTGCTACGATGTAAAATTGTATATATAGTCTGACGGGATACATTATATTTTCTTGCCGTCACGGCTACGCTTTCACCATTTGAAATTAAATCAACAATTTCATTTTGTTCCTTTTTTGAAAGCTTTTCTTTTCTTCCACAATTTTTATACTTATTTTTAGCTTGAGCGATTTTGATGCCTTCTCTTTGACGTTCCAGCAGCAGTTCTCTTTCAAATTCCGCCACTGCACCTAAAATTTGAAGCGTAAATTTTTGATGAAAATTTTGACTATCATTTGGAACAAATGTCATTTGTTCCTTGACAAAGGTCAAAGTTACTCCCTTATCATTGATAATTTTTACAAGATTTAATAGATCTGCAAGATTTCTTGCTAATCTATCAATTGAATGAACATACAATACATCGTCTTCTCTTAGATATTGAAGACATGCTTCCAGTTGAGGACGTTTTGCATCCTTTCCTGATATTCGGTCTTCAAAGACTTTATCCAATTCAATGTCAACTAATTGACGATCTGTATTTTGAAGCAAAGTTGAAACTCGAATGTAACCAACATTTTTTCCATTACTCATAGTCATGTCCTATTCAGAGCCATCTTCGGATGGCTTCTTTTCTATATGGCCGTCAAGAGGACAGCCAGAGCTGGTACAGACGTTGGTCGGCTCTTCAACGATGATGTCAAGCTCAGGAGCAGTGTCGGCCACGAACAGGAAGCTGGAAAGCACGAGAGCGGAAATCATGTCCTTCTCCTTGGTTGAGGGTGCTTCAACTCACTCACAAGCATATTCTAGCATAGACGACGGCCAGTGTCAACAGAAATCTTTCAGATTAGATAGACTGGACGACCACCGAGGAGAACCCAGGAATAGTGTCTGGCTAGACGACCATTGACCTCCTCATCGGAGGCGTTCCTGAACCATCTGGCCTCTGCAAGATGCTCATTGGCCCTCTTGAGGCTCTCCAAAGCTTCAACGTGCTGTCCAGCTTCATCTTCCCTGATGGCTCGGCCAGCCCATCCAGTCGCGTCTTCAAGACTTCTATTGACCATGAGCGCCTTGTAGACGTGAAGCGGAGGAATGAGGAACCTCCACTCCAGTAGATCAACAGGAAGCTTCTCTTCGGCCTCAACAGCCTTGACAAGCTTCCTGGCGCGTGTAGCCACGCTGAGAAACACGTCAAAGAACACAACTGCCTCCTACAAGCATCCACCACAGCAGTGTGCTTCGATGTTTTCATTCACCAACTTGAATATCACTTTCTTCTCGTCTTCATTGAAGTCTTTGAAGAAGGCTTCATTCAACTTCCAATTGCCCTTCTTGAAATGCTCCTCGCCTTCATCATCAATCCAGCATCCAAACGATTTGTCCAAGCAGCCCCAGCCATCCGAAACCCATTCATTGCCATCGACTTCCAAGTGCAACTTGCCGTAGCAGTAGTTGAAATCGCTCATCGATTCCCAGAACTTGAAACCTATCTTTTTCATGACAATTCTCCTTGTGCTGCTTGTTTCGCTAGAGGGATCCTTCCCTTGTCACGACTCTCTTCTATCACGGCCGACTGGCCATGTCAACAAATTTTTCAAAAATTTTTTGGGGAAGCGAGAGAACCCCCTCCCCTCTTGACAAAGACATCCTAGCACAGGCGGCCGGCGCCGTCAAGCGTTATTTTGAGAACTTCCAAAAATATTTTACGTCTGAGAGCGGGAAGGGGATGTCCTGCATATAGGCCGTGAGACTCTGGGAGCGCACCTGGAACGACCTGGAGACCTTGGTGCGCGATGTGCAAACATTCAGCGCCTCCTGCAGGGAGGCCTTGCCTTCGTTGAGGAATGTCACCTTCCACTGCCCTTCCCGTGGGCACCAGCACCAGGATATGACTCCATCATGCTCTACAGGAGCTTTCATGTCTCTTCCACCAAAGAATCCAATGCGTCCATTGACGCATATCCATCTTGAACCAGCAAAGTCTATGTATCCACCATCTCCGTTGACTTCGCTTTGAGATACGGCATCGTCCCAGTCACACATGGCCTGTCCAGAGTCTGTGAGAATGGACAATGCATCTGGTTCCGAAAGGATCATCTTCCATTCGCTAAGAAATTTGTCTGGCATCTTCCATGGATTCTTTCCAAAGGCCTTCAAAGCGGCATTCAACGCTCTGGCCTTTTCCCATTCCTTTGTGCGAAGCAGACGCTTGCACCAGACGTTTGCAAGAGTGGCCACCTCAATGAGATTGGGATATGAGCCTTTTTTCAGAAGAGCCTTGCCGATAGGACTGTCCATGATCACTTTTGCACCAGATTCATCATTGGATGGAGATGAAACAACAGCGGCTTGAATGTTTTTTGCCATCAATGTCTCTAACTGCTCTGGAGTTATGTCAACGCCAACAGACCATAGGCGTTCAATGCCAGCAAGAGAGGGAGCATGATCCTTTCCACCAAGAGCGGAATCAAGTGCATAGCCATTGAATATCATTGGCATTTCTCCCTTGGCTATGCAGTACAGTCCAAGAACTGCTGTGCAGAAAGTGGCGTCCAGTCCTCCTTCTATGGTCATTATGGCAGTTTTCAGCATTATTTTCCTCCAGCTTGCAGTTGCAAGATATATATGATTTAAGGGCGTCTAAATCCACTTTCAGCGATTGTAAATATCTTATCATTCTACGCCCAAATGTCAATACAAAAAATTGAGCCTACGACTAAAGTCAAGGAATGGGTAAACCGCATGAATCAATCCTTTGAGGAAGTAAGAAGGAGAGAAATGTGCTGGTCTGCTGTTTCAAAGTCTGGACAGTCTGTCTATGAGTTTGTGATTCCTAATGATGATCCTGAACAAGATTTTAAGAAGTTTGACGTAAATGGACAGTATATCGTGCAGTATGGTGGAGTAGTTCTTGATCCAAGAGACTATTTGCTTGAAGGGACGAAATTGACTTTTGTAAATGGTCCCTGCATGGAAGATGACTATGCCATTGTTGTAAAATATGTCAGTGGAGTAAAAACGACAATAAGGGGCAGAGAAAAGGAGGAATAGTCGATGAAACTGGAAGGAAAATATAAAAAGAAGAAGTTTTCATTTGACATTACAAAACGCAACGTCAAGCTGTGGTCTGTGGGAGATGGTCAGCTGGTTTTCAAGGAATGGAATTTGAACGAAAGGGAGCCAAGACCAGCAGAAAATTTAAAAAGTCTGCTTTATCATGCTGAACTATGGAATGGAGTTCTTGTGCATGTCAACAACATAAAGGCAAAGGTGGTTCAGGATGTGGAAAACTAGAATACCATACAGGCTCATTGACTTTTCAAGCAGAATCCATCCAATTGGCGACTGGGTAATTGGCGTTAGGCGCATTTCCAATTCTGGTGGTGCAGGCTCATGGACGTGGATTGATGAAAATGACAATGCTGTAGAAGTTGAGGATGGATATTTCAGGCATCATCCATCATATCAATTTGAGGAAATAGACCTTGAAGGAAATGACATGGTGTCAATTCCAAAGTTTTATGTCAAGTCCGACTCCAGTGGAAGATACTGGATTTCTCCAACTCCAAAGGAAGGATTTCACGTTCATCCAGCTTTCATGTCAAAGGGCCAGGAAATAAAGCTTGAAGTCACAGACACAAACAATGTTGTAACTGATCAGGCTAGCATCATGATTGGCAAGTGGCAGTCCTGGATAGACTATGGAAAGATGCTTAGTCCATCTGTAAAGATGTGGTCCATGCCATCATGGACAGAATCAAGAATAGATGCCCTTCAGGAAAAAATGAGACAGGACTGGATTAATGCCCATCCAGACGCTTCTCAAGATGAAATTGATGAAGAGACAGCAAAGATTGTCATTAGCGGAAAGCAGAGAAATGCGCTTCGAGAAGTGTATCCATCAGTTAATGCAACATACTGGGAAAACTGGCATGCGGCAGATGCATGGAATGATCATGAAGAGGATGGTCCAGTCAATATTTCTGGATATCACATAATGAACGTCTGGGAATGGTCGGCTCTTCAGTGGCTTGCCTTGATTGAAGGAAAGACTACGGACGTTCAGACTAAGTTTGGAAAGGGACACGTTGAGGGAGGCTTTCTTGATACAGTAGACGGCACAATGAACATGACTTCCAACTTTCATGGCATCATTGGTCTCTGGGGAAACGTGTGGCAGTGGATACAGGGTGTGCAGACCTACTACAATGGAACAATATTTGTTTGGGACAACATAGGCAATTCCGTATACAAGGATACTGGAAAAATGGCTCCATTGAGAAGTGGCGACTATGAATCATGGAGTCCAGGAGAAAATTGTGGCTACTGGAGAGAAAGAATAAATGCCAGTGGCTACAATTATGACACTTCCGATATGTTTATTCCAGATTCAACAACTCTTGTTTCAGACTATGAAAGGGGCTCATTCTCTGATGGCATATGGGGACGCACAAGAAGCGCATCAAAGGATCTATATGCCTGCGCTGTTGGTGGTCCATTTAATTCAGGCGAATGGACTGGAATGTTCAGCTGGAATTTCAATGTTAGACTTGGAAATGAAGTAGTAAAGAATGGAATTCGTCAGGAAGAAGTGTCATGGTCCTACGAAAACGTAGCAAGCAGACTCTGCTTTGCTCCAGTCAACATTTCTGGAGACTATGACAGAGAGTAGACGCGATATACAGAATATCACAAAAAAGGCTCCCTTTCGGGAGCCTTTTGCATGCATTTCGCTAAAAACTAGAGAGCCTTGATAATGTCAAGAACCTGCTTCCAGAACTTGCGGTACTTGGCAGGATCGCCTTCTGCGGCAGGAAGAACGTAGTCTGCAAGATACTGCTTTCTCTTTGTCTCGGCAGTTTCCTGAACAAGTGCGAGAACTTCTTCCTGATCGGCATTTTCATCTGCCGCGGCCAGAACTTCTTCCTTGGCTTCCTGAACAGCAAGACGTTCAACAGCATCAACCACGCTATACTGTGCCACAAGATCAAGGAATTTGGCGGCACGGTCGGAAGCAACGTAGGATGGGAACTTCTCCTTCATGAACTTGCCGAAGGTCCATTCTGGATCCTTGACTGCTCCATCAACGTCTTCTGATGGAAGAAGCTTCATAAGCATGTCTCTAATCTTGTCTCCATCGGAAACAGTGCCATCGCCCATTTCGCGAGGCCACCATGTGGTGAAGGTGTCAATTACCTTTGTTGGCTCATTGAAGGTGTCAAGTTCAAGGTCTTCATCAGAGCCATTGAGAGGACTTTCAAGTGCTGCAGATTCATCGCGACACTGTTCAATGCTGAAAAGTTCTTCCTCAAGGACATCATCAGGAATTTGAGTTTTTCCATCATAAACCGTTGGGAAAACTTCTTCTTCTGGATCTTCGTCTCTGTCAAAGACTGGCCCAGGAAGATCGTTGAAAATTTCCTCAGCAAGTCCCTTTTGATCGAGAACTGGAGACTTTGTTTCATTTTCCCAGATTTCTTCTGGATCGAATGAATCATCTGCAATATGGAACTTGGCATCATACTCATTTGGATGAATGAGCTTGCCTGTTTCTTCATCTTCAACGTATGCTTCTTCTTCAACCTTGCCGAACTGAAGCTGCTTGTCAGCACCATAGGCCTTCAGGATTCCAGGAATCCAGCAAAGGTCATTGGCCATCTTGACATATTTCAGAAATTCATCATCTCCATCTGAAGCAGAGTCATCGGCAGGTGCTGGATCTGGTTCTGGATCTGGGATAGGAAATGGTGGATTGTCTGCAGGTGGATTGACAGGATCCTGTCCACCACCTTGAATGGTGCCGCTGTCGCCGCCAGGAAGATTTTGATCGTCTATGGTATCGTTGCCCATTTTATTACCTCATGTATATTGAATGCCAATCGGTTGGCTGGCGGCTGTAGCCGCCGATATTATCCTCTACACTATTTACTGTCTATGACAGGGACAAGGACCTAAATTTCCTTTAGGACGCCATCCGCTTCTAAGCAAGGCGTTTTCAAGACTTCTGGATTCTCTTCTGCATGGATCAAAGCCACAAAGTCCAAGACGCATTTGGGCATTCTGATTTCCCTTTGCTATCTGCCAGTTGACGGCAGACATTTCCTCTGCATTGGAAACAAGACCATTGTCAAGAGCAAACCGGCCAAAGTCCTGTCCACACTTCATAAGTTCGTCAAATATTCTTCCAGAAGGCCATTTGTGCCATATTCCATAGGCCTTTACAGCCGATGCAGTGGTACATCCATTGAGTATCATGCGGAGATAATGCAGCAGCTCTGAACTCCACACTGTAGGATTGGGAATGGATTCAAATCTATGTCGGCATTTAAGATTCCACGTTTTGGATGAAGTTGGAATCCATCTTCCCTTGGAATAGTTTGAAAAAGACACTGAAACCTTGTACCATGTTCCGCTTTTGCACCAGTCAAGTTCAGTCCATCGTCCATTGACTTTTCTTGCAATTGGAAATGACCAGATGCAGTCTCCATTTGCTTCCTTTGGAATTGGCTTCATTTCTGTCGTCCATATGCCAGTGATGCTTTCTACGACAAGACGACACCATCCAGACTCTACAGGTGGCTTGAATCTTATTGTAGAGTATATTTCATTGCCACATGATGGACCATGAAATTCTCTAATTTGAGAACGCCAGAAATTCTGCGTTGGATTGTCTGGATATGTAATCCAGATGCTTTCTCCGCATACTTCCATTGTGCATCCTTTTGGAGCCTTTTCCAGCACAGGTCTTGGATCCTGTGGAAGCGTTCCATCAGTTTCTCCATGTCTTGAAAGAACTTTGAAGGGGAATGTGGCCTGCAGAACTCCATCAACTAGAATATGGAGCTTGAAGTCTCCATATGCAAGAAAGGAAGTTTTAAAAGTAGCATGATCTTCGCTTCCAAAAGTGAACATTTCGCCACTGTTGAATTGACTTCTGTCTAGAAGTATCCATTTGCCATTCCAGGAACTGGATTCATCTTCAATGTATCGTTCTATTCTTTTAACAGATTCCATGGAACTAAACACATACTGAACCTTTCTTGGTTGACTTGAAGGTTCAGATACAGCGAAATTGACTGTAAATTCTACCACATCATGGACATGAAATGATTCTGGCAGAGTGCATGTTATTTCTGGAAGAGAAGAATCAACTACATCAACATATTGAACAACTTCCTTCAGCAGTGAACCTTCTGCCGTGCAGTACCAGTTTAACTTGACTTTACCAGTATCATTAAACTGGGCCCTAAATTGAATGCTTTCTTCAACTAGCAGACTGCATCCCATTATTCCAGAGCAGGGAATCCAATTTCCTCCCTTGCATACCTCCAAAGATTCTGGATGCTGTGAAAAGCAGATGAAGCTCTCCACTTCTCTGCCCTCCATTTCTTCTGGAATAATGTCTACAGTAAATTCATGCTTTTGACCTTGCAGCGCCTTTGCGTTGGAAAAGGTGGTGGAAACCTGCATCGTTCTACTCCTCCCCTCTAAGAAGCCAAACGCTCTTGGATTCCGTATTTGGAATGCCTATCTTGACTGGAAGCTTTTCTATGGCCATTGCGATGCTAATGGCATGACTTATGCTTTTCTGAAACCATTCAATGAACATTGTAGTCTTTGCGGCTTCAACGGCGGCCCAGAATTCCTGAGTCAGCTTTCTTGCGGCTATGTCTTCAACGTCAAATGGATTTTGAAGAATATCGTCCTTCTCTGGAAATAGGGAAAGATAGTATTCAGCGTAGCTGTCATATCGGCCAGACATCTGTCTTGTCCATCTGTTTTGGTTGGAATTGATGTAGTTCCTCTGCATTTCAAGGATGTTGATCTTTCCTCTATCTTCAAACCTGATTCCTGCAAGGGCCAGCTGCGTCAACTTCCACATGCGTCTATGATTTTTGGAATCAAAGACTGGATTTCGCTGCACTGTTCTCCACTCTTCAATTTCTCTGTCCATTTCATATCTGGCTCTTGCTACCAGATCCTGATGAAAGTCCATTCCATCCCATGCAATGCAGGCCCAGGTTGAAGGACCATCCGGAATCAGTGGAATTGGATATTCTGAATTTTCAAGTCTTCCATAGGCCAGCATTCCATTGAATGAAGCCAGAACAAGTGGAATGTCATGCTCTGTAAATTTTGACAGAAGAAAGTCCCTGTCTTCTTCATTCTTCCATCTAACGTTGTATGAGACGGTAAGAAGATCCTTTCCCTGTACATAGTCCAAGGCCTGTCTGCATACGTTCATTAATTCGGGAAATTCGTCAATGATATCTGAAATGACTTCAAAGCGAAGATCAAGTCTTGCATGCGTTCTCTGTACAAACTGATCAAGCAGTGGAAGCTTTTCCATGGCTTTTTTACCATTTGTGCAGATAATAATCTTTTTTACGTTGTCCATGGCCGCAAGATACTCCATGAACAGAAACAAATGCGGATGCAGAAACGGCTCTCCGCCTTCAAGGGAGACTTCAATCGGCCATTGATCGTAGGCTCTAACGGCCTCTTTGAACTCTTCAAACTTAATGAAGCCTTTTCCGCAAGGAGTGCAGGCTCCATAGCAGGATGGACAGGCTAGTTCACACCTGCTAGTCAAATGGATGTAGAGCGTCTTCTTCATTTTGTCTGTCCAGCAAAATCCGCATTCATAACATTATGATATTTAACTTCTTTCATTGCATTCCTCAAACATTATTTCAATTTATATGAATCTCCACCAACAGCGTCCTGTTCAAGCTGAACGTTTGCTGAAGTTCCCCTGGCGACAAGACCAGCATAGTAGTTTTTGAAGGCCTGCGCCGTCCACATGGCCTGCTTGGCCTTATTGAAGTAGTCCTGATGCTCTAGTGCGAGACTTTGGCCTATTTTCTGAAGATAGGTGTTGTAGCAGTCATTTTCTGCATAATGGGAGGCATCTCTTAATCTTTTAGCCTGCTTGAATATGTTCCATGCCACGTCAAGATTTTCGCTGTAGATTTTTAGTCCATCAATTTTTGCCAGCTCTTCATATGCTTCCTTTAGCGACTTTCCATCAATGTTTGCACTGTCCCTTTCCGATGATGCAAACTGACATACGCCACCAACGAATTCCAGCGCATTTGTGTATAGATTTTTGTAGGACTTGATAAATCGTTTAAGGTCTGGAAAACCATACGCAACAGACTTTGTATTTTCGGAAACTGTAATGTAGGACATCTTTTTGGACTCTGTCTTTATTTCTTCCCTGACCCACATCCATTTCCATGATACCTGATTAATCAAGTATCCAGCACCAAGAACTTCCTTTGTTGAAGGATTGCATTTGCTGTATACATAAGTCCAGGTTTTAGTTCCATTCGTGAATCTGTATGGCAGGTCGGCCACGATAAACACGGCATTTTCATCCTGACTGTCCGTTACGTTAGTAATTTCATCGAATGATGTTGTGGCTTCCGAGAATTGATAGTAAAGCGTTTCCTTGACTCCATCCATTCTCTTGTGATGATGCTTGTATATTGTTTGAGCATTTAAAGAGTTTATTGACACGGACTTTCCTTGGGAAGCATTGACGGCATTCTTTTCGTATGCTGTTTCAAAGTCTTCCTCCTTTCCAAGATAGTCAATGCCTTCGCCTTTTGCAATGGTTGTTGACGTACTGAAATCATCATCAAGAGCAACATCAACTCCCCATATCTTGAATTCGGAATTCTTTGGATTCCATACAATTTCAATAAGTTCGGCATTGTCTCCGTATGGAATTGAAGCTGTGAATCTTATGCAGTCTGGAGAATAGACATATACTCCATATGAACCAACAGCCGCAAATTCAGATATTTCGTTTGAATCCCACGAATTCCACTTGAACTGAACGATTTTTTCAATTTCATTCAAAACATCAGCTACAGGATTTACAGGACTGTTCCATACTATGGCCTTAATGTCCTTCCCTTCATTGGCATATGAAATTGAATTTGTGGATGCAATCCAGCCTTTTGAAGCCAGAATAACAATATTGTTGAGTTTTCCATTCGATTTGACTACCAGTTCAAGATGTTCAAACTTCCAGTCCTTTGCATAGACTGTCCATTTTGTGACTGCTCCAGTCTCAATTGAGCGGATGGCGCAATAGGAATCATAAAGATCGTTTCTGTCTTCATTTCTCTTCCATCCAATGTATACGTCAAATGCGTATGCAGAAGCATTTCCTGCTCCATCTCCCTCTTCATAGGAATCCCATGAAGTGCTCTTTGATTCTGCAATATAGACGCCTGAAGTTCCAAAGAGGTCTTTGGAAGAAATCATTTCCCAAACCATTCCTTTCTTCATTATATCTGGATTTTCGGTTGACCAGGGATTTTTGATCGACTCTAGAACGCCATAGGAAACTTCAGAATAGGCATCAACGAAAAGAGATGCTAGCGGAGTCCATGATCTTCTTTGTGGACCAACAGTTTCATATTTTTTCTTTTCTTCATTCCAGTAGGTTTCTGAAACCATTCTTGAAGCAATTCCATCGCTTTCGAGTCCCTTTCCGCGCAATGGATCCATTGCATTGATTTTCGTGTCTACTAGATTTCCATTCTTGTCCTTCATCCACCAGGAATTTGCAACTTCCTTTGTGATGGGATTGGCACATGAAGAAGTTGTAGCCACAAGAACGTCGTTTAGGGAATCAGCATCTTTAACGCGCCATTCAAACTTCCATCTTCCACTTGCGGTTGAAGGAGGAATTGCAGAAACAGTGCTTGTGTATTCTGGAAGGCATTTAATGCCGGTATCAACACCATCAACAAACCAGTGCAGAGTTGATTCGGATTTTCCTGTAAACAGCTGCGGACTTCCAATGTTCTGAATTTTTCCAACATTGAGACCATTAAACCACATGCAGTATTCTGGACGCTTCTTATATGGACATGTCCCGCTTTCGCGAATGATTGGATGAAGATCGGAAGACAACGACCACTGCCATATTGAGCATTTCAGCTTTGGTTTTGTGTAGTGTCCACACTTTAACCCAGTATTGATGCCATTGATGAACCAGCATTTGACAGTTTCTGTCGCACCAGTTTCTTGATTTATTTCCTCAACAAAATCTTCCTCTACCTTTGAATTTTGTGGAGCATCAAAACTGTCCCATTCCTTTACAGAATTGTCTACAATTCTATTGCATTTCCATCTGGTTCCAATTCTAGACTGTGGAGTGGCGTCAGAAACGTATGGACCAATTCGGCTCTTCTGTGAACCACTTCCATCTGGTTCAGGAAGAAGCCACCATTCTTTTCCAGACATGCCGATGAAGAATTTGAGATTTTGAAGAGTTTCTCCTTCAGCAAGAGTTCCAGAAACTTCCAAAGATTTGGTGTTTTCAACTGTTCTTACATAGGCTCTGTTTGTTGTTCCTATTGGTTCAACAAAGAACATGTCACATTCAACACAGCTTTCGTTGAAGGAATTTTTTGCTGTAGACTTCCATATTGGAGTTTCATTTACAGTATTGATTACTCCTATGCACTGTGGTTCAAGAATGAATGGACATCCACCTGTTTTTGAACTGTATGGAGTTGATAGACTGCTTTTAAATGCGCCGTTTTCAGTTGAATCCATTACATTCTTGAATTTCCAGCATGGACGATAGTCTGTCGAAAACTTCGTTATTGGAGTTATGTTCTCTGAAGTTGAAAAATTATTAACTGGTCTTCCATTTATGGCCCAAAAATCTATGGCCTTTTCCTTTTCCATTGTTTGAACAATAATGTCTTTGGAGTCCAGAGTGAAAATTTCAGTTGGAGAAGATTTCCCATACTCTTGGATCATCCATGTACGATTGTTTATGTATGGACGTCCATTTTCAATGACAGGGCCAATAATTCCACTAAGTTCTTCACCAATCATCCAGGACTTGACGTTATTGTTGATGACAATTTTTGGATATACTCCAGGAACAGCAGTGATTCCAGTGGACTGTCCATTGAAATACCATACTGGACGTCCATCTATCATTCTAACTTCTGGTTCATTTGCATAGACTGAAAAGGAAGTCTGCTTTCCACCAAGAACCCATTTCCATGAACGTCTGCGGACATATGGAGCATATGTTGATGGATTTTGAACCATGGACGCTTCGGCATCAGTCAGTTCCATGCCTATGTCTTTTCCATTGGCGATAAGCCATTTTGTGGAACCATTGTCGGAAATGCATTCGCTGGACTGTCTTGCTATGTATTCCGTATGGCCAGACACTGGATTTGAACCATTGTATGTCCATATCCAGTCTGTCCATCCGACTATTACATTCTGAGCTCCCGCTCCATTTTCAACTGAATTTCCAAAAAGAAACTTTTTAAGTTCAGCATTTTCTGGATCTTCTTCAATTTGCGCTATTTCATTTTGTTCTTTTTGTGACAGAAGTCCAGTTGGAATATAGGATATGTACTTGTCTGCATGAAGAGGATTCAAGTCTCTCCAATAGACGTTTCCGGTTGTTGAACCAACAGAGAGTCTTATTCTTCCTCCTGCCATAGCAGAAGTCAATGAAGTTAAAGTCTCGTCAACTTCAACGTATTCATTTCCTCTGCGAACATATATTGGAATATTGATCCATTGAGATTCTGTGCTGTTGTTTACGGAGTATTCATAGGATTTGATAAAGTTCTCATCGGCTTCGTTTTCGGCGAGACTGCGCTCCTCTTCTCTAATGATGGCCATTTCAATTTTTGCAATTGCATTCTTCTCTTCTTCGGAGAGATTAGATGGAACTGCATTTCCTTGTATTTTTGCATTCATGGCCGCAAAAATTGCTGAATTTCCAGAATATTCTGGAGCATACAGCTGGATGGCCCTTGATATGTTGTCTGTGCCCTTCAGATAGGCCAGCAGAATCCGCTTTGTATTGATCTCGTTGCTTCCATACGTTTCCAGCATTCTTTGATTGACATATGAAGCGAATGAATCTTCAATGTCTGTGTCTGCATTATAGACAAATCTTTTTGTTCCAAGTATGGAACGATCAAAGCATCTTGTTCCATAATAGAGAATAAGACCACCTTTTTCATATAGTCCAACAACAATTGGAAAATTATAGGCTTTGAACGTTGTCATGCCAATAATTTTGCTCATGGAAGACATTGCATCTGTTCCAGACAGATCTTTTGGAACATTTGTGTCGCCTGTTGAATCTCCTCCATATATTCCAGAAGATTTGACATAGAAGCCATATTCATCATAAACTACATATTCTTTTTCTGCATTTTCCGTGCTTTCATCATTAAGAGGTGGATATACTCTTGGAAGGGCCGAGTCTCCGTTTCTTCCACTGGAGGAATTTGTTATGCTTCCCTTTGAAAGAGACTTTGCGTACAGGTATTTCTTGTCTATGCGAACATCCATTCCATTGTTGACTTGTCTGCAAGTAGTCATGCCAGCTGCGGCAACAACAAACACCTTTTCGTACTGTTCTATCTGAATTGAGTATGGAACAAGAGAGGCTTCCCATGTCCATGATGGATATGAGGCCGTCTTGCTTCCTGGATTCACTCTTGTTGTCAAGCCAATTATGGACGTGCCACTAGCAAGCTGCAATTCATCCATAATTGAATAGATGTTGACATTTTCTGACATGTCTATATTGACAATGGCATCGCTAATTCCAAATATGCTAGATTGACCGGAAGTGAATAATCCAGTTAGTCTAGGAATTAAAAAGTCTCCATATTCTAGAAGAGCGATTTTAAAACTTCCCAATGTTATTGTGGCGTATACTTCCTGCTTTGAAGCGGATGAATCCACAGCGGCGCTGTATATGCAGTTTGAATGTGGAAATGCTTCAGCCAAGCCAATTCTGAATGATTGTGATGGTTTAGAGTCAAAATTGGAATTAAATTGAGATTCAATAATTAAAGTTCCATCAGATGCGACTGAAACTCTTGCCAGCTTTCCAAATGAAGCACCAGATGATGAACCAATAATCATAATAAATGTCTGTTTTTGGTTGTTCATCCATAGCGTCCATGAAAGTCCTGTGCTGTGGACAAGATTGTCCATATAGGGAAGTTTTGCGTAGCACTGTTCAATTGTTGAACCATCACCCACATAGATATAGTTTCCTACGCCGTATCGTGTTCCAGAACCTGTAAGATGTGGTTCGGTAACTGTGTATATGTTTCCAATTGATGGATAGAATTCTGGCCAGCCACCAGTGGATGAGATTAGATATGTTCTTGAAGAATCATAATTAATGGAAGAAGGATGCCATAAATTTTCTGGATCTGTTGATTGAACATACAGCGAGAATGATTCAGACGAAAGAGAATTTGCATTCCATTGTACAAGTTTTCTCGCTGGAGATGAATTGAGACGTATTTGCTTCAATTCAGAATATTGAACATATGGAATGCTTCCTATTGAAACGGTACTTCCAAAAAGATATTTTCCTTCCGAATTAACTGAAAACTTTTTCCAGGTATTTCCAGATGCAACCATCAAGTCCTTTTTGAGGGCTTCCGATGCTTTCATATACTTGAATGCAGAAGATACGCTTCTAACGACAGGAACAAGATTTTTCTCTTCAATGGTGAATTGAAGATTGAATACTTCAACTAAACTTTCTTTAAGAACAGCAAATCTTAGAGGAGAATTTATTCTGTCAATATTGAAATTTGCTAATGCATTAATTGAATTTTCGCTTTGTTCAATAACTTCAACTTTATTTTCTGCATCATATTTCATTGTGCAGAGAAAATTGACATTTGGAATTGAGAATATGGTTTCATTAAAAAAGGCATGAAGAATTTTGCTTTCGTGATGCTGAATGAATATTGATGCTAGTTGTCCCAATTCAGATGCATTTGTGGCATCCGAAGCTTTAACTTCTCTTAGATGATATCTTGACGGATTAGAACTTTCATTTTCTGGATCGGTGGATGGTTCCATAAAAAACATTTTTATGGAACCATCAATAAGAACAAAAATAGGCGTGTTTTCATCTACTGGACTTGAAATGAATAGATTATTGTTCCATTCTTCAAGCATCCTACCAGTATTTTCTTCCGAAACACTAAGCCATAGTTCATTTCCATCTTCTTCTAAAGAGAATGTTCTTATAATTCCCTCTTCTTCTGTCAATGCTGCATATTGATGAAATTGGGATATTTCTCTTCCAAAGTTGAGACAGGAAATGGAATATCTCTCTTGAAGAAGACCATTTTCTCCGGTTAAAGACCATATTCTTGTATCTCCAACAACATAGCATGATGGATCAGAAGATGAAGCAATTTGTCCAATTTCGTATGATATTGCTGGAATTGCTGAATCAAATGGAATTTTGCATCCATATTTTCCATTAAATTCAATTTTGATTGCTTCAGCCTGTTCCGTGCATTCGGATTGAGGACATTCTTGAAGAGGTTGACCAGATATTGCTTCTTCTGTTGTGAATGCAAGACATGTTGATGAAAGAGGAATATAATGCCATTCTGAATTTGTCAACCGTTCAGTATCTTGAAAATATTCTCTATATTGACCATTCCAGTTTTGCATGTCAACTACAGAGACTTCGGAAATTTCAAGAGTTAATGTAACTTCCTTAGTAAGTGATTCGTAAACTGAATTGTTGTTTGCGTCAAGACTATAAGCAAGAAATGTTTTTGTACATGGAATTTCAATAATGAAGTTGTCTTGACCATTATTGATTTTTGGTTTAAATGTACCTATTCCATTCCAAGGAATAGGTACAGTTTGAATTGAATCATCCCAATTCTTTGAAAATGATAATTTCACCAAATTGTTTCCATTTCTTGTCATTTTAACAAGACCGGCTGGATATGCACGATTTATTGTTGTGTTGTCTACTTTATAGGAATGCATGCATTCAAGCACATGCTTGGAATAGTTTTCATCTGGAATTAATGAATTTAATCTTTCCTTGTCTATATCAGAAATAGAAAATTTGTATGCATCTATGGCATTTGCAAATGCAAGCTTGCATGTTATCCAATTTCCCTTGATTTCTCCTGTGTCATCGTTTGTATCGCTTGAAAGGATTCCTGTAGAAGAATATACAATGCGTCGTGAAGCGTTCTTTTCTGTTGAAGATTGTGAAGCGTTAGACAGTCTATAAAGACATCCATTCCTTGAAATTGATGTTAGGGTGTATTCAAAGTCTGAAAGAAGATATGAATCCACTTCAGTCAACGATCCAGATTGATTTGAAACGTATACTTTTGTGGATGATGTCTGAATTTGCACGTTTGCTGGATAAAGAGTGCTAAGGATTGCGCGTCTAGGTATTGCAGACACCTTTATCTTTTCTATGCTGTCGTAGTCAAATGATGTAGGAAAGGTAATGTCTTCCAAGTCATTCAATTCATTTGTTTCTACTAATTGAAATTTGGATGGAAGATCTGTTGAAGTGCTGTAGTAGAGTATGGCGTAAGCCAGATCATCTGGACTTGTGGATTCTCCTTCATATAGAAGTGCAATTTTGAACTGCTTCTGTTCATCATTTGTTGATATTTTTTCAATTTCTGTAAAATTTATTTCTGGTTTGTCTATTACATAGAAGCCAGCCCTAAAGTGAATTATTCTATTGAAAAAATCAGTAGTTGAATCTGGATTGACTCTAAACTCAAAAGAAAGAACATTAGAAGAAAACGAAGAAGAACCATAGAATATCTGATCTTGATCAAGATACACTAGGGATGGAAGTGAATTGCTGGCATAGGCTGTATATCCATAAACACGTTCAACTGTACCAACGCTGGAAAATGAAGAAGAATAGCTGCGATAATCTACAAGACTGGGAACGGTGGGATATCCATCTTGAGATACAAAAGTGCTGTTCCATCTTGAAGATGTTTGATTCCATCTGCAATAATAGGTAGTGGATGAAGTGGAGTTTTCAATGTCGCTGAATTGATAGCCTGTTGAATTTTCTGGAGTTCTTTCTATGGCTACGAATTTTTTAACAATAATTTTATTTTGAAGAACGTTTTCTGCATTAAAGGCGATTCTCGCTGGTTCTTCTTGATCATTAAACAACTGAATTGTTTCTTCCGAAAGATTAAAGTCTGGATCCTTTTGCATAGCAACTGCTGCTGGATCTACGCTTCCTGGATTTTTTCTTACTTCATAATTTTCAATCCATCTGGAATAAAATTCTCCATTATTATTGGACTTTGCAACCCAGTAAAGTCCATTTGCAGTTAGATGCTTTGGAAGAGGTTCAGAAGCATCAAGAATGGCAAATGGTTTTTCATATTTCCACTTTCTTGATGTGGAAATATAGGAATACAGATTTGGAATAAATGAATCATCAATATATTCATCTGGTCTATTGTCAACCATTTCGTTTTCAGAAACCAGCGCGTTTGTGGCCAAAATTGTATAGCCATTTTGAGTTTTCATTTTCAACTCATTAACTGGAATTCCAGAAACGTTGGAGACTATAGTATATTCGTTTGAACCTTCAACAACTCTTTTTGGAAGAATGGATATGGATTCCTTGTTGATCCATTTTACAGTTTCACCATCTGGAGTAGAAGGATATGAAACGGGAATGCTTGTTTTTACGTCACAGGGAAAAGATACCTGCGACAATGGAATAATATCGCTAAGAGTACCATTTTTGTTTGAAAATAATGGAATTGATTTCCATTGACTTTCTATGCGTTGTAAAAGCACACAGGACATCAAATCACTTGATGCTCCGATTGTCCAGGCAACAGCATATGCTGAAATTTTTTCATTGCGTTCTGCAAATTCAAATTCTTTTAGTCTAATAAACTGAATGTTTTTAACAGCGGCGGTCCGTGCCGCATTAAGGGAACTTTCATCATCTTCATATGAAAGCATTGATGCTGGAGGAAATGCTGGCAGAAATTCCCAAATGTCAATTCTAAAGGAGGAAAGATTGACATCAGACGCACTAAAGCATATAACGCCTTGATTTGTCGTCACGAAGAACATTCTTCCAGCGGAGAATATTCTGTATATTTCAAGATTTTCTTCGTCTAGTGCTGTTCCACCAGTTGAACTGAATTCAGCAAGCGACCATGTCTTTGAAACGGTTCCTTCGGCATTTTTAGTTTCGGTGTATATGTAGAGATGATCTTTTGAAATGCCAATCATGACTCCAAATGAACTGGATCCTCCAACAGATGAAGCATCTCCACCATCGCCATCAGTTTTGACTGTTTCTCCTACTGCATATGCGGCATCCATAATGTCATTTCCAGCATAGGACTTGGAATAGGATGCAACGTTGAGATTGTCATAGTTGTAGCATCCGTATATTGTTCCACTGGATCCATATGCAATGGTATTGACGCCATGCTCATCGGAAAGATTGAATATGCCAGACCAGACCACGTCAGACATGTCCTGACGATTTTCAATTCCTTTCATGCTTCCAGACTTGTCCATATAGGACATTCTGTCTTCCGTGATTGCCGCGACTTCATCCATTGCATGGCTTGTCTTGCCTGTGCATCCATTCATTAACAGTGCTGGATCGAATGCAGAAGAGAGTTTCATTGTTCCTCCTTATTTTGAAATCTGAAGATTGGCCGCCTTTGGATCATATGTTCCACATTTGCTTGAAAGCTGAGAGGCTGTCGTTATGGATGTTTTTCCCAAGGAATAGCTCATTTGAATGTCGGAAGCAAGATATGTAACATATTTCAATTTAGCCGTAGAAGCGTTCTGCTCTGGAATGGTAGTTGGCTTGCCAAACCGCCAGATTGGAGAAAGAAGTCCTTCAACTCTGTTCTTTAATGCAGAAAGCCTGTTTTCGTTGCCAACCATGCTGCTCCAGAATCCAGCAATGAAGGCCTGGGTTGTGGCGCTTGTTGAATAGTCCGTACGCATTGATCCATATGAAAATGAATTGCTTCGATTTCTGTATGATGATGTATTTCTATAGTAGGAATATCCTTGACTAGTAGTGGAATATGTGCCATATTCATCATATGGATCAGGAAGTATCAATTCAAATTTCTGAAAGTCGCGGCGGCACGTCTTTACTGCTTCTACTGCTTCAATGACGTTTGCATGCCAGGCTTTTATGTAGTCGCCCTTTGTACACATCGGAAGCATTTCATACCAGCATCCTCTAGTGAACCAGTATTCTGGCATGTCTACAAACTCTTCCGTGTCCTTATTGTACCATTGAAGACTCTGACTTGCCGAAGCGTAGGAATTGATTAGATTGAAATTAAGGTCTTTCTGCCACATAATTTCTTCATCATCATAATTGATGAAGAGGGTCATCAAAGAATCTCTAATTGCATTTCGTGTAGACTGAAAACTATTAAGAATTGACTGTCCAAAGGCGTATCCAGGATTTGGAGTGGTAATTGTCTGTGAATATCCAAATTCATCATAGGTTGTGGAAACCCATTCCTTCGGAAGAAATGGAGAATATTCTCCAAGGCCTCTAGTTGTTTCAAGCATTGCATTCTTCATAAGCATGGCATAGTAGCTTAGAAGATCGCTGAAATTGCGATGCTTGTATGTCTGTGTGGATTCCGATGCCATACAGCGTTCTCCCTAGAAATCTACATCTTCATCTGCTTTTGGAGTCTTCTTTGATTCATCATTTTCCGAAAGTTTTCCTTTGAGAATGTCTAGACTTTTTCCGCTAATGGACAGTTTGCTGTCCATGTATCGCTCTCCAAGTTCAGCGGCAAAGATTACTCCAAGCAGTTCAACAAAGTATCCAGTGATTTCCTTGCCTGCCGCTACTTGAAAAAGGACTACTATCCATAGAAAAATGAATGATATTCCAACTTTGGAAAGATTTCCATCTGGCTTGATAATCAAGGTGTAGAATCTCGTTCTGTTCTTGTGCCTCGCAATGGAGATGCCAAACACAAGCAGAAACAGAATGAATGTTGCTGTCATTATTCCTATATACAGAAGTTCGGCACTAATTGTAAAATTAAGCATATTTCAGTTCTCCTACATGCTGCTAATGGCATCTTTAAGTGCTTCCAGTCTTTCCATCCATGCGGAATAGTTCTTTTCCTGATCTGGATAGGCGTTGACAAGAGCGTTGTAGTAGTTTTTTCTATGCTTGAAATAGAGATCAACAAATTCTTCTGTTGATGCATCGGCTATGGAATTTCTAGTCTGTGGACCATATACTCCATCTGCCACAACATTGTCAAATCCCATTTCAATTAAGGCCTTTTGAATGATTTTCGCGGCTATTTTGTGGCCATGATTCATTGATGCGTCGAATATCAACGCGGCCTTCTGATCATCAAGAGTTTCAAGATTCCATACGTCCCAGTATATTTTCTTGTAGGCCGCAATGGCATCTTCAAAGTCAATTTTCTTAATGTCTTTGGAAGTTATTTTTCCATCGCTGTTCTTGTCGAACGTGTCTGGATCTGCGGCTTTTCTTGCAAGTTCAACTGTAATTCCATATTTTGATGGAACGCCATTGTCTTCTGTATATTCAGATGCTGGAGAAACTCCTTCAAATTCCAGAGTTGTTGCGGCGCATTTGACAAAATCTGCCATTTGACAATAAAATATTTGAATATTTACAAAAGCGTCATCAGTTTCACTAAAATAGTAGAATAGATAAAATCAAATTTAGATGAAGATATGCATTGATCCAGGCCATTCCAAGGCCGTTGGTACAGAAGGAGATCCAGGCGCAATGAATGGTGAGAGGATGGAGTCCGTTGCCGCTCTTTCCATTGCCAAGATGCTTGGTGAAAAGTTTGAAGAAAATGGCCACGACGTGGTCTATACTAGAACTGGTGGTGCTCCAGGATTGACGCTTGAAAAAAGATGCGAAATATCCAACAAGTCCAAAGCTGGTCTGTTTATTTCAATTCATCTCAACTCGGCTGAATCCAAGAAGGCGCAGGGAATTGAAACGCTTAGATACGACAACGTGGGAGCGACAACAAAAAAAGTGGCCGCGGCCGTACAGGCTTCTCTTGTCAAGGAACTTGGATGGAAGGACAGGGGTGTCAAAGAGCGTCCAAATCTGTATGTTTTGAAGCACACGAAAGCTTCAGCAATTCTTGTCGAAACGGGATTTATTTCCAATGAAACTGAATGCGAAAAACTGTTTGATCCAGACATTCAGGATAGAATAGCAGAAGCAATATACAAAGGCGTAATGCAGGCTGTCTCCATATAGGCGATGGAAATTAAGGCAATAAAAAATCTCGCCAATAGAAGGGGTTCCTACAAGTCTTTGGAGCAATCCTACATCAAGGACTTGAAAAAGGAATTCTTTCTATTGGTCAATAAAGAATTGTCCAAATTTTTTCAGGAAAAACTCATTGCTGGAGATAAAACTGAAAATTCAAAAGAATCAATTGCAACTCTTGTTGGATGCGTAAAGTCAAAGTCTTTGATAGGAACAACTATTAACAGAATAAAGACTTTAAAATGGCTTAGATTTTCAAAAGGCGCACAGTTCAACAAGAATGCAATTGCTGTCTTTACATTGAATCCAACATCACTAAAGAAGCAGCTGGATTCGATTAAGGATAAAAATAAGGCTAAAATCGCTATAAAGGGTCTATACTACGCAAAAGTAGGCATATGCTTTATTGTAAAGGAAAAATCTTCAAACGTGCAGAAAAGCGGCACTCTTCAACCTAAAAAGTCTAAAATTATAAATGTAAATTCCTTTACTGCAAAAGATTTGAAAATAAGAAAAAAAGCGAAGTATTCATTGAATATTCTATTAAAAGATATTCATGCTGGCATGAAAAACTATCTGACGGCCGTGCCATTATTGAGTGGAATACTGGCATTGGCGCAGTCGCTTTCAGAAAAAAGCATTATATTGAAGACAACATTAACTCCAATTCAATTGAAAATTATTGAAAAAAATTTTCTTCCAGTCGCGGCCGCCGTGTCGGCGATGTCGGCTAATCCACAGACAAGCGTAATGTTTATTGACAATGGATTTATTCTTTTCAAAAGAAATGAACCAATTGGAAGATTTGGACCACCAGTAAAAAAGTCATTGATGAAGGACTTGATTAAGCAGTGCAAGGAGGAATGCATATCCATTCCTGGAAGCATGCAGTCTATTATGGACGTGCTTGATGCTGAAGGAAAGCCATCTGACAAGCGACTGAAGGAAATTTTCAATGACTTTTCCAAGCATATGTATACAAATTCAAGTGGACCAGCGGCAAGGGCCGCGGCAAAGATTAAGCATGTTGCTAGAATATCTGGAAGTCGCATGGACTGGACTGTCTTTAAAAAAACGTTTGATGAAGTGTCAAAGCGGGTCAAGGAGATTGAATATGATCCAATGGTAGAGGAAATGAAAAGCGTTGCAATTGATCTCAATCGAGGAAGAAATGTCATTAGTCCAGCGACAATGAACTGGACAAAAACGTTTGAAAAGAAAAATCTCAACTGGCTGGGAACGCTGGCCGCAGATATTCTTGAAGAGGAAGTCAATGTAAGTTCTTTAGCCAGAAGATCACTGTCTTGCGTGGCAAACTGGAAGGAAAATGTCGTGGACTGCAAACTGTCAATTTATCATTTTGGTTCAGAAGGCGAAAAGGCTTCACTCTCTCCATGCAAAAAATTCTATACTGGAAGATGGAAAATAGAACTTCAGAACATTACGAAAGGCAGTGCTGGCTGGAAAAAAAGCAGATAAAAAAAGAGAGACGCTTCAAAAGCGTCTCTCTTTTGATATTATTCTTATCAACTGCTTCCGCCGCTAAAAGGCGGAAGCTTGCAGACTGAAATCGTTATTGACTCCATCCACGATTGGCTGGTTGATGGCAGCCTGCCTGCATAGGTACCCATTTCTGGGTACGAAGCAGGATGTTTTCGGCAAGGATCTTCTTTCCTGCCTCTTGCCTTTATCCAGACCACAACAGTCATCCTGTGACGTATAGACTGAATTAACAGTAACAACCATCTCTTCAAGATGGGACGCTTTATAGGCAAGCATTGACGCTAGAAGAGCAATCACAAATTTATTTAGCAAAATCGATCTAAAGTACGGAGACAACAAGGAAACTGCTGTTGCTAAAGAACAGCAGTTTCCTTGCCGAATAATATTATGATTTCTATGGTTCTGGATTTACTTCCGGTTCTTCTGAATTTTCCATCCATAAGATTACGCTTCCTGCCGGAAGATTTTCTGTTGAACTTGAAGTTGGTTCAACATAGGTTGTTTCAATTTTTGGAGTATTGACGCTTTTGAGATATGTGGTTGAAATTGTATTTCCATCAGCGTCCTTTACTGCCTTGTCCGACGTGCCATTGATGGTCTGCGTAAATGTCTTGATACCACCAATTATTTCGTCCGTAGTATTGTGAACGACCGTATTATTCAACGCATTGACAGTATCAGCTGCAATCTTGCGCCAGTCTTTGACTTTTCCATTATTGTTCAGTAGAGTAATTTCAGTGACGCTCATGGTAGAATAGTGTCTTACAGTATTTATGACCTTCTATTCAACTTTCTTCCAGTTATCCTGCATTAGACTGTCCATTTTCTTGTCAAAGTCTTTTTCGTTCTGTCGAATTTTAGATTCAACACCATTGCGATGAACAGCATCCTGTTCAATTTTTTCCCAGTAGTTTGAAACGCTTACAACAGCTAGAAGGATGGAAGAAAGAGATATCATAAGTATTGTCGCATCAATTCCACTTATGTGTCCGACTTTTAGAGTTTCAATCACTATTTGAATTCCAAGCAGAGTTCCCCATATTGCTAGAATGACAATTGCTATGCATCCACAAAACGTCATAAAGTTGATTATATTTTCCATAGAATTTTTAAAAGGAGGGCTTTTGGCCATCCTTGCTTTGTCTAGTTTTCTTTGGATTCAGCGGCGCAGTAGAATGCACTGGCCTTTGCAGTCGGTCGGCAGTCCTTGTAGTATCGCTGACACCGTTCAATAAAATCTGTGAATACTTCCACAAGACTAACGCCACTTCCATTCCAGCCACAGTCCCGATCAACAACATTCTTTTTTGCCCGTCGGGGACGCGCCTTTCTTGCACGACCATACGCAATTTTGACTGCCGTATCTGGATCGAAGATGTCGTATTCGGAGTTGATAATTGAATAGTCGGCATTGAAAAGCTTTTCACCGTTTTCTCCATCAACGCGACAGCCAACCATAACGCCTACAGTAATGTTGCGTTCTGTACGATAGTCATAAACCTTAATCCATTCCTTGATTGGATTGCCTTCGAGAGTGGAAATGTTGATGCCCTTCATATGTACTCCTTTTATAGTTGAATGGTTTTTATGAAATTTTGCCAAATGCTAGTCAAAATCTAGCATGTTGATAAAATCTTTTTGGCCTTGGCAATAGGCTGCCTGTCTTTAAAGTATCGTTTGCATCTTTTGCAAAATTCCTTGAACCTGTAGGACAAATCAATGTCATGATAACCAACGTGGATGTTTTGACCAGAGACAGGCTGACTGGCTCTTTTTGGTCTGGCCCAAATGGCTCTATTGTAGGCTATGTTCTTTCCGCGCTCCTCATCAAATGAGTCAAGTTCAAAATTGCAAATGGCATAGTCGGCATTCCACTGCTTTTCTCCGTTTAAGCCATTAATGGGAACTCCAACCATTATGCCGATTTTCAGCATTTGACCAGTATGGGAATTGTATTCCTTGATCCATTCCCAAAGTGGTTCAGATTCCTTTTCTTCCACTACTGCCTCCTATTTTTCATTGAGTGCTATTTCAACGGCACCACGTGGAGTAAGATGCCAGATGTCCCCAAGGGGAAGAGATTCCTTCCAGCAAAGACCTTCAAGAGCCATGTTTTCAATTTCATCTTTCTCTGCTGAACCAAGCATGTCATCTTCAAGACACATGCAGGCCGTTCCTCCAGCATTAGGATGACTGTCTTCATACTTTTTTGACCAGTAGAACTTGGACAGAATGTCCATTTGAAAACAAGATGCAAAAGGAATCATTTTTTCAGCTCCTAATTTACAGGTATAATAGTGCATGAAGACTTAATTTCCTTTAAAGCCAGCCATATGGGAAGACCATACTCATCAAGAGTCCATTTTCCATCTCCTATCGGCCAGACATATGCGTTTCCTTCAAGAGAGCAGAGAGCCTCTTTTTCTTCAGAACTGAAAATGTCTTTTTCTAGAAGGACAGGGGCGCCAGAAGCGTCCAAGTCTCCAGCGTTCTCTTCTCCCTCAAAGGCTTCCATCCATTCCTGAGAGCAGGCAAACTTTTTGACCACCTCGATTTCCGCTTTCGTGAGCCTCGCCGTCCAGTGATATGGCATGCTTTGTCCTCCTTGGCGCTTTCAAAGACACTCTAGCAAATCTAGGCCTTCCTGTCAAGCGTTTGGCCGATTTTTCCGGTTTCTTTCGCCACCACACGCTTCAGTCCATATCCCAATGCAATGTCATAGGAATATGAGAAAATGCAGAAAATGCAGGCCAGCATGCAGATGGTTTGAATGGACACTCCAACAATCATCCAGCTGATTCCAGCACCAACAAGAGCGCCAGCCATATTGGCCTGCTGAACAATAAGAGACAGATCAGTTCTTTCCTCTCCAGAAAATATCTTGTTTTCTAGATCCTGAAAGGCCGCAAACTCTAGTTTGCTTAACAAGGCATTTCGCATTGCAACAGTAGACATGTAGGTTGCTGGAAATGCTATGACAAGAAAGCGGGTTGCTATGGAAGCCAACATGTCCACAAGCTGAATGACAACAAGCCTTCTCGTGGCCAGATTGATTACCCATCTCTGTCTAAGAACAGTCAATGAAACAAAACCCAGGGCGCACTCAAAAATCCCGACAAGCGCACGATTTTCGTCTGTAATTGTTCTCGCCAGATGAAGCTGCGTATACAGAAAAATGAACTGCCAAAGGGCTGTGTCTAGAAACTGTCCAATGGCAATCCATCTCTTGTAGAGATTTTTGTCTAGAGTAAGCATTCACTGCATCCTAGAACTTGAAGTTACTGGTGTCTATCTTTTTTCTTCTGTGGTTTCTGGAAAGATTGGAAGAGAATACGCTTCTTTCGGCTTCTTCATTGTCCTTTCTTGCGCTCTCTGCAATAGGCATGTCCATGTCTCCCTCTCCAGTCTTTGGATTAATGTAGTCTGCCAGTTTCATCTTTTCCTTGTTTACGGAAAGACGAAACATCTTCTTCTGATTGATGTCAAAGTATCGGTTTTTCAGCTGCTTCACCACGAGTCTTGCTTCGGCATCATCCTGTGGAGTGGTGATCAATGCAAGAATTAGATCACATCCATATGCAACGGCATATGATGCACTGATTGAATCCAGTCCAAGAGACTCGCCTTCCGAATAGCCCTGTCTGTTGGACTGCATGGCCGTCCAGCCAACAATGTCCTTCTCAACGCAGAGACCACGAATTTCCTCTGATATGGCCTTCAGCACCATATGGTCTGGAGCCTTGGAATCTCCCTTGTATCTCAATGAAGTCATGATGCCAAGATAGTCGAAGAACACCACATCAGGAACGAAGTTCTTCTTGGCCTTCAGTTCGTCCAGAAGATATCTGATGTGTCCCACGTTGCACTGCGAAGTGGGATACTGCTTGACAATCAGTTTTCCATGCGTTTTCTTCACTAGAGCATCAACTTTTCCAACGAAGTCATCCTTCTTTAGATTCTTCAGTCCATCAATTGGAATGTCCAGCATGTTGGCGTCTATTCTTTCCAGAACCTTGTCTTCAGACATTTCAAAAGACAGATAAAGACAATTGTATCCCTGCCTGATGTAGTCACAGGCAAAGGAGCACATGGCACCAGACTTGAACCCGCCAGTGTTGGAAGACATTAAGCAGTTCAGCGTCTTTTTCGTCACTCCGCCCTTGGTAATGAAGTTCATTGACTCCAGAAGGAATGGTATTCTGTTTTCATCGGCATTGTACAGTTCCCATCTTTCAGCCGCATCATCAAAGGCCATGCCAATGTTGGCGTCAAAAGTGACGGAAAAGGCCTTCTGCAGCTTGTCTGGAATCAGTGGATCTGGTCCCTTTTCGCCAAATTTCTCTGCACCTTCCAGCAGGGCATTGTAGTATATCTGACGCTGTATCCAGTTTTCAGTGGCCTTTGAAAGCCATTCAATGTCCTGAGTTACTTCTCCATCCTTGAAAAAGGATATTATCTCTTCAACGTCCTTGTGATCCTTTTCAGAAACGTCCTTGTCCCTGTCTTCCATCACGGCAATGATGTCAGGACTGCATCTTCTTCCATATTTCTTGACGTACCGAGATATGTGCTTGAATACTCTTTTTGTTGGAGGCTCCTGAAACATGGAAGCGTCCAGAAATGGAAACGCTTTCTTGAAAAACTCCTCATTCAGAACTAGATTCTTTAGTATGACCTTTTCTTCAACCTGTTCCATCAATGCCTCTCAAGCATTTCCGAAGAAATTGCATTTTTGACTGCTTCAAGGTCTTCAAGTGTGGCCTTCTCAAACCGAGACCTTCCATTTTCCATTGACTCATTGAACATTTCAAGTGGTCTGGCATAAAGATTCTGTTCTCCATACAAGGCCTTGTATACTGCCAGAGGTTCTCCACTCTCCGTATGCCATGCAATTCCGAGATATATGTAGAGATAGTTCAGACCTTCGGAATGCTCTTCCCGCTTGAAGTGCCGAATGCAGTCTCCAGCCTTGAAACGCTCAATCATTTGTACATCCTATTGAAATAGTTGTCAATCTAAAAATGGGCGGGTTTCCCCGCCCAGCAGTTTATCTAATCTTCATCGTCTGAAGCATTCAGAACTTCTCCAGTTTCTGGATCAACCATTTCATTGTCTGGAGATGCAGCTCCAAGCTGATATCTGGCTTTGATGTAGTCCTTGAACTTCTGATCCGCAAGAATGCTTCCAAAGAATTCATCACAGTTGGTGTCTTTTTGACGGTATTTCTTCTCCTCGCCTACTTTTTGATACCATCCATTGGAAGGCTTGACAACAAAGCCTCCATCAATAGCCAGTTGCAGAAGTCCAGACCATTTGTTTATGCCTCCATTATATGTCACGTCAAAGGGAAGCTTGGCCTTTTCGCGGACATAGCGGGACTTTTCAATATGAATGGTGTATGTGTATCCAGCAAGATCGGAACCTTCCTTTATCTGAGACTTTGTAATGATGAAGGCCGTGTTGCAGGAATACATTACGCCTGAATTGTGGGAAATAAGACCATTTGGATGCATATAGGAATGGGCGTCCTCAACTTCAAGATCATAGACGTCCTTTTCCCCAAGTTCAACAATGTCCACAAGACGAAGCTTCGTGCCATCCAGTCCTCGGAACATCAGCTGCTTTGGCTCTTCATTTTCGTCCATCATGTCCTTTGCGGCAATCCATTCATTTGCAGTGGAAAGCAGCTTGTGATCTCCAGAGCAGGTCAGCTTGAATCCATCGGAAAACACCAGACGATAGACTGTTGGATGGCCATTCTCAAGGGTTTCTGGAGTCCAGACATTCAGAACTTCCTTCCATCCTTCATGGGAACGAACCTTCATTCCTTTCTTGACATGCTCTATAGCCTTCAGTCCCTGGTCAGTTGCAATGAGCGTCTTGGGAACAACGCATCCACCAGAAATAACGTCCTTGGGATATATGGAGTTGTGTGTTATTACTCCGTTTTCTAATGTAAAACAATGTTCATCAGCAACTGTTAGATCATATAATGGAAATGGTTTTATTTTTCTAATCGCTTTGATTTTCATTGTTAGCCTCCTTTGGCTTATGCTTGCAGTTATCCATATGCCATCGCAAAAAAGCATTTGGATATCCATTACAAGTTTTTCCACAATAAGGACAAGTCAAGGTTTGATATTCAGTTTGTTCAGTAAACAGTTTTTTAAACTGAGGATCATTTTCATATTCCTCAAATTTTCCAAATTGTGTTTCAAATTCTCCTTTTGAATATATTTTTCCTTTATATTCAACACGTTTTGCCATTGGATTTCCAGAACCTTTATGCTCTTTGGACATTTTTTCAAAATGTTCCTTGTATTTTTCTGGATTTTCATTATAACATTGAATTATCTTCTCCTTTCTAATTTCCTTTGCTTCGGGAGACATATTCAGTCTTCCATTTGAAATCTTTTGAGAACGTATTTTACGTTCTTCTTCTGTTAGATTAACTGTTTGCATATCATGGCATTTTTGTCTAAATGCTGCCATATATGCTTCATCTTGTTTACGTTCTTTCCATAGAGATTTTAGAATGTTTGATTGGTTTTCGTGTCGTTCTTCTGAATCCCAACTATGTTTTACAACTTCTTTAAAATGTTCCTTTTCTTCATCACTTTTAGACGCCCATTTATTTCGTAATTTATCAGACACAATAAGTTTATCTTCATCACTTTTAGACGCCCAAGTTTTTTTAAGTGAATCAGATTTACGTTTCATCGCTTTTTGGTATTCAATTTTATCCATGTGTTCAAATGGATGTTCTGGCCAACAATATCCATGTTCTTCGATAAGATTGGCAAAGCACTTGTCTGAAACCACATTAAAAAGTTTACTGTAATACTTTCCATATTCAGCAAGTTCCTCTTTATTGTCGGTTTCTTCAAGAATGATAGTAGTTATATCATCTCCATATTCAGACAAGTGCTTTAGCCAATAGTGTCCAGAACCTTTATACTTGTATGGATTTTGTTTAGAAGTAATGCAAAGATACTTCAAACCAGTTACATTATGTTGTTTCAGCATTAGTTTGTAGGTTTTCATTGCTTATTTCCGTCAATGAACACCCAACATTAAGGTTATCTGCTCTTATCCATTCGCCATCGCAAAGAAATTTATGGTTTCCAGTACAGTGAATTAATGTTCCATCTTCACACTCAATTTCGTAGTATGTTTTGTCTTCAATTGGAATACGTTCTGGATTAACGACATCTAAAACTTCTTTATAGCCGTTTGGAGTAAGAACCTTATCCCCAATCAATACATCACAGATTTGCTTAATGCCGGATGCAGTCACAACTCTTGTGGAGTATTTAAGACAACCCATCTCTTTGTAAGTATGTGCTATAATCAGACATGATAGATTCTTCATCGTTATGTGAGGCGTAGTGATGCGGAACAGGCTTTTTATTTCCTGCGCTCTAGTCATGTCCTTTGAAGAGTTTTCTGCCATTGCATTCTCATATTCCTTCTTGGAAGCGAGATTGCCAATGGAGTCAACCATCATGAATACATGGTCTCCACGTTCAACTGATTCCAGTCTGGAAACAAGATCGAATTTCAGTTCTTCAATGTTGGTGACAGGAATATGCACCACCCGTTCAACATCTATGCCAATGGAAGCCAAATAGTCGGAAGGAGTGCCAAATTCCGAGTCATAGAAGAGGCCAACTGCATCGGAATACTTGTCCAGATAGGCCTTCATCGAGTATAGCGCCAGCATTGACTTGAAGGATTTGCTGGCTCCAGCCAGAACAGTAACGCCAGGCGTCAATCCACCTTCCAAATCGCCAGAAAATGCAATGTTCAGAATTGGAAGGTCTGTCCTGCAGGTCTCATTGGTAGTGAAGTATATGGAATCTTTGAGTATTGAAGCCGTTTTTACTTTTCCTGCCTTATTGAGCTTGTCTAATAGAGTTCCCATTCATTCTCCTAGCCCAGCTTGTGGACGTTGCTGTAGTCTCTGTAGAAGTCAAAGTCATCCTTTCCAGACTTTTTGGCCCTCCATCCAAGAGGACAATGCGCCAGCATTTCGTGTATGTTTTCAGGCCAATAAAACTCTGGATTTCGCACTCCATAGCAAGAAACAGCACCAGTATTGAATTTTTTGAAATTTTTGCAGATGCTGCAGGGATTCTGTCTCATTCTAGCCCTCCTTAATGTCGGAAAGCATGATGCGTCTTAGTATTTGCTCGACTTCAAGTTCAAGTTCTTCAAGAGAGCCATCATTGTAGATTGCACCATCAAGCTTCGGATTCTTCTGGAGAACTTCATATTCCGAATGATCAATGCCGAAGTCCTTCTCGATAATGGCTCTTTCCTCTTTGGTTTCAGGAGTGAGGCCAAGCTTCCACCAGTCGGGAATGGCTTCCCTGCGGAAGATGCCATAGTGGAACACCCTCCAGTGCATCTTGCGAAGCTTGTGAATGAGCTTCAGTTCCTGGGAATATCTAACGTCAGGAATGATGGCAAGAAAATTTCCACTGGTGCAGGAATGAAGTCCATTATAGATCCGATTTTCAAGAGCTAAAGTCCACACATTGGGAGAGATGACTTCCTTCATTCCTTCACCAAGCTTAATGAGAATCTGCCTCCAGGAGAGGTCCTCGCCAAACCAGCGTTTGGTATACTTGATTGGAGCTTCCTTGTCTTCAATGTCTTCTTCTCTGATGTCAAGCACTAGACGCGCCATTTCCTTGAAAGGCTCTGCAAATGAAGTCTTGAGAATTTTTTCAATTCCAAGATTTTCCTTGACCGCTTCGACCTTCTTCACCAGAAGGTCTGCAACGGTATCCTTGCCAGAACGCTTGAAACCAGAGAGGGCCACAACGATTCCAGAAGTATTGTCCATAAGTTTTCCTTAGTCCTTTTCGGACTGGCTAGATTGTTGATTTTCCGATACTGCCACCAAACTTGCTCTGTTCCAGCATTCAGCACAGACCGAATCTGGAGCCTGCATCTTGTATAGGCATCCTAATGCCACTTCCCTTGATGGACAGTATGACCAGGCCACGAAATCCTCTTCATATTCGCTTCCTATGCGAGGAATCTCATTGCACAGCCACTTGACCTGTCTCTCAAGCAAGTTAATCCTATCAAGAAGGGACTCTACTGTCAAGCGTCTGTCGGGTTTTTCGATATTTTTCATTTTATCTCACTCCATGCAGCATTATCCATTAATCCATTTTGAATGCTTGACTTTTGCAGTCAGGCCCTTCCAGGAATTTTCAACAAAAAGACGCTCAATGTCAATAGGCTTCATGCCATCAATCACCATGTCGTTGACATCCATTCCTTCATATCTAGAATCCAGCAGAACTGTCCGCAGTCCCTTGCTTACGCATTTAGCAATTTCTCCTGCAACCTGCTTGTTCCGTCGTTCCTGATCATTGAAATAAATGCATTCCATTTCAGAACTTTGAAACTTCCAGAGTGCGGCTTGCAGACGAGCAATGGAATTGTGAAGAAACAGCGAATCAATGCATCCTTCAACGACAAAAACAGGCTTTGTTTTGTCCAGTTTTCTTGGTACAAAGCAGAGTTCTCCAGAGGAACCATCTATTGTGCATGTCGAGAAGCGAAACTTTTTGTCTTTGGAATAAATGTCTCTAATCTGCCATCCAGCAAGATTGAGATTGAAGTCTCTTACAGGGAAGAGAATTCCCTTTTCAATAAGAGTTGACTTGTCGTACTTTGGTCCAATGACTGTTTTTACCAGCAGGGGAAAATTGTCTGTCCAAAGAACATGAGACATCATTTCCCTGTCAATTTTTCGACCTTCAAGATACTTGACGGCATCATGCTCCTTGTCAAGTTCAGAGCATTTTCTGGTTAATGGATGGCAGAGAAACTTTTGCTCCATTGCAGATGGAGCTTCAATGTTTCTTGATTCCTTTCTTTTTGGCTTGAATGACAGATTTTTTTCGGCCTTGAAGGCTTCAAGACAGTATCTTCTATGCAGTTCTTCATCAATCGTCTTGAGAAACTTTTGAATTCCAAAAGATGCTCCACAGTTATGACAGTAAAAAGACCATCCCTTTTCTTCAGAATGGCGAATAAAATATCCTCTACGCTTAAAGGCGTTGGTGGCTGAATCGCCACATATGGGGCATTTGCAATTGTAGAGTCCATCTCTGACCTTTCTGAATCCTTCAAGAGACTTTCCTACTTCTTCAATGTATTGCTCCTGCATCCATGGAGATTCCATTGACAGCTCCTTCGCTTTAGCCGATAGTTTCTATTGATACAGACAAGATAGCACAGATGCTTTCATATGTCAAGAAAAAGGTGGCAGAAGCCACCTTTTGATGAAATTATCGGTGTCTGGACTTTTCCAGATTTTCCTTCAATTTTCTTTCCTCGTTGTCCATAACTATTAAGCCATATATGATTTCCAGTTCAAATGGATACATGTCATATATGTCGGAGAATGTAAAGCCTCTATACTGTTGAAGAAGAAAGCAGGTTTTATACAACGAAATCAGTGTGGATTCGCCATTTTTTCCTATGCGTTCCGCACCGTAGACGAGGTAAAAAAATCCATTGCGTTCACTGCATGGAACGAACGCTTGTTGCCGCAAGTAGGACAAACAACGTCATAGTCGAGAACAACGCTTGGCATTTTTTCAACAAATTCAATGAATGTCTTGAGATATTCACCAGGAAGAGAGTTGAACCATTCATAGGCTTCTTCTTTTGTAAAGTCTGTAAACATTTCATCGCCCTGATAGATGGCCTTAATGCAGTCAACGTATACGTCAATGTAGTCCTCGCTTGTCAATTCATCTTTGGCCTGCAAGGGAGCAATGACTGCATATCTTGGATATTGCAGTTCTACGCCAATTTCATCAGTAAGATGCACGATTTTTCCATTTTCAGACTCACCTTCAATTCTATAGTCTGAAATGTCAACTGTCATTGATATTTTCGTTCCACATTCATGCTGATTGTCCTTTGGACCAACCATATTGCTGCAGACAAAGGCAAGATCCCGCGTTGAAGTTTTGCTCAAGGATAGAATTTCAATAAGCAGTATAACAATGTCACAGACACACAGGTCTTCAACCTTCGCTTCACTTTCCTTAAACGTGGTTTTCAACTCAATCAGCTTCATAAGACTGTTCTCAAGAATCATGTCTCCAAGATCTTTGGAAAGCAGAAGATTTTTCTCTTCCTTTACTGTAAAGGCCTGAACAGAAGCATGATATTTTGATACAGGAAGTTCAATTTCTTTAAGCAGTGGCAGTATTTTTGGCAGCATTGCTGTTTCCTCCTTTTATTCAGAATAAATCTTATTCTACTTATAATATATCTTATGAACGTGCTAGTTTTCTTAGATGCGCTCCCATTCCTCTTTTTTCAGCCTTTTCCATTGCCTCTTTCTTTTCGTTAATTCCACCACCAGTGGGAACTCCAGCATCTTTTGAACTTTGTCTTAAAATTTGCATTTTTTCTGATGAAATGGTTCTAGTATCGGCCATATTCATGTAATTGTTTTCAATTGCTCCACCCGTCAACCAGTCTTCGGTTTTCAAGTCAAAACCAAAGTAGTTTAATGAAATAGAAAATGTTTGTGGAGCTGTTGCTGGCTCATAACTGTAGGATATGCCATTTATTTGAAAAATTGTGCAGTCATAAAAAATAAAAGTCTGTGCTATATTTCCATTTGTAGAATATTGAATAATTTCAAGATCACTTTTTACATCATCAAAATATCCATACGTTCTTGTTTTTTGATTATAGGTTTCACGCAGCCACAGTTCCATGACATATAGTTCTGGACCAGTGTTGTATAGCGTTAATTCAAGATTGTTCTGTTCAAATCCATTGGGAACATTCATGTTTGTGCCACCCATATAGATTTTTTCATTGTCTATTGTCCAGTTTGGAATTGTTACTTGGGATACCATGTATTGAACATATCTTGAATATTGATTCCAAAATTTTCCTCCTCCAAAAGTAGCAGTATATCTGTTGTTGAGAAGAATATGCTGCATTCTTTTCTTGAAGGCCATAATTGATTTGATGCCTTCTCTTGTATCTCTTTCAAGATGAGTTATATTGCTCATTTTCTTTTCCTTCCGTATCTTTTTCCAGTTGAAGCTTTTGAATTTTTTGCCGTTGCTGATTCTCTAACTGGAGTTCCTCTTCTTGGTTTTGGTGGAGTAGAAGATTTTTTTGCTGTCTTATGCGCTTTCATATGTCTTTTGGCTGCGGCTTTAGCCTTTTTCAATGTATCCCTTCTTAATTTCCATTTTGCTCCACGCACAATGGCAAGCATGGATTCTCTCCAAACTCTTTGAAGACCAGCTTTCATGAACGTTTGGTCTTTTACCCCATTAAAATGCTCTGGAAGCAAACCAGGTATAGTAAGAAATTGCATATTTCTAACATGATCAAATCTATATCTATGAACGCATGGTCGTGCAATGCGTTTAATAAGACGAGAAGTAGCTTCCTGAAATTCCTTCATTAGAAATCTATTTGGTCCTTCTAGATAGATGTGCATAATTCCACGAAGGAAGAGCGTTCTATAGTGTGGATCGATATAATGAAGATTAAATCCATCAAAATATCCCTTTTTTACATTGGCTTTAATGATTAAGGCCATTGGATATCTGTCGTAGTATGGAAGCACCTTGGCAAATTTGGCCGTATACATGAATGACAGCACTCGTCCCCAGGCCGCACGATGCGTTCTTTTTCCTTTTTTTAAATCCTTTATGAACTTTGCAATCTGCTTGTATAAAGTGCCTTGAGGATGTTCTATTCTTGAAGCGGCCTGCCTCATGTGTAGAATATGATGGGTATAGCTTATCATCTCTTGTCCTTCTTGCAAAGTTCATTTTCAGTCAAGACAATAAACTTGAATCCATGACTTTCGCACCAGGCCTTGGCATGCTTCCATTTGGCCTGATTCACTTCATACGTTTGAAGTCTTTTAAGATATGCTTCATTGAGGCTCTTTCTTTTTGGTGGCTTTGGCGGAACGCATTCGTTCCGTGGCTTTATTTCAACTGCATATTTTTGAACTCCATTTGGAGTAGCCATCCACACTACGAAATCAACAAAGTACCGATGCGTTTGTCCATCTATAGGCGACTGATATGGAATGACAAGTTCTTCTGAAGACCATCTTACAACCTGATTTGTCATGTCACACCAGTGAAGGAAACTTCTTTCCCAGGAGCTTCTGTATACTATGTTTGATGGATTTCCTATGTACTTTGCTGGATTTCTTGGAGCAAATCGTCCCTGAACCCAAGGAACCTTCCTTTTCAGTACAGGCTTCGGCATTAAATGAGAATGGATATAAAAATATTTACATTTTGAACTTCTGTGGAGAATGGATGGACTGTCTTAAGGAAAGAACCCCGTGGGAGCAGAGGGGAGGATTCTGGCTGAAGCGGGACGACTTGTGGAGCATGTCTTCAGACAGGCCTCCAGCAGGTTCAAATGCCAGAAGAATCGCCATAGCGTTGAATGCTTTCAGAAATGAGATAATGGAAGAGCATTCTGGCTGCGTATGGATAAAGCCAAAAACACCCAAAGACATACTGGACGTTGGCATTGCATCAAAAATTGCAGAAGTGAAGGCAATGGCAGTCTTGACTAAAAGCCAGTTTGAGAGAAAGGCTTTCAAAAATGCTCTTGGAGAATCTGGAGTTCAGCCAGTGCAGACTACTGGCAAGGCTATGGATGCCTGGCAGGCCATTAGGGAATCCTGGAAGCTGCATGTAGTTGACTCAATGCGGCAGGCAGAAAATGCACCAGAAATAGACATTCTCATTGTTCCCTGCGGCAATGGCATTCTTGCTTCTGGAGCAATACTGGCCATAGAAAATGGAGCAAGAATAGGAAAAGTCATCGCGGTGCAGACGGACGGGTTGAATGGCAAGGCCGCCATTCAACGCATTATAGGAGAGCAGGACATAGACCGGATAGGAGAGACAAGATGCCTTCCAGAATGGAGGGTTGAGCTTTGCCGAGAGTGGAGAAAAACAAAGAAGGTTCAGAAGGACATTGATGGAATCCCTCTGAACCCTCTTAGGGAGGCCAAGGTTCTCGTCTATGCCGAGAAATGGCTTAAAGATGAAATGAAAGGAAGAAAAGTCGGACTATGGCTGTGCTAGCATCCACCAAAGAACATCCATTCTGGAACATAAATGGTGTCCATTACTTTGTCCGATAAATCTCCATTTTTCTTGGAAAATACTCTGGAACGAGTTACGACACAGTAGTATATTCCATGGTAGCTGTCGCCGTCACACAGAACGCTGTCGCTTGTCCTCTTTCTGATGAAAAACCACGGTTCACGATCAGTTCCTATCACGTCATCATCAGAAAGAATTAATTCCTGAACCTTTATCGTGATTCTGTAGCAGTTTGGAAGATCTTCATAGACAATGTTCTTTTCATCTTCTGGAGAGAACTCATGAACAATGACGGCGCTGCACTTTGTGTCGCCATCCCTTCCAAACACCATTCGAGAAATGAATTCTTTGGGAACAGGCATGGCAATTCCTTTTATTCCACCAGCAAATGTCGCTTGCCAGTACGTCACATTCTTGCGTTTTTTCTTGATTTGGTTATTGGAAACGACATTAAACAATTCCGGATTCATTATGAGGTAATTGAAGAAATACCTCAAGTGTGGATTTGTCATGTAGTCGGCTTTCTGTCCATTCCATTCCTGTGCAATAGGAAGTTTCAAGGAAAGACACGCTTGGCGTCTACCACTCAAATCCAGACGAATATCGGCAAGATCCCATGCCTTTCCTGTTCCAACATGAAAGAAGCCTTCCAAGCCATCGTATTCAATTTCATTGGTTCCATTCATTTCCGAAACCCGAATGTGAATTGGCTTGTCCTTTATAGGAAAATGATCCATGGCCTTCTTTAAAAGCTTGCAGCAATTTTCTTCGTTTTCAAAACCTTTTCTGGCCCATTCCTTCTTGGTCATCTTGACAGGGGGATTAACTGCAACCAGTCTGGTTTCTGCAATCTCTTTTGCTTGATCTATGACGTTCGTCAGCCTGAATCGGACGCATTTACTAAAATCTTCAAAGAAAATCCTGATGTTTCCAATTGTGCATTTGTCTACATCAACGTCAATCTTCTTGGCCTTTAAAGCTTTGGCCAGTTTCTTCATTAGTTCTTTGCGTTTAAAATCATTGATGATGCCAGGTCCTGGAAAATTTATGTAGAGTTTTTTCCCAGCCCCTCTGGAAAAGAATGACGTGTAAGTCTTTCCATTGTATTCATTGCAAACATTAGTATCTGCGATTGATTTGACTGTACGAAGCATCTCATCACTTGCATGGCCATTGGCCTGTTTGGACTGATAAACATAATGTCCATTTTCTCCAGAAACGTAGTATTTCGCATTCACGGTTTTAACGGAAAAATAAGTGCTGCCCATTGAAAATCCTTATGGTTGAATATGAATGATGGACCCAAGTCCCTTTTTGACCTCTGCCAGGCTCGCAATGAGCCATTTCCTCAAACACCTTTATTGTTTCACAGGAGGAAGAAAATGTCAAGAGATTTTCGGAAGGGTTTTCCTTAGAGGAGCAACCCTCTCTAAACGCTCTCAACAAGATACTTATACACTAGGGACGCAAAAAATGTCAAGTTTTTTATAAAAAATATATCTGCTTTATTTTCAATAAGTTAGTTCGCAAAAAATGGAAGGGGAGGTTCTCTGAACTTTTGCTCGTGCTCTTCCTCCAGCTCCTTCCTCTGTTCGGCATACCGCTGTCTGATTTCTTCTCCGTTGATGGTAAGGCCACCGGCGGAGGGCACGTTGCCGAATTTGGACAAGTTGACGCCCCACTGCTCTCCAATCAGCACTGGTACATACTTCTTCATGAAGTCTGAGTCCCAGATGCAGTCATCCTTCTCTGGATCAAGCATTTTTGTTCCATACAGGGCAACAAACTCTCCTTCATGATATGGACGGCTTAAAAACCACAGCTTTCTTTGTCTTCTTCTATAGGCATACTCAACTTTTGCAGTCATCAACGTCTGAAGCATCTGAATGTACTGCATTGACACTTCATAATAGAACATTGTCTGCCCACCAGAGAACATGTTGCCATAATACCAGTAGTTGTTGAACCATTGCCACTGAGGATTGTCCATGTAGCCAAAGTTGACAAGGCTTGAAGAATAGACCTTTCCATCGCCATCAGACTGAAAAGCGGAACCAGTTCCATTGACAAGCACTTCCATCACGTCCAAAACATCCATCGGAATTGTAAGATAGCCATTCTGCACGTCTTCCTTAGTGCATTGATGGATCCACCACTGATTGCAGACCGATTCTAGATCGTATTCAAGCATGTATTGAATTCCGTCCGAAACCCTGTCCTGAATCTGCTCTGGAGTGACTTCAACATTGACTACAGGCGCTCCAAGCCTTCTGAGACAGTAGTCTACAAAATCTTCGTAGCAGGTTATTCTGTTGTAGTGCTTGTACTTCTTTTCTGCAGGCTTTCTGGCCATGATTTTTGTCTATGCCAACTGAATATTTACAATCAAAAAGAGGCGGTCAGTCCGCCTCTTCAACTTTCTTCTACAGCCTGTCTGCTATTGGCGCCAGCAGAACGCCTAGCTTTTGACTTAATTCGTCGATTTGTGCATCATGATCTGTAAAGAGCCCAGATTGTGGCTGATAGGTGCGGACTTCATCATAAGTCTTTCCAAGAAGCTTTGCGAGAAGCTTGAGAATCTTTTTTACCACCTTTGGATTGTCCGTTCCGATGGCATCATATGGACTGATGGCCAAGTCAAGAGCCTTTGCAAGGTCGGCAAATGTCAAATTCTGGTTGATGAGACGTCCATATGGATCAGTAGGCCATCTGCTGGAATACAGATTCCATACTGGCGTAGTCCACCATGTGGTGTTGAGAGGAGTTAGAAAGGAAAGACCATATCCTGGGACAATTGGTGGAGCAATGACTGCTGGTCGAGGCCGAGGCATTGCAGATCCAAAACCAAAACCAAGGCCTCCAGCAGGACCACCATGAGGCATTGAAGCAGGACCATGATGTCCACCCATTGGTCCGTGGGGTCCTGGTCCATGTCCAGGACCATCTTCTTTGAGATATTCTAAAAAGGATTTCATTTGCTTTTCTAGATTTATAAAACTATTTGATCGGTTTAAGACTAAGGTTTTTAAATTAGCTGGGATTCGCTAGCGAATCCCAGCCCATAAGTCAATGATGCACTAGATCTTTAGATGACAGGTGCTTTAAATGCGCCCAGGCCTGGCTTTCGGTCAAAGAATTCTTTGGTTCGAAATTCTTGTAGAAGTAGTATGGAATTACTACGTTGGAATTATTGTCAAGAATATACAGCATATTCTCAATTTTAACTGCAAGAACTGCATGTCCAACTCCATCTTTGATTCCGATAACAAGACGCATGGGACAGTCAACTCCAAGTTCCTTCAAAGTCAGCATCTTTGCAATGGCATAGTCTTCGCAGTCTCCGCCTTTGTAGCAGAATTCAAGAGGTGTGGCCCATTTGTCTTTCATGCCCCAGTTTCTTGTGTCATCTTTCCATGGTCTCCTGTTCCATAGATTGTTGACTGCTTCAATCTTCTTCATCAATGGCTTGTCCTTTGTCTCATCCCTGAATTTCTCCCATGTCAGGCCTCCAAGAGCGACAATTGCACCATCTTTTTTGAATAGATTGTGCTTTCGATGCCTCTCAAGCATTTCCGTCCATTGAGGATAAAAGTCAAGAGGAATGCCGAATGCAACTGTGCCAAACATTCTATCCATAATGGCCATTAAAAAGACCATCCATAACAGATGGCCCATTTACTAATATTTGATTAATATTTCAATTTTTACAACACTATGTTTTAGGAACAATTTTCAGCATTCTTCCACTATAAACTTCGATGCTTGATCCTGATCCAGGCTTTGATCTTAGAATAACGCTCCATGGATAGATCGTATCATAATCAAGTCTGTTGAATACGCCATCAACCCAGCCATCGGTGCAGTGCCATACTTGAACGCGGTCTCCCCATCGCAGGGATTCGATGTCCTTTGGTTCGTCTGTCGTTCCAAGCAGTTCTTCATTCAAATGGTATGGAATGCAGTCAAGCCACCATGTACCAGTGCAAAGATGCTTTTTCTTTCCATTGGACTCATAAGTGCGTTCAAAAGATGCGGCCTTCCATTTCAAATCGCTGATTTTTGTTTCTGGACGACGGACCAGAACAAGTTCGTTTTCATCAAATGTCATCTGTATATCCTCCTTCTAGCAGGCCACCTTTCTGATGTTTTCTGTATAGACCAGAATGCGTCTTCTGGAATCATCATTGAGAATGACGGAATGCAGAAGAACTGGCTCATCATCAATGTTCAGCTTGCATTCATAGCTGGCCTGTCTCCAGTATTCATATCCATTTGCATCAAATGTGCGTATTTCAACTAGGTCATTTTGCTTGAACACTATTCTTCCTCCATTATGGCATTGTTCTTCTGCAACTCTGGTATTTCCATTCCCCATCCAACTTCAATCCATTTGGCCAGAAGTCGTCTGTGGCAGTCAAGATGATCTGCTTCCCAGCATAGCAGCACAATCTTTCTTCCTTTCAATGACATTTCCTTCAGCTTCTGGGCGGCAATAGAAGCTGATTCCCGAGAATCAAGCAGTGCAAGATACTCCCTTGTCCATCTAATCTTGTCTTCCTTTGACTTGCCAAGCTGGACAAGCTCCCACGTTGGAGCAAATGGCTTGATATGAATGTCAAATGAACTTTCCTTTGGAACCTGCAGGGAGACTGCCGCTCTTATGCATCCTTCTGGAAACCATCTCCAGTGGCCATAGCAGGATGTCCATATCATTCTGCATTGTCCTCAGCCATCCACATGTACTTCCAGTGTCCAAATGGAGGCCACTTTTTCTGGTCCGAAAATGATTCCAGACAGTTTTTTGCGGATGAAAGAGTTAACCATCTTAAATCGCTTTCTCCATCTGGATTGAAGCCAATGAAGATTGAAAGTTCTGGCTTGTCATTCAGATCATCGGCCACCCATACCTTGTCTCCCCATCTCAAAGATGCTGGATTCTTTGGAGTCTTTGCAGTTCCAACTAGTTCTTCGTTGAATCTATATGGAATATGCTCCTCATGCCAGTCGCCTTCACACCAGACTGCATTTCCCTCAACGGCCTGAACAGTGGAAACGATCCAAATTCCATTGTCTTTTCTAACGACTACCACATCATTGACTTCTGGAGTCTTGGCGTAGTGGTTCAGAAGATAAGCCTCTCCATAATAGTGAACATCTTTTTTCATTGGTATTTTGGGTGATGCAAGGGCATCTTCAACTTTCTTTACGCTCTCTCTGGCTTTCTTTATGCTTTCATTAACTTCTTCAAACAGCGTGTCTGTCTCCTTCTGCTCATCTTCAGTTGGAAACTTTCTTCCAAGAACATCATAGTTGTCCTCATCTTTCTTTTTCTCGTCCATATTTTTCAATTCTTCCTGCAGGCGTTCATTAAGACGGTCATAGTTGCAGAGACGCATCCTCTCATTTTCCTTCATCCAGTTCCATATTCTTTTTATGGAAATGAACCTTCTTCCAGACTGCATCTCTTCATCCAGCGCCTTAATGCGTTCATGCACATGGTCAACGATTGTCTTTGGCCGCAGAGCCTCATTGACTGCTTTTGCCATCTCCTTAATTTCACTGAAAAATCCCATGCTTCCTCCTAGTTTTCAAAAATTTCCGAGAACCCATTCACCTTTCTTGCCACAAGGCTTCTATCTGAAATCTGGTCAAATTCAGACGTGGAATGGGATATGATGAAGATGTTCTGATTTTCGCAGGACTTTAATATGTTTACTACGGACGTAAAGCCATCTTCATCCAGCGTTCCCTGATCAAATTCGTCCAGAACAAGAATGTTGGTTGAAACGCAGGAGCGTATCTTGGCTAGTTCTCTGAAGCTGAACAGAATGGCACAGTTGATTCGCAGCTTCTCGCCTTCGGAATAGTTGGAGTATTCAAACGATTCCATCCCCTTGGTAGAGATGGATTCATTGAACATTTCATCAAACTGAAAGCCTATTTCAAATCCAACAATCTTGAGATACTTGCCAACAAGCTGATTGATCAATGCAAGATGGCTTGAAACAACTCTGGCCTTGACGCCAGTGTCCTTGAACTCCATCAAAAAGAACTCCAGTATCTCCATTTCATCCTTGAGGGACGTGATTTCCTTCTGCACTTCCTCCATTTCCGTTTCAAGTTCTATCGTGTCTCCAGCCGCCAGTCTCTTTTCTTCATCAATGCTCTGCTCTACGTTGAACTTCTGCCTCTCAACAAAAGAAATGTTGCTGGAAACGGCATCCTTTTCTGAAGCCAGTCTGTTGATTTCCGAAGATTTTCTAGCCACGTCGGAAACCCAGGAGGCAAGGGAGTCTCTTTGCTCCTTTATTCCAGCAAGATTCTTCTCAAAAGTTTCCATGTCTTTTTGAAAAATGCTGTTTGCTTCATTCAGTTCAGCGATCTTTCCATCAACAAAGGACTTGTTTAATTCCTGAAAGCATGTAGGACATGTGCAGTTTTCGTTGAAAAACTTGAGCATTTTTCTCCGTTCATTGTCCTTTACCATCTTTTTGGCCTTCCATTCAGAACTTTTTCTGATGGCTTCATCCAATTTTGACAGCTTCTCTCTTGCTTCCTCATATTTCCTTTTGTCAAGACTGGACATGGCCTTCTTTAACGACTGCTCTATTCCACTTCTTTTCTGCTTTAATTCCTCAATATTCCGCTCATAATCCATTACTTGCTGAAGCATTCGCTGAACGCTGTCCTCATTGTGCTTTTTCTGCATTGAAATCTTGACTTCAACTTCAGACTTTTTGGCTTCCAAACGATACATTCGGTCATCTATAACTCGCATTTCCTGCTTGGCCACATCATTCAGCGCCTCAAACATGTCCAGAGACAGCAATTGCTCGACTACAGTCCTTCTGTCTCCAGCAGAAAGAGACATGAATGGAACATAGGAGCTGGAACCAATGACCACAATCTGCCTGAAAGTCTTTTCATCCATCTTGAGCAGATGCTTGGAAAGATAGGCCTGATAGTCCTTGACAGAGGCGCTTTGCTCCTTCAATTTTCCATTTACCCATATCTCAAACAGGCCAGGCTTTGCTCCTCTTACAACCTTGCATGAATTGCCCATGTTTTCAAATTCAAGTTCAACTACCATTTCCTTCTTTGTTACGGAGTTAATCATGCGGGGAATGTTTGCATGTCGGAAAGACTTGCCATAAAGGGCATAGTATATCGAGTCTATGCAGACAGCCGATTTTGCGGCTCCATTCTCTCCAGAGACAGAAGTCACTCCATGAGTGTCAAGAGTCAACTCCACCCATTTTGGTCCTACTGAAAGGAAATTTTTCATCCTCACTTTCTTGAAGACTATCATTTTCTCATTTCCTCGGCCTGCTTCCAGATTTTCTGCAGGAGCATCTGTGCGGCCTTCTCCTTTTCGGGTTCATCCTTCCACCTTAATGATATGTCATTAGACACCATTTTGATGGGATTGTCAATGTCTTCGATAACTGTCTCAACTTCTTCATCTTTTTGGACAGAGGCAATGACCTGCACCGTCTGTGCTCCAGATTCCGAAATTCTTGAGAGAATCTTTTCCACTTCCTTCGGCTTCACGTCTGGATCTATTGAAATTTTTATGAATTTTCCACTACAGTCTCCAAAGTCATTCTTTGCTGTCTTGGAGTTGACCGATATTTTCTTGTGTATGGAGCATTTAGTAAAAACTTCCTCAATGGACCTGTCTTCTGTGTCGTAGACAAAAAATCTTTTCCTGTCTCCATAGTCATTCCAGTTCAGTTCATAGGGAGTGCCAACATAGATGATGTTGTCGTGTTCTGAAGTCAAATGATAATGGCCAGAGAATACCTTACGATACTTTCTTACGTCTTCCCTGTTAATGCAGTCTGTTTCGGACTTGAATCCTCTCACCATTTCAAAGCCAGCGAGTTCGAAGTGTCCAAGCAGAAACGTTTCTGAATCTGCATTCTCGGCAACGGCCTTGGCGCAGGTCTCCCTGTTCTCGTCACATACCCAGGGAATCATTAGAAACTTCTGTTCATCAAAATCAAATGAAGTTGGTTCCTTGACTATCCGAACATGCTTCAGCCTGTCGGACAATTGAGACATTCCGTCGATGGATATTGTATTCTTGTAGTAGGAGTCATGGTTGCCAACAAGCGATATGAAGTCCACTTCATTCTCTTCAAACCATTTGAAAAAGTGGTTCGTTATCCAGTCGGCAACCATGAAATCAATTGACTTTCTTCTGTCGTGGACGTCTCCAAGCTGAAGAACATGCCTTATTCCATTCTCCTTGATGTATGGAAAAAGCATATTGAAAAAGAAGTCCTTCATCATTTTGAACAGGACTGGATTGGAGTTTCTCACTCCAATATGGAGATCTCCAAGAATCAATATCTTCATATCATGATTCCCCTTTTGGCCAGTTCATCCTTTGCATCCTGCGCCAGATGCTTGTACTTGAAGGCTTCCTTCTTGTCGGCCTTTCTTTCTTTGAACAGCGTTGAAATTAGTTCTATAATGATGGACTTTCTAGTCACGTCAAAGAATTCGCAATTGGTTGAAAGTGAAACTCCCTTTTTCTTCAGCCACTTGACTACAGTTTCTGGCATGTCATTGTTAATATAAAACTCATTGAATATGCCAGTTTTGGATATTTCTTCAAACATCGGCCTGCATTCCGATGAAGTTTGAAGAATTTCCATCAATTCGCTCTTCAGTTTGGTTCTTTCCTCTCCCTTCTTGTGAACGTCATCTCCAGTATTCCAGAGACGCATTATTGATGGATACAGGGAAGTAAAGTCAAACGAAGCAATGCATTTCTTCAGTCCAGGAACTGGAGAATGAACATAGGCTCCTTCATAATGCTCCTTGTGTATTTCTCTGTCCTTGAACTTCCAGGGAACAACCTTGTGGTTTTCCATTCCATGCCTGTAAATTAAAGTTTCCCACACTTTCACTGGAGAAAAGGAGTCTTCAAAGTTGATTCCAGAGAAATAGGACAGATACGCGGCAAGGGAAATGAACTGCAGGTCCCTTTCAAAGCATACTACGCATCGGACGTCCTGAATGTTGTAGTCTACAAAGAACTTTGGATCATCATAGTAGAGAGAGCCGTGCGTTCCTTCAAAGCGAAGCTTCACGTCTTCTGGATTTTCGCATCTGGAGATGTAGTCCAGCGTATATTTTTCTCTTGGAACAAACCTGTATTTCTTGTAAAGATCCAGATAGTCAAGAATTGATATTCCAACTATGTCATAATAGCCAATGCTTCCACCAAATGTAGTCTTTTCGACTCTTGCGTTGATGGCCTTCCATGGAGACAGGGCATTCTTTGCCGCCTTCTCGCCAAACAGATTGTTTAGTCTATTGACAATGTATGGAATGTCAAACAGCTTGACGTTCCAGCCAGTGACGATATGTGGATAATTGGCCATCCAGAAACTAAGCCATTTTCTTAGAAGTTCAACTTCATTTTTGCAATAGACGTATTCTACCTCTTCGGCATACTTCAATTGGGAATCTTTCTTTGTCCATCCAGGAGCCGTTGTGAAGACATGGTATGTCTTGTCATCAGACCTGTAGTCGCATATGGCATTGATTGGAAATCTGGCATCCTTCGCTTCGGGAAAGCCACCATCAATCCATTCGTCTCCAACTTTTTGACGAGTGCATACCTCAATGTCAAGAAAGGAAATCTTTAGTTTTGATGTATCCTTTTCATCATAGTTCTCATTCCAGATGTATTGAATGACTAGATCGTTACATCCATATATCTCATCTTCCCATTCCTTGTTCTCTTCCAAAAAACGATTCAAGTCTCCAGTGGAGTCGAACCAGTGTTCATCAACATGGCATTCTCCACGAAAGTCAAGCCATTCAGTATTTTTTGAAGTAGCCTTGAACGCACATGGATGGATTTTTTCCTTTCTTAGAGATTCCTTTCCATCAACTAGTTCTCTAATGACCATGTATCCACCAAGTCTGTCAACATTGATGTATTGCTTTCCCAAGATTTCCTCCATTGAATCTGCCGCTGTCGGATTAAATATTCAAGACTTTAAAATCGGCATGGCAGGCAGACTTTCATCCAAAGAAATTTATTCGCATTCCGCTGTCAGGAACGTATCTGTTGTCTTTGGATCAGTCTTTTCAAATCTTCATGTACGAAAGTACAAAAGGGATGGAAGCATTGATGAATCAACCTCCACCCTTGTTCCCATTGCCTATTCAGCAAAGGAAGCATACTCCCTCTGGATAGATGAGTCAATGAGAATGCCAGATGCCGCATCAGAAGTCAACGTAAAACTTCCCAGAATGTCATTTGAAATGACAGGCCTCGCGGCCGCGCCAGACAGGGGAATGAACGTAAATATTCCTATCCATGGCAGAAGCATATCTTCTAATGGTACCGTTGTCAAGTCTAGAAGTCCTGTAGCATACAGTTTTGAGTTCACTTTGACAATATGGGCCAAGAACATGGACGATTCCATACAGATTCTGGATCAAATACTTCCAATGTTTGCTCCAGAGGTGTCTATAAAAATGAAGGAATCCTTTGGAATAAATCTGATAAATGACGTAAAAATAGTTCTTGGATCAGTGTCCAAAGGCGACAACTATCAAACGATGCTTGAAAACCGTCTGATAAACTGGGATCTTTCATTTACTGTGTATGCCAATGTTCTGCCGCCAAGAACATCGGAAATGTCGGTTGTACAGGACGTTGTTGCGGACGTTATCGAAGCAAATCTTGCTCGTCCTGGGATTAATATAGAAAGAAACATATCATCAGAAGGACTTCATGAAAAGATTCATGGAATCGAAACATCGGAAACGGAGCTACCATGAACGCTTCAAGACTAGTGGTTTCTGGACAGGGTTATCTTCCTAAAGCCACAAACATACTGAGCATCAATAAAGGTGTTGCAATGAGATACAAATATGATTGCTGCAGAGACATGGATGTTCTGTATCAGGATTCATCCCAGGCTGCGAGATATGACTTTTCCATTCAAAAGGGAGCATCGGTGGATCTTGATCTGGAATACAAGGACTGCGACAGAGTTCCAATGAATTTGACTGGATATTCGGCCAGAATGAAAGCTGGATGCTCAACTGGTCAGACGTTCACATTGAACGTTTCTATCTCCTGCTGCAGAGAAGGAATGATGAAGATTCACATGTCTCCATATGAAACCAGCAGAATATGGACATCAACTGATGAAATTGGGCATGTCGAGCAATATTCATATCAGCTGGACCTAGTTTCCCCAGGAAATGAAGTCTATCGCATCATGGAAGGCGTAATCGACGTGGCCTCATCGGCTGGATGCAGGAGCCACTAATCAATGAACTACATAGACATTACCAGCAACAAGACTACGCATTGCGTAAAGCACAGAGTAGTCAAAGTAATTAACAGAGAAGGCATTCAAGGACCTCCTGGAAAGGATGGAATCACTCCGTCAATCAATTCGCAGAATGGTCATTGGATGCTTGGAGACATAGACACTGGCATCCTGGCCGCTGGTCTTCCAGGTCAGACTCCATACATCAATGCAGAAGGCTACTGGTGCATTGGAGAAGAAAATACTGGAGTGAGTGCAACTGGTGCGCCAGGACCACAGGGAGAACGTGGATATACTCCATATATTGACAATGAAACCTATCACTGGTTCATCAACGGAGAAGACACTGGCGTTTCCGCGATTGGAAAAGATGGACTTACACCAAGAATCCAGGATGGATTCTGGTGGATTGGCGAACTTAATACTGGCTATGAAGTTGTTGGAAAAGAGGCCATTCCAGAGCTTCTTTCCTTTGAAAATCGTCTTTGCTTTCCTCTTCTTGGAAACGTGAAGAACCTCTATGTAGATTCCACAACAAATGAATGCTATAGGTGGACTGGTTCTGCCTATGTGCGCTTTGAAACTCCATATGACTTCATCGACTGTGGTGGAGCCTCCGACTATTCCATTCAGCAGACCCAGTCCAGTTCTGGCTGTGGCTGCAACTGCAACTGTCATCCATAGTGGTGACAAAAAAATCCATTTTTAGAAGGTGCATTAACATGGCAAATGAAAATCTGAACAAAAAGCTTAGAACTAGAATCGCCCAAAAATGGGATACCACTGAAAACTGGGAAGCTTCAAGTCTAGTGCTTCTCAAAGGCGAACTTGCAATAGATGAACAAAATCGCATTAAAATCGGTGATGGACTTCATACTTGGAATGAACTTTCCTTTGTTGTTGACAAGGAAAGCACTGCCGTCATTGACTTTCCTGCAACGCTTCCTGCCGCAGATGCAGAAGGCCTTAAAGTTGGCCAGCTTGCTGTCGTAGATGATCAGCTCTACTGCCTAGTTGAAAAGGATGTAGATGGCACAAAGGTTCGCGAATGGGCCGAACTCAGCAATGCCGATGAAATTGCTGGCTTGAATGCTTCCATTGTTGCTCTGAAGAATGACATGGACGCAAAGGATGCCGCTCATGATGCAGCAATTGTGGCCCTTCAGGGTGCAGTTGATGGCGATCTTAATGATGTCAAGGATGCTGTTGCACAAAACGCATCTCTAATTGCAGAAAATCGTGCTGATCTTGATGGCGTTCTCGACATTACCAGAGACGATCAGACTGGTGAAGTCACCAAGCGCACTGTAAAGCTTTCTGCAATTCCAGAAGCCATCTATGTTGATGGCAAGATCAACAGCGCCGCTCTTCCTGCATTCGTTGATGACGTTCTCGAAGGTATCATTGCAATCAACAATGTTGATTCCGATGTTACCTATGCTCTTACGCATGACGAAAATGGCAAGATCATCGGTTTCTTTGGCATTGGTGAAGATTCTGGCACTACAAAGACGCTGAAGCTCATTACTGCTGGAACTCCAGATCCAAACGCAAATCTCAGCGGCGTCAGCACTGAAGTCGGTGGAATTACATACAATTTTGCTCCCGTTGCCGAAAAAGAGGCTCCAAGCACTTCCGTCATCTACGTTGACGTAATGAGCAGCAAGAGCTACCGCTGGTCTGGTACGCAGTTTGTTGCCATTGCTGGCGATCTTGCTCTTGGAACTACTTCTTCCAGCGCATTCTTTGGCGACCGTGGTCTGGCCGTTGAGCAGGAAGTCTTTGGCGATGGAACAGACGAGAAGGTTGGTCTTGTCACCAAGGTTGCCGATCTTGAAACCGCTCTTGCGGATGAAGTAGAAGCAAGAAACACCGCAATGGTTTCTCTTGCCACAGACCTTGAAAATTTCAAGACTTCAGCAGAAAGCAAGCATCAGGAACTTGAAGACGAAATTGCCTCCAGCATTGTTGCTCTCAAGGAAGAGTCTGAACGTGCAGATCAGGCCCACGATGCGGCTATTGTTGCTCTTCAGGAACAGGTTTCCAGCATTAGTGCAACGGCTTCAGGCGTTGATTTCAATGCTGTTATCAGCAATTCCGAAGCCGCCACTGAAGGCGCTCCTCTCAATGATGAAATCCTCGTTCTTGACTGTGGTGGAGCAAGCGCCTAGTCTAGAAGCATATACAGTTTAACTGTTTGAAGGAGGCCATTTAATGGCCTCCTTTTCTTTTAACATCATAAAGACATTGTAAATATTATGATTGATCTTGTCAAGCAATGCCAGACGAAAATGAAGTGTATCTTGCAGTTCCATATCTGAATGAAGATGGACTGGAATTGTATACCAGACTGATTCTACGAAAGCTTGTCAGTCTGGTAATATCTTCAAACACCAACATTCATGACTATGAACAGGAATACAGCGCCACTCCAGAAGTTAAAGTAGTCACCATAGGAAATGACATAGAAAAGGATGAAATATACAATCTTCCTCTTTCATATGGAGTTGGATCACATCAGCTGCGAATTACCGTTTCTGGATATATGATGTATCCAGACGTAGACTATGAAGAAGTTGGAGAAGAAGGCCAGACATCCAGTCAAATCAAGTTTCTGACCAGCATTGAGGCAGGATCAATTCTTGGAGCAATAGTTTATCCAAAGCAGTTTTCATTTGGAAGAAACATCAACGTTTCAAATCTAGTTGCTCCATCGTTAGCAATATCAGATGATCCTTCCTCGCTTCTTTCTTTAGATGAAAATGACAAGGCTATTGTTGAAGCGTCAAAAGTGCAGGCCATTGTAGATTCAAATGATGAACGCTGTCTGCATATAGAAGGAGAAGAAACTGTTGTTGGACAGAAAACGTTCATAAGTCCAGTAAAGATTGATCTAAGCGCGACAGATCTTTCTGACGGAGAAACGCAGACTGCACTTGAAGTGTCATTCAAGGCCAATGGAATGGACTATGACTTGAAACCAATGCATGTTGTTGCTGGTTCCCAGACGGATGAACCCTATAGTGGAGCCCTGATGTTTGGTTCAAATACTGGCTGCACATGGATTGGTTCTGGCGAATCCTTGCTTGCACTTCCAACGCTTTTTTCGGCTGATGGAATAGACTTTGCAAATGATGAATCCGTAATCATCACTTCTGACTCCAAAATTTCCTTCTATTCTGGATGCATCAATGAAGGAATCAACTACACCAAGGCCGCAGAATTTCTTCCAGATGGAAGCACTAGAATTTATGGACCAGCATATGCTCCAACTCCTCCATTGGGAGATCACTCAACAAGAATTGCAACAACGGAATTTGTAAAGATTGCATCCATTTCCGTTGATGAAGAACAGGAAATCACTGGTCAGAAAACCTTCACAACTTCTCCAATTGTTCCAACTCCAGACGTTGAAGAATTTGGAAATCTGGCGGCATCAACGCAATTTGTCAAGGACGCGGCAGTTCTTCTATATGAAGACCAGGACGTTTCTGGCAAAAAGAGATTTCTTTCCGATGTGACTGTCTATAATTCAGCTCCAGTTCTGGAACTAAGCAGCACTACAGCATCGAAGGGTGTTCCTCCAGAAAACAGAATTGAATCTGGCATTGAAATTAGCGACAGAATTGGACATCCTCTTGGTTCGATTGTTCACAGATATGAAACTACTGGAGAATCAACAGTTATTCTTAAGGCGGCAGTCGCTTCAGCACCAGATGCAAACACTTTCGCCTCCATGGGAATTTCAGTCGATACAGAAGGACATGCAAAGACGTTTGCTCCAAATCCTCCAGTTGGTGATTCATCTACAAGGATAGCAACAACAAAATTTGTCTATGACACCTTAGTTTCCTTTAAGGAAGCTCTTGTAAATGCACTTAGAGAAAAACTAGTTTCTGGAATAATAGAAGAGGAAGATGATGATGGTCTTCCAGATCCATTTGACTTTACATGGGAGCCATCAAATTCAGTTGATGCTCCATCAGAACTGGATACATATCCCGATCCAGAGCCAGAACCTGAACCTAATCCTGAACCAAGTCCTGATACAGAACCTATAGATGAACCATAGAAGGTAACGCAATATGAATACAAAATACGGAAAGCTGATATCAAGAGAGCGCGATGGAACGCTGACTGCCGTATATCCAGAAATAATCATTGATGATGAAGTGGATTTCGCCAACCGCAATTCAACATTTCCAGTTACCAACATTGGTATAGCCAATGCAATAGACAATGCTGTAGATACAGCAAAAAACAGCATTCAATATGCATTCACTTCCGAAGATGGTGGACTTGGATGGAACGAAAACACCCAAAGAGGATACGTTGACTTTTCAAATATTCCGCCAAGCAAAGTGGAAGAAATCACTCTTGCAATTGTCAAGCCAAACAGCGCCATTTCAATAGATTCATCAAGCGGAAAGATAGATGTTGACTTTTCCAAATTGAAGCCATCTGACATTGTTCCTCTCTGCGACAATGGTGGAGGAATTGTTGCAGATACGGCAAATGGAAAACTGCGTATCAGCTTTCAGAACATGAATGCAGATGGATTCAGCAAGCTTGGAGTTCTTCCAGTAGCCAATGGTGGTACAGGTCAAACAACAGTAGCCAACATTCAGGCCGGAAAGGATGGAGCAGGCAACACAATCACTGCAACATACGTCACACTGGCTACAGCACAGAATATCACTGGAGCAAAGACATTTTCAGCAAAGCCGATTCTCAATCAAGTTGGACTGGACATGACTGTCAAGGACACAAATTCGGCAACTACAAGGACGGCGCAGGTTCTTCATGCCAATTCAGACAATGCTGGATATGGCATCAATCTTGGCGTTGGCGGCTCTGGAAACACTGTTCTTGGCGCTGGAGAGTCCTGCACGGCTCAATTGAATGAACTGGCAGGAAATGCAAGCGAGAATCTCTATCTGGTTGCAGATGGAAACATCTATTTCAAGCCAAATGGAAATACATGGTCCAATGCCAAGACAGTCACATTGAACAGCGCCGGCGAAATGTCTGGTCTTTCAAAAGTCACTGCAACGGAATTTGTTGGTAAATTGACTGGAGACGTTACAGGAACATTTAATGGTCCCTGCAAGGGAAATGCAGACAGTGCAACAAAACTTCAGACAGCCAGAACAATCAATGGAACAAGTTTTGATGGTTCTGGCAACATCACGACTTCCAGTTGGGGAACGGCAAGAAATCTATACATATCCGATTCAGATGGAACAAACACTGGTGCGGCAGTGTCTGTCAATGGAGCAGGTAATGCTACATTGAAACTTCCAGGAACAATCAAAGCCAGCATTACTGGAAACTGCTCTGGAACGTCTGCCAATGTTACTGGAACTGTTGCCATTGCCAATGGTGGCACTGGTGCTACAACTCGACTCGCCGCATTGAAAAATCTAACCAACGAAAACGTTGGTACAAGTGCCCAGCATTTTCTTGTGATAACGGATTCCTGGGGCAAAGGTGGATATGCATCCGTAGCAAACGCAAAAAGCGTTCTAGGAATAAGCAATGTAGTCAATATAGATCAAAGCAAAGCCATCAAGGGAATTACCAGAAGTGGAACTACATTCACCTACACATGTCTTGATGGAACTACAGGTACGTTCACGCAGCAGGATAACAACACGGTCTATACCCATCCAACCACGTCTGGAAACAAGCACATTCCATCTGGAGGAAGTTCTGGACAGTTTCTTGGATGGAGTGCCGATGGAACGGCAAAATGGGTGAATAATCCAAACACAGACACGGTCTATACGCATCCAACAACGTCTGGAAACAAGCACATTCCATCTGGAGGAAGTTCTGGTCAGATATTAAGATGGAGTGCAGATGGAACGGCCGCATGGGGAAATGACAACAATACTACATATTCCGACGCTACACAGTCTGCACATGGTCTTATGACGGCGGCAGATAAGAAAAAATTAGATGGAATATCTAGCGAAGCAAAACCATATTATATTAACTATAATACACAAACAGCAATTTCTGTTGCTACTAACAGTTGGACGACATATACACCTTCTTCTGATGGAGCACTAAGAGTGTATGCGCCGAATCGGGATACGGCTGTACAAGGATTTGAAGTTCGTTTAACAAATTCGTCAGGAAAAATTATTGCAGGTGGTGTTCTTGCAAATCAATTCAATACAATGTTTAATACTGTATATTATCCATTAAAAAGTGGTACAACTATTGCAATAACATCAAATGGAACATGGCAATTCTATTTCTGTCCGAGGGGGTAATAATATCAATGCTGAAATATGTAGAAGGATTTCATGAAAATGGAATGACAATTTCTGTATTTGAAGGCGATGACATTGAATGGGCAAAATCTCATGGATTTATTCAAGCTGATGTTGAAGAAGCATGGGATGGAACTTTTTGGAAAATTGGAACAGCACCCAAAACACCACCAAAAGAATGGGAAGAAAATGAATATAGAGCAAAAAGAAATAAACTGCTTCAAGAATCAGATGTGGCTGTTTTAGCAGATTATCCTATTGATAAAGAAAAACTTGAACAGGTTAAACAGTATAGACAGGCATTAAGAGATATTACATTACAAACAGGATGGCCGAGCAATATTGTCTGGCCAGAAAAACCTGATTTTTAGTTTATAATTACAAAAATGCAAAGAGGAGGCCTAGGCCTCCTCTTTGCATTGCCTTCTATTTTCCGCTTTCTCGTTTCTCTATCTCTTCTGCATAGTCATTCATGGCCTGATCAACTGCAATGACAAGCTGCATTTCAGACATAGAATCAACCACTTCCTTGTCATCCAGCAGATGATATGAATATGCAGTCGGCTCAACTGCCATAACACAGGCTTTGTGAAGCTTCCCATTAGTGTTGATGTACCAGACATTTGTCCCAATCGGATAGCGGGGCTGAATTGAGCCACCGAGATTGGCTTCAGGATAGGCCTCCTGAACAGGCTTCACCCTTTTGGCCTTAATGTTTCTAGTACCGCAGGCCACATTCACAACGGCGCTTCCTTCAGCGTCAATCTCAACACCATTGTATATGCCGACAACCCATTCGTCGGCTTCATTCATTGCAAGAACCACTTGTCCTTTCTGAAACTCCATATTTCTTTCTCCTTTGCTAGCCGTTGTAGGAAACTGCATCATCGTAGTAGGCACTGTGGGAAAGAGGACCATCATAGTCCTCCAGAGGCACTACCTCATCAACGACTGCACATATGTAGTCGCGATTTCCTCTGGCCACCTTGTGCTTGAGAATGACCTTGCCGCTAGTCTTATCAAAGTCGAACCAGACACCCTTGTATGTACCTGCAAACCACTCATCGCCATCTCTGGCGGCCACCTTGCGATTGTTTTCCAGCATAGACATCACTGCCTCCTTTGTCCTCTACAGAGAGCCTCATAACTCTCTTGACGCTTCAAGACTAGCAGAACCGACAAGACCTGTCAAGCGAAAATTCTATGACCACTGCATCCAGTGACAGGAAAGATCACACCGCAGTGCAAGCCTGTTTTTCTTAATGAGAATGCTTTCCCGCTGTTCCTTCAGTTTCTGAATCTTTTCGCGAAGTTCAGCAATCTCCTCCTGAATGTCCTCGTCCTCCCTTTTCAGGGTGCGATACTCTTCAAGAGGCTCCATTAAGGCCTTAATTCCTTCCGCTCCATGTTCGCGGCAGAAATTGGCTATCTGAATCTTGTCCTTGAACCTGTTGTAGGCAGTATAGATGTCTTCTATATGTTCATAGGTGGATTCGCCCACCATGGGACCACCAGCTTCATAGAATTCCTTGATAGTCATGGCTTGCTCCTTCAAGCGTTGAAAAGGCCTCCGCCCCCGTTGACAGAAACAGTCTATCAAAGGTTTCCTCCTCTGTCAAGCGAAAATCTGCCCTTTCGGCACGTTTGTAAATATCTTGTCAACCTATAGCCAATGTCTAAACTGACCGTTCCACAGCATCTTACAAATTCCACCATTTTCCGCGTCTGGCTGGAAGAAATCAATGGCATCATAGATGAAGAACTTGAAATCTATGACATTCTAGAAACAAAGGCGCCAATCATCCACGCAACGGAAGGAACAGCGTATGGAGTTGGAACAGAACTGCTTTATGGCCATGTAAAACTTACAGACAGTCCAAACGAAGCCCTGGATGTTTCTTCAGGAACGGCCGCAACTCCAAAGGCGATTGCAGCAGCATTGTCTGACTTTACAACGCGAGTTGACAATCTGGAAGAATCCTTCTATGCATCCCTTCAGGAACTTCGCGTTGATCTTCAGGAACAGATTGATGAACTGGTTGAATCCAATTCAGGAAAGGCTCCAATATATCACGCATCTTCAGAAGAAACGTATGGAAAGGGAAATTCCTTCCTTTACGGCCATCTAAAACTGACAGACACAAGATCTCCTTCAATGGGAGTGGATGATGGATTTGCCGCAACTCCATCAGCAGTTCAAAGCGCCTACGACAATTCCATTGCCTATGTAGACAGTTTCAACATTGATGAAAGAATAGAAACCATTGACCGTCAGATCAGCAATGCCTTTGAGGGCATTCATTCTCTGGAGTCAAGAGTTACTACGACAGAAGAAGACATTGAAGACATTCAGGACAAGATATACGGTCTTGGAACATATTTCTTCTCTGAAGACCTAGTCATCAATGCTTCCAAAATGGAGTATGGAGCATATGTATTCCGCGATGCCTTAGCACCAGCAACGCTGGAACTGAACAACTGTCGTCCACATTTCAGAGTGGCCGTGACAAACGAAAGCGACTATCTATTGACCATTGCTCCAGATAATCTTCATACCATTAGCGGTTCGCTTCATCCAGTCATTCTTGGAAAGGGAGATTCCGCTATTTTCACGCAAAATCCAATATCAAATGAAGGAATTGTAAACTGGTCCATTCTTTCAAGAGAAACGACGCTCAATACTTCATCCTATGAAACGTCAAACAGCATTGTTGCGATCAATATGGCCTCCGAAAAGGCGCAGACAATTGAAGTGCTGTCTCCATGCACAATAGACTTTAACCTTCAGAATGCATCTTCTGAAGGAAGAACGGCATACGCCGAAAAGAGTCTCCTTTTCGTTTCTGGTTCGCAGAATGCAAGAATCACATGGCCAGATGACATAGTGTGGATGAATTCCCTTGAAGCGCCAGACTGGGGCTATGAGGTTGGAGAAACGTTAATGCTCAAGGCCTATCAATTTGGAAGCAGAATACTAATAGAGCAGAAGCACAATTCCCATATTGTTCCAGGACTGGACGTTCAGGTTGTAAATCTTCTTCCATAGAAGAATGTTTCAAAAAACAAGGGGAGACAACATGTCTCCCCTTTTGATTTAGTTGAATTTGCAGCAGATCCACGCATCTATCCAGTCTTCACACTGCACCATCCACTGCCAGAAATAGGCAGTCCATATAGCCAGTGTATCAACTAGGGCATGATTCATAGACGTTCTCCTATTCAATCAAAATTGGGATATCATAGGCTAGGGCACATTCATGCTCTATTCTGCATCCACGAGCGTTGGCCCATCCTGAAGCAAAGGCAATTCCATCGCATTTAGCAAGAATATCCAGAGACTTGGCCAAATAGGCTAGCGGAACGCTTTTATACTCTTCAGCAGCGACAGGAAAGTCTTTAAAAACTGAATCAACAACCTCATATCCCATTTCCATGAGATTTTCCTTCAGCTTCTGCCTTTCCTCTTCTATTCTTTCTACAGTCTTTCCATTCATTGGCTGAGAAATAAAAGCCATCTTATGCATTGCTTCTCCTAGTTGGTTTCTGGAGTGGTGACAACATACACGTCAAACTTCTCGTAAGGCTTGTTCTTGTCATCAAACTTGGCCACGAATTTGGCAAGACCAACGGAATAGACTGTAGTTTCGTAGTCATAGTCGGAAATAAGCTTTAAATTCTGCTTCTTGAATGCAAAGGAAACATTCAGGTCCTCGTCCGCAACAGTGCCAACCTTAATGTCTACATAGTCGGAAGAATTGTTCATGGACTTGTTGGAAACAGTCATGTATATGTTTCCATCGCTGGTATGAAGCGTTATGTCCGAAACGCAGAGAACTTTGGCCGAGTTGAACACTTTTTGAAGATCTTCGGAATGAAGCCTAAACTCAAGAGCGACACCTTCCTGATCGCGGGGAACTTTGTTGCTCTGGTTGACTAGAGCAGGATTGGACTGCAGGAATCTTACCTTGTTTTTTCCATCACCAGAAGTGATAATTACCGAATCATCATTAAACTCAAAGTCTGGATCATCAATCAAGTCCACAAGAGAAAGAAACTTTTGAAGATTTGTAGTGACAAATGGCTTTTCAAACGTTTCTGCGATTTCGCATTTGCAGGCCATGGCCTGCGATTCCGCTTTGGAATAGATTTCATTGCCAGGATCAATCTTAATTCCACCATTGACTGTGGACATCCATTTGAGCATCTTTAGAGTGTCTTCGGAAATTTTCATGTTTGCTGCCTCCTTGAATACGAACACAAGCAATGTGCTCTCAATGTCAATTTATAAGTGCTAGTTTACATCAAAGGCCTCCTTCTGTCAACGTCTGCTAGGAGAAAAATTCAACAAACGCTCTAGCGAAGGCCTTGTATGAAGCAAGAGTGCGACCAACGGATCCAACCTTCTGGACTAGGCCTTCGCTGTCAAGACCCTTGAAGTCCTTTGATGCAGTCTTTTCAGGAACCATTAGGTCCGAATTCATCATGATGTACTGGTCTATCAGCGCATCTCCCTTCAGCCGTCTTGCAATGCACGGCCGGTCAAATTTCGTATCATTTGACTGATTCAGAAGAAACATCCGCTTGAAGTAGTATGGCTCAAAATAGGTGCCACGATGCATGTCGTGCGTAGACTGCCCATTTGCATTTCTTTCCGCTATTTCCTTCCAGTAGCGTCTTGAACACAGCATATGGTACTCTGAAGCAATAGACGAAAATATGATTGATGCACCAGTCTCCTTTTTAAGATATCCAGCAATCAGTTCAAAACCCCAGTCATGAACGCTCTGAGCCCTGTTTTGACTAATGTCATCAAAGTCCTTTACGTCAAAGGACTTTCCATCCAGAAGCATGTGAGTTATGCCAATTCTAAAGTCCACTCGTCCATAGCGGGTGTACACTTCCTTGGTGTATGCTCCATCGGTGGATACAATGACTGAAACCTTTTCAATGCCAGATGAACGCATGTTCAGCACTTCATTTCTCGCCGCCATCATGGCCTGAATGATTGGAGTGCATCCACCATATCTTAAGGAGCATCTTTCTCCATTGGCGCTTCTGACGTTCAGAACCAATGAAGAATTGATTTCACTCAACGCGAGAAAGAAGTCCAGATCAAAGGTTGAAGAATCCGCAACCTTGAACACGGTCTTTTCGGTCAAGGAACTCCATCCATAGTAGGTGTTTGCTCCAAATATCAAAATGCTGAACGGAATTCCAGACAACTGGCAGAAGCGCCCAAGTATTCCAGCCTGAATGCAGGAAGCAGTCTGGACGTTTTTGTTTCTGGTCATGGATTCAGAACAGTCCAGAAGCAGAACAACTCCATGGCTTTTTCCCTCGGCAAGACGTTCGGTCGTTTTGAATATGGCATCGGAAACGCTATGCCTGGCCAGTTTTTTCGTGTCAAGACGACCACTATGCAGTCTTTTTCTGGTGGCGTTTTCAATGGCGCTCTTCTTCTGAGCAAAGATTGAAGCCATTTCAGCGGCGCACTTTTCTATTATCTCCTTGTTTTTCCTGGATCTTGCTTTGATGTCCTTGCCATTGATCTTGCGCCAGTCCAGACCACCAGCGGAGAGATCTTCATAGCAAATGTCTAGAATCTCTTTTGAAAAGAGAACCAGCGGCTGAATCACCATGCCATTTGGCATGACATGCTCTTTCTTAAAGCGTTCACGCAGGGAACGCTCCAGGACGTGCATCCTGCTGTCCGTCAACTCTTCCCCTAGGTCATCTAAGCCAAATGCCTCCTCGTCACCCTGACCGCTCCTAGAGCCCTCTCCGAGAGCATCATCAGATTCGCTGTTGCTTTGACTGGAACTTTCCTCGCCAGACAGACTATCCTCTGACGCATCTTCATCTTCACTAGATTCAGAATCGCCATCAGAACATTCATCAAGCGTCTTCTGCATTTGAAGGTTGACTTCTAGACTTCTTTCCTTGAGATATTCCAGAATGTCTTCACAAAGATCAATGACATCAGCCTTGGTGGAGAGATTCAGAAGCCGATATGCAAAGGCCGATTCCTTGTGGTTTCTGAAAGGAACTTCAACCATGAAACCAAACTTTGCAAAGATGTTGAGTCTTTCCACAAGATTTGCATCTTCAATGCCATCCAGAGGAAAGACTTTCGCCGTGGCAAGATTAAAGTATCCCTCCTTGAATATCGCTTCAAGTCCCTGGAACTCCTTCTTCATCAAACGCTCGATGCGAGCGTCTTCAACTACATTGAAGAGGTCCTTGTAGCGTTCAACCAGTTCCTTGAAGTTGTCCATGTCATAGTTTGAGAACTTGGCATGTCCAATTTCATGGCTTGCAAGCGCCTGCGTAGTTGCTTCATTGAGACAGTCCCACATGGGAAGAACAATCTGTCTGGTTGCAAGATTGTAGCTGGCCGTAGGAGCGTCTGGAGAATAGACGACTTCTATGCCCTTGGTGGCCAGAATGGTGGAGTAGGTCTCCCAACGCTTCGCTTCATCAAACAATGGTTGCTCCTTTGCCGGCTCCTGCCAGACAGGAAAGAAACTAGCCTATCTAGGCGTTTTTGTCAAGCGTCTGCTCATCATCAGGCACAGGCTTTTCTGCTGGAGCAATGGCCTTCCAGGCGTTGACAAGCGCCTTGGCCTCTTCATCCGAATAGTGCGCCAGAGCCAGCTCGATTGCGTATTCAATGGATTCACAGACAGTCCATCCCTTGATTATGGACTGAATGCGTCTGGTGGAAAGGAAGATGGAACCATCTCCAGACTGCCAGGACTTCCAGACGATGTCAATAAACTTGAAGAAAGTCTCCAGCAGTGCTTCAGGCATTTCGATGTTCATCACCTTCAGCCAGCGTTTAATGATGCGACTTTCAGTCTTGATTGAAGGAATCTTCTGCTCAATGATCCAGTCAAAGCGTTCCAGAAAGGCCTTGTTCAAGGTCGTAGTGCCGACATACTCATAGGAAGAGCCATCTCCCTTCGTGTTTCCAGTGGCAAAAACCTGAAATCCAGGCGCAGGCTTCACAAGTTCTCCAGTTTGAAAGACATAGAGAGGCTTGTTTTCAAGCACTCCCTGCAGAACCATCAATGAAGGATTGAGGTCGATTTCATCCAGAAGCAGTATTCCACCAGAACGATAGGCCTTCAAAATGGGACCATCCACCCAGACGGTATTGCCATCTATGAGAGAATAGGAGCCAACAAGGTCTTCCGAAGTGGAATCCTTAGTCACCTGTACGCGGAAGAACGGTCTTTTATGCTTGGCGCAGGCCTGCTCTATCTGAAAAGTTTTGCCAAGACCAGAGATGCCATAGATGTAGACGGGAAAAAATCTCTTCTCCGACACAATCTTGTCCACAAGGCGCCAGTTGCGTCCAGTCTCAACAAAGGAAGAAGAGACATCTGGAATGTAGACTTCATATCCAGCATCTTCAAGCTTGGGAGGCGTTGCTCCAGGCGCCACAGCGTCTAGAACGGCATAGGCTTCCTGTTTCGTCACCTTGCCGCTGACAATGTAGCGGAGCATATAGCCTTCAATGCAGTTTCGGATGGAAGGCTTGGCTTCGGGAGACTTTTTCCATGCTCCTATCATCCAGCCTTTCATTCCCTCGGTAATTGCATTCCATTCTTCTATGTCATATATCCTGCCGAGTTCAAGACCAGCATTCTGGGCGTCCGTCACGAAATCAGAAAACTTGGCTTTCAGGTTCATCCATGGCCTCCTTTGTTTTGGCAGACAGATATCTACTATCTCCGCCCAGAAATGTCAAGAAAAATCTCAATCCTGCTTTTTCAGGTATCTAGACAGTCCAGCGAGAGGAACGCCTCTGGAAACTTTGGTCTCCAGCAGAGAATTCCAGTCTTCGGTAGTCACTTGAGTGCATTCCTTGTTGAAGGGACACTGAACAAATCCATCGCCTTCGAGAACGTCAAACGGACAGTCCAAGGCTTCGTCGTTGCATCTCCAGGCCATGGCCGAGGGACTGAACTTCTCTATTACAGGAATGCGAATCCATTTCTTCACGGTAGGTCTGGCTAGATCACTAATGCTCCAGCTGGACTTAATGCTGAAATCATCCATGAAAACCTCCTTGCTGATTTTCTTCAAGCATTATGCCACAGACTGTGACTCCTGTCAAGAGGCTAGACCACCTTTCTCCAGTCATCGCCGAATTCAGCCTGCATTAGTCCCCACGAGTCATGCGGCGCATTGAATGCCGTGTCAGACAAATTCATTTTCTTCAATGGATAAATGACTTCCTTTGGAATGTCCAAATTATCACCATACATTCTTCCATCTATTTCTGTCCAGATGCATACATTCACTTCTGGCTTCACAGCGTCCAAACCTAGATTTCCAGACAAAGTTAGAATGTCATTTTCAACTACAATATCCGTTTCGTCAAGGATATCGGATTGACACAAATCGGTCCACGCTGTATCGAGCATTCCAATATAGACTTTTGTCTCCCATGGAAGAAGATATCCAGTTCGACATGCCGCAAGCAAGGAATTTTTGTCAAGCCAGAACTCTACATTCTTCTCTTCAAGAATGGACAAGATGTGCATCATTCGATCCTGACATCTCTTTATCAGTCCAGAAGCCTTAGGCATGCTGAATACAACGCTGTTGTCCTGAACAGTCTTTTCAAGCATGGACAGCATTTCATCAATGCGTTCAAGCTTGGAGGATACTATTTGCGTTTTGTCCTGCATTTTTTAGACTCCTTAATATCTGATTCCATCCATCAACAGTGGATTCTACAAGTTCATGCTTAATTCCATGCAAGTCAAGCCATTCAGACATTTCATCATGAAGCCGATCTGCCTCCTCTTCCGTTTCCCTTCTTCCATTGCAGTCATATGGAACAGAACGCTTCAGCAAAAACAAAGAAGTGTCAAACTGACTGCATTTTTCCAAAACAAGCCGCACAAATGCATCCGAATGTGGTCTATTGTAGAACAAAGACAAAATTGGAGGACTGTCGCAGACTACATAGTCCGTTCTGCAAAGAATCCTGTCAATCATTCTCCATTGATTTGCAAAGACATAGAGCTGATCCTTCCAGGCATTGGATTCATCCCAAAAAAGATCCTTTGCAAATTCTGAAGCCATTTCGCAGTTTAAACCAGAAAGACGCATTTGAACAAACAGCCATGCGGCGCATGTAGTCTTTCCGGATCCAGGAGCGCCTATTAGGCCAATCAATTTCCCTGGCATCCACATCCCCTGCCAGCGTTGTCTGGCTTCTGCATCAAAGGATTTTCATTAACAGGAATTCGATTCTCTTTTTCGCTTTCATTCTTCAATGCATCATATAGCATTTCGCCAGCGGCTATTCCACCAGCAGTACCAGCCATTGAACCCATAAATGTAGAACCGTCAACTAAAGGCTTGACGGTTCTACTTCGAGAAAGCATGCGAACAGCAGATTTTGAACTGACTCGTCTTGCATCTGCATTATTGGCCATTATTGGTCCAAAAAGAAACGCACAAGAGAAAATTACAATTGATGCGTATGTTAAGACATTTTTCATTTGCTTCTCCATTCATGCCAGAGACGTGGAATGAACCATTTTGACTTGACAGACATTTCCCTTCTTCTAGATTCAAACGTTTCATTGATTCTGGCTATTTCTCTGTCTCGATCAAGTCCAAGCACAGCCAGTTTTATCATAAGAGCATCGGCCATTTCAACTGGCATGGATCCAGTTGAACCTTCCTCCAGACGCCTATTGGAAATGGTGGCCATTTCTCTTAATGTTTCTTCATAGGCAATGCTAGTCAACTGACCATACTTCGCATTCTCCGCCGATATTTTTTGATCTCGTATTGACTTTTCGGCCTTTTCGTTCCATGGACAGCCAAAAATCCATTCCATCATTTCAACTGCATTCATGACAGTCTGCCTCCCTACGCATGCCAGTACATCCACAGCCAAATTCTTCCTAAACACGTTGCACTTGCATATGCATCTTTATTGACATCATCAAGCATTTTAAAGAAAAGTCTGTCGTCCTCGGCATACATTTCTTCAGTTATGCTCTTAATCTCGGCATCAATGGATTCAAGTCTATGCTTTTTTTCATCAATCGTTTTTGGCGCATCAGATGGAAAGCCAATCTCGTTCATCTTTTTCTGTTCAAGTGCAGATATTTTTTTGGAATAGAAAGATTCAAGTTCAGAAGCTGCCTTTCTCCATGCGGCTTCAATGTCATGCTTTCTAGACGGCTGTCCAAATAGAAACTCCTTGATTTTAGACAGATTCTTCATCGAATGTCCTCCATTCACTTGCAGTCCAAACACTGACCAGTTCGACCAGAACGCTTCTAAAGCATAAACAAGTCTAGATCAAACACTAAAAAAAGTCAACCATCAAGCGCCTTGGCCAGCTGCGCCTTCATGTCCTTGGCCCAGGCTGAAAGTTCTGGCTTTTTCCTGATGAACCACACTTCAAGATTAGTCAAGGCCCTTACAATCTTCTTTCTTCCCTTCTTGTCCACAAGAGACACGAAATGCTTTACAGGCAGAGAAGTCACGCTTTCTCCATCAGGAACCTCAAGCACTTCGGAAGATTCAGCAATCCATTCATTCAACAGCTTCATTTCTTGTCTCGTCTATTCCTATTTTGTTGAAATACTCTTTCACTGATGGACTGGATTCAAGAATCATTCTAACGTCTTCCAGCTTCCAGAACGCATCTTCATCCATTTCTCCCTCAATGCGAATCCATTTGCGGTTTTTGTCGCATCTGAAGGCATACGTTTTCCCGCCATCAGATGCAGTCAATCCACGCATTATGCCTGGAATCCATGAACGCCAGTTGAAAATGGCCTTTATTCCAGATTCATTGATGGCATTGCCAAGATGTCCCAGAACGTCAAAGATCATCAATGGAAGTCCCTTCCAGAATGGCTTCTGATTGAACGTACACTTTACGGCAATTATTTCACCACCATCATGCGCCCATGCTCCAAATCCTCTGGCCTTTGCTGGATTCTTTGGCTGCCTTGAAGGTTCGCACCAGTTTTCTATGGTGCAGTTTACTAGAAGACACTTCATTCCACACTGCACTTCAGGCATTCTTCTTGAACCATCTCTGAAAATGCAGTTTAGAAAGACAACAGTCTTTCCTTCCTCTTTAGACCTCCATTCTTCATCTCCACCACCGATCAAGGCCAGCTTTTCTGCTCCCTGAAATACGCAGTCGCGAATGATGGCCGATCCACCTCTGGTAACGGCAATTGCTTCATCTATTTCTTCAACGGAATAGCTGGAAAAGTCAACATACGTTTCTTCAACTTCATGAAATCCATCTTCAAGATGAATTCCATCTCCACTCGGACCTGGTTCAAATATGCATTTCATTAGATAGTCTCCTTCTGTAATTTTTTCATGTATTCCAAAACCTTGTCCCTGTATTCCTGAAGCCATTTTTCTTCGGAATGAAAATCAGCAAGCATCTTCTCGGCTACTTCAAGATTTTCCCACTGTTCCAGCACACTAAGGGCGCATTCATTGCACCAGATGCTGTCCGACTTCAGTCCTTCTTCAACCAGTTCAAGACCAAACTTTCCTTCTTCATATGGCAGACTGGCCAGAACATACAGAGCCTGGGCCAGATGCGCTTCCCTATTGAATTTAGTTTTTCCTTTAACAAATTCAATGAGAGATTTCTGCGCCTCCTGCAAGTCTTCCTTGGCCATTTCCTTCCATTTCAATTCAAGAAGAGATGGATACCCGCAGTTGATATCAGAATACTGAGCAAGACATGTCAATTCATTAACCATTTCTTTCGACATTTCTGTAGTCCTCAATAGAATATATCTTCTGTTCTGGATTGGCCAGCTTCACTCCAAACACTGGCTCATTATATGATTCTTTTCCTTCTATGTACGGACCAACCTTAACATAGTCAATTAAAGATGCAATCTCTTCTGGAATGGAATAGTAGTGCGTCCAGAGAACAGTCTTCAGTCCAGCATGAATCATTCTTCTAATCAAGTCCTGAAGGTCATCCAGATTTTGATCAAGCGGCTCTCCACCCAGTATCCACACATAGTCTGCAAGTCCTACCGAATGAAGTTCAGAGGCCTTGTCTTCCAGAGTCTTTCCCTTCTCGGCATTCCAGCAGTCTCCAACGTTGAACGTCCATAGTTCTGCATTGTGGCATCCCTTGCAGTGTGGAGCCTTGCATCCAGAAACGTATACTTCAAAGGCCTTGAAGGCCAGATTTATTTCAGTTCCAGCAATTCTCATGCCTGCCTCCATATGAAACTCAAAAGGGGAGAAGAAATGCTTCTCCCCTTTCATTCATTTTATTCTAGATTCTAGGCTACATCCTTTTCCTTTGCAGATTCAATGGCTTCATGCTCCACTTCATCAGTATAGAACTGCCTCTGTGGGAAGTCAAATGTCCTTCTTACAGGATGCCAGTTGGCAACCGTGGTCAAAAATCCAACCACCCTTGTCATATGATTGACGCAAGGCCTTCCGCAGGTAGGACAGGTTTCTCCACCAACCCAGAGGTGCTTTTCTTCACAGCAATTGAGCAGATAGTTGATGGCCCAGTAGACAACGCCACATTTGGCCGCATACTCCATCAGGGAGACCATCACCTTAGGATCCTTTATCTTCTCGCCAACATTGATGTGGGCAATGGCTCCACCAGAGAGGTGACGATCAAAGAGTCCCTGCAGCTTCAGTCTGTCAAGCATGTCGGCCTTGACAATGAGTGGAATGAACTGATTGCTGTATAATGGAACGCCAATGTCATAGCCAAGCATCTTGTCCTTGCTGGCCAGCTTGATTGCGGAAGTCTCTGCAGGAACCTGCTCTACATTGTGGGGAGCCTTGTACTGAGCTTCGGCGCGGTCGATCCATTTGTTGATGTTTTTGAGAATCCTTAGAACAAGATTCTGTCCTTCTTCCGTGAGAATGTCCTTGCCAAGCAATTGAACGGCTTCATTGATTCCAACAACTCCAAATGTGCTGTACTGCTTACTGAGATCCATGTAGCCTTGGGTGTAGAGAGGAGCGGCACCAAGTTCAATGCGTTTTCGTACCAGCCGACGCTTGCAGGCATTGATCTTTGCGGCAACAGCATAGATTTCCTCAAGACCTTCCATGAACTTGTCTACATCTCCCTTGGCCTTGTATGCAATGCGAGGAAGATTTGCAGTCACCACGCCAAGAGAGCCAATCTTGGTTGAACCTGCGCCAAAGGAGTTAAAGTATGGATTGTCCTTGTTTGAGCGCAGACGACAGCAGGAAGACAATGTGGACGTGTCTCCGTTGTATATGTTGATCCAGCCGTATTCAAGATTTGCATTGGCAATAAAGTTGAGGAACTCCTTGTCCTTGATAGAGCCGTCTTCCTCCTTGCAGAAACAGGCTGTAGTTACAGGGAACGTGATTGGACTTCTGGCCAGCTCCTCATTCATCACTTCAACATATATCTTCTGAAGAAGCTTCACAGTCTCTTTCTTGGCATTGTAGTCTGGGCAGAGGGAGTCAAGGAAGGTGTCATCATAGAGGGATATATTTGTGAATGCGGACTGATTTCCTCTAAACTCCCAGTTGACCGTGTAGACAAATGCAGTCAATCTCTCCTTGATGTACTGCTCTGGGTTGCCAATCACTGTATGGCCATCCATTCCATTTTCAAGCAGAAGGTCTACATAGCGGGAAGCAACCAACAGAAGATCAGCGAAGCCAGTGGCTCCAAGAGTGGAATTTGCGGCTACTACAACAAACTGCTCAACCTGTCGTAGGAAAGTATCGAGTGATTTTGGTGGAAATACTCTAATTCGTTTAGAAATGCTGTCCAATCCATTGAATGCAATGTCATTTGTGCTGTAGTTAAAGCAGTTGTGGCCAATTATTCCATTGGTATAGAATCTGCCACTGGAAGTGGTGATGTCATAGACATACTTGTCGTTGAAATCAACTTCTTCCTTCTTTAAAACATGCATTGTTTCAAAACGACCATCAACTGCACGTTTCTTGAACAGCACGTCAACATGATCCTTTAGCTTGTAGGACATGTCAACAATGGAGTCATTTTCATCTGGAATAGAAAATGAAACTCTGTACATTGGCTGCAGCTGGTCAATACGAGTATTTCCTCTTGCTGGAGCAACGCATGAAGTGCGAACACGATTCATTCCGATTCTAGTTGCAATTTCTGCAATTTGCTGCACCATCCCAAGACTAATCACGCGAATGTCCACAACGCCAGTATGCTTGTTTACCGTTCCATCAGTATCAATCAAACCAGCAACAAGAGCCTTTAAGGCATCAGTTTTCCAAATCAGACAGTCGCTTGGAAGTCTTTTGTTGAATGCACGAGTGCCAATGTTGACGGCATGCCAGAGTGCATCTTCCCTATGACCAAAATCTACAGAACGAACTGAATCTACATCATCAACCTTTCCAGTTGTAATGTTGTCATAAAGTTTTTCTATATGCTCCATGTAGGAACTTTCAAGAATGTTCTTTTGATGGAGAGTAAGCGTTGTTGGATTAAGGGAACCATCGCCAATCAAGGCTCCAGTAAGATAGGCTCTATTGAAGTCAACATCCATTGCATTTTGCACAACATCAGCTGATGCAACGTCACATCCAAGGATTTCATCACCAATTTCAACATCGGAAGCAAACTTTTCGCTTCCATCAGCAAGAATGCAGGGATGATCCTCGGTTACGCTAAAAACAGTACCTTTCTTCGTTTCAAAGCGGTACATCTTCTTTTTGTTCTTGTGACGAACTACTCGTTCAAGAGCAACCCATTTTCTGTCTTCATAGACTTCCAGTTCCAATGGCTTCAAGTCGGCTTCTTCCCAGTCCTCCTTTTTTACAACATAAGCCATGTTTTCAAAGAATAACTGTTCCAAAGTCATCATTCTAACTTTTTTGCCATCTTTGACAAGAATAGTTGTTCCAGGATGGTATGAATACGGACTGGCAATATCCGTAAAGTCGTTGATATAGATGTCGCCAGTCAACTGAGCTTCAATGATGTCATTTGCCGTTTCAAGACCATAGGCCTTCTTCAGCTCCTTCCACAGCAGAAAGTAGCTGTTGTAGCGTTTCAGTGGCTTTGGAAGTTCAAAGTTGTACTCAATGCCAGTCTTTGCCACGACATTGGCATTTGCATCAACAGACACGTCGGCTGATGGACCATTGGAGTTGAAGAAGTTCTTGCTGAACTTGTTCAAGTCCATCTGCTCTCCTATTCCATCAAGCGTGAACAGCTCCTTTCCATATTTCGACCAGAGATGCATCATCAAAGTGTCGAAGTCTGTGTCCCAAGAAATGCGAAAGTACATTATCAGTCCTCCGAGAAACTGGAAGTTAGTAACGGCCTATTTACAAATTAGAGTGTAATTTTTAGAGACTATAAAAATAAGCCGTGTCAATGAAATCAATATGTTACTGTATAATCTTGGATTTCTCTTCAGACTTTTTTTCTAGCTTGTCTTTTGTACGATTCGCTATGTTGAAGGTCATTTCATAGGCTTTAAGTGCGCTTTCCTTGGCTTTCTCATACTCCGGAAAGAATTCCAGACCAAGATTGAAAAGATAGGCCAGGAAGTATCCCTGCAGGATGCTGTTCTTCCATTCAATCTCTGGAATGGCCACAACCCTGCTGTCTTTTCTTTGCAGGTCTGCTTCAGTTTCATAGTCTGAATTAGCCGCATATTCCTTTGTCAAGTTTTTTGACAGCATTTCAAGTTCATTTTCCATATGTATCCTCCTAATGCAAAAAGGAGGAGGGTCAATGCGGCCCTCCTCCAGCATTTAATACGCGATGCTAGCGAAGTCTATGCAAGACGATCTGCCCATTCGGCAGCAAGATCCCAGAGACCGCGGTTGAAGCTAATGCTCTGTCCAATGGAAGAGATTCCTCTTGTGTGAAAGCGGCGCTTGGGAGAACGGCCAGCCACGCCACCCTTGAAGATGTTCTCCTGCACCTTGTTAAAGGTGCTCCAGAGAGAGTCGTTGTTGTGATCCTCGTTGTTTCTCGCTTCCAGAAAGTCGGAAGGCTTGAGATAGGAGCGGGAGCTTTCAATGAAGTGAAGCTTGAGAGCCGCTTCTGCAAAATTGACCTGGCTGAGATAGTCCATGTGAATGCCGCGCCACTGGTCAATCTGATCATTCACTTGGGTGCCATGCGCCACAAAGTTTTTGGTTGCTTCGGCAATGTTTTCAAAGAGGGAGTCGCGTCCCATGTGACGGATTCTGGCCTGGGCAAACTCATCGCCAACCATGAGGCCATTGGCGCACACAAAGCGATAGAGACCATAGTAGAGCTTGTAGGACGACTTGGCATCATGGGAATTGACAAGCACTACCTGCCCAGTCACGCCATTTTCATTCTCTTTAGCATTTTCGGCCTGAAAGACAACCACATGGCGAACAACGTCCGGATTATTCTTGCGAGGCTTCACCTGATTGGCCGAAACGGGATTCCAGCCTAAGTCCTGCATCAGATGCACGACTTCGTGAGTGGGAACGGTGTTGTACTTCTTGGATACGGTTCCCTCTTCAGGAGCGCCAAAAATGGCCGGAATGCGAGAGGGGTCAAAGGCCTTGGGATCGAGGTGGTTGTATCCGAACATATTGGCTCCTTTCCTCCTCATGGAGGGGATGGGGTTCTCTCAACTGACGAATACAGACTATCAAAGGCCTGGCCAGATGTCAAGCGATTTCGATCATTTTTTTCGCGACTGCCGGACGCGCCGGCCAGCCTGGCCGTGCCGCTTCAATGTTGAAGAGGACGCTGGCATGGAATTAAGTCTTGCAAGCGCCTCTTCATCAACCATGTCTGACTTTTCTATGTCTATATGCGTATACAAATCTCTGGAATGCTCTGTGACATATCTCTTGAGAATCTTGTCAAAATATTCTCTGGCGTCAACAACAGCGTTTTCAAACTTTTTGTCCTTGTCTATCAGAACCATTGCTGAACGTTCAAGATGCCTCTGAACTGCTGGAGAAGCCTCAACAGCATACCATTGCGCCACTTTTGGATAGTTGAACTTGATCCATCTTGTGGCGCAGAGCTTCAGAAACTTGGCCTCTTCTTCGGAAATGCTTCCTTTTTGCAGATAGACGTTTATTTCCCTGACGAGTTCCAGATAGTGTCCTGCATCTATGCAGTCATCCATCTCAACGCTTTCATCGGTTGGTTCATATTTCGGAATTTTTGCCTCCCTTTTCAAAGGGGCTTCCTTCATTTCAATATCCATTTCCATCTCATTCTCCTAGAAAAAGTTGTCTATAGAAGAGGAACTGAATGTGGCGTCTTCAACTATTTCACATTTTTCATCTAAAAAACTGAATTTTCTATCTTCCACTTCAAGAAATGAAGTGTCATTCATGCATTCAGTTTCGTAGACTAAAGGAACCTTCCTGCAGAAGGAATCATCAACCACAAGAGGACAGGTATAGGTCCAGTTGACGCAATGATGAACCCTTCTAAAGGTTACGCCCATGCACGATACGGACACGGAAGACGGACATAGAACAGCAGAAGGAATGCTTTTGACATATGTACCAAAAGTCCGATACATGTCTGTAATTCCACCACTGGCCTGTTGAGTTGGAGTCTGGTCTATTGATGGCATGTCAAGAGTCAACGAAAGCTGACCACGCTTTCCATTCAGAATGTAGGCATTCACGTCATCATTGAACCGTCCATAATATCTGTATTCCTTTCTGGTGTCTCCAAAAAAGACGTTCATGGCCTTCCATCGGTAGGAATATCTGGCCATGACTGAACCAACGCCGCCGATGAAGTCTCCAATCTGTGAAAAGGCCGTAATGTACAGCCATGGAGCAGAATTGAGAAGATGGAAATACTTGAGACAGCAATGATCAAAAACAGACAGTCCTTCGCTTTCTTCACGAGCAAAAAGGGCGGCCCTGATTCTTGGAAAGAATGCTTCTCCAGTGCTCTTCTTTATCATGGCCCTACGCATGACCACGTCAACGTAGTCGTCATCCAGAACAATGAACCATCGGTATCCAAGTTCTCTTGCAATGCGGAACTGTTCATTTCTGGCCCATACTGTAGCCTTTCTTGAAAGGCTTTTTCCCCAGTAGCAGTCCACAAGATCCATGTCATATCGCTTTTCCGCTTCTTCCTTGCTGAAGACATAGATGGAGTCATCTCCAAACGTCTTTCTGTATTCGCGAATGGTTGGATCATCATCTGAAAGGACAACTACACGCTTTGCATGAGAATTGACCTCATCCAGAAGCGCCCAAGTATGAGTCTTTAGAAATTCAGGACGAGTATAGGACAGAATCAATATAACATAGTCTTTAGGACTTTGTGGTCTCATCTTTGCTGTACTCCTCAATGCTTCTGTCCGAAATGTCACGCTTTAGCACCTTGTCTATATGTCCAGCACCTTTGACTACTCCATATTCAACGGCCTTGTCCAAATCAATGAGAACCATTGCCGACTTTTCCAGCAAATGCTTCATTGCTGAACTGGCTTTTGTTGCATACCATTGAGCAGTCTTTCCATAATGAAACTTGATCCATCTGGACGCACACAGCTTCAAAAACGTTGCTTCCGACTTTGAAATTTCTCCTTTTTTCAAGGAACTGTTGATATAGTTTAAAAGTTCAACATAATTGTCCACGTCAACGCAATCGTTTAGAGAATAGTCGGCGTCAGATGGTTCAAAAGGAGGAATTGCAAATTTTGTAGTATACTTTTCTTCCATTTACCCTCTTCCTCAGCAGAAGTCATTGATTGACGCTTCTTCAAGAGACATGCTTTCAACAACCTCACACTGTCTGTCCATAATCCTGTATTTTTTCTTCCCGCTGGGAACAGTTTTATTATGCATGCATTCCGACTGAAAGTCAAGAGGTTTTTCTCTGCACAGAGATTCGTCCACAACCATTGGACAGGTAGTGGACCATTTAATAAGATGATGCACCCTAGGAACAACTGAACCCATGCATGAAACTGATACCGATGATGGACATGCAACTACAGAAGTCAAGCTCTTGATATAAGTTCCAAATGTCTTGTAGATATCAGTTATTCCACCAGCAGATTTCTGCGTTGGCTCCTGATTTATTACCACCTGCATCATGGTCAAGGACATTTGGCCAAGTTTTCCATTCAGAATGTATCCATTAACGTCATCATTCAATTTTCCGTAGTATCGGTACTCCTTTTCCGTATCACAGAAAAAGACGTTCATTGCCTTCCATCGGTACGGTATCCTGGTAAAAATTGAATTTATTCCACCAACAAAGTCTCCACACTGGGCCGTGGCCGTCACATGCATCCATGGCGCTGAATTGAGAACATTGAAATACTTGACACAGCACTTGTCAAATATTGACCCATGTTCATCGGAAGGAGCGAAAATAAGTTCCTTGAACGTAGGGAAAAACTCGGTCTTGTCATCATTGCGGATCATCTTCTTCCGCATGACAATTTCTCTGTAGTCATCATCCAGTACAATGAACCATCTGTATCCAAGACTTCTCGCAATCTCAAATTGAGCATTTCTGGCCCATACTGTGGCCTTTCTTGTAAGACTTTTTCCCCAGTAGCAGTCTATCGTGTCTATGTCATACTTTCTTTCAATTTCTACTTTGCTGAAAACTGCTATATTCTCCTTTCCATACATTGTTTCATATTCAGGAATGGTTTTGTCGTCATCAGACAGAACAACAACTCTTCTGGCCTTGGACTTGACCTTGTCCAGAATATGCCATGTATGACTCTTTAAAAATTCTGGACGTTCATGAGAAAGTATCAAAATGACGAAGTCCTTGCAGTCCATTGATTGTCATATCTCCATCGCTTACTTATGTGTACACCTTGCGCTTTTTAAGCCACCACCAGAAATCCCATGACAGTTTTCTGCTGGGCATCTGTCGTTTTGCTACTGTTATCCAAGGAACGTCATCAAAGTTTGCATGAGTGAGAATGCCCCAGTCCATATATGCAATCTCGCTCAACCATCCATTGGGATAGTTGCCACCCCATATCCTCCAATAGCGTTCCCATTTCCAGTGAACGCCAAAATGCTCCTTGCAGAGTATCCATCCTCTGTATCCACTCCAGTCAATCTGATTTGTGGTGTCCATTATCTCCTTGAGATATATGTCTGCTATTTCGGAATATTCATGCTTTCTGGGAGAAATGAATATTTCAAGGCCTAGCATGCTTCTGGCTCCATAGGCTTTTCTATGCGATCTCCAATCTGCCATCCATTGAACAGCCTGTTGTTGAAGACTGGTGCCTTGACGCCGCTGCAGGATGTCAGCGTCTTTACTGGACCTTCTGGATGAACTTCAAGACATCCAATTTCAAGATGCTTTCCTGTCCATATCCAGTAGTATCCATTTTCATCAGGAAGATGTTCTGTCCAGCTCGTCATTTTCTCTACCTCCTTAAACTGCATGTCAAGCATGCTTCATGCTAGAGTTTTTGTCAAGCAAAATCTAGATTTTCAGGTTTGAAACTTGTGGCTTCAAGTCGGAAGTCATTTTGCAGCATGTACATCCAATCTTCTTCCATTGATCACTAATCTTGTCTAAATTTGCGGGAAGATGAATGTCTGCTATGCAGACCTGCTTCATCTTCATCTTCTTGGCATACTGAAGAAGCGATGCAGCTAGTCCATCAAGAATGTCCTTGTTCAAGTCATCTGGATTCATGTTGAACGCTGGAATGTACAGTTCCGAATCCCTGCAATGAGCAAAGACAACGCATTCAAACTTTTCAAAGGAGCAGATTGAAAATGGCCTGAACATTTTTCTGTTGTCATACCATTCGCGGACCATTTCAATCTCTTCTGGAAGATTGACGCTTTTGTCCAGATAGAGAGTCATTTCATTCCAGATGCGATTCCAGCTGGCTTCATCAAACTCCCTGCATCGAATGGGCAGACGCTTCGCATTCTTTTCATTGCCTGCAAGAATGTAAGTTGCATCTGAAATCTTGTAGCCTTCGCTGGCATAGAAGGCCATTCCTTCGCTGTTTGCAGCCACGCATCCAAGATTGATTTTCAATGCATTCCTTTCGCGGCAGATTTTATAGAACTCCTTCATTAAACTGTATCCAATGCATTTGCGCCTGAAATTTTTGTCAACATACAGTTCCTCAATGCGAAATACGCTTTCTGAAGGAATATACTTCAAGTATCCAATCACTCTGCCTGTGTCTAAATCTCTTGCATAAACTACGCCAAAATGCTTTCCTGGTTCAGTAGATTCCTCTTTCTCTTCTTTGTCTTCAACATCTGCTGAAATGGAATCAAGCAGTCGATCAGTTTCTTCATTCAGTTTTTGACTTAATTCCTGCAACTGATCAAGCAATGCATCATCTGTAGTGTGGCTTCCAGGATGCAGACTTCCAATAGTCAATTTCATTCGCTCTCCTTGAATAAAAAGAAAGGCTCCCTTCCCGTTGGGAGCCTTTCAGTGCATCTTTCTATCTGCTGACGTTCAGACTAGAAAGTAAAGCGGAAGGCAAGCTGAGTGTCAATGCCGCGAATCTCGGCCTTGGTGTGGCGCTTTTCAATGCGGCCAAGGTCAACATAGCGGGCAGACAGGTCAATGCCGAAGTTTTCAGTAACGGGAACATAGAAGCCGCCACCAGCATTCCAAGCGAAGGTCGTGGCGCTGTGAGTGCCAGAGAACCAGTTGGCGCCAAGGCCAGCGGTGATGTAGGGCTTCACATAGGGAACAGTGTCAAAGTCATATGCGGCGTTGAAGAAGACAGTGTGGCTGTCAAAGTCAACGGAAGTGCGATCAAGATTGATCTTGGTGTTGCCAGTGTAGAGATATTCAACTTCCAGACGGAAGGGAAGGTCATACTTCGGACGGAAATTGTAGCCTACGGAGAGACCAGTGTTCCACTGGTTGGTGTAGCCGTGACGCCAGGACTGCGTGAGTGCGCCACGCACGTCATCCTGCATCTGGAAAGTCACGCCGACTTTTGGTGCAATGTAGAAGCCCCATACGTTGGAAGCAGGTTCAGCAGAAACTGCGGCAGGCTGAGCATTCTTTTCCCAGCAGTAGTTCTCGGCCTGAGCGGCCACGGAAGTGAAAACAAGAGTGGCCACGATGGCCAGAACACTAAAAATGCGTTTCATTATGCAAATCTCCTATAATGATATGTTGTTCATTGTCCTGCTCGGTTAAAGATATTGCACTTCAATCAAGCAAAGGTATTTATGAGTGAAAAATCTTGTACTAGGTAGGTTTCATCCTGACCTCCTTTTGCGAAGCAAGATACTGCCTTAGAGCAACTACGGCCAGATGAATGCATTGCCGCTGGACCTCCTTTTGATTTCCTTCTTCCATTGCCTTCACAACGTCAGCAAATTCGGCGGCAATGCATTCAAGGCCTTTGAAGCGTGGATGAACTTCAATGGCCTTGGCAAGATGTTTTTTCATCTCGCCAAGAAATCCATCAACATCCTCTTGACTAGACATTCCCAATTCCAGCACGTTCAAGAATGCAGTTATAGTTGGAAAGCGTCTTGAGCATGAACTTCATCGGATTGATGTCGCCACCAACGATGTACTGGAAGAGAGTCGGACTAAATCCAGACACAAGAATGGTGCCATATTCATCTCTGGACACAGGAACGTTGGCCTGTCTGGAGTTGACATTCCAGAACACCAGCGTAGGACGCTCAACCTTGGTCTTCTTGAAGAGAAGGTCAATCTTGTGGAAGAGAGTCTTCTTCCTTGCATCCAGCTTCTTCTTGGCCTCTTCCCGAGTATTGGAATACCACCACTCCTCTGGATTCTCTATCTCATCAAACTCCATGTCGGAGATGATGACCAGATTCTTCGGACAGTCCTCTGGATTGGAGTCCTGTGCCAGAGAAATGTAGAGCTTGAACATCTTCTCGATGTTGGTGTTAAGACCACCATGCCTTTCCATCTTCAAGAAACGGCTGTAGAGCGAATCTTCAGGATCCAGCTTGAGACATTCTGGATGCTGAGAGAATGTAATCACGCAGTTCTTGAAAGGTCCCTTGGCCTTCTCAGCAAAGTACATTGCAAGAGACGTGGAAACAAAGATGGGTACAGGCTTGGAAGAGTTGTTAGCCATGCTTGTGCAATAGGTGCCATACATGGAGCCAGACACGTCTGCAACCACGAGAGAGGAAGTACCATTTGTCCAGTCGGGAAGAGCCTTCCACATCTCTTCAACGACAGAATCCCTTGCATTTACATTGCATTCCTTGCGTACAAGATCGTATGGCATCAGAGTGCCAGAGTTGATCTTCTCCTTTCCCTTGGAAACATTCTCAATGAATGCCCCATACCTCTCGCCGTCATGCTTCCAGAAGGCCTGACGATACTTGAGACCAGCACCAGAGGGAAGCTTGGAGTATTCCACTTCATCCCACTTGCCTTCGGAGATCTTCTGCTCCACAACATTGATATACTTGCGGAGAGGAACGATCAACTTGCGAGCATTCCTATCGGAGCCACAGCAGGCTTCAGAAATGCGTCTGGCATGACGGATGGCCTCTGGATTGTGCCTGTTGTTGGCCAGAGGAAACCACTTTGCAAGCAGGGAAATGCTCTTTTCCTCTTCCATGAGATCCCAGTCTTCCTTGATCTGATTCTTGACCACCCTGCAGGCCACGTCAAACCATTCAGGCTTTGCATCGTGCATGATGGAAAAGAGGTCGGACCAGCGGCCATACTCTCCAATCTCCTTGAAGAGGGACTCAACCACTTCTTCATCATCAATCTTATTCAGAAGAAACTTGAAGCACCTCACGAAGGAAGAGCGTTCGCCCATGCCGTTTCGCACGTCACGCAGAAAAAAGAGATTCTTGACTGCAAGAGGAAGGTCCTCATTGAGAGCCTTGGCATACAGCTCCTCAATGCGCGGATCTCCTCGCATGCCACCAGCCATGGAGAAAAAGTCGAGATTTGCGTCCGTGGTTGTATTAAGACAAACTGCACCATTTTCGGTGAAGGTCTTGGTGGCCTCTTCGGCAAAGTTCTGGGCGAAGGTATTCATCATGCTGTTCCTCCTTGAACGAGAATTGATAAGAGCACTTTAGCCTATTCCGAAAGGGCTGTCAACCCCGCTAGGCATATTTTTTGTAGGTGTCAAGAAATGGCTTTCCGAGAACGTTTTCAATCGGCTGGCATTCGCTCCAGATTTCCGTTTCGTAGGAATTAAGACTTTCTGGCTCTGAAGCAATCTTCTCGGCTGAAACAAGCCTTTTTGTGGTGCAGTGCCTAATTCCTTCGGTACTGTGAAGCCAGTATCGAATCTTCCACTCTTCATTTTCTGAATTTCTCACAAATACAGGCTGTCCAGGCTTGAATTTAGCCTCAATGCCTCTAGTGCCAAGAAGAGCTTCATTTCCATTGTACGGAATGCAGTATTTCCAGCTGATGCCGTTAATGCACTTGAACGGACTTGTGGGTTCATTGTCATCTTCATACCCGAAAATGGTAAGATCCCAAGTAGAATTGCTGTGGTCTCTAACGAGAACAAGATCTCCAGTCTGCATTATGCCATATCCTCCTTCATTGAACAGGAAAATCCAGTTGCGGCGCACGGAACAACCCTTGAATTGTATGGATTGGGATTTTCTGGTTCTGTATAGAATTTTGGAGTCCACCAGGACCATTCGCTTTCTGGTCTGGAAATATCGGCTTCCGGAATAAGAAAGACATGCTTTTTCTCTTCCTCACGCTCTATGAAACTTGGAGGAATTGTGCATATCTCTACGCTTCCATCATCTGTCGTACCATAGTAGAATCCAATCTTCTTCAAGCCATCAAGATCTCTGTAGCAGCACATGTCGCCTTTCTTCCAGCCATCGGCTGGAAGCGAAGTGTCCTGAAGATTTTCATGCCACTTGAGAGAAACCCATTCATTCCACTCGTTTCCCATGCTGTCTACGCATTTAATTTGATTTACCCAGGAAGTGTCAAACGTTTTAAAGACAGTCGTCTTCCATTGTTCATTTCTGGAATCCCTCACAAGAATGACTTCATTCGTTTTAATGTCGATTGAACTCATTTAAACCTCCTTCCCTCAAGACGATATGGTAGTTATGCCATACCCAGCGGAAAATGTCAACCCCTCTGCTCCTCCTGCTCCTCCTGCTCCTCCTGCTCCTCGCAGAGTTTTGGCAGACTGACCTGAAGCCTATGCTCAAGCTCAAGGACACGAGCTCCCTGTGCGTCCAGACGCTCTGTAGTTGCCGTCCATCTTATTCTGTTTAGAACATTTTCCTCTTTCAGAGCATCAATCTCCTCATCCAGTTTTAAAAATTTAGATCTCTTCTGGATGGCAGATTCTCTTAATTTTTCTTCAATATCATGAATGAAATTATTGGCGTTTGCATACAGACTTTTTGCTTCCAGTTCAGCATGATCTATGTCTTTTCGGAGAGTTTTTACGCCAGCGGCAAAAAAGACTGCGGCGGTACAGGCTCCTACAGCCGCAGATATTGAACAAAGCAGTATTTCCATTTCTTCTCCTACTGTTCGGAAAATATTACCTTAGTCAGTTCATTGCATGTGTTAAAGGCCAAATTCAACGGAAGACGGTATTTCCACTCTTCAGTCCTATAGTAGGTGTATGGATCCATCATAATCTGGTATCTCACATCTCACAAGATGAAAAAGCCTAGCATTTTCTGCTAGGCCTGTCAAGCGAAAAAATATTAAAGTTTTATGACTTGAACTTCTTTAGTTTAGTCACTGGAAATATCTTTGTAGCATCTCTCAAAATCTTAGTCAAATCGGCACGTCTGTACTTCACTGTGCGGCTGATGACCTTCTTCTGAGCGACCTTGCCAATGTAGGCATTGACTGCTATTGCCCATTCAAAGTCAAAAGTCTTCGAGTTGTTGAATCCATTTGGATGATGACGCATCAACCATGCCATATGATCGCTGTCGCCAGTCAAGGCTACTTCAAAAACAATGGTTCGAGACTTGTTTACAAACAAATGGGAAACCCAGGTCTCCTTCCAGTAAGATTTCATGTTGATCACGTCAACCACAGTAGAGGCCTTTTCAATATGAGTGAATGGCTCTCCAAAAAAGTTTGTCAAATGAGAAACGCATCCAAAAAAGTCTATTTTCTTGAGACATTTCAGAATGGCCTCATAAATTGGACCACGAGTCTTGAGAATGTCCTGTCTAAATGTCTCTCTATTGGCATCTCTTGCAGCCCTTGAAGTTTTAAACGTCTGACCAGCCTGTCTATAGGCCTGTGCATTTCCACGCATGCTTCCAGTTCCTGCTGAAGCGCCAGCAACAGTCTTGACAGACTTGCCAATATATTGCTTGAGAACGTCATTCGCGGCATTAATGTCCTGCATCTTTTCAAGGCTGCCACCTCTGTCTGGATGGTTTGTCAATGCAAGCTTCTTGTGAAGCTGACGCAGTTCAATGGCCGTTTTTGGAAACTCCGAGAGTCCAAAGATTTTCAGTGCGGTCATTGGATCCATTATGGCTTCTTCAAGCCACTCTTTAAAGCTTTTCATATTCCTACCTTTGCCTCATTCATCCACTGTCTAGAATCTTTCATATGCAATCCAACTACTTCATTGGAATTCCGTAATATGCTGTCTTTATCTTTGATGGAGAAAGCAGCTTTTTTGGATCCTTTAAAATGGAAAGGTCTACACTTTTATATTTTTTCTTTCTTAAAACAACTTTCTTGTTTGAAGCCCTGCCTTTATAGAAATCAACGGCGATTGCCCATTCAAAGTCAAAATTCTTTGAATTTTCAAATCCATTGGAAGTATTACGCATGCGCCAGGCCATGTGATCCGTATCGCCAGTTAATTCAATGCCAAAAACTTCCATTCCAGACTTGTCTGTAAAGACATAGCGAATCCAAGGCTCCTTGGCATGATCCTTCATTTTAACAATTTCTTCAACAGTGGATATTTTTGTAAGCGTATGTTCAAATTTTATACCCAATACCTCTGAAAAGTGCTTTGCGAATACAAAAGTAGGAAGTTTTTCAAGAAAAGCCGCAATCGCTCTATATATTGGTCCATGCGTCTTGAGAATGTCCTTCTCAAATTCGTCACGATTTGCATTGGCTCTGGCTCTTGAGGTTTTAAACGTTTCTCCAGCCTGCCTATATGTTTGAGATGCGCTGGTCCTTGTTCCACTTCTAGCAATGCTCTTGACGGACTTGCCAATCCACTGCTTCAATACGTCGTTAGCCGCATTGATGTCCTTCATCTTTTCAAGACTTCCACCACGATCAGGATGGTTTGTCAAGGCAAGCTTCTTATGCAAGTTTCTTAATTCAGTTGCAGTCTTTGGAAATTCGGAAAGACCAAAAATTTTCAACGCTGTTTTTGGATCCATAATGGCTTCAATAAGCCAATCTTTGAATGATTTCATTTTCAGCCTTTAGATCAAATTATTTACTTTAAAATGATGATAGAGCATTGCATGGGAATCAACAACGTCGGAAACTGGACTGGATGAATTTTTTCTATGCAGAAGACCAGCCATGTCCATGTCATACTTCTGCCTATAGGCCTCAACCATTGCATCCTTATCTGCATTGCCTTTTCCAGCGAAAGTCTTCTTTACAGTCGTTGGAGGATACTTGTGAAACTCTATTCCTATGGAATGCATCAAAGTTTTTAACGTTCCAGTGCATTCTGCTATGTTGAAAACCAGACCAGACGCTCCAAGGGCATAGTCCTCCATGGCAACAACCTTAACGTCCTCAAGCACCATAATGGAAATGAACCAGTCGGCCAGAACAAAATAGCGTTCTTCTGGACATTCAATATTAAACTGCGTTTGAGGAAATACATTGGGAACGTCCCATTCCTTTCTCAGCAGTTCTTCCTTCTTTGAAACGTTGTTCTGGTTGAACCAGTATCTGCATGTCTTGTGTTCAAATGGACCATCATCGTCATCATAAATGCACAAGGCTGGACAGTTGATTGAATAGTCTATTCCTCCATACACCATATGGCCTCCATAAAAGAAGAGGAGGAGCAATAGCTCCTCCTTCAACCTCTAGACTAATTTAGTCCTTGTTCATCCATATGTCAATGACCGTCTTGACCTTTTCCCATATCCGCTTTTCGCTAATTCGCCCTTCGTATTCCATCATGTACCATTCCTCAATTCTTTTCATGATGTTCTTCACGTCAAAGTTCTTGTTCATGAACATCATGCGGACATTGGCATCAACAATGTCCCTATACTGCTTTTCAAGAAAGGCCATTATCATGCTGGGAGTGGACGAAGCGAACCAGTTCCTTACAAATGTCTTGGCTTCATCTTCATCTTCATCGTTTATTCCCTTTCCAATGACTTTGAAGAACTCCCTTACAAGATCATCCAGTTCTTCTACACTGTCTTTTTCGGCAGATTCACTAGTCTTTTCAGTGTTCCAGTTGATTTTCCTGCTGGTTGGAGAAAGATCGAACCCAAACACTTCAGTCTGACAAACGTCTCCATCTTCATCGAGATACTTCACGACATAGACATTGGAACCGTAGTCAAAAGCCATCACCTGAACAACGTTTCCGTTGTAGAGTTCCGCATACTCTCCAGATTCAAATTTCCTTTCAGGCTCATTTCCATCGGAAATACGCTCAAGCAGATGATCCTTCTTGATCCACCATTCAACAGGTTCATACCCATCAAAGAAGCGGATCTTGTATGGATATCCAATTTCATCATTGGAATCAACTACAATCACGCGACCAATGACATTCTCTTCATCGGAATTTTCAAAGTCATATTCCTCAAGATTGGCTTTAATCAAGTCTCCAACGCCAATTTCAGGAGTAAATTCTTCATCCTTCCAGACGGTTCTTTCCAGAGGAGCATTGATTTCCGAAACGACCTTGTAGCGGCAGCATCTGGCCTTCGCATTGCCATAGTCATTCGGAATGGAAACAACGTCAGCCGGATTAATCTTGACCAGAACAAGCCTGTCGCCTAGACCAGAAAAAGACTTGACATAGGAATAGGCGCAGAAGTGAAGTCCAGAAGAGCAGGTGTTGTTGGGATCATCATCAACTTCATTGCGTGGCATTTCCACTATAGCTCCAATGGAATTGTCAAACTTGCCAGTATGCTTATCCTTGAAATTGCCAGAAACTACCTTGTAGGCCATGATATCGCCATCTTCGGCGATTGTGAATCCACCTTCCTCCTGACATGCTTCAATGAAAGCCCAAAGCTGATTTCTAATGCGATAGGAAGGATTTTCCCTCATCTTCCGCACGAAATTCACCATTGGATCAAGAGGCAGTCCTTCATCATGCATGGACTGTATCTGCCTGCAGAGAGAGCCATATATCGGTTCCCCGTCAATGTAGATGGTGTCGCTTCCGAAGCTGATGCCAGAACCTTCAATATTGGCCTTTTCGCACCACTCGCGAATTTCTTCATTATTCTTCACGTTAAGGACTTCCTTCAAGTCCTTCCAAGGAGCCTTTTTCTTGATAAGTTCAAGAATTTTTTCACGCTTTTCGGAATCAGAATCGCCAATAAGCCAGGTTCTTCCTTCTCCACACACAAACAGCATGCTGCCAGTAGACATGTAGGTATATTCTTCCATTACTTGCCCGCCTCCTTTATTTTCTTGTAGAGTGCCCGCAGAATTGCTTCGTCTTCTTCCGATACGTCGTTGCACATGGCCTGCATGAAGTCAACGAGATCATCGGCAGAATCAAAATTAGCAAGATCAACAGGCCTCTGGCTTTTTGCAGGCGTTATCACAGTTCCATCAACCTGATACTTGTCTTTGTCCATTGCCTTCTCCTAAAAAATGTCTGGCAGGGATGGGCTGATTTGAACAGCCGAGTGACGGAGTCAAAGTCCGTTGCCTTAACCAGCTTGGCTACATCCCCACATTCTGCATTTAATGCAGTTCCCTAGCCATCAAAGACGCATGCTTCAATGGTATGTACGTTGTCAATGCGAAAGGCGCGCCAGTCATCCTTTTCAAGGTCATACACATTCAGAACCTCATCATTGGCACGACGGCCAGAATTTTTGAGCTCGACATCCTTTTCTTCTAGAACACGACGTTCAAGAGTGCAAATCATTTCACGAATGGTGCCATCCTTCTTAGTAAAGACAACCTTTGCCGGACCATTGTGAAGAATGTCGCGGATAAAAGCCTTGTTTTGGGAACAAGTGTGGTTCTTGTGATCAATCTTCATGGAATTGCTCCTTGGTTTAATGTTGGATGCCGTTTTCTCTTGACAGGTTCATTTCTAGCATAGGACGCCAAAGGTGTCAAGAGAAATCTTCAATGCTTTTCGCAAGCCGGCAAGACGCACCCAAAGCATCAGCCAACCCTTTGAAATCATTGATGAAAAGACTGCTCCCATTTAGCCGGATTGATGCAGAAAATAAACCATCCATTTTGGCTTCAAGCAGAACTTCTCCATCTCGGTCTAAAACGTGTCGAACTGTTCCCTTTCTTCCTTCAATGTCAATCTCTTCATCTATGGAAAAAGGCTTTTCTTCATCAAAGGCCCGCTTCAGAAGAAATGGATTGAAAACGCCAGTTGCGGCAATCTGTTTCATCAATGCATCTCTGTTGACTACAATATAGACTGGCATGTTTCATTCCTGCTTCAGTTTTCCAGCCAGTCTATTGAAAAAGGTCCTTCAAGTTGAAGGTTCTTCCTTAACTTCTTCCTTGTCAAAAAAGAACTGATTCCATTCTTCAACAGTCACTTCTGCACATTTCTTTTCCTCGCCAAAGGGGCATGAAAAGCATCCAACAGGACAGTGCGCCTTAGGATCAGTGCATAGACTGGCCAGTTCAGCAGGTTCCACAAGCATGTCAAAAACTCTGGCCTTTGCTCCAATAATTCCAGATGGCCAAAATGACAGTCTCATTTCAATGCCTTCGCTCATTGTCAATGCACCTCGCTAGTTTCTCTATCAAGAATTTCAAAAAGTTCCATCCAGTCTTCAACACGAACGTCCTCACACCATATAGGACGTTCGCCTTTATGCTTGTCTGTGTAGGATTTCCATTTAAATGGACACTGTACTATATTTCCAACAGGACATCCACCACCTTTCTTTACATCCTCTCGACAAGTTTTAGCCAAAAAGACCATATTCAATTTGGCATCAAGATACAAGCAATTTTCACTGTTATCAAGACCAATGCAGACCTTGATTTTTACATCAGACTTTTTATCCATTTGCGTCAACTCCAAATAAAATTAAGCATTGCCGCACAGAAGGCCACAACGATTCCAGTTCTGAATAGACCTCTTGAAAGTGCAATGTGACTTGAACTTTTTTCATCATCTCTAGCGGCATAAGCCAAAATTCTATGAATGACCGAAGCGGTTAGAGCAGATCCAGAAAAAAGCATCATCAAGAATAATATGATTGAAGTCATCATTCCTTAAACCCGCATTTTTCCATCATTAATGAAAAAAGAAAATCAAGCAGAGAAAATACAGAAAAAAACAGTATAGCAAGAGGACTTAAAATTGCTCCTGCAAGAAACATGACAAGAAAAATAATGATTGTCGCTAAAGTCATAAAGACAAGCCTCAACCTATTATTTGAGAAATCTGCCTCTTTTCGCAACCGAATAATTTTTAGCATGCCTTCATGGAAGAGTCAAGCAAAAAATTGGACAAGAAGAAGGCGGCTTGGTTGAATCCAGACCGCCTTCTGCTCTCCTAGACTTGCATTGTCTTAAATGAGCTGTGCAACAATGGTGAACTTGAGATCCGAATCTTTCACGTCTACAGGCTTGATAACAATTCTAAGGGAATCAAGCACCTCCTTAGTGAAATGGTATCCCTCAATGTATTCGCTGTTGTAGACGCCCACAATGTGGCGACCAATTGCCGTTTCAAAGCCAGAACAGAAAACGTAGATAAAGCTTTTTTGATCATCAGTCAGCGTAGACATAAACTCATCAATATGCTCCTTCGCAAAAGCATTTCTCATATAGTCAAGAAATGGATTCTTTTCTTCAGGAGTTTCTATGCCGGCCTGGGTTTCAACGGCTTCCTGGGCTTCTTTGGCTTCAGAGGTCGTTTCGGTTTCCTGGGGTTCTTTAACGACATTTTCTTGAATCTCTTCAACAGCAGAATCTTTAACTTCTTCCATAATGCTCCTCCTATTAGTTTGATTTATACGCTTTTGTAGAACTTCTTCGTGCAGTGGAAATGACTGCTTCCATCAGCAGAAGTGTGATCAATTTTAAATTCGTAGTCGTTGGGGTCATTCTTGACAATATCCACTTTAGTTGTTTTGTCATTTACCTGATCCTTAGGGAAGAAATCTAAAACCTTTTTAATCTCATCATTAACGATGTCACATCCAGTGCATTTTCTTGCTGGAGTTTTTTCTTTCTCTTCCTTCTTCTTTGTTTCACATCCGCACTGACATTTTTCACTGCTGGACTTTTTGGAAGAATTGCGCCAGTCAATCCAGCAAGGCATGCCAAAATCCTTGAACAAAGAATCTTCAAAAAATCTATTGAATGGACGCAACATGTCCTTCCAGTCTCTCACTGGAGATACCCAATCATCAAAAAACGAATTAACAGCAGGAATATTGTCCTTTTTGTCTTCCTTTTTTGATTCTACAGACTTTTCCACATTCTTTCTGGAAGCAAGAATGTAGGCATCTTCTGGACTGAGACCATATTTGAAAATGTAGTCATCATACATCTTTCTGCATTCATCGCTCATTTTTCTGGATGGGCAGAAGGCTTCTCTAGTAAGATTAAGCGCCTTGGTAGAATCAAGACCTTTGCTAAGGTAGTCATTATACATCTTGTTGAACTTTTCATACTCGGCTACGTTTTCAAAAACTCTTTTCTCAATCATGACTGTTCTCCTTCAATCTATTGATTTTGGAAGACATAGTATGTATCGTTGAATTCCGCCAGCTTGACTTCCGTATCTGGAGCAATGACTGCATCAGTAGGAGCAAGAGCCGTTACTTCCTTTCCCTTTGCATCTTCCAGAATGACAACGTTTACGCTCATTCCAAGAATGAGCAGAGGCATCTTGACATGCTTTACCTTTGTGGCCTTGAATTTGTGAAACTTCAGAAAGCCATTTTCCTCGCATATGTATGATACCACTCTTGAACCTTGGACGCATAGGAAATTCTTGTAGCCAGCATTGAAAAGACTTATGAATCTCTTGTCATCAAACAGTTCAGGACGCTTGAGAATAAAGGCCTTTTCAATTGTGACTACCATCACTGGGAGTTCATCTTCAACCCAAATCTCGCAAATCTGAGGATAGTCGATGCCAGCAAAATTCAGCGATGGTTGGCTAGTCTTCTTTATAAAATCTAATATAACACTGGCCTTCTTTTTGTCAAGCATTTTTTTCTTGTCAAAAATAATATTTCCTATCTTCCAGTACATTTTAAGCTTCTTCACTGGAAGACAGGTCTTGGTGAACTTGAGCACCTTGTCATGCTTGTGATTCATTGCGAAGGAAAACAGAGAATGAACTTCCCTGGCCAGATGTCCATTCTCGTACATCTTCTTCAGGCATGGAAGAATTTCCTTAGCATACTTCTTGAATACGCAGTTGACAGCAAATTCATATTCATCCTGGGAAAGCGTTTCGGCCATGTATCTTACAAAATATTCACGATGCTTTTTCTCGGAGAAAAGACCACGGTCAAAATAGGACATGAACATATTGAGAATGGTCAATTCATTGATTGAACCGTGACGATACTTGAGATCCTTGAGATTGTTTCTTTCCTCCGCAAGCAGTTCATCCGATGGAATAATGTCGGAAGCCATGATGCATATGCCATAGTAGGCCCACCAGGCATTTCTAAGCAGAACGCGCATGAAGGCCTCAAATCTGTCCTGCTCTTGAGACGCTTCAAGCAGATAGTCAAACACCAGCGTATGCGAAATGCTGTTGATGCGTTTTGGACCTTCCATAATTTCCAGAAGGCTGTACTTTATTTCATCCTTTTCCATATTCCTCATCTCCTAACTAGCCAATTAAGGCTTGCACTACAATTTAAAGTCATCAATTCTTGCAAGCTGCTCCTTCAGCCCATTTTTGGCCAGATATGTGAACAGCTTCATTCCGCCACCCTTTGGCCTGCTTTCCTTCCATACATCTAGAACTTTCTCAACATATTCTTCTGGAATGCAGTCAAAAGAAATAAGCGTTTCGTTCTCCTTATATCTAGTCTTCTGACTTTCTGTAAGAAATGCAGTTCCAGAAGAAAATATGCCACTCATAAGGTCTCTAGACACTGGCTTCTGTCTGGCTCCATCAACAAAGGAGTTTATATTTGAATTGATGTTTGGAATTCCATCAGCCTTGTCTCCATGCACTATCAAGTCTATCAAGGCATGTTCAGGATCCATTTCCTTCGATGTTGTTCCCTTGCGTGGAAGATACTGTGAAATCCACGGAAGCTTCTGAAGCTGGGCATAGTCCTTGTCATTAGACACAATAATTGTCTTTTCAACGTCTTCAAAAAGATTTACATGGCCAATCTTTTCCATGTTTCTGGCCAGAATGGCAATAACGTCATCAGCCTCAAGTCCTCTAATCTGCATGAACTTCCATGGAGTAACTTCCCTAAGTTCATCTGTAATCTGATTCATGTTTTTGAAGACTTCTTCCCAGTCTATTCCAGAATCAATTCTAGCCTTGGCTCTTCCAGCCTTGTAGTTTGGAAATATTTCCTTTCTCCAGCATGAACCACCTTCAAGACATATGACCATTTCTCCATAGTCTTCCTTGAACTTTTTGTAATAGGAACGAAGCTGATTCAAAAGACAATGCCGAAGAAACTTTATGTCGCATTTTGCGCCTGGATTTCTGGCCAGTTCAACATGCAATGCACTGAACATTGAACCAGAATAGTCAACCAGTATCATTCATCCTCCCGATGTCCAAAGAACTACATCATTCTATGGCCATTCCCAGTCATGTTTTTGCAGATTGCAATAAGAGAATTCAAGGCCATTCCCAAAGATTCAATTCTCTGCTCCATTTTGTCCATTCTCTGCTCAATCTCATTCAGTCTGGAAAATATTACATCCTTTTCTTCCTTTCTCTTGTTTTTGAGAAGCAGTCTCTTCTTTGCATTTCCATATCCAACTTCATCATCATTGATCAATGATCCATCACTCGCTCTTTTCCATTGATCCATCGGCATTATCTCCTTCATTTAGGAAGTCTTCAATAGTTTTAGGCCTGTTCTTCTTGGCTTCTTCCAGCTTCTCTCTTTGAGCCTTTGAATATCCCTTTCTATAGAAAGGAGCCTTCTTTGGTCCCTTTGCTATCGTGTCCATATAGGACTTGTTTCTGGCATTGATGGCATTGTATTTTGAATTTTCTTCATCATCCGTTTCAATTGGAATGTCATAGAGAACTTCAAGCTGCCTTCGATATTCCAGATGGGTATTCAGTTTTTCCTTTTCAGTTTTGATTCTGGCCACAAAGGCATTGTATGCAATCTGCGTATAGAACGCAAATGGATTCTGTGACTTTTCTGGATTAAAATTGCGACAGAATTGTATGCAGGCCAGAATTGCATCCGAAATCATTTCCTGCTTCCAGGTATATCCAGCAAATCTGCCAGATCTGGCCAGATTTTCGCATATTCTCATGATAGCCAGTGCTATCTTGTCTGGTATCTTTTCCTGACCAGATTCGCGCCACTTTACAATCTCTTCATAAAATTCCTTATTATTAACATAATTATGTGATACTCGCTTTCCTGCCATCTGTTTCCTCCATTAATGAAAATATAATCCATTTGACAGAAAAAGGCAAGCAGAAATTTTTAGTCTGTTGGAATTTTCACTCTGTCCATTTCATAGGTCTTTTGAAGAAACTTGGATACAAGTTCTGGAAATTTTTGATAGACAAACTTCTTTCCCTTTATCATTCTACCTATCATGCCAAACGTTGAAGTTGGACGAGTTGGAAGAGTCCATATGGTATCATGTTCATCTACGAAAATAATGCAGTTCTGCTTGTATTTTCTTCCATAATAGTAGAAAAAGCGTTTCAACATTTCCAAATCTATGTCATCTGAAGGAAAGGACACCATGCATTCAATCTCTTCAAGATTTTCAGCGTACTTTCCCGTAATTTTCAGTATGTCTAGATCTAATTCATCCTTCATGGCCCTTCTAAGAAACTTTGTATTTGTCAAATTTTGACTGTATGGAAGTCCACCTTGCCAGGCTGAATTGATAATAAATCTTGTTCCATGATTCCATCTGGCCTTAAACTCATAGTCATAAACTTCATTAAGCAGAATATCATTCATCATAGACACGTCCACTCTTCATTGATATTGTGCTTGCACCAAGAATGGATATGAGATTTGCCGACTTGTTCAAGGCATAGTCAATTTTAGAAACCATTGTTCTGTCATTTGACCATATCTGAACAACATGGCGTCCATCCTGCAGCTGTGTGGATGCGGCTTCAAGCAGTCCAGATGCTCCCATGGCCTGACATGACAGCACAACAGAAGACCACTCTGCATTGGAAGCAATTTCGGCCTTGACCTTCAAGGCCGCGGCGCATCTGTTTTCATCATACTCAATTCCAACAACACCATCTTGATTAAGATACAAGATTCTTTCCGTATCCGGCTCTTCATTAATCATTTGCGTAAGCAGAGACAGAGTGGCTGGAGAAGCGTCATAAACAAGATCGCCATTGAGGCTTGAATCAACGGCTTTTGCCGAGGCCGCCTTGTAGTTGTCAATAATCTGCGTATTCTCTACGATTTCAAGCAGTATTCTGGAATGAATGAATGTTGCACGATAGACAATGAAAGTGCCAGGAAGAAGAAGGGTGCTTTTTGGACTGCCAATGTCAGACCATTCCACATTTGGATAAATGGAATTGTTCACAAAGCTAAAATCATTTCCAGCATAGGAAACATGCATTTCCTGCAAGGCCTTAATTGATATCAGCTTTTCAGAAAACCATGATGGATCTGGACTGGCGGCAAGAGTAATAAGAACGTCACTTCTAGCATCAACGCACTGCACATCTGGAGAGTTCTTTGTTACCTTGACTTCTCCAGTGCTGGTTGAAATAGATGCATCCGATGTTGTAAAGACTGCCTTTTTGACTACGCTGTCGGCTGAAATCTCGCGAACGTTCATGTCCACTTCTTCAGCATCATAGTCCGGAAGAACTCCCCATTTGACTCCATCAAGATATTTCTTGTCGGTGGACTCCATAAATCCAAACACGTTTGAATATGTTGGATCATTTGGAGCAACCGCAGGATGGTCAACAATGTTGCATACGTCAATAATTCTGTTCAACATGTTGAGCCAAGAGTGAACAGTGTCGCTTATCTTGATAGGCTCCAGCATTCTGGCTGCAGTCAACTTGTCTTCAATCAACGCTCTTGTTTGTTCATTCATTCCTTTTGCTCTTCTTCGTCTATGCAGTCAAAATATTTATTTTATATGCTGGAGCCTATCTAAATGCTATTCTTCTACCGTTTCATCTTCTGCCACTTCCTTGAACATGGGAATGTCGTGCTCAAGGAAGACAACGCCAGTAAACACCCTGGAAATTATTCTTCCATCAGCGCCACGAAGCTTTATTGAAAATGATGTATGATTGTTCTTTGCAATGTTGTACATGATTTCTGCCATTCTATTGTATGCGGCACATGCTTCCTGATCGTTCAGAAGAGTAGTTATCTTGAATTGATATGGCGTTCCGCCAAACCAGCACATTACGTCTATGTGATATACCTTGCAGTCTTCAAGTCCTGGAGGAATTTCCTTAACTTCTTCATATGGAAGTTCATCCTTTGTCCACATTGATCTACTTTTCTCCAGTAGATCCAAAGCCGTTGCTGCCTCTTTCTCTGTCATTGTTTCTCCTCCAGTATTCTTCTTCCGTCATCTCTTCAATTTCTGTCATTCCGATTGGAATAAGCATAAACTGAGCGATTTTGTCGCCAGGACATATTTTCGCTGGCGCATCTCCAATGTTGACAAGATGAATGCCAAGTTCGCCAGTGTATCCAGAATCAACAAGCTTTGCACCAAGAGTGAGTTTCTTTTTAGTTGCAACTCCAGACTTGTTCACGCCCAGAAGAGCCCATCCCTTTGGCACTCCAACTCTTACTCCAGTTTGAACGAGATAGTCCTTTCCTGGAAGAAGTGTCACTTCATCCATGTCCTCTGGTGCAAAAAAATCAAAACCGGCATCATCGACATGCGCCTTCACTGGAATTTTTCCCTTCCTTCCTTCAATAAGGCAGACTTGAAGTCTTTCCTTGACATCTTTTGCCGTAAATTCCATTGTTCCTCCTATTCGCAGCAGTATTTTAAATTCCAGCCAACATTGCTGGAAACGTATCTTTCTACAAAATGCACCGCATCTTTCGTGGCAATGTCTTTATGCAGACCAAATCCGTCATGCATAGGAACGCCAAATCCATATTTTGTTTCCCTAACAGGCATGCCTTCCATTTCAAGACCATTCATTATGTTCCATAAAAGCATGGATTCAGCCCCTTGATATATATGGGCCAGCTTCTGTCCAAAGGTAACTCTTCTGGACTTTATGTCCATCTCCTCTCCCCACGAATTGACAAGTACAGGACGTCCTCCTGCATATTTCTTCATTTTTCCAAACAGAAAATTTCCACCATTCTGCATTTCATTCCAGAGCGCCGTCACTCTTTCATTTGAAGCCCAGGACGCAATCTGCATCAATCTTATTGGATCGCTTATTCCAGCCACAAGAGCCGAACCAGGAGAATAATGATAGGTGTCATACAGAGTTGGCATTATTCCATAAGTCTCAACAAGCCAATTCCATTCAGCGGCATTGACAATCCGATCAATGTTCATTGTGCATCCATATCCAATCATTGTCAAGAAGTCCTTGACATTTTCCAATGAAATGTCATGGCTTTCATCAACAAGAGACTTTCTGTAGGAATCCTTGTCCTTGACCATTGCATCTATTTCTGGAGTATTCTCTGAATAGCCGTACGAATCCAGCAGGCTCTTCATTATTGAAAATACCGCACAGTTGAGATCTATTGAAGAATAGGATGGGAAAACCTTTTTTCTAAGCCATTTTGGAAACATTTGAACGCAGTTTCCATAGCCATAGAATCTTCCATGCGTTCTTCTTCTAAAATGAAGTCGCATCCATCTTCTGCCTTCATCCTTCAGTCCATTAGCCAGCATTCCCTCAAGCTGACCAGCAATTTGAGAATTCAATGGTCTTTCTAAATCATTCAATGCATTTTCAATGCCATCTGGATCAAACTCAACGTTGATCTGCATTTCCGACGTTCCAATGAACTGTGGCTTTGGCTTTTCCTCAATGAGAATGAGAGGCAAATCTACCCTTTGATGTCCATTAAATTCGCTTTCGTGCATTTCTTGAAGAGTCATTCCTCTTTTAGATCCAATGAAGAGACCTCTTGCTATTTTTTCTATATGCGTAGTCCAGAAAAGCCTTTCTTCGGCAATGTCTTGTCCATGAATTTTGAAAGCTTCGGAAAATGATGAATATTTTTCAACTGGAGCAGTGGAATCATTCAATGGCCTAAGACCAGTCCATTCCTTCCATACTTCAGGAAAATCCTTTCTTGCATTGATTTTTAGTCCCTTCTTTAATTTTCCATTGGAATGATTGACATAGCATTGAATGAACCATTCCTTTAAAACTCTTGCATCAAGTTCAATAAAACGAATCTGCCCAAGTCTAGCCCTATGAACCAGCCATTTCATTGCAGATGTGGCCGTATAAAGATTCTTTCTTCCTATCCAGTGCTTTTCCTGCTTCCAGACATTTGAAATGCCGTCAAATCTCAAAACCGTCTTTGTAATGTTGTTTACTTTTTCATGCACTCTAACATATGAACCAGATATGTTTCCATTAGACCATCTTTCCTTTGGAGTCATTTCCTGTGATTTTTCAATAAACGCCAAAGTGTTGTAGCTGCTGGCATTATATTCGGATAAAAGTCTTGAATCCTTTATGAGATGCCTGCATCCCTTTCCCTCAAGTCCACTGAATGGAAACAGTATGCTTCTAGGAAGACAGTTTCCAAGAGAAAATGGAGCATCTATAAATGATGGTTCCCTGCAGGCCAAGGCCAAGGCAATGGTTGAAACCATGGCCATGGATACAATTGCATTTTTTATCTTCCACTGCTGCCACGTTTTTGTATATCCATGAGAATCCAGAACCCGCTTCAAATCTTCATAAAGACATTCCTTTTCCATGAATATTTCAGGGCAGATGAATATTCTTGTACATCCACTTTCACCAACGTCTCCCTCCATTAATGGATCAAAAAATGACTGTGGACGCCATCCCTCTGGAATATCGTTTTTCCATTTTTCTACCGACATAAGCCAGTCTTTCTCGGAAGGAAGAAAGGCCTTACTCGGAGATTCTTCCAATGCGGAAAGCTTCTTCCGAAGACTTTCAATTGTCCAAAGTTCAGCATCATGATGCTGAACTAACGATGCAACGACACTAGACATTAATATGTCCCCTGCTACATATGGGCGTCAAGTAGTCTCTTGGCTACTGCGTTCATTAAAACAATCTTGAATCGGTTTGATGGACGATTTGGTTCCCTGTCTAGAGAACTGGCCAGTGAAGTTGGCCATCTGCTTGAAGGAGCGTCTTCCCACCCAAGCGAATCTCCATCATATATGCTTTCCATTTCCATGTCCATTGGAGACGACTTGTATGGAAGTCTCTCCATCAATGGTCTCTTTTCCTTCGGCATGAATGCCCTCCTTAGCAACTTTCTCATACGTCTAGGATTTTGTCAAGCATTCGTGGACTGGTCCACAACCTCAGTCAAGTTTGCATTTCATCGCTGCTGTCTGTCAATAGTTTTATTTGTTCCGGACAGAAAGTTGCACAGAGAGCGGAAAAGGTGCAACCTCTTGAAATAATGGAAGAAGCACCTCTAATTGATCTTAATAGAGAGAAAAGAGAAAAAATATTCTCTCTAAAAGGCAAGATGCTAGAATCATTGTAGAAGCACCTCTAATTGATCTTAATAGAGAGGAAGAGAGAAATTTTTATGGAAAGCTGTAAAGAAGATGTGGTGGCTGAACGCAGTGAAGCCACCACATGGCCACGAAGTGGCCATGATGCAGAACATTGAAGAAATTTCATAGATGGATTTGATCACAGAATGCTGACGCATTCTGTGATGGATATGGCCTCACTCCGTTCGGCCATATCCGCGTTTTCTTCAGGGAAATAAATATTTTGATGCTGCTTATAAAAAATGAGCCTGCCTAGTTTTGCTGACTACATGAATCTCTTGACCACCTTGGAATCTATTGTTGAAGAATCTACATACATAGAAGATGTGCTGGAAGCAATGACTTCCAGCGGAATAGGAGTAGCGTCTGTCACTACATCGGACATAGGTGGCGTGGTGCTTCCATTAGGCACTTTGGCTCGAAGAAGTCCTATTGATGAAGAGGGATTAAAGAACAGCAAGGAAGCACAGGACTTTCTGTCTAAACATATTAGACAGTACAAGTCTATCTGGAAAAGTGCTGGAGAAATGGTGGCAAAAAGCGTTGCCGAACATTTATTTCTGAAAAAGCCAATATTGTCGGCAGTCTAGGAGTTATTGATGAAAAAACTAACTACAAGAGTTAAGAATAGGTATGATTCTTCCTACAACTGGAAAACAATCAATCCAGTGCTTCTGGAGGGAGAATTCGGCGTAGATGAATATGGACGTGTAAAAGCTGGAGATGGCACAACAGCATGGAACAGTCTGCCATATGTAATGGATTCATTTCGTCTGGAGCCACTTTACAGCGTTGACTACGATGATGGAATAGTTCCAGTTTCTCCGCTGTCTGATCAGGTTCTCTATATTCTTGCGGAAGAAAATCTAGAACTTGACTTTGAGAAGGTATGGATTGATGGCGAAGTTGACAAGCTGTACTTCACGCAAAAGAAGATATACATTGAAAATATTGGAGAGACTAGGATTACGCTTGGCATTAGAAATGCTGAATGGGCCAACGACATTAATTCTCCAGAATGGGGAGATCCACAGATGCATCTCTACATTCTAGCCACATGGATTGGTGGAAGAATCATTCTTGACATAGTGGACAATGATCAATTGGCCGACAATGTAGCAAACATGCCGTAATTCAAGATAAGAAAAAAGGCGGGAATTTCCCGCCTTTTTTGTGCATATTAGTTGACTAGAATGGATTGTTGGTTGAAAAGGCGTTTGGCTCGTAAGTGTCATTGCAGTAGATGCCAAGAAGATTCTGAGGCGTTCCTGCATTGCCAGAATTGTTGTAGTATGTGATGTTGAATGTGCCCTGCTTTGGAAGATCGGCAAGGGTATATTCTGATATATTGGACTTGTTTGACCATAATGGCGTAAGATGGTGTCTTGGACTGTCTTCAAGAGTATCATCTGCTGATTCCAGATGGCCATAGAGGTGAATGTAGTTTCCTGCTGGCTTTATTCCAGTGATTTGGCCTATGACTGCCGTAGTGAAGAAGTCAAATCTATTGATGGCCTGAATAAGCCATGGACATTCCTGCACTACAAGGGCAATGGCCTTCATTGCCGTATTGCGAGCATTGAACAGCCATCTGGAGCAGTCTTCACCACGAACAGTAGTATATGGAACGCCATAGGAATTGAATATAGTTTTGGCGCTTTCAACCATCAAACTGATGTCCTGGACAATGTTTTCTGCACTGACTGATCCATGCGAACCAGAAGCTACAGAACCATTTGCATTCTGCATAATGAATGGATCAGCAGACTGCACTCTAAGGGCGTCTTGGGCTGAAAGAGTTAGTCCGCTCTTTATTTTGGTTGATGCGTTGTTGATAGGAGTCTGAAGTCCCTTCTCCGATGAAAGGAGATGATTGTATACTGGATGTTTTGTGGTTGATCCTTGTACAGTAGGAACATTTTCAGATGGCCAGTATGGCGTTTTTCCAAGAGTAAACAATGGAGAATTGGAAGCTTTGAAGAGAGTTCCATCAAGCGTTGAAGCCGATTCATAGAATGCAGTTAATTCTCTAATGGCTTTTGTCGTGTTGCGCTTAATGTTCTCGTCTTCCTGAGCATTTGTTGTGGATGGCTTGAATGAATCTACCAGAAGATGCCAGGAACTTCTATTGCGTCTAAAATATTCAATTCTCCAGAGAAGTTCCTTGAAGGCAAGGGGAAGTTCCATCTTTACCTGATATTTTCCATTCAGCTGCTTTTCGTAGTATGTTGCCATATTTCTTGTCCTAGCTAGGGAAAGTGTACTGAAATATTTACAATGCTAGCCAAGAAAGCGGTCGTTGCTGAAGAATGACCGATGAATTGGCTTCATCGCATATAAGTAACTGTGCATCGTCAATAGATGTCTATGTACGGAACGCACAAAAGTGACGCCTGCTAGACATGATGCAGTCAGACCTGAAGGATATATGGTTGGAATAGAACTTCCGTAAAATCCTCTGGGCGACATCAGAGCAGGAAGTTTCCATTCTTTAGCGACGGAAATAGTTCATATCTATAAGTTTAAGACCATAGAAAACGGGAGGGACACAAGTCCCTCCCGTCTAGGAGAGGAGGTACGCCTCCCGAGGCAGGAGGTGGGACCTCGGGAGGCTCTCAACCCTAGGGCAGCATATATTTAATGTTGCGAAAAATTTTTCTTGACAGATTTCTCCGCATAGACTAGACTTGCTGGCAGGAGCGGGAAGTCTGTTCGCTCATTTTTAAAGGAGGAGATGCAATGAAGGAAATTAGACTGAATCCATTGAAGGCTGGACTGAAACTCTGTGGAGGCCTGCTGGCCATTGGCTTGATTTCTGGTTCATTCTACACTATCGAGCAGGGAGAGAGGGGCGTTCTTCTGCGTTTTGGAAAAGTTGTTGACGTTGAGGATTCTGGTCTGCATTTCAAAATTCCATTTGTGGACACAGTCAAGAAAATGGCTGTTCGCACCATCAAGTGGACATTGAAGACGGCCGTCTATTCCAAAGACATACAGGGAGCGGAAGTCAAGATTTCCCTCAATTTCCACTTGAGTCCAGCAAGCGTTGGAAATATCTATGCCAATGCTGGCATGGAGTATGACGAGAAGCTGATTCTTCCTCAGCTTCTTTCCGTTTCAAAGGACGTTTTTGGCAAGTACAACGCCGTTTCAATTGTTCAAGCTAGAGAGGAGCTTTCAAAGGAAATATGCAAGGCCCTTGAAACCAAGTTTGCTCCAATCGGCATTATTATAGAGTCTGTGCAGCTTGAAAACATTGACTTCTCGGATTCTTATGAAAAATCCGTTGAAGAGAGAATGAAGGCCGAGGTTGAAGTTCAGAAGGTCAAGCAGAATCTTGAGCGGGAAAAGATCAATGCCGACATGCTTCGTGCAAAGGCGCAGGGCGAGGCCGATGCAAAGATTGCACAGGCTGAAGCCAATGCAAAGTCAATTGAACTGGTAGGCAAGGCAGAGGCAGAGGCCATCCGTGCAAAGTCTGACGCAATGAAGGCCAATCCAGACTATATTAGAATGCTTCAGGCCGAAAAGTGGGATGGGCGTCTTCCGCAGAGCATCGTTCCCTCTTCTTCCGTTCCAATTTTAAAGTTGCAGTAAGGTAGGTCATATGCTGAAAATAGTTGTTCCGATACATGCTTCGGGATGCAAGGAAGATGATGATGAACATGAAATTCTTGCCAAGATGTGCAGAAACTATGGAAATTCGCATAAGCTTAAGGACTTCTGCGCCTGTCCAGTTAGAGGAATAGATGACAAGAATTCTCTGCTCTACTGCCCGTTTTCTGGACGAATGTACATGAACTGCACAGAAGTTACAGTCATGGACTGGCATGGCGTAATTTGTCTGGAGAAGGCGAATGGCAGTTGACATGCACCAGGAAATTTGCTATTCTGCAAAGACTTCGGCAAGGGGGCTTTCGTTTAATGAGGCCTTTGCCGAAGTCTTGAATCAGTCTCCTGAGGAGATTGAAAAGGAAGAAATCGACTCCTTCATTTCTGAAGCATTTGAAACGTTCATGAAAATGGATGCAGTCGCTAGAAACGCAAACCATAAAGCAAAGGGATTTTGCAATGCAGGTTTTTTCAAACAACGCTAGTTTTGAATCCAACATTAATGATGTCAAGGAATATACACTAGGTGATCCTAGAGTAATCTGCCGCATACTGTCCGACAATCTCTATTCAAACAAGATTGGAAGCATTGTGCGTGAACTGTCGGCCAATGCTCTGGACGCCCATAGAATGGTTGGAAAGGAGAATGTTCCCTTTCAGGTATGTCTTCCTGGACTTGATGGACTTTTCAGAAAGGATGAAAGCGTCTTCTCCATTAGGGACTATGGTCCTGGTCTATGTGAAGAGGACATATACGCTCTTTACACTTCCTACGGTTCTTCATCCAAGCGTTCAGACAATAGTCAGATTGGTGGATTTGGCATCGGCTCCAAGTCTCCATTTGCCTATGCCGATATTTTCACGGTAACTTCGTGGAACTCTAGATTGATGTCGAAATACATCTGCTTTCTAAGTGGAGACGGTTCTCCCTGCATAAAGAAGATTGAAAGTGGAGTGTCGGACGAACCTTCTGGAATGTTGATTGAAATCGGCGTAAAGAACGCTGAAGATGCCGAGATTTTCAGGAATGAGTGCAATATTCAGTATCCTTTCTATGACGTTGTTCCGAATGGAGGACCATGGAAGAAGAATATTCCAGTATATGAAAATGAATACGGAAAGATATATTCTACGGATAATCGTGGATATTCCAGGAGTGGATGGAGTGGATGGCACAACTGGTCCGTGCTTTATGGCCATGTGAATAATTCCATCTATAGATTGGCCTGGGAATCTTCAGATAATTCCGACTACATGGGAATGAATTGTGGACGTATTGGATACATTACGCTTCCCTTTTTAAATTCCATCTGCATATTGAATATTTCTGGAACGGACATAGATCTTTCTGCTTCCCGAGAAGATCTGGCCTTTACAGAAAAAACTAAAACAACCATCATAGAGACCTGGAAGAAGTTTATTTCAAAAGTCTGGAATGAAATATTTTCCGACATCAATGAAGAATGCAAGGTTTCGAGATTTGAAACCTTCTATAAATGGAAGGAAAAGAAATTCAATTTCTCGGCTTTCAAGGAATGGATAGCCTCTGGAAGGGGAACTGTTGAAGCTATTGAAAAGTATGACGTAAAGACGAATTGTGGCGGAAAATATCTTCCGATATTCATTGTTGAAAGAGACGCTGTATGGCCAATGCTTGAAAATGGTCTTCGTGGATATGAAGCCACAATGTCATCTTCAAGATATGGAATTATATCCATCAACAAGATAGTCAAGTCAATTCTAGCGTGTGGAAGAAGTGAAAACACCCTTGTATCTACTCTAAAAACAAATGCCAAGTCATTGATTGACGTATCCGGAAACAACGAAGCCTGTCTTTGGGAACTGCTGATAGAAGACAATATTGATTTTAAGCTGATTTTCTTCAACAAGGATGCCACCTTTGCCGCAATGAAGGAAAAGGCAAAGGAAATCATTGAAAAATCAACTACTCGTCTCTTAATCCACATGTATGCCATTGATGATGCGGAAATGAGAAAGAAGATAGTTGAAGCGTATGGCTGTCCAAAGGATGAAAGATGCATTGACATCCACATTGCAAAAAAGAAGAAGAATGTTGATGCCATTGCATATTCTGCTCGTAAAGAGCAGGTAAAGGCTAGAGTGAACATGGATGCCTTTGGCTATCAAAGAGGTGCATGTGGAATAGATGGAACTGAAGTGCTTCAGCAGATTCGTTCAAATCTAAAAGAAGAATGGATGACAAGAGATGAAATTGAATCTCTAATGTCTTGTGGAGCGATTGTTGTCGTTACAAATGGAATATCGGTTTCCGAAAAGTACAACAACTGGCAGATTCCATTTCTTTCATTCATTGGATGTATCTGTCCTTCAAAACTAAAGCGTCCCAGCAAATGGATTCTGCTGAATGAGGTCTCCTACCAGAAGCTACTGAATAGTGGATTCAAGCCTCTGGAAAAACTACAGGCTGTAAAGACAATCATGAACATACTAAAGGAGTGTGGTGTTGAATATATTGACTTTCTGAAATGGATGGTAATTGAGTCATTGGGAGACAGTTTTGGATTTTCAAGACTTGAAGACGCTTGCGACTTTTCCATTACAATTGCTCCAAAGCATCCAGAAAGTGCCATTTCAAAGGCCATAATGACATGGAGTCACGTCAAGAATACGCTGTCCTCGAAAATGAGTGGACTTAGCAGACTTCCATATAAAATGATTGAAGGAGAGCATTCATTCTATGTGGATGAAGAGCGGAAGGATCTGATTCAGACACTCAAGAACGATTTGGCCTGGAACGAAATCAATGAATGGATAAAGAAGAATCCAATTGTTGAATTTGCCAGGCGCGTTTATGCTGATGATTCAAGAAAGAATCGAAACGTTGAAATACTGAATCACTATCTGAAATGGGACTAGGAGGCAAGTCATGAGCGTTGAGTTTTCTGTGGAAGCACAGGCCTATGTCAAGGTTGACTTGAAGAAGGTTCTTGAAGGATGGATTGAAGAATTTGTTTCAAAACTTCCTATGCCTGATGGAATAGATGACATATTCATTGATCCAAAGACCAGGAAAGCCAGCGCCTCATGGAATTTTGGAACGGAGGAGAATCCATTTGTTGAAATTGGAAGCATATCTGCTTCATGCAAGGATGTTGTTGTGTATGAAATGGTGAAGAATCTTCTCTATGTTCTTTCAATGTCGGACTCAGACAGTAAATTTCTTGTAGAGTCTGGCATAATAGATGAAGAGTCTGAAAATTGATCTTGACGGCACTAGTCCGTCTATGATAGCATCAATCATAAAGTGTTGATTTTGCGTATATTTCAACACTTTATGATTGATTTTTTAAGGAGAGTAATATGAGTGAAGACATTTCCCTCTGGTTTGAAAAGTACCGTCCATCATGTCTTGAGGAATGCATTCTTCCAAAGGCCATGATGAAGATATTCAAAGGCTATGTTGAAAAGAAGGAGATGCCAAACCTGATGCTAACTGGCTTTCAGGGCACTGGCAAAACAACTCTCGCGAAGGTGATGGTCAAGGAATTGAATGCAGATTCCATGTTTGTTGACTGTTCAACAGACAATGGCAAGGCCATGATTGAAACGCAGGTTGTACCATTTGCAAGCACAATGTCGTTGGGAAATCAGGAATCCGTCAAGATAATCATATGCGATGAAGCTGATGGACTGTCTGCCGCGGCTCAGAAATCTTTCAGGCCGATTATAGAAAAATATGCTCTTACCACTAGGTTTATCTTCACGGCCAACTATCCAGAAAAGATTATTCCAGCCTTGAAGTCCAGATGCGCCTGCTTCGACTTTTCCCAGAAGAAGACGGAGAAGCCGCAGATGATGGCGGCAACAATGAAGCGTTGCAAGCATATTCTGGATGACAACAAGATCAAGTATGATGCCAAGGTGCTTGGCATGTTTATTGCAAAATGGCATCCAGACTTCAGACGCATATTGAATGAACTTCAGTCCTATGCCACTGGAAATGGGGCAATAGATGAAGGTATTTTGACTGCAGGAACAAAGAATGACATTGCGGATCAGCTTTATCCTCTCATTCTGGCCAGCGAGTTCACAAAATGCAAGCAGTGGGTTGCAGATTCCATAGACAGTCCAGAAGACATATTTGCGGCTCTCTATAACAGAATGAACGACTATGTCAAGCCAGAGCATCAGTCCGAATGCATTATCCAGCTGGCCGCATATCAGGAATATTCCAGCCATGTAATGAATCAGCAGATAAACACCATGGCCTTGCTTGTGGAGCTGATGAACACAATTGGAGGCTAGAATGGATGACGACAAATATGAAGACCTCTGTGAAATAGATCCAAATGCACAGGAAGAACTGGAGGAAAACGTAGAGCCGCAGTTGTCTATCTTTGATATGGCCAATGACATCTTCAGCCATGGGACATTGATTGAGAAATGGGTTGAGCAGAAGGGAGAGATGCCTCCTCAATGGTCAAATTTCATGATATTGAGAATCATGTCCGAGCATCCAGACTGCATATTCTTTGCCAATGAACTTAACAAGCACTGGCAGCTTCCAGATGAAATGCAGTGGAGATTTCTCAAAAATCTGGTTATAAAGAAGAAGAGATATGGATGGACAAAGAAGACTAGAGTTGAAGAGGAGAAGGAGCCCATTGTTCTGCTGGCTGAATACTTTCACTGCACAGAAAAGGAGATGCGAAAGAACATCCATGCCATTCCAAGGGAGAAATTGATGCATCTGCTGGAAACTCTGGATCCTGAAAGATACAAGCCAAAGAAGACAAAAGGAAGAAAGAAAAAGGAGAAATAGATGGAAGCGCAGCTTGTTGCAGTGGATTCTGAAGGAAACATCCAGGATGCCTATGTGCTTGACGTTTCATGGAGAAGCATCAAGGAATCATTTCTTAGTCCAAGAGGAAGGGAAATGATGGCAAATGAATTGATTGATGAAAGAATAGACAGAACTCCCATGCCTCTGAATGCAGAAATGAAGATTGCATTGGCGGCTTACAAGGCCTCAATGCTCACAAACGAGACGAAATGGAGTCGAACGCAGAAAGTTGAAGCAATGAAATGGATGGCCAGAGAATGGAATCCTTCCCTAAAATGGAAGGATTTCTGTGATGAAGCTAAAATGAAGTTCAAAATCATCCCTTGTGGAGCATTGGATGAATACAACTGGTTCTCATGCTGTCTTTTTTTGAAGCAGCTGCTTGACTTTGCATTAAGAAATCAAGATTTGAAATGTGTAGTTGCTCCAGTTGCTCCATTGGAAAATGAATAAAAACGGGGAGGGCTTTTGCCCTCCCTTTTATCTATTTCCAGCAGTGTGCAAATGGATGATGTGGATATTCCACCGTCTTTCTGTCTTCTCTGGCCTGAAGTCTTTGGTTTTTTGAAAACATGAATGATGGATATTCAAAGGGAATGTGAAGATCCTGTGATAGATAGTCCACTTTATAGGAGTAGTATGTCAATGTAGAGGTCCAAATGATTGGTTCGGCTGATTGGCTTTCAAATGGAACAGTGTCTATGGATGTTGGAAGAACCGAATGAAACATCATTCTGATGATTGGAACTTTGGCATTGTTGAGAATGACCAGCATCATTCTGGTGTAGCAGTCTTCATTGTAGAATCTGTATTGATTCTCAAACATCCATTTGTATAAGGTGAAGTATGAGGTGAAATTTTCATCCATTATGAATGAAAGCATCAAGTCTTCATAGGTCATTGAATGGGCAAAGACTGGAAGCTTGTCTGCTCCCTGTGGACGTTCAATGTTGATGTTCTTGGCCGTGACACCAGGAAGATTGAACTTCTGGAGAAAGTAGACTATGTTGGGAATGTTCTCAAAGACGCAGTAGAAGTTGGAAATTGAAGCGGCCGAGATGTCCATAATGTCATTCTCGCTCAACCATGAAGTGTCTTCTTCTGTTGCGGCGCATTCCACATTTCCTTCACACATTTTTGGCTCCACATATGAAGGAGCCATCAGTCGTCCCTTTCCTTTCTTCTTTCCGAACTGTATTTGATTTTTTGGAGCCATGGCTTTATATTGAAAAGGGAGGGCAGTTTCTGCCCTCCCAATGTCATTTCTATGCTATTTACGCCGCAATACTATTCAGCAGGAATGGATGCTTTTTGAACGGTAGGAGCTGCAGCGTATTCAACATTGAGAGTTGGATATTTGGCGGCATCATATGCTACAAGGCCACCCTTGTCGCGGTAGACATAGCAGAGCTGAGTGCCGATGCCAGTCTGGCAGTAGTCTGCGGCAGTCTCGCCTTCAGCAAACTGAATTGGTCCCTTTGGTCCACGGCAATTCTTGATGTTGATCTTGATTTTTGCAGGAGCAAAGAGATTGTTGGTGTCGGCTTCGGCTGCACTCTTTGAAGTGTAGTCCTGGCAGATGCAGAGGCCAGCCCAGTCATTCTTGGACTCGGCAGTGGCAGTCTCGCCTTCCCAATGCTCAATCACGCAGTTCTCGAAGTTAATGGTGACGTTGGTGGCATTGGTGATGTTGGAAAGACGAAGTACATTTGACACAGTGTCGAACCAGCAGTTCTTCACGGTGATGACGGAATTGTTGGCGCATCCATAAACATTGATGGCATTGTTGGTGAACTTGCCAAGAAGCTGGCAGTTTTCAAACACAATGTTCTTGGTGTCGGTTCCGCCCCAAACTTCAAGGCCATTGTAGAGATAGTTGACGCCAACCAGATTGTTAGCATCGGCTCTATTGGCATACACTTTGACGTCCTTCATGGCAACAGACTTTGGATTGCATCCATAAACCTTCAGTGCACTGTTGCTGCTGTTGTTGACTTTTGCAATGCTTCCATCGCGGTTGTCAAGAACGACGCCTTCGGCAACGATTGGACCATCTGACTTGAGAGTGACAGCGACCTTGTCTGAAATATTGGCATCATAAAGGGAAATGCTCTTGCCGGTGACAGTCTGAGCGGAAGCGGCAGGAATCTGCACTTCCTGGCCATCTACAATCTGCGTTGTGGTGGCTTTGGATTCAAATGTGCCACCAATGACGACAGTTGGCTTCTCAACGTCCGTATTGATATCAAGAGCGGCGCCATTGTAGGATGGCTCAAGGCCTTTGCCTTCATCAAGAGTCTGAAGCATGGCGCAGGCGCCTGCTCCAGTAAGCACATACTCATTGCCATCAATGGTTGCTGAGGTGGATTTTACGTTGCCAAGCATTTTGGCGAACTTTTTGGAAATGGTTTTGGAGAGACCAAGATCGTCAACAGGAAGAACGTTGTTTTCCTGGCCAATATTGGCAACGAAGTTTTCAACTAAAGTGGTATTAAGTGCCATTTTGCAAAATAGATGATTTGTTATATTTAGTTTTTGTCTGTTTGTTTTGTAAATAATTTCATTCTTCTGCTGTTCAATGAGTGACGTTTATGTATCCAAGTATCTAAGAACAGATATACCAGCTTCCAGAAGAAAACCAAAAACGCCTGAAGTGTATGATCCGCATGCGTCAAGGTGTCTTCGTGGACTTAATCCATATCTTTCCTTTAATAATGAGAATTATGACACTTCAAATGAACAGGAAATAGTCAAGCGGCTCCAGGAAGAGCAAATTCAGATGTTTGGCTACAAAGGCCTTTACATTCTTAAAGGACATAATACAGTAGACAAATTGTTTGGAGAAGACATTGGTGCATCATATGACTACTGCTTTCCTATTGAGTTCTTTCCTGAGGATGGTGATGGTCCAGAAAATTCCTGGGCTGTTGAGATGTATGGATTCTCACAGCTTGATACAATTGCAATACATATTGCCTACGACAGACTGAATGAAGAGATTGCAAGACTTGGCGACAAGGACAGAAAATTTCCTCTTCCAGGAGATCTGTTTAGATATAATTTGACAAAGCAGCTTTTTGAAATTAAATGGGTTTCTGGAAGACTTCACAAGTTTATGAAGGGATGTCCAACAATGTACAAGATTGAAATGCAGCTCTTCAATGTAGGTCAGGAAACGTTCAATACTGGAAATGAAGATATTGACTTTCTCAATACATTCAATCAAACATATCAATATCCCAATGGAGACAATGAAGAAATTAGAAAGGAATCCGCTGAACTGGCACAACCAGAACCAAATATATGGAATCTCAATCTTCAAAATCCTGTTTCATATGAACCAGAACTTGAACCAAGACATTCAAAAAAGATTGAACGTCTTGAACCACAAAAAAGACGCATAGGAAATAAAATTCGTTTTGAAAAAGTAAAATAAATATTTCTAGAGGCTAAGTGCAATGAAATCATTTTTAGAATACTGCTACGACAAAAAGATGGAGTCAAATGTTGGATCAATTAAGGAAGAGGCCGACTTTGGCGAAATCAATATAGGTGGATTCATTGAACCAGTAATGAGGAAGATGGCTTCTCTCATTGGCGATGAAGGACTGCAGGCTGTCATAGACGTTGTGAGTGGATATGGAAATGAATCGCCTGCCGACTATAAAACGGCTAAGAAAGATCTTATGAAGGCTCTCTGGAGTTCTGACATTCCAGATGACTGCAGCTGGGCCGAAAAGCAGTTTCCTTTCTGGGCTGGATGTCTTGGCAGAGCCTGCAAGGAGAATGATCCTTCAATTCTGGCCAAGGTACTTACAGATTTGCAGAAAGAGGTGAAAAAATAATGAAAACATTCAAGGAATATCTTCAAGAGCATGATGAATCATGTCGTATTGATGAGGGAATGTTTGACAAGCTTTTCCAGAAAGCCATGGAAAAACTGGCCATTCTCATCGGTCCAAACAGAATGGCCACTCTTGAAAAGATTCTTTCCAGATGGAAAGGAAAGGACATAGACAAGAGAACATTGAAAAATGAACTTGAGGCTTCCTTTAAGACTTTTAAGCTTGATCCTGCGGCTTCAAAGGAAATTCAATCTGAATGCGTAGATGAAGATGAAGAGCCAGTTGATGAAAGCATTGTTGATCTGCTCATTTGCGCCAATTATGGTTTTTGGACTGCAATCATGGTAAAGGCCGCTCTTGGTCTTGGAATTCCGATTGTTCTTGGCATTATTCGTGCCGCTATTCAAGCTTCTGCTTCTGCAAAACGCAAGAAAAATGCTTTTGCTAAAGCCAAACAGGATTTGGATCAACTAAACAAGCAGCTGCGGTAAAGTCTAGAAATTTTTTTGAGACAGCCTCCCTTTGGGGAGGCTTTTTTATTGACAGGTTTTAAATGATGATGTAGACTCTAAAAAAATAAGAGGAGGAACTTATGGCTAGAAGAAAGAAAAAGACTGAAGAATCTATAGAGGAAAATCTTGAGCAGAGTCAAGATGCTGTTCTTTCTGTAGAAAAGGAAGAACCCAAGGAAGAACCCAAGGAAGAACCCAAGGAAGAACCCAAGGAAGAATCCAAGGAAGAATCCAAGGAAGAACCCAAGGAAGAACCCAAGGAAGAACAAAAAAAGTCTGCAAGAAAAAATCCAGAGACCATAAAGAATGAGCTTATGGAAGAATATGCCGATGCCATTGAGTGGATGACAACTTTGCATGAAGGAGATGTAGACAAGATTGGCGTTCCATACTGGACGCATCCGATGGCCGTTGCCATTCGTGTCAAGTCACTAGCCAAGCAGGCAGGCGTGAATGTCAAGCTGGCCGTTGTTTCAGCCCTTCTGCATGATGTTGTTGAAGATGGCCATGCTTCTATCAAAGAAGTTGAAGCTAGATACGGAAAGGACGTGGCCAAGGTTGTCGGCATCTTGACAAGAGACCCAAAGTTGAGCTATATGGAGTATATCAAGGAGATTGTGGCTTCGGCAAGCAAGTCGGCCATGATAGTCAAGTATGCAGATTTGCTTCATAATACTAGTCCTAGGCGTTTAGCCAATCTTTCTACACAAGATCGTGCCCGCTTGACAAAAAAGTATGAACCAGCAAAGAGAATACTTGAAAATGCATTTCCATTGCTGAAGTCTCTTGTTTTAAAGCCTTTAAAGAGAAAACAGTCTTAAACCCACAAGTAAAAGGATGCATTCTATGTTCAGAATGGTTGAGACAGACAAGGCAAAGGCCGTATTTTCTGATGAATTCAACTCCATTTTTGACAAAAAAAGTGGAGAGACGGCCTACTGGGGATGCAATTTAGAGAATGATCCTGAGTGCGCCCCATTTCCCATGATTCTTGACATGGAAATAACGACTTCATGCTATGGAATTGGAACTGTCCATGGCAGGAAGAAGGATGCCGCTCTGAAGTCCAATCCGTGTCCATTTTGCTACAAGGCCAATCATCCAGAAGGGAAGTCCATGTCTCTGGACATGGCTAGAAACATTCTGGACAAGCTTCCCAAAGGACTAACGCAGATTGCCTATGGTGCAGACGCTTCCCTTGTTGGCAATCCAGAATGGTACAGCATATTCAGTCTCTCCAGAAAGATGGGATTCATTCCTAATGTCACTGTTGCCGACATTTCTGATGAAACTGCGGAGAAGCTGGCTTCAGTCTGTGGTGCTGTGGCTGTTTCCTGGTATGGAGACAAGGAATGCTGCTTTGGCTCTGTTGAGGCACTTCACAGATATGGACTAAAGCATGTCAATATTCACTGCATGCTGTCCAAGGAGACGCTTGCAAGGACGTTTGAAGTCATTGACTGCATTGCAACGGATCCACGTCTCAAGGATCTTTATGCCATTGTCTTTCTTTCCTTGAAAAGAAAAGGAAGGGGAGAGCGTTTTCACAGGCTTTCCAGCGAAGAGTTCAATCAGGTTGTAGAGAAGTGCAGGAAACTTGGCATTTCCTTCGGATTTGACTCCTGCTCTGCATCCAAGTATCTGTCCTATGCCAAGGACAATGGTCTTGAATGGACTGAGTCCTACTGCGACATGTGCGAATCTGGCAGGATGTCCTACTACATCAACGTAGACGGAATGGGCTATCCCTGCTCTTTCTCCGAAGGAATCATAAAGCCGATTGACGTGTGCAAGGCCAGATTTTTCATTGATGACGTATGGAATCATCCAATCACCCAGTGCTTCAGGGAACTGTCGTTGATGAATGGATGCAGATGCACCCTCTACAATGTTTAGAAGGTCATTTTCGTGTAAATACCTATAGGAGAAATGCACCATGAGCAAAACTATTGATGCTTTGAAAACAGCCATTGACTCTATGGCCAAAATCATTGATGACTTGAAGTCTGAAAATGAAAGGCTGAAAAATGAGAACATGTGGCTGAAAGGCAAGGTGGAGATGTATGAATTGAAGGAGAAGGGGCGTCAGACTCCATACAGTCCTACATTTCCAACACTGCCGTCAGTGCCTACATGGCCCTCCATTCCTCCGTGGAACAAAGAGCCAATCATAACATGGACCGACAACCATGTCGAGCCATCTTCCACTTTCAGAAAGAGTTCCTCCAGCATTGAATTGGGCCAGGCACAAGAGAACATCAAAGTCTCGTGCTGCATTCAATAATGGAGTATAGATGGATAATCTTTCAACCGATAATTTTGAAGCAGGAAAGACTGTTGAGAAGCCTAAACGCTGCATAAAGTGTCTTTCCTGGATTCTATTGATTGTGATAGGATCATTTCTGCTCTTCTTTATTGGAGATTTCATATGCCGGAATTTCTGCGACAGAGGAGTGGCTTTTGCGGCTTCGACAAACGATGTTGCTGGAGTTCACAATGTCATGGATCATGCCTATCCAAAGCTGTCTGATGCAAAGCGTCAAAAGTATCTGGACAGCATTCTCAAATGGTCCAGGGAATATGATCTCTGTCCAGTAACTGTAGCGTCAATTATCTGGAAGGAAAGCAAATTCAATGAAAAATGCCGATATCAGGGAGCAATTGGTCCAATGCAGACTATTCCTAGATATCATAGACAGAGAATGGCCAGTGCAGGAATCAGGCACTCGGATCTTGATACCATAGACAAGGGAGTGCAGATCGGCTGCATTGTGTTCAGGCACTATATGGACAAGTCCAGAGGAAATGTCTCAAAAGCCTTGAAATACTACAATGGATGCGTAAATGCCAAGAATCCAAAGTATGTTCGAGACATTATTGGAATGCGAGACAAGTCCAAATCTAAAAGGACAAAAAGGAAGTCCTAATTTTTCATAGTCAAGGAGGTGCTTTATGGCTAACGTAAAAATAATGAAGCTGGTGTCATCCGAGGAGATCATTTGTGATTTGGTTGAGGAGAAGGAAGACTGCTATGTAGTTAAAAATCCTTTCTGCATTGCTCCAACTCTTTCTACAAATGCTGGAAAGGTTTCCGTTTTTCCCTGGAGTCTTGCAACCATGCAGTTTAGTGAAACTGAATATCCAATAGGAAAACGATTTGTAATGCTTTTTGCTGACGCCCCAGAAAGTCTGGCCGCATCATACATTGGACAGGCCACTGGACTTTCTGTTCCGACTGGCGGACTGATTACCGGCTAAAACGTGAATGGGGAGCATATGCTCCCCATTTTCATGTCATTCAACTAGATTGGCTTTAGGTCCTTCTGTCCAGTCAAAATTTGGCTTTGGACTTTCTTCCTTCAGTATTGGCCGATCTGGAGTTCCAATGACCATAGTTGGAGGACATCTTCTCATGAGACAGTTTTCCTTGAGACATGTCCTGCAGTCCTTTTCACAAATGAGTTCCATAATGGCTTCTTTCCTGGTGATATTTTAATGCTTGACAGACATTTAAAAAATAGATAGTATGCATTTCTGCACAGAGTTGAGGGAGCATTGAATGACTGTTGAAGAATATGAAGCCGAAGCCTTGAATGATCTTCAAATTGACGTAACAAAACTGGAAGACTGTGCCAGAATTTTAGGCCTGAAAAAGGCTAAATGGGCCAGATATCTTTATGATGAGGAATGCATCTTAGCGGAAACGGAAGAACGTCTGAATGAGATGTACCGCGACAAGTTTCATTTTTATATGTATGAATTTGATCAGAAAATAGAGAAAAAATCCATAGAGATATACGTCAAGGGAGATCCTACATACAAGGAAGCCGAAAAAATGTACAAAAAGCAGAAGGCCAAGCTGAAGCTTGTGGAACAGGTCATTGCGGCGCTTGACAAGCAGAGTTTTTCAATGAACATTATCTTGAAGCATATGGCCTGGGAATCTGGCGCTTCTGCAACATAGGCAAATATTTTTAATATGGAATAAAAAATGAATTTAATATACAGGGAATATCGCAAATGGCTTGATGGCATTGAGGCCAACATCAGAATGAACTTTCCTGGATGGAATGTGGAACTGCGAGAGCATCGCAAGGGAATATTTGCTCTCTACTTCGGAAATCCATTGGCTAGTCAATGTGACAGAACCTTCTATCTCAACATGGAGCAGGTAGAATTTCTTGAAACGGCCAGAGAACTTGATCTAGCCAAATTTTTTGAGGATGGCACGTTCTGTCGTCATCCATTGGGAGCGTAGAGTGATTGGAATCCATAAGATGAATGAGTCCTATGCCAGGATGGAATATGATGAGGACAAGGAATTAAGTCTCATATACAATGCTCTGAGCTACTATCCAGAAAACTACAGGTTTATGCCAGCATTCAAGAATGGCATGTGGGATGGACAGATTCATCTTATGGATGCCTCTACTGGAGCATTTCCCCTTGGCTTGACAAGACATGTTCTCAAGACGGCCAAGGAGCTTGGCATCGAGTTCAAAGTGGACTCTGAAGTGGCCAGATGCTTTGTAGACATGGGATTCAATGAGGCGCACTTTCAGTCATTTCTGGACGCCACAAGGTTTTTCTCTGGAGGAAAGGAGATATTCCCAAGAGACGATCAAATTGAAGCAACCAGACGCGCACTGGAAAGCAGACGATGCATCAATCTCTGTCCCACTTCATTCGGCAAGTCGCTGTCCATTACAATGGAATGCCTCTATCTTGTTCAGCAGGGAAAGACTTGCATCATTGTCGTGCCAACAAAGGGACTTGTGGAGCAGTTTGCGAATGATATCAAGGACTATGCCACCAATGAAAAGGGAGAACTTGAGTCATGGATGCCGAAGCTTCAGTTGATATATGGTGGAAAAGACAAGGATCTCAAGGATGACACTCAAATCTGCATATCAACCTGGCAGTCTCTGTACAGCATCTGGAAAAGCGACAAGAAGTACATGAACCAGTTTGACTGCATATGCTTGGATGAGTGTTTTGATGGAGAATCGTTAGTAGCAATGGCTGATGGTTCTTGTAAAAAAATAAAAGATATTGTCGTTGGAGATAAAATCTTAAACTATTCTGAAGATAAAAAGATTTTTAAAGAAGATATTGTTGAATCTGTACATAAAAATCTGTATGTTTCAATGAAAGAAAAAATGCTTGAATTGTTGTTTGATAATGGAACTATCATTCAATGCACAGCAAATCACAAGTTTTTAACAAAAAGAGGATGGAAGCGAGCAGATGAATTAAATGGAGATGATGAAATTGTAGAGCATGTCGCACCATCGACCATATAGCAAAATTAAAGAATCTTCTAATGCAATTTTAGAAAGTAACAATCAATACACAAGAATCGAATTTATCAATCGCGAAAGAATCGAATTAAACAATGGATTAAAACTGACTGGAACAGAAAAACAAAAGTTTTTAAAGATAATTACACATTTAAAAACTGAAATGTGGAGAGAAAGTGTTGACTATATTGTAAATGGAGATTTTAATGAACGATATGAAGAAATTAGAAAGAAAGTCAACTATAAGAATAATTCTGAATTATTAAAACATCGAATAGCAACAGGACAATTAGATCCGAGAACATGCTTAGGAAAAGATCCTTGGAATAAAGGAAAGCATTATAAAAGAAAAGTGCCGTTTAGTGATATTGAACGACAGCGTCATAGAGAATGCAAGCTTGGAACAAAAAATCCAATGTATGGTGTGTTACATTCTCAAGAATATAAGAAAATCGTATCGGATAGAATGAAAGAAAAGATTTTAAAAGGAGAGTTTACACCCAATACAAACAATAGATATACACATTTTGATGTAACATACAGAGGAAAGGTATTTCGTTCTTCATGGGAAGCAGTGTTTTATTGCAAATATCATGAAACTTATCAGTATGAAAAATTAAGGATTCCGTATACCTTTGATAATGAAAATCACATTTATATTGTTGATTTCATTAATGAGCAAGATAAAATCGCTGTAGAAATAAAGCCATCTAGCATTCTAGAGCGTAATAGCAAAGAACAAGCCAAATTAAACGCTTTAAAGACATGGTGCATCAACAATGAATATAAATTATGGGTTGTCGATGAAAATGACATTAGAAATATTGTATATGAATTGAATAGTTTAGAGGAATTTGACTACTCCACACAGCAAAAACTAATAAAGCAATTTGGAGTTAAAAATGAGACTTCTAGCTGTTAAAGAGATTGAAAAACCCAATACGGTATATAATCTTTCTGTAAAAAATGATCACAACTATATTGTTAATGGTGCAGTAGTTTCAAACTGCCATCGAGGCAGTGGTCGTGCGATTCAGGCTGTAATGACTTCAGCAAAGGACGTTGGAATTCGTACAGGATGGACTGGAACTCTGGCCAATGAGCAGATAAATGAAATGCTCATTCGTGGACTTTTTGGAGAGCCGAGACAGATTGTCACCACGATTGAATTGATGGACAAGAAAATAGTGGCTCAGCTGAAGATAAGCATAATGAAACTGATTTATCCTGATGGATGGGGAAGGTCATTCAAGCTGCTGGACTATGCAAATCAATGCAAGTATTTTGAGGAGCTGCAGGAGAGAACGGATGCCATAGCAGGAATGGCTTTGAACAGAAACGAAACTGGCTTGATGCTCTACAGAAAGATTGCCCATGGAGAAGCAATCTTTGAAGCATTAAAACGTATGGCTCCCGAAAGAAACATATATCTTGTCCATTCTGGCCATTTTCAGAGAAATGAAGAGAAGTTCAAGTCTTTTGAAGACTTAAAGCCGTTGCTTGAGCAGGAAAAGGATGCAGTGCTTGTCGCAAACTATCAGCTGGTCGGCACTGGCGTATCAATCAAGAACCTTCATTTCGTGATGTTTGCCGCTCCAATCAAGTCCTACATCACCACAATTCAGAGTATTGGACGTGGTCTTAGAGTGTCAGCCACGAAAAAGAGCGTTGAACTGATAGACATAGTGGATGACATGTCCTATAGGGCCAGAGTGAACATAGTTCAGAACTATGCCTTGAAGCATTATGCCGAACGATACAAGATATACGCGGCAAATGGATTTGACTGCTCCATGGATTCCATGCACATAGAGCCAAAGGAAAAGACATTCTAGAAATAAGAAGGGAGCCTTTTGGCTCCCTATATTTTTACTTTATCTTGAATGAAACCAATTTTCCATCCTTGAACTTGGCTCGAAGTTTTCCCGCCATGGAGCAGGAGATATTAATTCTTGAAGTGCCATCATCCTTCTTTTTCTTGAGATAGATGTCCATTAGCATGGACTTGTCCATCTGCGTCTTAAAGATGCTTTCCTTGGGAGCGTTTTCATCCTCCCTCCATTCGATAAAGTCTTCAGACTGAAGCATCTTGGCCAGATCATTGACAGCGGTGTCAATAGTTTCTCCAATTTCAAGGACTTCCCTCAGATTCTGAAGGATTCCAAACCAGTGAAGAGCAAAGGATTTCTTTCGCTCATAGTCATTAAGGATTTCAAGGATTTTTTCGTTTGGATTGTTGACATTTGTCTGCATTTCGGAGGCCAGCTTGTCTCCAGCGGCAAACAGTTCAATCAAGTCATTTTCAGACTTTTCCTTCCAGAATGTTTCTGGATGGTTGCTCTTCATCCAGGCCTTCAAGGCTCTGGCAGAGGCTGTTGGATCATGTACTAGGGCTTCTGTGAGCCATTTCTGGAATGAAGTCATGGATTCTCCTAAAAGTAGAAGTTCTTTACTTTGCCATTGGCAAAGATGATATTGAAGTTGACGCCTCCATTAAGTTTCACCATTCCCTTGTAGGTGTCAATTTGACGGAGAATGTCTTTTTCGTTGACGTCGTCAAAGAATGGAACGGTAAATTTTCCCTGTTCCATGTTGTAATACTTGTGCTTCTTTGCAAAGGCCACAAGTTTCTTGATCGCCTCTTCCTGACTGTCACCTTTTGAAATGCAGGAAAGAACATCCATTAGATTTTTGGAATATATCATGTATCTTCCCTTGATCATTTCATATCTGTCGGCCATTTTCAAGGCCTGCCTGCATTCAATCTGCCAGCGTCCAGCGTGGTCTTTCTTGGCAAAGGCCACCATATTGGCGACATGCTTGTCCATTTTGGTGAAGAACTTGCCAATGGGCTTGCCTGCATAGATGAGGTCATCAACTTCATCAATATAGAGCGAAGTTCTGTCAGTGACATACTGAACGGCCGACATGTCGGAAAGAAACTTGGTATATTCTCTGTCTGCGGATTCAGCAAGATATGTAGAAAATGATTTCATTTTATAATTTGACATAGTAGAGATATTTACAGTAGTAGATAGTCTATGTGTGCAGTTTTTTTGTGTTTGAATAATTTGTTGGAAGTATCTTTTCCATGCTCCATCAACTTTGATGTAGCAATCGCTAGCGGAATTTATAGTTTTCTGGGAATATGAGACTTTAATATGCGTAGCCATAAAAGCTTCCGAAATTTAGAGTTAGTCTATTGGTTCGGCTCACCCTCTCTTTATAACATTATCCTTCTATATTAGGTTCTTTCTGTATATTCAATTCTGTCATCTTGAATGTTAAATCCCCATTGACTAAGACCACTATATGAACTACCTTGTCTTGGCCAGGTAATTTCAAATGAAGGATTTGATGATGTGGCAGTATACTGCAATGATACCCATTTTTGATATCGTCTATCTATGTCAACATAATAGAGATCACCATAATTATTTTGATTATAAAGCCAGACATTATTTCCAGATGCATATGCTCCATATGCTTTCACAAACATCGAATTTCTTAGAACTGTTCCTTGTACTCCACTATCGCCAGCTGCTATCCAAACTTTTGCATTGAAGCAAATCGTTATAACGCTTCCAACCGGTACACTTGAAAGATAATTTGTTCCATCATCTCTATGAATTATTCCCCATTTAGTTGCAGGACGAGTTTTTGTATAGCATATTTTCCATGCTCCATCAACCTTTACATAAATTTGATCACAAATTTTCCATGCTCCATTGACTTTTATATAGCAGTCGTATTCAGAGTTGACAGTTTTATATGCATTTGAAACCTTTACATATGCTGGCATAATATTCTCCTAGTTGATGTACTTGAAGTATATGTCGCCATCATTGCCACCAGACGGATCACCTGTTCCATAGCGTATTGTCGCTCCAGCAGTAATTGCTCCAGAATTTAGATATGTCAACTGATGTGCTCCGCCAACATTTGCATTTGAAGCAGTCAATGTTCCACCATTCATGTACATTAACTGCGTTGTAGAACCAACTGTATCTCCAGATGCAGTTAATGTTCCTGCATTGAGATATATCGGTTTCTTTGCACTTCCAACTGTATCTCCAGATGCTGTTATCTTTCCACCACTTAGATATACTGGATTTTTGGCATTGCCAACATTGGACGTTGATTTTGTAAGTTTTCCTGAACTTAGGAATATAGGCTCTGTTCCGGAACCAACTGTTGTTGTGGTCTTTGTCAGTGTTCCTCCAGTCAGATATATGGGTTCGGTTTCTGAACCGACTGTGGATGTAGATGCAGTTATTGTTCCACCTGTCAGATATACTGGCTTTATTCCTGAACCAACTGTTGAATTTGAAACACTAATTGCTCCATTGTTGAGATATACTGGCTTTATTCCGGAACCAACTGTTGATGTTGATGCCGTTGCAACGCCTTTATTGAGATAAATCGGAACAATTCCAGAACCGATTGTGGAGAGACCAAGTTTTGATGCAGTAGTTGCTATATGATTAAGCTGCTTTTTGTCGCCGCGAATATAGTATATTTTTCCAGTGAATTCATTGGAAGCAATGCGTCCGTGACCAATTGTTTCGTATATTTCGTTGATGCAATGTGCATTGCTTGTAGATACATACTGTCCGCTTGCATTTGCTTCCCAGCGAATGTCATTTTTGATGTCATAGACAATGGCATCCTTGATGTTTTTAGAATTCAGAGCGGCAATGGTAACTTCAGCATCTTCAGTTGATTCGCAGACGTATACGCCTTTTACCATATAGTCGGCCTGCCAGGCCTGATCTGCTGGATTTCGCTTGCTTTTTGCTCCAAACAGCATCATTCCTTCATCCATCATGTGGATGACGTTCATTGGATTTGTTGCTGGATCAATTGGAATAAGTGGAGTCGGTTCTGGAACTGGATCATTCTGACGTTCTATGTATTGAACATAGGATTCTCCAAGAAAGTCCGTTATATTTTTTATTTCTTCAAATATGGAATTTCCTACGAGACTTTTCAGTCCTCTGCAAAGTTCCTCTGGTGCCATGGAACCAAATAAAAGTTCCTTTAGATTGTGTGGACCAGATTTTGGTTCATCTTCATCAACGCATACTGGAGCTGAATTAAACAAGTCAATAAGATCTTCTCCAATGGCATCTTTAAGAAGAATTGTTTCCTTTAGCAAGGAGCCTGTAGACATTCTTTTCCAGATGCTGCACATTGTTTCGTTGACTGCCAGATCTCCAAATAGAAGATCTCCAATGTCTACTGGACTTGGATCAGATGAAGATATTTTCCAGCTGTCATTCTTGCTTTCTTCAAGAAGACACGTTTTTGTTTTAGATGCAGATTCGCTGGAAGAAACTGAATATGTTACGTCCTGATAAATTCCTGGAACAATTGTATCGTATGTTGCTTCAATAAGACTCCAGGAATTTCCAGAATATGCAAAAAGGCCGGTCTTGCTGCATTCAAATTCCGAATCAAAGAATCCAGAGTTGACATTCAGTTTTACAGCAATGCATGCGGCATCTCCTTCCTTTGGTGAAGGAACCATTGTTCTTATTGGAGATGGATTTCCTCCTCCGCCATTTAAGGCATACTTGATGAATTCCTGCTTGATAAGCGATTCCATTGTTGTAACGCTGGAATTGCCAGAAACAGTCTTTATTGCTGCAGTAGATGAAGGATTTTCAGCCTGCTGTGCAGTAGTTGACGTTAGTGTTGATGGATAGAGATACTGCTTGGAATTGTATGTAGGAACTGGAAGATTATACTCATTTTGAGAATGGCCTTTATAGTCATATCTCGTTTGATTTAATCTGGCCCAGTTTCCATTTAAGCGTCTCCAAAGCTGCTGTCGTTTAGTTGTAGATTCAACCATGCATCTTTTATTAGTGTCTGTTAGCCACTCATAAAATGGAAGACCAATGCGGTCGATTATTTTGACTGTTTCTGTAGCCAGTCCACCAGTTGTAAATCTATCCCATACTTCTGAAAAATTTGCATTGCCATTAAAGAAAAACTGCCGCAGTCCTCCAATTGGACGACTTCCTTGAACAGGAGACAATTTGTCCAGCCAGTCATAGAAGGCTGAACTAAAAATGTCTTCTATGACATGCATCAATGAATTAGCCAGTCCTTGTGAATCTCCATGCAGATTGCGACAGGCTCGTCCAAATATGTCATCTGTATCTGCATCGGTTCTATCTCTTGCACCGAATAGCATTTCGGCCAGATCGGCTGGTTCTCCAATGCTTGTACCAGTTTTTAGCGTATTATCTGGATTATGAGTCTTGTTGTAAAAGTAGGAATAAAGACTTCCCCAGGTATTGATATTTCTTTGAAGCAGCTTGTCTATGCTCTGTACAAGACCAAACTTGTGGGCCTTTATTCTTTTCGTTTCTGTGCCATCAAACGTTGTGCCAGTTCCACCAACCTTTGAAACTCTTGAGTTTTCTGGAACATCTGTTCCATCTGGCTTTTTCGTGGCGATCTCCTCTTCAAAGAATGGAGATCTCTTTCGCCCAGGAATTGGAGTAGTCCATGCAATAGTAACTGGAGTATCATGCGTTTCGGTTAATCCGAGCGTGTATATAAGATCATTAATTCTCTGCCACCATTCCCCCATAATGTTTGTATAGTCAAGTGGAGTGACGGCATATATTTCCTTCAATTGAGTGCATCCTTTAATGAATTCGCTCAATCTAGATTTGGTTGAATTATTTCCTGCGTCAGGCATGGCTTCTGCAAAATGTCTTGATATTTACAATGATTGAAGATAGACGACTGTTTTATAAAATGTAAATAATCGAACATAAAACATCTCATATGCCTTCAAATCCAGCAGTTCCAGGTGCAACGGCAACGCATGTGCATGGAATTCCAAAAACAGTTACAGCCACTAATCTTCCAGGAACAGTAATGTTTGGAAAACTGTATCCTCTTCATATGGGAGATCCATGGTTTGTGCATTATGTTCCTGAATGGGAATCGGCCCATCCAACAGTTGTATCGAATGGAGCACCAAACGTTCTCTGCGATAAGAGACCGCTAGCCATTACGGAATTGTCAAATGTTCAGTGTGGACAAATAACGCTGTCGCCGATGCAGATAGTTATCATAAAACCCTAGATTGGCAGATATAGGGATGGGTTGACAGGACCACAGAAATCTGCTATTTTCTTCATGTTTGAGGAGAAAAGGACATTTTCTGACAAGGAGTCCTGACGTGGCGAAGTTAAATATTTTGCAGTGCATCCTGAAGACGCCGATGGGTGGAGCATTCTCCGTCGTTGTTCTGTCGGTGCTTCTGGGTGGAGATTATATGGCAAAGCAAATTACCGAGAATTTCACTCTCGAAGAAATGTATCGTTCCGCTACGGCAGAATCTAGAAGAATTGACAATCGTCCTTCAAAGGAAATTGAAGAAAATCTAACGCATCTGGTAAAGAACGTTCTTCAGCCTCTTAGAGATCATTTTGGAGTTGCCATCAGAGTAACTTCAGGATATCGTTCTCCCGCATTAAATCGCGCAATTGGTGGTTCTCCGTCATCCTGGCATTCTCATGGATGCGCCGCCGACATTCAAATTCCATCTGGAAAGGTGTCCCTCAAGACTATTTTTGAGTACATCTACAACAATCTTCCATACACGGAACTCATTGCAGAAGGCATTGACAGAAATGGAAGAGTTTCATGGGTTCATGTGGCTCTTGTAAAGGGACGCGAAGCCAAGAACAATCTTGATCCCGCTGGTCGTCTCTGCACGAAATACATGAAATCATCTGAAGGGGCAGTCTACAGGGCTTCCTTTGACAAAATCAGGGGAATGATGAAAATCTAGTAGGAGATTGTTTGATGAAATCGTTTGCAGACTATGTAAATGAAGCAGGAATCACTGATGGACCACAAAAGGCCAAGTGGATCATTGACAAGAAGCGTCGTGGAGAGATTATTCTGAAGGCTGGAACCAAGATGCTTTTCAGAATGTGCAAGTATCAAAACATGATTGAACCATACTCCGTCAAAATGATTTACTCTACCACGCGGAAAAATCCTGGTAAGCTCTTCCCAACATTGAAGGATGCTATGGCCCATATTGACAAGATGTTCGCCTATGCAATCCTTGAAAAGTACATTGTAGAGCCTATGTCTAAGGATGTTCAAGACTGGCTTGAAAAATGCGTATTCTAGTCAAGGATGCTTAAATGAACACATTCAACGACTATATTCTTGGTAAACCAGTTAAATCTTCCAAAAGAAAGGCCAAGTGGAGCATAGACAGGAAAAATCCAAACTATGTCAAGCTGAAATGCGGTCAAAAAGTCTTGTATGTGCTGAACAAGATTGTAGGTCGCAAAACTGACAGACCTTATATGGTTTCACTTTCATCTGGAGGCGCAAATGCCTGCAGAACGTTCAATGATGCAATGACTTTTATAGAGCATATGCTGACTACAGCAAACTTTGATCTATATGAAGTGGAACCAATGAAGATGGAAGTGAAGAATTGGCTTGAAAGAGTTGAAAATTAGGAAAAGTGTATGAATACGTTCAAGGAATACATTAAAAATCATCTAACTGAAGATAGTATAGACAATCCGTGGTCTAAAATAAGAACTTTGGGCATTTCTTCGGAAAATCGTCAAATTTCTCCATCTCAGTTTGAAGAATGGATTAGAGCATGGAAGAAGCTGGCCAGTGAAGGCAATTACAGCGACATGCAGTGGAAAAAGGGAAATCGAGTCGGTGCTGTTGTTGTTAGGCGTGGAAACAAGTCTTATTTCACGTTGAAAAAGTTTCCTGCCTCATCTATCGGAGATGCCTTCTATCGCTTGGAACTTAGTTATGGACTAAAGGTTTCTGCATCCTTCAAAAGGCCGCATTGGGATTTCAAGACGCTGGAAGATGCTTTGATGGTAGCGCAAAGATGCAAAGAACAGGATCGCAGCGCCGATGGTCTTGCATTTCCTGCTTCAATGCCTGGCACTATCAAGGACTGGCTGGAAAAAGACATTACAGGGGAAAAGTAGATATGAATACGTTTAAGGAATATATTCTAGGGGAAGAGGTTGAGAAGAATGACCTTTTCATTGGAATGCCTGTTCTGAAATGGGAAAAAAGCGATCCTTTCACTATTCTTCTTAAAGGAGAGTTTCTTAACTGCCAGTCTAAAGAGACTAGGCAGAAACTGAAAGCAGACATGGAGTCTGGACGTCTAAGCAAGACGCAAATAGCCAGAGCAAAGAAGCAGGCTATTGAATTTATTGGTTCTGTTGTCAATGCATCCATGATGGCCAATCAGTACAGTCTCTCCATTTCAGAATATGCCAAGCAGATTTCAAGAAACGGAGTTCTTCTTGCTCCAGCAACGGATGAAACTTCCTATTTTGTCTGCGCCCATAGAAGCGTTTCTGGAATGGATGCAAAGGCTGTTCTTCCAGTCAAGGATTTAAAGAATATTCAGTCTGACATGACAAAGGTTCTTGTCTCTGAACTGAAAACAGGCAAAAATCCATTTCTGTGTCTTGACAGGGCGGCAAAGCCGAAAGACATTGTCGTTCCCAAGCCATCAAAAACCATGATTGACTGGATTGGCGAACCATACGTTAAAAACATATAACGATTGTAAATATCAAAACAATATCTTGCAAGATGAATACATTCAACGAATATATTTTTGAAGCTGGAGCCACTACGGCAGAACCTCTTCACTGGGCCATTGATCCACATGTGGACAGATGCATTCTTCTGAAGCGTGGCAGAAAGTCCATTCTTGGAATTGACTTTGATGGAAAGAACTACACCGTAATGACAGATCCAAAGGACAAGTCTTCCATGGGATGTCAGAAGAGCAAGTTTGTGGACGCCTTTGCCATGGCGCAGGAACTGCTCAATGACAAGCTGGAAGGTGCCTTGATTCCAGCATGTCCTTCCAATATCCGTCGCTGGCTCAAGCGTGGACCAGAAAAGTCCGAAGATGATGGAATTGAAATGTCTAATGAAAGCGTTTCGGAATCTTCAGATGAATGGGAAACTGCAACGTCTTCCATTCCCAAGGACTATTTTGAATGGATCAAGGGAAAGAACGAAGGCGAAGTTGTTTTAAGACGCCGCAGGAAAAACTACATTAAAGTGTGCAAAAGAATTCCTGATCCAGCAAATTCCAAGTTTTTTAAGGAATGGATTAAGGAAAAGCCATACTGCATGAAGATGTATGCCTATTCCATGGAGAATAAGTCACATCTTAAACTGGAATACGCCACCCTTGAAGAACTGTTGAAGAGTGCCGAATCCTACAAAAAAATGGACTACAGTGCCAACGCATTGAACTTTCCTGCCATGCCAGACGATGTCAAGGAATGGCTGGAAAAAGGATACAAGAATCCAAGCTCGGAAGTTGTTTCTGAGGCTGCAGAACATGTATTCAGATGGGAAATATTCAAGAAGTATGCCAACAAAGTGTCTCTCATTCTTGATGGCCGCTATGAAGTGGCCTCTATCTATAGAAACTTTGGAAAGAGTGCAGACGTTCTTCCTTATGCTATTGAAATCTATTCCTTCAATCATGCCTGCGAATTTGCTGGTCTTGAAAAGACCATCGCGGATGCAGTGGCCAGAGTTGCAAAGGAGCTTATCCATCCAATCAAGCTGAAAGGCGATCCTCAAATGGCTGGCGTATCTGCCGCCGATGTCAAGATTCCTCCAATGCCTACTTCTGCAAGGCTGTGGCTTGACAAGTCATTTGACGAAGCAACCATTCTATCCGAGAAAAAGTAGCATTTCTTTAAATATTAAGCTTTATAGCATATAAGGGGGTGGGACTGTTGTGTCCTGCTCCCTTTCTTTCTTGTCGCTTCCTTTTGGACTTTTCCACGGAGGAAACTGAAATGCAAATGGTCAAGGAAATGCTTGAGTTCATTGTAGACACAAGGCTTGCTGGAGAAGACAACGTCAAGACTGGAATTCCATTCCACCTCCAAAAGCAGGAAGCCACATTGATTGTAATGTGGGGAGACAAGACGCATTCCATCCTGTCGGCCGACAAGTATTCCGATTCTGATGCCCTTGCTTCCGTCCATGAATATCCTGCTCCTGGAGAATATAAAATCTCCATCTATGTCGAATCTCCATACTCCTGGTCGGATGTATACATCTCTACGCTTGACTGCCAGGATGCCATATTCAACTGCATTCCTTCCCTGTTCAACGAGAAAACAGAATGCATGCGATACTTCAAGCAGACTTTGGTGGAGCTTCCAACTCCGCTGCCGCGAATGAAGGGATCCATTCAGTTCACTCTGTCCAATCCCGCAACTGGATGCAATGGAATAAAATTGAATGAAAACTTCTCGTTCCTCTTCATTCACTGCAGCTCCTTAAGAAAGATTCATCCAAAGCTGTTCTCCAGCAACAAGCATTCCATCAGCTTCTCCTACTGCTTCTATGGATGCAGCAAGCTTGAAGAGCTTCATAATGAGATGTTCAAGGGATGCTCCACTGTTCTGTCCTATGCCTTCTGCTTCTTTGGATGCTATGAATTGAAGACTATCCCAAGCGATCTGTTCAAGGACTCGTTCAAGGCGCAGGGATTTAGAGGCGTGTTCAAGGACTGCCTTGGCCTGCGGTCCATTCCAGAAAACCTTTTCAGTGGATCTTGCTCGGCCGAACTGTTTTCCGAAGCATTTCAGAACTGCATTTCCCTTCAAAGCATTCCAGAGAGACTGTTCTCCAGATGTCCAAACGTAGTTGGATTCTCCTCCACCTTCGAAAATTGCATATGCGTGACAAGCGTTCCAGAAAACCTCTTCAAGTGGTGTCCGAGAGTGCTGCACTTTAGATCCACCTTTTCCAAGAGCGGATTGAAGCATGTTCCAGAAGACCTGTTTGCCGACAAGAAGTATGTCTCTTCCTATTCCTACGTATTCAGCTGGTGTGACATCGAGGACGTGCCTGGAAAGCTGTTCAAGGACTCCATCTATGCTGTGGACTTTTCTGGATGCTTTTATGGATGCAACCATCTCAGAAGCGTTGGAAGGGAGCTGTTTGCCAATGCCATATATGCAAGACGATTCAGCCACTGTTTTTATGGCTGCAAGAATTTAAAAAAGGCTACCATCGAAATTTCTTCAAGAACGGTAGACACGGCCTATCTTTTTATTGAAAAGAAGGAAGATGCTGAAATTACAGTTGTAGCGCAGCGATTGTCTTCTACTGCAAAAATGCTTACACTAAAAAGCGAAAAGCTTGGAATTACTGTTGAAGAAAAGTCATTTGTCAAGGCTACGCTCAGAGCACTCTGGGAGTCAATTCTAAAAATTATGAGACACGACTAGCAGAGATAAATCCTCTTGACAGGTCCTCTAAATGTTGGTATGCTCTTTCTGAAATGCCAGCATAGGAGGACCTTTTTATGTCTGAAGAATTTGCCAGCAATGAATTTGCTATAGACGTTCTATGTGATGAAAATGGCTTTGTCGCCCTTCCGTTCCGATGCCTTGAAGAGGAAGGCCTTGAAGTAGACTGGGGTGGAGAAGCAGAAACTCTTTCAAAAGGAAGACTGTTTCTTGCAGAGCACAGATATCCAGAATCAAAAACCTGGCACAGGATTGTGATTAGGTGTGATGACTGGTCGAAAGTATGGATGGTCGCGATTGATTCATCTGTAGAAATTTTAAGCCGACTTGCTCCACAGAATGCCGTCAGCAAGGCTAGACACTGTACATGGAGATTTTTAACTCCACTTCCTAAAGTGGCTGGAATGCTGGTGTATGACTGGACAGAACTTCCATGCGATGCAGATGACAATTTTATTGTACGCGACTTTGAAACAACCGAAGCTCCCAACTCGCTTGAGCATTCCATGTGCTTCTTTGGAAAGATAGAAGAAATTCCACACGACTTCTTCTCAAACATTGAGGCTTCGTCCTTCAAAGGAGCATTTCAAGGATGCATTATCAAGTGTTCTATTCCATATTCTCTCTTTTCTAAACAAGGCTCTGCAAAGTCTTTTGCATCATGCTTTGAAGAAGTGGAGTTTAAAGTTCAATTTCCTCTATATGAAGAAATGTTTGGAGACTGCACATCGGCAGAAAATTTTACTGGACTGTTTAGAGGTTCCAATCTGAACTACATTCCTGAAGGACTGTTCAAGGGATGCAAAGCGGCCAAGTCCTATAAGTCCTGCTTTAGTAGAACCAGAATAAAAGAGATTCCCAATGTAAAACTCTTTGGAGATTCTCCAGAAGCAGAAAACTTTAGCTTCTGCTTCAATGGATGCCATGAAATTGAAGTCGCTCCATCAAGAATCTTTTCTGGAACAAATGGAAAGGATTTTTCCTACTGCTTTGCCAACTGCACTCAACTTGAAACGGTCGAAGCTCCATTTGTAGACTGCAGCAATGCCGAAAACTTTTTCGGATGCTTTAAAAACTGCTCTTCTCTGCTGGCATTGAGTGGTGTCGTGTTTCTATCTGCAGGCAAGGCCACAGATTTTGGCGAATGCTTTGAAGGATGCGAAAAGCTTGCCACAGTGTCGGATACGCTGTTTCAAAATACGCATGCGGCTGAAAACTTTGATGCAGTGTTCAAGGACTGCAAAGGAATAAAGAGCCTTCCGAAAGGACTGTTCTCGAAATGTCCAAATGCCGCATACTTCAATGCATCATTTATGAACTGCATTTCTCTTGATGAAATTGCGGCAGATATATTCAGAGGATGCAAGGAAGCGGAAGAATTTGAATCAACATTTCAGGGATGCATTAATCTTTTTGTAGTGCCAGTTACTTTGTTTGCATGGTGCGAAAATGTCATTACGTTCAAGAAATGTTTTGATGGATGCATCAATGCCTTTGACAGCATGAAACTGTACATTGCTTCCTCCTATGTTGCAGACGCTTCTTATTTTGTTCCATCAAACGCAACGTTCTTGAAGAATGCTGGAACTGTAGTGTTGATTAAGGAAGGAACAAAGACAGAAAGGACATTCATGCTTGAAGAAAGAAAAAATCCATATCTCAAGATTGAAACTCTGCATGCGTAGAAGGAAACAGGAGTGCATATGAAAGTAGGCCAGGTTGGAGAAGGAAAGGTTTATCTGCTTAACAAGGGAGGCAAGGTCTGGACAGACATTGCCGCGAGGTTTGTCCGTTCTGAGAGGCCTGTAGAGGAGATCATACAGTCGGACTATGATCCAAAGATTGTTAGAAACATTCTGGAGTCTGGACACTATGCGGCGACAGAATTTGATCTTCTTCTTTTTGGAGTTGAAGGCTATTCCAGAGTATGCGAAGTGCAGCTTGTACGCAAGCGTCTTGCATCCTATCTCATCAAGTCTGGACGAGCTGAACTGCATGGGAAGAGGACTTTTTCAATTGTTGCTCCAGACAATGTGCTGGACAGAAAGTTCACTGTAGACGTGAAGGGAGAAAAAGTGGCGCTGTCTGGACGCGACCTGGCCAGCATCTCCGAGCAATGGTATGAGAGTGGTCTTGAAGCTGGACTTCCAGAGGAGGATCTGCGGTATTTCAAGCCACAGGCTACGGAATTCAAGGCCATCATAGGGATGAATGTTCATGCCTTAAGGGACTGGCTGAAAATACGGATGTGCCAGAATGCACAGGCCGAGATAAGAGATCTGGCGACCAAAATGTGCCATCTGGCGAAGGAAGCCTATCCTGACCTGATAGAAGGAGCAGGACCATCCTGCAAGGTGCTTGGCTACTGTCCTGAAGGCAGACTCCAGAACGCCAAGTGTAGGGGAAAGATACCGCTGAAGGAAGACCTGCTTGAAGCATGGAAAGCATACAAGTCAAAGTAGAATGAAGAGGGAGAAGCATATGCTTCTCCCTTGTAAATATTGAATGATCTCCATAGCATAGAAATTAATCAATGAAAGGATATATTGAGTGGCTTAATGAGAATAAGCTGTTTGAAAAGGCCTTGAATGTTGGTGCTAAAAGCGCAATGCCTAAAGAAAATCAAGCAGTTATCTTGTCTGGTGGTGCGGGATGCTTTGCCGCCACTACTATGGTCAAAACTTCTTCTGGCCACAAGGCAATAAAGGATGTTGCAGAAGGAGACATAGTTGAATCGTGGAATGAAGAAACTGGACAGCTTGAATGGAATCCAGTTCTAAAGGTCAATGTATTTCCACCTGTAAAAAGAATGATGCGATTGACTTTTGACAATGGCGAGGAAGTCATTTGCACGGAAGATCACGAATTTCTGGTTGATGGAAAATGGGTGCAAGCTAAGGATTTATAGCAATGATAATTTATAGACATCGCAATAAACCAGAAAATATTATATTTGATAGTATTGATGTAAAAGATATTATTAAAGAAATAACACATTTATATGCGTTGTCTAATCCAATGTTTATTCAATTTGGAGATTTATCTTTAACTGCTTTGAATATTTTTATTATTAATAATATAAACAAATCGTTTAACGATAATAAACTTATTAAAGAATGCACTAAAGCACTTAATGAAGTGTTGAAAGTTAATTATCAATGTAAACCATCAAGTAAATTTTTAAACTATGGATATTATATTGAATGTGGTCATTCTGAAGAAGAAGCAAAAATAATAGTTTCTAATATTCAAAAAAGTCGTTCTAATAGATGTGTTGAATATTGGATCAATAAAGGATTTACTAATGAAGAAGCATTGATTAAAGTAAATCAAGTACAAAAGCAATATGCAGAAAAATCAGCAGAAAAATTATCTTTAGATTATTGGTTAAAATATGGATTATCTTATGATGAAGCAATTATTAAGCAAAAGGAATATAATTTAAAAATTGCATCTTCGTCAAAAGAGCATTTAAAACAAATTAATCATAAATCTGATGAAGAAATTGAACAGATTAGAAAAGTACGATACAATACTAGAGATCCACAAATATGCGCTCTTCGTCATAATATTAGTATAGATGATGCAAAAGCAATTGTTAAAGATCGTATAGCACGTTCTACCTGTTGTGGAACAAAAAATGGAATGTACGGTCATAAATCTCCATTAAGATCTGGTGCAGCATATAGTGGTTATTATAAAGACTTTTATTTTAGAAGCTTTTCTGAATATTGTTTTATTAAACTTCATGAAAGTGAAGACATACATTCAGCCGAAGATAAATTTAAAGTTGTTTGGAAAGAGGGAAAAACTTATCGACCAGATTTTATTATTGGTGATACAATCTATGAGATAAAATGTGACTATATGTTGGATAATGATGAAACAAAACTTAAATTGAAAGCTTTAAAAGAAATGTATCCAGAATATAAAATTATTCTTGTTCCTGCAAAATCTATTCCTAAACCTCCAAAAGAAATTGTTTTGAATGATATTGAAAATGGAAATTTGCGTATAGTTGAGTCAAAAATGAAAAAGTTTAAACAGTTTATGGAGAAATATAAATGAAAGTTATAAAAAAGGAATACATAGACTGGAATGAAGATGTCTATGACTTGGTCGTTGAAAGGGCTCACAGCTATGTCATTGGAACTAAATCTGACATCATTGTTCATAACTCTGGAAAAGGAATGGTGTTGAACAACATCCTCAACATTCCCAACGCCAGAGTGTTTGACGTAGACAAGTTAAAGAATGACATCATCAAGATGCGTCCAAAGTCCATGGCCGATGCATTTCTCAAGCAGACTGGAAAAAACCTGAAGCAGATCAATCTTGGCAATCCAGATGACGTGGCCTTGATACACAAGTTTGTCTCGGACAACAAGTACGACAAGAAAGTCATCAATCAGTTCTTTCTCAGCAATGGAGATGTCTGGCCTGATGGCACTCCAAAGCCAGAAAAGAACCTTCACAAGCCTAATGTAGTGTTCGACGTCACTCTCAAGGATGAAAAGAAGATGTTTGAACTTTGCAGGCTTCTTCAGTTCTATGGATGGGAGAAGAAGAACATTCATCTGGTATGGATTCTGAATGACTTCGAGATTGCTTCCATGCAGAACCAGGAAAGGGACAGAAAGGTTCCGCAGGACATTCTGAAGCAGACTCATGTTGGCGCTTCGGACACCATGAGGGAGATCGTCACAAACTTCGAGAAGTTCTCTGACCTGATGGATGGAGAGATATGGGTTGTTCCCAACAAGAGGAACGTGGACAACGTCTTCGACTTCAAGGGAAAGAATGCCAAGGGAAAATCCACCATAGCATTGAAGTTCTACACTGCCTTGAAGGTTAAAGATGCTGGCAGGCCTTTGCTTGACATCGACTCAGTTCTGTCTCAGACAGTCAGACGGGACAGCAGAGTCCTATCTGACATCATAGGCAAGTACATACCACAGGACGCCAAGGACTGGAAATAGTAAAAATCTAAAATTTTTGAGGAGGAGGCTTGACAGAGCCTCCTTTTTTGTTTATTCTGTATCTGTCAAGAGACAAGGAGGAAGCAAATGAACGCATGGAATCTCGGTGATCAGGTTACGGTTCAGGTGCCTCAACAGGACGGCACGTTTGAAACGTTCACTGGTGTCGTGATAGAGATCAAGGAGAACGGCCTGATTGAGGTCTCTCCGTCCAAGCCAAATGTCGGGAACATAGACTGCAAGCCTGAGTGGCTTTATCCTGAAGGATGGCTCTCCTAAAAAGTTTGAGGAGAGCAAACTTTTTGCTTGACACTGACCGCGGCCTAGGATAATCTGTAGCTGTCAAGAGGGAAGAGGGCCATGAGGTTCTCCTCCAAACAATCAAGGAGAAAACAGTCATGACTACCATCAAGATGACCGCAGTGAACATAGCTTCCCGCAAGCGTCCCATCCTCGGAGAGGCTGAAGAGCAGTTTGAACTTGATCCCGTGTTCATCGCCAGAGCCCTGTATGGCATTCTTGAGTGCCATCATGGAGAAAATGGGGAACGCAAGTGGTACGGCCGCAAGAACATCTACGGCTTCCACAAGGAAGAGGCTCCCATGCTGGAGGACTTCATTGTTGTGAATGCTCTCAACTCTCTTCAGAAGATTCTCCGTCCGATGAACAAGTGTGGAGATCCCAATTCCAGGCGTCTTCAGGTCATGTACTACCTTGAATGGTACTAGAAGGAGGCGGAAAATGACTGTCAATCTTGCTCCAAGTCAGATTTGTCTCCTCAACAGTCTTTCTTTAGGGGACAGACCGTTGACCATTAAAGACTGGGACAGCATAGCCGAAGACCTTCAGGCTCTAGTTGATCTTGGCTTTGTTAGCACAGACTACAGTGGTGAAATTGAGGTTGAAAAGTCTGCGGCCTATGTGCTTCAAGACTTTGAGCGTGGTGCATTCATCGAAGCTGGTGGTACCCTTATGTTTCGCGTCTAGACAGCAAAGAAGATTAATGTTTTCCTTTATTAAATGGACAGGATCCAAGCGGTATCAGGCCGACTGGATAGTTTCGTTAATGCCGAGAAACATCTCTGGCAGATATGTCGAGATGTTTCTCGGTTCTGGCATTGTGCTTTTGACTTATCTTCAGAAGCATCCAAACGCTTCCTGTGTGGCCAATGACCTCTGCTTCCCATTGATCAATCTTTGGCAGACGTGCAGAGATCGTTCAGTGGAATTAATAAAAGACTACAAAGAGATGTGGCTGGAGTTCAATTCAAGAGACATAGGCCACAGAAAGCAGTATTTCAACAAAGCAAGAAAGGCCTTCAATGAAGATCAGTCCAGAGCCTCACACTTTCTCTTTCTCACCCGCACCAGCAACAATGGACTGGTGAGGTTCAACTCGAAGGGAGAATACAACTCTCCATGCCATTTCTCGCGTCCTGGAATGCACCCAGATGAACTGTCCAAGCTGATTTTTCAATGCTCTAGTCTGGTGCAGAATGTAGAGTTTCTGAACAAGTCATATAAAGATGTTCCAGTTGAAGCCAATGACTTCATCTATATGGATCCTCCATATGCCATGACAAAGGACAGCATGTATCTTGGCGGATTTGACAATGCGGCATATTACGCCTATGTTGAACGACTGCCATGCAAGTGGCTTATGTCCTATGATGGAAAGGCCAATGGAAGCACTGTTGCAGAACTTCCGAAGCATCTCTACAAAAGCCATTTTCTTTCTGAGAAGTGTCTTTCAACCTCATTCAATGCAAACCATGGAGATGCAAAGGAGAAGCGGTATGTTCAGGAGAGCCTATATTCCAGCTATGAACTGGAGAAGCCATTGACCATAGGAGACTTTGAATGAAGATTTTTCTGGATGACTGTCGTCAGGAGCCTTCAGGATGGACCAGAACGCATCAGGTTGATGAGACAATAGGCCTGCTTGTGAAGTGTCAGGAAAGAGGAGAGACTGTAGAGGTCGTGTCTCTGGACAACGATCTTGGTGCAGATGTCCTAGAGGGACGAAAGGTCTTGGACTGGCTGGAGGAAATGAAGCACTTCAATCCAGACTTCAATCTGCCAAAGAAAGTGGTGGTGCATTCGGCCAATCCAGTGGCCAGGCAAAGAATGGAAACTGTCATTAAAAGACTATATAGCTAAGTAAAAATATAAAGCATTTATTAAATGAAAACTTTTAAGGATTTTATTACCGAAAAAAGCAATATAAAGACGACAGTCTATGACTTTATAAAAAAGGTGCTGGATTCCATTGGATGTTCAACTGAAGCCAGAAATGGAAGCACCATTGTCGTGTATACTCCAGACAGAGACAGAGGCAAAAGGGGAGCATATCTTCAGGATTTGCTCCCTAAATGCATTTCTCAAGGAGCGCAGGCTCCAGCAGACATTTCATTCAAGCTTGAAACTGGAACAAAAGGCAGTCAAATATCCTGCTATTTTGATGGCGACTGCATAAAGATTCTGGCCAAGCCAGCAAAGAAGTCCAGCGATGGAACCTTGACCAAAGTAAGTGCTGGACTGGACAACGAAGACAGAATGGTTCTTGCAGTAAGGCAGCTTACTGGAGCAAAAGATGAAAAGGACATGAGCGGGACTCCAATCAACATTGTATTCACCGCTAAAGCTGGACACAAGGCTCCATTCACTGTCAATGATGTAGTCAACTGCAAGGGCGTGGGAAAGGAAACGCAGGACAGAAAGAAGGCCGACATCAAGCTGATTACAAAGAATGGCATTGAAGTGCCGATAAGCATCAAGAAGGACAATGCTGAAATATGGGAGTCTTCAGACACCTATTTTGGACCAGTGGCAAAAGACATCTTTGAACGTTTGGACTTGATGGCTCAAATCAGCTACGCAAAGGAAAAGCAGACTGTTGTCACCTCAAAGAGAGGAAAGACTTCCAAAGAAGAAAGATATAGCTGGAAGCTGGACAAAGGCTCCGAAATAAAGGTAAAAATAACGGATCCAAAGATAATCAAGGACGTCTGCTTTGGAAGCGACATTCTTGGTTCTGGATTCATCGTGCAGAAAACCTTCACGACGACTCCACTGGAATTTAAAGACGACAAGAATGGCATTAGGACATTTATGTGTCCTGTATCTTTTCTTGCAATGACTGTAGATGAAATAGTCAAAAGCAGTCACTGCGTGTATCTTTTGATTAGAAATGATGCTGACAGAGCAAATGCTTCAATGGGCTATAGGGGTTTGCGAGTGATTGTCATGATGGGCGACAGGCGCAGGAATGCGAAGGAAATAGACATAAGCAAGCTTCCACCACTGTCGAAGCTTCAAAGAGAGCTTGTTAGATCCATGTCTGAAAGTGCAGAATAATCTAAAATGTCTTCTTCAGAAAGAAAGCTTACAGAAGACTATGAAGTATGGACTTCCAATGGATGGAAGCCTTTTCATGGCATACGAAAGACAAGAAAGGACTCTCTAAGAATATGCTTCCATGATGAAACAAGCATTGAATGTTCCAGAAGCCATAAGTTTTATGAAAATGGCCGGTTCATTCATGCATATGAAGTCATTCCTGGAGACATATTGAGTGAAAAGCGTGTAGTGGACGTCCAGTGGGCTGGAGAGCAGGATCTTTATGACCTGCTTGAAGTGGAGGATGGACACCACTACACTGCTTCCAATGTTGAAGTCTCAAACTGCGCCTTCATTGCCAAGAACAAGTGGGATGACTTCTTCAAGTCTACGTTTCCCACCATTTCTTCTGGTTCTTCAACCAAGCTGATGATAGTCAGCACACCAAATGGAAGAAACCACATGTATGACATGTGGACAAGGGCCAAGGCTGGACTTTCAAACATGTATCCAGTGGAAGTCAACTGGTGGGACGTTCCAGGAAGAGATGAAAAGTGGCATCAGGACATGCTCAAGACCATGACTGAAGAGCAGTTTGAGATTGAATATGGAAACAACTTCGACGTTGATGAAAACTCTCTCATTCCGACTTCCACATTGAAACGTCTTGAAACGAAGCTGCAGGAACCACTGGAATCTTCAGAATCAGTCAAGATATATGCCAAGCCAGAGAACGGACATTCCTATGTCTGCTCCGTTGACGTTTCTGCTGGTGTCGGAAAGGACTACAGCGTCATAAGCATCATTGACGTAACTACAGATACGTTTCTTCTTTCGGCCATTTTCGCCTCAAACAAGATAGACTACTATGCCTTTCCTTCAATGATATTTTCCATTGCTTCAAAGTACAATAATGCAGAAGTGCTGGTAGAATCCAATGATATTGGGCATGTTGTTCTCCATATGCTCAACTACGATCTGGAGTATGACAACATATTCAAGACTTACAAGCTTCATGGCAATGGAAGGCCGACTCTTGGTCAGAGAACAACAACAAAAACAAAAATTATCGGATGCAATACCTTAAAAGACATGTGTACTACGGAAAAACTTGTTATTAGAGACAAGGACACGCTGGCAGAACTGGAGCATTTTCAGAGAATGGGCGATTCATATGAAGCTGCTCCAGGCTATCATGATGACAGGATAATGACCTTGGTAAACTTCTGCTACTATTCTACAACCAATGAGTTTGCCAGAAAGTATGACCGTTCAGTGACTTCGGAAATGAGTGAACTGTCTGCAAAGGCCATTGAGGAAAGCCTTGCGCCAATTCCACTTTTCTCTGGAAACAACTGGGGAGATGATTCTCGTGAAAATCTCAGCTGGCTTCGGTAGAATCTTGACAGGCTGGATTTTCTATGCTAGACTGTCTTTGTGAATGGAAAAGAACCAAATCTTTATGAGACATTCACAAGGAGAAAGCATTATGTGCCTCAACATGGAAGAAAAGAAGTTGATTGGTTCCTTCAACCACATGGCAAATACAGACACTGAAAAGGCCTTCAACTATGCCATCAATGAAATCTACTGTGATGCAAATGAAATGGCCCTATTCAACCAATTAATGGAAAAAGGCTTCATACTGTATGGAGACAATGACTTCTACTGGCATTTGACAGACAGAGGCTTTGCTGAATGGAAGGCCTACAACGCATCTCTTCCATATCCAACAAAGGGATGTGGCTAGAAAATAGACTGAATTTGGAGGCTGCTTTGTCAGCCTCCTACATTTTTGCAAGATTTTTCATTTCCTTCCAGTCAATAATAGGATATCCCTTGTCTTGAAGCGTTCCAACTGCGTTTACTCTGGAAGGATCAGTTTTGGCATTCATTCCAACAATGAAGCAGACATAGCATTTGTCTATTCTAGTAAACACTGCGTTTTCGCTCATTCGACCATTGTCTCTGGAAATGCAGTGTCTTGCAAATGAATACACTTTTGATGCATTTTGACTTACAGCCGACATTCCTTCAGAAGAGGTGTCTGGAGTGCTGGACTTGGCCCTTTTCGTGTATTCATCAAGATAGGCTTCCATGTTGTATCGGTCAAGATTAATCTTGTCAACATATGGCTTTATGGACTTTTTCAACTGTGGTTCATACATTCCAAGTGTCTTCAAGGCGCTAGTCTTGCCGTATGGTCTGGCCTTGCCATCTTCTCCCTGAATCCAGTATATGTGGACAATCTTCTTTTTGGACAGTTCAGAAATGAGAGCATTGTCCCAGTCGGAAACTTTTGCTTCGACCATTCCTTCTTCCCTTGCAGAAAAGCGTATTCCCTGCTTCGTTCTCCATTCATATCCAACCAGCTGAGGTCTTTTGGCTTCTGCAAGAGATTGACAGGATGAAGAGGAAAGAATATAGTCTTTAAAAGATTTCATTTGTTGAACAAGAGACAAAATATTTACGTCAGGAGAGCGCATGACTGAAGAACTTTCAAAAATGTCCAATGAAGAACTGATTCAGCTTTATCATGAATCCAAGGCCAAGTCTGTAGTATTCAATCTGTCGCAGCAGGCCAAGAAAATTCTGCTGAACTCCTGCTATGGCGCAATTGGCAACGCCTACTTTCTTCACAATGATGTTCGCATTGCTCGTGCAATCACGCTTGCTGGACAGGCCATGATAAACAAGTCGGCCAAGGAAACCAATGACTGGTTGAATGGCGTGCTGAAGAACAAAAAGGCTGAAGATTATCGTGTGTATTCGGATACGGATAGTATCGACGGCAACAGCATATTATATATCAATAATCAACAGTTATCAGTAAGTAAGTTCTTTGAAACTTCAACGGGAAATATAGAATGTACTTCTACAGACAAATGTATTAAGAAATTAACATCTGATTATTTTATTGATACATACAACAATGGTTGTGTCGAAAAAACAAAAGTGATTTATGTCATGAAGCATAGGGTAAAAAAACGTATGTATAAGTTAAAAGTTGAAGGAACTGAAATTGTTGTTACAGAAGATCATTCAATTATGTTTGAACGGAATGGAAATATAGTTGAAGGAAGTGTCAAAGATTTGCAGGCTGGTGACAAAATTATTGTAAATGAAAATAACATTTGATGAATTTTATGTTCAATGGAATAGTTGTTCTCCATGTGGATTTTCAAAACAACCAAAAAGGAGAAAATGTGTCTACAATAATAAAAAACCATATTTTATATCAACAAAATATGGTTCAAAACTAAAATACACTAATTTATATAAAATGTATTTGCATACGGACTGTATGCCTATGCCAGCATTTAAACGATGCATATATTATTTTATGAGCGTTCATGATTTTAAAGATTGGAAAAGACGATTCGATTGGATTAAAAATCATTATTCAGATAAAGCGATTACCGAAGATAAAATGATGGCATATTATGGTAAAGAAGAAGGATTAAAACGATGGAAAGCATATTGCGAAAAGCAATCTTATACTAATACTTTTGAATATAAACGCAAAAAATACGGAATGTCAAAGAAAGAGTTTTTAGAATATAATAAGTTACGAGCAACTACATTGGAAAATATGATTTCCAAATATGGTGTTGAGGAAGGAACAGAACGATTTAATAGTTATGTTGAGAAGCAAAAAGATGCAGGTTGTTCATTGAAATATTTTCAAGAAAAATATGGTGAAATCGAAGGAGAAAAGTATTATAAAGATGTGAATAAACGCAAATCTATGACTTTGGATAATTTTATTCGAATATATGGAGAAGAATTAGGAAAACAAAAATATCTAGAATGTAAAGAAAAGCATAGAAATCTAATGGTCAATAAGTTTTCTAATATTTCGTTGGAACTGTTTGATGCCATTCAAGCATCTCTTCCAGAGAAAATACAGAAAAATGTATATTACCATTTTAATGAATACTATATTATAACTCAAAATAATAACACATATTATTTTGATTTTTATATTGATAAATTAAAATATGTGATTGAGTTTTATGGCGATTATTGGCATCTAAATCCATTGAAGTATAAGTCAGATGAACTTGTTTCATATAAAGGAAAAGAACAAGTTCTTCCGAAAGAAAAATGGGTGGAGGATAAAAAACGACTTGATGAGATAACAAATGAAGGATATACTATTCAAGTTGTGTGGGAATCTGACTATAAAAACAACAAGGATAAGATTATTGACACATTGGTGTCAGATATTATCCAAAGATGGAGAAAATTAGATGATAAAAACAGATTGTTGGGAAGTTGAAGACCTTGGCGTCATTGAAAATGATGTTTATGATCTTGAAACAGAAAATCACATGTTTTTTGCCAATAACATTCTTGTTCATAACTCCAACTACTTTGACCTGAATGATGCCTTGAACGTCTTTCTAAAGATAAAGCCAGATGCAGACAGACAGGCCAAGGCCGACTTTCTGGACAAGTTCTGTCAGAAGATGGAGTCCGACTGTCTTACTCCATTGTTTGACAAGGTGAAGCAGGAGATCAATGGAGAAGAGGACGGTGGACTGCATATGGACAGAGAGGCCATTGCAGTTCCAAATGACCATACAGGAAACTGCGGCATATGGATTGCAAAGAAGCGGTACTATCTCCTGCTGGATGACATGGAAGGATTTAGATACACTGCAAACAACGGGGAGCCGCATGAAAAGATAATGGGACTCTTTTCGGTGACTTCTTCCTGTCCAGAGTTTGTCAAGCCGTGGTTTAATAAGGTTCTGCATGACTTGACGGCCGAAGGCGTTGAACGTGCAAGAAAGACCATCGCCGAGTTTAAGGAGATGTTCTTTGCAAAGCCAATTTCAGAGATTTCATTTCAGAAAGGCGTTTCGGACATTGAAAAGTATCTGAATCCAGAGACAAATCTTCCTTGGGAAGGCGAATGGTTTGATGCAGAATCAGGAAAGACCAGAAATGGAGGCTGTCCCATCAATGCCAAGGCCGCAATGTATCACAACGCTTTGGTAGATGAACTGAAGCTGGAAAAGAAGTATCAAAAGATCAAGTCTGGCGACAAGATGAAGTACGCATATCTGAAAGAAAATCCAAAGCACTGGACAGTCATTGGCTTCATTGATGACATTCCAGAAGAATTTGGTTTAAAGGAATATGTAGACGTGCAGACGCACTATGAAAAGATATTCTACAAGCCAGTTGAAGACGTATTCACAGCCTGTGGTCTAGACATAGTTCCGAAGGTGGACATAGCTTCGTTCTTCTAAGAAAGAAGTTAAATATTAACGCTCAACAAATGATGGAATGAAGATGCTGTCTATTATCGCCATGATCGTTTTTGCCATATGGGCCTTGGTGATGTCGGCCGTCAGCTATGGCCTGTACAATGACAATAAACGACTGGTTGTCAAGAATCAGCTTCTTACTGAATTATATGATGTTTCCATCAAGAATGTTGATGCCTTGGAAAAGCAGATTGACGAGCAGAATGTCAAGATAGAGAAGTTCAAGAGCGAATCCATCTCTTTTGAGATGCAGGTGAATCAACTCAATACAGAAGTTGAAAAGCTGAACAATCAAAAGGAAGACTATATTCATATGAGAATTTCTCCAGATCCGGAGAAATCACCATCATCAGAGGAGGCAATGGAATGGCTAAAGGAACAGTCCTCTGCATTCTAGTTCTTGGACTATCGCTCTGCTCCTGCGCCAAGCAGCAGGAGAAGATTGTCTATGTAGACAAGCCTGTACAGGTTGAAGTTCCGATACTAAAGACGCCAGAGTTTACTAGGCCAACGCCGCCAAAAGACTATGTGGCTAAAATAACAAAAAATTCAACTTCGCAGGAAGTGGCTGAAGCATATGTCAATACACTAAAGGAATGGAAGTCGTACGCAAGGAAGCTTGAAATTCTTGTGGAACCATACTTCAAGAAATAATCAATATGGACATTGAATCTAAAGACTTGATGGAATTGATAAAGGCTATTCCAATGATGCAGTCAGAAGTCGCTGGACTGAAGGCTTCCATTTCTGCAATGGAAAAGGACCTTGATGGATTTACAAAAGCCATCAATTCCATTAGTGCATCAATTGATCGAGTGGATGGCCATGTTGGAGACGTTGGAAGTCTCAAGTATTCCGTTCAGTCAATGCAGGACTCCATGCATGATATTTTGACAAAGATGAAAGACATATCAGAGAAATACCGCGATGTCATGGATGCAGTCAAAAGCAGCGACAGAACGGAAGATGACCGGCATCATACGCTAATGCGTACAATTTATGAAATAGAGAACAATATCAAGAATTCATTGAATCGTCAGGAATCTCATGAAGCCACCCTTCATTCCATGTCAAATACCTTGGACAATCTTTCCAAACGTGGAAATGCAATGGAGAAGGCCGCTGCAAAGCCAGAAAATCAAGAAACTATGTTTGAGAGAATCATTAGGGTTGCTCCAAACTTTATAGCAATCCTGACCTTTCTTGGATACATCATATACACATTAATAGAGCACAAGCTGATGGGGAAGATGTAGAATGGAAGAACTCCTGAAAAAGGAAGAAGGACTAACGTCCTGGCGGTACAAGCTGAACAAGATTCTTGGAAGAATTTCCAGTCTTCTTCAAGGTTCAAATGAAAAGGCCGTTCTTACAAGCATTAATGGAAAAATTTCCTGGGAACCTGTAATTGAAGATGAGGCCATAGAAAAAATTGAAAAAATTGACTCGCTAAAGATTGATGGAGTTCTGTCAACATCTTCTCTTTCTGTAACGGGAACAGCGGCATTCAACTGCAATGCATCAATTAGTGGTGGAGTTTCGGCCAGAAGTCTTTCTTTGTCCGACATGATTGTTCTCAAGGGCAATGGAAGAACCGAAAGCATATATGCTTCAGAAAAAGGTTTGATTCTTGGTTCAATTACTGTTGGAGACAAGGCCGCTGAACTTCCTTCAATGATTATGCTAGGTGGAAATGCCACCATTGGAGCAACTCCTTCAAGCGTGAGCATTTACGGCAGGGCCTGTCCAATGAAACTGGACACTGAGCGTGGACTGGCCGAATTTCCCTATGGTTTAAGAACAGACAAAGTTTTCTTCTCCGAAGGAGAAATGAATGGAAAAACATATTCAGGATGTGCCAGTTCGGCCGTAAAATTCAGCAGTCCAGTCAAGATATTTGGTCTTGACTTTGATGGAAGTAAACCTTTAAGTGGACAGATAAAGGACTGCACCGGAATTGTTCTTTCAAAAGGCTCAAAACTTGTATTCATGCATGGCATTGGACAGATGCAGGCTGGATGGTTTGAATGCATTGGAGACGTTCTGTCCTGGAATGGGCGGATGAAGTCGAAGAGTTTCAATGTAGAAACCGAGCACTATGCCGAATGGTATCCATGCAGTGAAACTATGGAAAACGGCGATGTAGTGTCACTGGACTTTGATTCTGATGAAGAGATGTATGCAAAAGTGACTTCAGAAAGAAAACGTCCTCTCGGAGTGGTGACAACCGACTATGCCATGTGTGTAGGAACGCAAACGGACATTTCATATCCAATCTGCACGAAAGGAAGAGTGAAGACCAAGGTGGAAGGAAATGTGAAGAAAGGAGACAGTCTTGTTGCTGGTTCTTCCAATGGAGTTCTAAGAGCAATGAACTCCAAAGACAAAGTATATGAAGCCTGGGCCATTGCTTTGGAAAGTTCAGACAAGGAAAACATAAAGCTTGTAAAAGTGCATATATTATAGAAGAGAAAAGGCGGCTTATAAGCCGCCTTTTTTATACTTGTTGACTTGCATAATATGCAAGCAAGAAATGCACTATAAAGTTGTTATTAGGCGTCTAACTTCTTCGCGCCATTTTTCTGGCACGTCTTCAATAGTTAATTTTCCAAGTTTAATCTGCATCATGTAGAATTGTATCATTATGATCTCCCTTCGGACATAAGTTTTGCAATTTCAATTAGACCAGATTCAATGGCACTAATTCTATCTTCAAGCATCACAGAAGAAGATTCTTGAATTTTTCCTGCAGATTTCCAAGTTTGAACGTATTTTCCATTCTGCAGCTTGATTTCATCTGGAACTATTGATTGTCCATTCTGTATAGTTGGAGCATCTCCATTATGAATCAAATGCCATTCGCCGACTTCCTCTTCAAGTTCTGGTATGGAAGCATGCAGCCTGCATTTTAATTCGTTATGTGATATAATTTCTTTTGTTTTTGGATTATAGTACATATGTTACTCTCCTATGACAGTGATCCCCAGATCAGTAGCCACGGCATTGAATGTTGCTTGTGTCGTAGAATTGGAAGGAACGTAAATTTTTCTTGTAGTTCCAGACTTTAGTCTTACAAATGTAGTGGCAACGCTTACGTTTGGAGAACCTATGTGAATTGTAAAATCACCTAAAGAATCGTATTGTGCTGTATACATAAAAAAACAGTTCTTAAAGCGTGTTGCGGAAGTATTATACTTGAATAAATTGCCTGGAATGGTTGTTAATTTTGAACAGCAGTAGAAGCAGTTTGTAAAAGTTTCCGCTTTTGTGCAGTTTGCAAAAAGATTTTCTGGAATTGAGGTTAAGCCTTCGCAAAAGTTAAAACAGTCTGAAAAATTAGTTGCATTGATGTTTGCACTAAAGAGATTTGACGGAATGGAAGCAACTTTGGAACATCTAATAAAGCAGTAGCCAAAATTGGTTGCAGCCGTATTATTGGCAAACAGTCCAGATGGAATTGCTTCCAAACTACTGCAATTCCCAAATGTGTAGTTGAATGATGTGCATAGCGTATTGTTTGCGAATAGAGATGATGGAATCGAAGTTATTCCTGTATTTGAAAACGTACTTCCGAAATTAGTAACTTTAGGATTATTGGAAAAAAGATTTGCCGGAATTGATGTTAGTAGTCGACATGCATTGAAACAGTCTCCAAAATCGGAAGCCTCTGGATTATTGCTGAACAGTTCTGATGGAATGGCCGTTAATGAGCTGCATTGGTCGAAGCAGTAGGAAAAATCTGAAGCCAACGGACAATTAGAGAATAGATTTGATGGAATGGACTGAAGTGAATTGCAATTATAAAAGCAGAAGGAGAAATTAGACGCTTTTGACTGGTTTTGAAATAATGTTGAAGGAATAGATGTTAATGAACTGCATTTTTCAAAGCAGCCGTAGAAGGATGTTATTTTGGAATTGCTAGGAAACAATGCTGAGGAAATTGATGTTAGAGAAGTGCAGTTTTCAAAGCAGTATCTTATAGATGATAAATTCGATGCATAGGAAAAAATGCTTCCAATAGTTTGCAATGAAGTGCAGTTGCTAAACATGCTGTCACATGATGTGACATTTGCATTATTTTTTAGTAGAGTGTCTGGAACTGCTGTTAATTGTGTACAGTTTTGAAAGCATCCGCTAAATGAAGTGGCTGACGTTTGTCCGTCAAACAATCCAGATGGTAGAGACTGCAAACTGGTGCAGTATTTGAACGTTCGATAGAATGTATCAATTCCAGACTTGTTTTCAAACAGATTGTTTGGAAGCGTTGTCAAAGCCTCGCAGTGGTAAAAGCAGAATGGAAATCCTCGAAATATTCCGTTGTAGTAGGAGGAACCATCCCAGACGCCATATGTTCCACCAACTGAATATTCTCTTTTTGTATCTTTTAACTTATAGACGTATTCTCCAGCTATATGCGGAAATTTGGTATTGACTGCCACCAGTGTGTTGTGAAAATGCTGAAGATGAATGCAGATTGGATTAAAATCGCCGCTTCCTTCATTTTCTCCATAAGTGTATGCATCTATGGGAATTCTTGGAAAGTATTTTGACTTTACTGTTATGGTATAAATTCCTGGACTTGCATATTCGTGAATGGAAGCATCGGAAGAAGTATTGGTATAATCGGATGGAAGAAGTTTTTGAACTGTTCCATCTCCCCAGTTGACTATAATGGATGCTTTTAGATTGTATAAATTGAATGGAATGGCCGATGTTTTGGCTCCACTATTCAAGGCTTGAGTATTGACCGTATATGACCAGCTTTCTTCTTTGACGTTTTCCAGCATCATTTTTTGAGAATGCGTCAACATTTACATTGCTCCTATTAATGCTGGAGTTCCATACCATGTGATTCCTCCATCCGGAGTTAAAAACGTTAAAACGTCTGTTCCTGAAGATGACAAGGCTGGTGGAATTCCATCGGACCATTTGACGTGCGATGGCCACACAATTGTTTTTGAACCACCATTTACTAGAATAAGATTGAACAGGGAAGCCTTGTTTTGTGGAATAGATGCAATAGTGAAAGTTGTTGCCGCAGTTATTGTTTTTGTAAAGACATTTCCTTCGTTTGGATTAATTTGACTTCCACTTAAAGCGATAGTATCTCCAAAATTGATGTTGCTCCATGAGCCATCAGCGCAGAAGAAATATTTTCTTTGACTTGAATTTGCCGCTGGCACAAGACCATGAACGCCATTTGCAGATGAAGTTGCACCAACATAGTCCGAAGGAAGCGTTAATTCGGCCCATGTTCCATCTCCCTTGAGGTACTTGTTCCGGTCTGCAATTTTGGCCGCTGGAACAAGACCAGAGATTCCATTAGAAGACGCTGTTGCTCCCTGATAGACAGAAGGAAGCGTCAATTCGGCCCATGTTCCATCTCCCTTGAGGTACTTGTTTCGATCTGCAATTGAAGCTGATGGAACAAGACCTGCCGTTCCATTGCTTGAAGATGTTGCCCCTGCATACACTGTAGGCATTTCGCTCTTTGCTGCATAAGTTGATGCAATGTCATTTCCCAATGCATCCTGAGAAGCCCTAGTAGCCGTAGTGGCATTGCCATCAATAGAGCCAGATATAGTTGATGTAAAGGTCTTTTCTCCAGTTATTGTTTGCGTACCGGAAGTGTATACTGGAGTCCAGGGAACCATGTCTTCAGAAGTCTGTTCCCAGAATATGAAGCTTCCATTGTCCAGATCGGCCGTATTGGCCGTTGTTGGTTCAACGGAAGAATACTGGACTTCCTTGACTATTTCAGAAAGAATCTGCTGGCCATAATTGGCTACGGCCGAACTTGTGACTGGAAGGGAGGAACTGGAGTCTATGACGTTAGACACCTTCACTTCTGGAAGGATTTGAATGAGACTTCCGTCATTGTCTCTTACAATGATTTTTGACTGCTTTGCATCCATTTTGCTGGCTTCCTATGTTTTTGATGACAGACTAGCATATTTACAAAGAAAAAGGGGATGCAATTGCATCCCCTTTTGTCTGTCATTCTAGGCGTTTTTAAGCCTTGCTTCCACTGCTGGCTTCCAGAGGTCTGGAACCTGCTCGATGGTCATTTCGCCAGCCTTGATTTTTGCTACATAGAATTCTACCATTGTCTATTCTCCTTCTTTTGGTTCGTTTTCGGGATCGGTTTCGCCTGCTTCCTGCCGCTCCTTCCAGACGCGGTATTCCTCAAGATTGGATATCATTTGAGCTAGATCTTTAACGGCCTTTTCCAGCAGCGCAACGCGGTCGGATTCATCGGTTGGAGTTAAAGATGAAGATGAGGCGGCTGGACGAGTATGAACTGCGTAAGTCTGAACATATTTGCCATTAAACTCCTGAATGGAGTCTTCAGTGGCATACTGATCTGGTTCAAGGGAAGGATATTTGGAAGTCTTGTCGATCAAAAACCAGCCTTGCACTTCCTCCGTTGTTTCGGGGAAAGAGGCGTTGAGCAGATTCTTTAGATCCTGCGAAGAGAGGATTTCTTTTGTGGACGGATTGTAGTACATATGAGATCTCCTAGTTTGCATGTATGTTTAACGAAACTATTCGCCTATTACAGTAAGGCCAAGAACTGATGCAGAATTATTGAATGTGGTGTGGGTAGTCGAGTTGTTTGGAACGTAGATAATACGATTTGCGTCAATTGTCTTAGTGACAAATGAAGAAACATTAGAAATTACAGAGGAACCGATATGCAATGTAAAATTAATCAATTTGGTACACTCATAAAAGCATTCAGCAAAGTTTGTTGCCGCTGTATTGTACCTGAAAATATTTTCTGGAATGTATTCCATTAAAGGACATGCAGAGAAGCATTCAGCAAAGTTTGTTGCCGCTGTATTGTACCTGAAAATATTTTCTGGAACACGACGCAACGCATCACACGAATAAAAGCATATATTGAAACTTGTTATGGCTGTATTATATTTGAAAAGATTTTCTGGAATAAACAAGACATATGTATCATTGAATGCTATTGACATATTAGTAGCATTTATATTATACTTGAATAGATTTTCAGGAATTTTTAGCAGTCCTGATGCTGAACGAAATACAGCATTGAAGTTTTCTGCCAAAACATTATATCTAAACAGTTCTTCTGGTATATTGTTTAACATGGAGCTGTCACCAAACGCTAATACAAAAGCTGTTGCGTTTACGGCATCATCAAGTAAATGTTCTGGGATTGATGTTATTTTTGTTCCAGGAACAAATCGTCCAAATGATGTTATGTTTGATGCGTTGTCAAGCAGTCCAGATGGAATTTCAAATAAGGAACTGTATCCAAACATGAAGGCTGCACTATTCAGACTTGCGGCATTCGTGTCAAGCAGTCCAGATGGAATATAATGCAGCGACTTGCAATAATAAAAGGCATAATTAAGATCAAGCAATGTTGTATAGTTGTCAAGCAGTCCAGATGGAATATATTGCAGATATTCGCAATGCAGACAATAACAACATAATGATGCGGTATAAATTTCAAAAAAAGTGTTGTTTTGAACTACCAGCACTGCCTTATGCTTAGGAAGTTTTGTTGCTATTTCAATCAAAGACATTCTTCGCAGACTAAGTGCATTTGACTTGTCTATAGTAAACGTGTTGGATTCGTTATCATCTCTACAAGTTCCTAGATGAACATTATTCCAGTTGTCAGCGAGAATTGAAACAAAATAAAGACCTGGACTAGAATATTGATGAATGGAAGCCGAATTGTCTGCATCCGTATACAAAGAAGACGTTAGCGTTGAATTGGAGCTTCCATCACCCCATTCAACAGTCAACGTTCCTGTAGAACGACTTAGATTATATGGAATGCCGATTTTACTGTTTCCGTCTTCGTGAGCTTCGCTGTCATACAGTTCAACGTAGTATCCATTTGTTTCCAGCTGAGTTTTGGTATAGAATGTCGGACTTGAGTTTGTGCATCCAGCGAACATATCAGTTCTGCTTGTTATGGAGTTGTTGTTCAAAAGCAGAGTCGCCGGATAGTAGGTTAAAGACGTGCAGTTTTTGAACATGGAATTTGCTGTAGTCAACGACTTGCATAGAGAAAGCAGACCGGAAGGAATTGTCGTGATAGAAGAGCATCCTTCAAACATTGAAGATGCATTTGTCAATCTGGTTTGTTCTCTTAGCAGACCAGCAGAAATGGCTGCAAGCGATGAACAGCCTTTGAAAAGATTTTGAAGCGAAGTAGCATCTGGATAGTTGTCAAGAAGATGACTATGCACTGACGTTAGATGCATACAGTTAAGAAACATTCCTTCAAGAGAACTGTTAAGAACTGGAAGTGGAGAATCAATTGAAACTACAGTCTGTGTGAATGTAGAATTGGAGGCAAATTGAGCATTTGCCGCCGCGAAGCTTGGCATTCCTATGAAAACTTGATATGTTCCAGCTGTAGAATAGGTATGGCTGACATAGCTGGAATTGTATTCTTCATATTCAATTGTATTTCCATCGCCCCAGTTAATGAACACTGGATTTGTTCCGCTCCAGGTCAATGGTATGGTACCTATCTTGGCATTTGACGTTGTGGCTTGCGTGTTGATGGTAAAAGTAAATTTATCTATGCAGGATTCCAGTGAAGAAATAAACAGATTTGAATTGGTAGATCTGCTTGAATCTAGCGTATCATAGGATATTGAATTACTAGGAACATAAATGAATTTAGAAGTTGATGCATCACTAAAGGAATTAAATTTGGTAATCTCCTCAGTGCTGAATGCCATCTTGATTGTGGATACTTTTGGACAACTATTAAAACAGAACGAAAGCTCTGAAATTGCAGAATTTGCATAAAACAGTCCAGATGGAATGGACTTGATTGAAGGACAGTTATAAAAGCATCCTATAAATTTTGTGGCTGAAACATTATTTTTAAACAGTCCTTCTGGTATTCTGTCTAATGGATTGCAGTAGGCAAAGCAGTATTCAAAATTTAAAGCTCTTGTATTGGTGGCGAACAAGTTTTTGGGAATGCGCTTCAAGCTTTCGCATTGATAAAACGCATAGCTGAAATTTGTAGCTAAAGTATTGTATTGAAATAGATTGGATGGTATTTCAACAAGCTTTCGACAGCGTTTGAATACAGCTTCAAAATTAACAGCCTTTGTGTTGGTAGAAAACAAATTGGATGGTATTGAAGTTATTGAATTTTGATAGAATGCATAGGAAAAGTCAGTAACGTTTGTATTGTTTGCAAACAGATTTGATGGAATAGATTCTATTGAAAGACATCCAGAAAAACATGTTGAAAAGCTTGTTGTCTTTGTATTGGTAGAAAACAAATTTGATGGTATTGAAGTTATTGGAGTTCTAGTAAAACAAGCTGTAAATGATGTTGCATTTATATTGGTAGAAAATAGAGTAGATGGAATAGATGCAAGAGAACGACAGTCACAAAAGCAATAAGAAAATGATGTTGCCGCTGTATTGTATTTGAACAATTCGGCTGGAATGGATTCTATTTTATAACATTGTTGGAATGTTCCTTCAAAACTTATGACCGCTGTGTTATAATCAAACAAATTTGATGGAATGGATAGAATTTGACAACCAAAAAAGCAATAAGAAAATGTTGTTGCCGCTGTATTGTATTTGAACAATTCAGCTGGAATGGATACTAGATTTTTACAGGTGGTAAAACAGTATTCAAAATTAGTAGCATTAACATTATGATCAAATAAATGTTCTGGAATAGCAGTAATTGATTGTCGTTGAAAGCAACTGTAAAAATCTGTTGCCGCTGTATTATAATCAAACAAGCCTTCTGGAATGAATGTAAGAGAACCATATGATGAACTTGTCTCTATGCCAAAACAGAATCTGAAACTAGTAACATTAACATTATTGTCAAACAATTTGGATGGGATAGATGCCAGAGATAAACAGTTACAAAAGCATGCACGAAATGTGGTTACTGCCGTATTATTGTCAAACAGTCCAGCTGGAATTGATGCAAGGGAAGAGCATCCATAAAAGGTGTTTTGAAATGTGGTTACTGCCGTATTATTGTCAAACAGTCCTGATGGAATGGACTGAAGGGAAGAACAATATCCAAAACACCAGCCAAAGTCACTCACGACCGTATTATAGTCGAACAGTCCTGATGGAATGGACTGAAGGGAAGAACAGCCATAGAAGCAGCAGTAAAAATTAGTCACTGCTGTATTATGGTCGAACAGTCCTGATGGAATTGATGTAAGATGTGAGCAATTCCAAAAGCATCCTTGAAATGTAGTTACTGCCGTATTATTGTCAAACAGTCCTGATGGAATGGACTGAAGTGGATAGCAATTAACGAAGCAGTTTTGAAATGTGGTTACTGCCGTATTATTGTCAAACAGTCCTGATGGAATGGATTGAAGGAAACGACAATTTCCAAAGCAATATGAAAAATCAGTAGCGTTGACATTATAATCAAAGAATCCTGATGGAACAGAAGTAAGTGCTTGATATTGAAATGCTGCCGAAAAATCTGTTACAAGCGTATTATACTTGAACAGTTCTGTTGGAACGGAAGTTATTGAACCAAATCTATCCGCATTGGTACTGTCATAGCAGTCAAAGCAGTTAGCAAATGTTGTTACTGCCGTATTGTTGTCAAACAGTCCAGATGGAATGGATGCAAGGGAAGAGCATCTTTGAAAAGTGTTAGTAAAAGAGGTTACTGCCGTGTTATGATCAAACAGTCCTGTAGGAATGGATGCAAGACTGTAGCAGTCGCAAAAGCAAAAACTAAAATCAGTGATTAACGTGTTATTATCGAACAGTCCAGATGGAATGGAGGTAATAGCACATCTGCAAAAAATAGATTTGCCGCTAGTTGCTTTTGTAACATAGTCAAACAGTCCAGATGGAATGGATGTGAGAGAAGTGCAGTGATAAAAGCACCATCTAATGTCTGAGACATTTGGAGTATGATCAAACAGTCCAGATGGAATGGATTGAATAGAAGAGCATTCATAAAAGCAGCATGAAAATGTTGTTGTTGCTGCGTTATGATCAAACAGTCCTGCTGGAATGGATTGAATGGAAGAGCATTCGCGAAAACAGTAGCTGAAATTTGTTGCGACCGTGTTATGATCAAACAGTCCTGCTGGAATGGATTGAATAGAAGAGCATCCTTGAAAGCAGGAGGTGAAAGATGTTACTAAGGTATTCTTGTCAAACAGTCCTGCTGGAATGAATTGAAGGGAAGAACATCCATAAAAGCAGTCGGCCGCACCTTGAATTTGAGGATTGCTGTCAAACAGTCCTGCTGGAATGGACTTTAGAGCAGAACATCCATAGAATAGATAGTTTACATTGTTGCCAGAAAGGGAACTGGTGCTTGTGTTTGTGCTTCCATATGTTCCTTTGATTTTAGGAAGCGGAGAATCAACGCTTATTAAAGTTCTTTCAAACCAGTAGAGATTGGAATTTATCTTATTGTCTGCCACTGGTATATAGTCGGCATAAAGATTGTACACTCTATGAAGACGAATCTTCGACCATTCACGGCTGCTGATTGAAATTTGATATGTTCCTGGATTTTCATATTCGTGAATGGAGGCAAGTTGACCAGTTGTGCTGGTATAGTCTGCACTTGTCAAGTTAGACTTTGTTCCATCGCCCCAGTCAACTTCTACAAAGGTCAATGGAATGTTGTAGAGGCTTAAAGGAATGGCTGCGATACGATTTTCAGCTTCAATCGCTTCCGTGTTGACTGTAATTGTCCACGTTTCCAGCTTTCTGGCTTCCGTGGTCATTTTTTGGCTTGAAGAATACATTATGCGGCTCCCAGCACTGCTACCATGCCATACCACGTTGTTCCACCATTGGCCGTCATGAATGTCAAAACGTCAACTCCGCTGGAAGTCAATGATGGAACATTTCCTCCCGACCATTTTACGCTTGAAGGCCAAGTCACAGTATAGTTTCCACCATTGATTAGAATGAGGTTGAAAACGCAAGCTTTTCCTGTAGGAACAGTGTCAAAGGTTAAGGTAGTTGTAGAATTAATGGTTCTAGTGAAAATGCTTCCTCTTGATGGCTCGATGAGGCTTTCGCTGGTGCTAAGTGCAACAACCGTTCCGTAGGGACCTTCACCCCATGAACCGTCTCCTTTGAGATAGAGATTCCGTTCTGCGGCTGTTGCGGCTGGCACAAGTCCTGCTGTTCCTGCGGCGGATGCTGTGGCTCCCGTGTAGTCTGGAATGGATGCAGAGGCGTCTGGAATGATCTGCATCAGGTTTCCAGATGCATCCTTCATGTATAGCTTGCCGTATGTTGCTGTGATTGGCATAATGGTTGTCCTTCTATAGCGTGGATCTAGTGTATTTACAATGGAATGGCCGTGAATGGCGTAGAAATAAAAGGGGACTGCGAGAGTCCCCCTTTGAATTGGCGTTAGATTATGGTTATTCGTCTATGATGGTCAATCCAAGAGTGGATGCAAGATTGTTGAATGTAGTATAAGTGGTAGAAGAATCAGGGACATAGACTGTGCGGGTGGTGCCTGCCTTCTTTGTGACAAAAGACGAAGCCGATGAAACCAATGAAGAGCCTATGGTAAGAATGAAGTCATTGAGTGCAGAACAACCATTGAAGCAGCATGAAAAACTAGTCACTGCCGTATTCTTGTCAAACAGTCCAGATGGAATGGACTGCAGGGAAGAGCACTGATAGAAGCAGTATTCAAAATTGATCACTGCCACATTCTTGTCAAACAGTCCAGATGGAATGGATTGAAGGGAAGTGCATCCATTAAAGCAACCATAAAATGTAGTAACTACCGTATTCTTGTCAAACAGTTCTGATGGAATAGACTGCAGGGAAGTGCAGTGATAGAAGCAACCTGCAAAACTAGTTACTGCCGTATTGTTGTCAAACAAGCCTAATGGAATGGATTGGAAGGAAGAACAGCCAGAAAAACAGTAATAAAAACTGGTTACTGTTGTATTCTTGTCAAACAGGCCAGATGGAATGGATGTGAGAGAAGAACAATTATAAAAAGTCATGCTAAAGGTTGTCACTGCCGTATTATTGTCGAACAGTCCTGATGGAATGGATTGAAGGGAAGAGCAGTTATAAAAGCAGTTGTAAAATGTAGTCACTGCTGTATTATTGTCGAAAAGTCCAGATGAAATGGATTGCACGGAAGAGCAGTAATAGAAGCAGCCTTCAAAACTAGTCACTGCCGTATTGCTGTCGAACAGTCCTGATGGAATGGATGTAAGGGAACGACAGTCAGAAAAGCATTCTGTAAAACTAGTCACTGCCGTATTGTTGTCAAACAGTTCTGATGGAATGGATGTAAGGGAAGAGCAGTTTTGAAAGCAGTTGGCAAAACTCGTTACTGCTGTATTGTTGGCAAACAGTCCTTGTGGAATGGACTGAAGAGAAGTACAGTAATAGAAGCAGCCTTCAAAACTAGTCACTGCCGTATTGCTGTCGAACAGTCCTGATGGAATGGATGTAAGGGAAGAGCAATATCCAAAACATGTTTTAAAACTAGTTGAAGATGCGTTATTGGCAAACAAATCTGATGGAATAGTTTTTAATTTTGAACATTGACGATAATACGAACCACGGCTAGTTGACATGTAGCCTATAGCACCACCATCTTCTAAACTTAGCAATCTTGGAATTGATGGAAGCTTTGTTACGACTTCAATCAAGGTTTGATTTCTATAATATATGCATTCCGTACCTGTTCCAACAGTTGAATCTGTCAATTTAATTGTATATTGAAATGGATTGTACACTCCTGGATATGTATGGCTCCAGTCATTTGACAAGACAGAAACAAAATATAATCCTATGTTGGAATATTCATGAATTGAACTTGCTGAAACATAGGTTGTATAGTCTGATGCCGTTAAGGTTTGAATAGTTGCATCGCCCCAGTCGACAGTCAATTGAGTTGAAGATTGATCTTGAATGGACAAATTGTAGGGAATGCCTACCTTGCTTCCATTATCTTCTGATGCTTCGGTATCAAACAGTTCAACATGGCATCCAGCCGTTTCAAACTGAGCTTTGGTTAGGAAAGTAGGACTTGAATTGGCACATCCAGCGAAGGCATTTGCTTGATTAGATATTGCCGTATTGTTAAGTAGCAATGTATTCGGGATGGTGGCAAGATTGGTGCATCCATTGAAAATGCTGGAGATGTTTGTCAATTGTCTGCATTGAGACAATAGTCCAGATGGAATGTAGGTTATTGCTGTACATTCTGCAAACATTTCAGAGGCATTGGTCAATGCTTCCTGCTTTCTCAATGTTCCTGCAGAAATAACTGCAAGGGAGGAGCAATTCTTGAATGTGGCTATTGCACTAGCGGCATTAGGTAGATTGTCGAGGATATGATTGAAGCTGCAGTTTAAATGAGTGCAGTTGTAGAACCAGTAGTCCAATGATGTATTGTTTGCTACTGATGGAATTGGTTCATCTATGGAAACTATAGTTTCTCTAAATGTCTGTATGAGTGAATTGGACGAAGAACTGCTGGAATCAGCAAGGAACTCATAATCAAGCCAATTTGTTGCACCTACAGTAATTTGATATTCTCCAGCAGATGAATATGTATGCGTGAGATTTGCTGCAGTGACATTGGCTGGAGTTAATTCAACGCCGGCACCGTCGCCCCAATCTATTAATAGTTTAGTTGAAGCGTTTTGAATTGCTGATACTGGAACAGTTGCAGTAGCCGCATTCGTTATAGTTGCTTCAGTATCTACAGTGTATTCCATAGTTTGGACGCAGTTTAGATTTGTTATAGAAACAGTAATGTTGTTTTTACTATTTCCAATTTGAGCATAGCTTGAAAGTGTTGTATAAGTAGTAGAATTTTCTGAAACACAGACAATTCTAGTAACATTGGAATCATTACTGACAAAAGAAGAAAAATTAGAGACTAATTCTGAACCAATAACAAGCTTAAAATTTTTGAGAGAAGTGGACTCATAAAAACAATATTGAAATGTTGTTGCTGCGACATTTTTCTCGAATAATCCTGGAGGTATAGTAGCTAGTGAGGAACAGTATGAAAAACATCTATAAAATGTAGTGATAGCTGTATTATTATAAAAAAGCTTTAACGGAATACTTGTAAGTTTAGTACAGCCATAAAAACAGTAAGAAACATCAGTCAGTAAAGATAAATTATCAAATAAATGTTCTGGTATAGACTGTATTTTAGTGCATCTACTAAAACATCCACCGCAATATGTTGGATATTTTAAACTATTATAACCATCATAACTACTATAATAAACTGATGTTATTTTAGTATTATGATCAAACAAATGTTCTGGAATAGATGTTAATGAGGAACATCCACCAAAACAGCCACCAATAGATTCTAATTCAGTATTATAATCAAATAGATGTTCTGGAATGGATGTTAATGATGTGCATCCTAAAAAACATCCTACAAATGATACTACTTTAGTATTATGATCAAACAAATGTTCTGGAATGGATGTTAATGATTTGCAATGAGCAAAAATGCCATATACATAATTATCTATACCAAAATGTGTTATTTCAGTGTTATAGTCAAATAAGCCAGATGGAATTGATTGCAATTTAGTACATTCACTAAAAGTTCCAGAAAAATGAACAGCTTTAGTATTATGATCAAACAAATGTTCTGGAATTGATTGTATGGCACATTGAGCGAAAGTCGCTCTAAAATCAGTAGCTTTTGTATTAGTATCAAATAAGCCAGATGGAATCGACTGTATAGATTTACAAAAACAAAAGCATCTTTGAAAAGATGTTACATTTATATTATTTTTAAATAAATCAGATGGAATATTTTGTAATGAAGTACAATATTCAAATATAGACTCAAATGTACTTACATTAGTATTATTATCAAATAAACCAGGTGGAATTGATTGCAATGCATAACAATCTTCAAAACAATATCTAAAAGTTGTTACTTGCTTATTATTATTGAATAAACCAGATGGAATTGACTGTAATGATTGACAGTCTTCAAAACAAGCTTCAAACGAAGTTACTTGCTTGTTATTATCAAATAAACCTGGCGGAATTGATTGCAATGAAATACATCCATTAAATACTCTTGTAATTTGTGTTATATTTTTTAATTTTTCGAATAAATTGGCTGGAATATTTGTAAGAGATGTACATAAACTAAAAGTTTCACTTAATGATTTTTTTGATACATAATTATCAAATAAATTACTTGAAATTGAAGTTAAATAATAACATGAATTAAATAATGCTAATAATGGATCATATGTATAATTAGATATAGATACATCAGATGAACTATAATTCTTAAACATTCTAGTATTTTTAAGTTTAGGAATTGGTCCATCTAAACTAATTAATGTTTTTTGCCACCATAATCTAGATGCAGTTACATCATTAAAATATAAACTATATCCTAGATAAGTAATATTTTGTGTTAAAACTTCTAAAGATTTATATGGAGAAATTTTAATTGATATATGATATATTCCTGGTTCGGAATATTCATGAACTGATGCAGTAGAATCTGTAGATGTATAATCTGCACTAGTCAAATGGGATGTATTTCCATCACCCCAATCAACATCTAAAACTGTATCATTTTGATTGTATAAATTAACTGGAATTCCAGTTAATTTATTTCCAATTTGAGATGCTTCTGTATTAACGGTGAACTTCCATTCTTCAATGATTTCGGTATAGGTTGCCCCCTTCTGACCTATCATCTTCTCCTCCCTACGCTGTCACGCCGATACAAGTTGTAGTGCCGAACCAGGTTGTGCCACCATCTGCTGTGATAAATGTCAATACGTCCTTTCCATTTTCTGTCAATGTAGGCGTATTATTCCCTGTCCATTTCACGCTGGAAGGCCATGTCACGGTATAATTTCCTGCATTGGTCAATATCACAGTGATGCAGCAGCAAGCGTTTGCGGGCACATTAGAGAAGCTGAATGTCGTATTGGATGCAATAGTTTTGATGAAGCAGGCTCCCAATGACAGGTCAAAGGCATTTTGTCCGGACGTTAATGTTACCACGCCGCCATAGATGCCTGAAACGAATGTCTTAATGCCATTAATGGTCTGATTTCCAGTGGTTGTCACAGGAATTGTAGGCGTTCCTGCTACATTCTGCTCATAGAAAATGAGGCTTTCATTGTCCAGAGCTGAAACGTCAGCAGAAGTCGGCTCAGCATCAACAATCTTGATTTCTTTTGCTGTAGATGCTTCCTGCCATGTTCCATCGCCACAAAGGAACTTCTCCCTTTCGGAACTTTGCGCGGCAGGGACAAGTCCAGCAGTGCCAGATGCGGATGCAGTGGCTCCGACATAGTTGGATACGGTAGGAACAGTTATTTGTCCCCAAGTTCCATCGCCTTTGAGATAGTTGTCCTTCTGGGCAGACGTTGCTGCAGGGACTAGACCTGCAACACCGCTTGCACTGGCTGTCGCTCCTTGATATGGAGCTGAAGTTCCGCCAGATGCTTCCTGCCACGTGCCATCTCCGCGAAGGAACTTCTCCCTTTCAGAACTTTGCGCTGCAGGGACAAGGCCTGCAGTGCCTGCGGCGGAAGACGTGGCTCCAGTGTATGATGGAACAGTCACATTTGCTTGTGGAATGATTTGAACAAGGCTGCCGCTGGCATCCTTCATGAAGAGTTTTCCTTGCTTTATTGGAGTTGGCATAGTTAGATACCCGTTTTTAGTCTAGAAATGTAGACATATTTACTTGGGAATAGAGAAAAGGGAGGCATTGCGTCTCCCTTGTGAAAATGAAACTACTGGAATGGCTATTTTGCGCCCTTAATTTCTTCTACGGCCTTGGTGCAGTAGACATGAAGATTGGACATCATTGCCGCCAGTTCTTCGATGCAGCTTTCAAGCATGGAGACTTTCGCTGAAAGGTCTTCGGAAGATTCCTGCTGGGATTCTGCTGTCGGAATTGATTCCTTGAGAGAATTGAACTTCCTTTCAAGGGATGCAATGCGGTCTGAAATGGAATCTGGATTTTCGGATGCGGAATCCGCTTCTGGAACGTCTTCCATTCTGTATGTCTGGACGGCCTGCCCGTCCTTGATTTCAATGGAATCCTTGACCGGCGTTCTGCCTTCTTCTGGTTCTGGAATGGATTCGTGAATGTAGAGCCATCCTTCAATGGATTCAGTTGTTTTGGGAAAGGAAACGTTCAGCAGGTTCTTCAGTTCCTGATCCGAAAGCATTTCCTGGGTATGAGGATTGTAGTACATTATGCTATACTCCTACGATTGTGAGGCCTAGGGAAGAGGCTACATTGGAAAATGCAGTATATGTGGCTGAATTGGCAGGGACGTTGATGGTGCGGGTGGCATTGGAATTACGATCGACAAAATCTCTCACTGTTGTTACGATAGAAGATCTGATATTGAGAATAAAATCAGTAAGAGCAGAACAATTGCTATAGCAGTAAGAGAAACTGGTTACTGCTATATTATTTGCGAACAAATTAGACGGAATTGACTGCAGGGATTCGCAAAAGGCAAAACAGGCACCAAATGTTGTCACTGCTGTATTATTGTCAAACAGTCCAGATGGAACGGACTGCAGGGAGTCGCAGCTGTAAAAGCAGGAACTAAAATCTGTCACTGCCGTATTATTGGCAAACAGTTCAGATGGAATGGTTACAATAGATGTACAAGCCCAGAAACAATTACTAAAATTTGTCACTGCCGTATTATTGGCAAACAGTTCAGATGGAATGGATGCAAGGGAATAACATTTGGAAAGACAATAACTAAAATCTGTCACTGCCGTATTATTGGCAAACAGTCCAGATGGAATGGATGCAAGAGAAGAACAATAATAAAAACAAGATTTAAAACTTGTCACTGCCGTATTATTGTCAAACAGTCCAGATGGAATGGATGCAAGAGAATTACAGGAAATGAAACATCTACCAAAATCTGTCACTGCCGTATTATTGTCAAACAGTCCAGATGGAATGGATACTAATTTTGTAGTAAATGCAAATAGATATTGTAGTGAATTATTATATGTTGTAGATGTAGTTTTTACACCTTTAATTTGTGGAAGCTTATTATCAAGACTTGTAAGCGTCCTTCTAAACCAGTACAAAGATGAATTTTGATTTGATTCCGTAGAAATATCAGCATTAATTATAAAGGAATATGTATTTTCCCAATTACTAGAAGCAATCATTATATTATATTCGCCTGTCGTAGTATATTCATGAACAGATGCTCTAGAATCATTTTCTGCATAATCTGATGAAGTCAATCTAGACGTTGTATTGTCGCCCCAATCTACAGTTAGTTCAATTCCATCTTGTCCATATAGGTTGAATGGTATGCCTGTCTTTTTCTCTCCGGATGCTGTTGCTTCGGTGTCTATGGTGAATTCCCACAATTTAATGCACTCGGATAAGTCTGTAGAAACAATAATGTTGTTGGAACTGTTTGCATAGGAACTTGCTGTTGTATAGGTAGTTGAATTGGCAGGAACGCAGAGAATGCGGTCTACATTGGAGGCATTGGGAATAAAATTGTTCATTGAATTGAGATTTGATGACGATATTATTAAATGAAAGTTTAAAAGACTTGTACATTGGTAAAAGCAATCATCTAAAAATTTTAAGGAAGATTGATATTTGAATAGTCCATTCGGAATGTTTGCTAATGCTGTGCAATTTGCAAAAGTATGGTAAAAATCTATAATATTTGTATTGTTGTTAAACAGTCCTTCTGGAATGGATACAAGAGAAGAACAACTTCTAAAGCATTCATTAAAACCGTACCTTGGTATTTCTCCTGTTCCTGAACCACTCATTAGGTTGGAATTATTTCTAACTGCCGTATTCTTGTCAAACAGTCCCGCAGGAATGGATGCAAGAGAAGCACATCCATAAAAACATCCTCCAAATGTTATCACTTTTGTATTCTTATCAAACAGTCCTGCTGGAATGGAAGTAATTCCTGTTGACATAAAGCATTCCATAAAATTTGTTGCATTTGTATTCTTGTCAAACAGTCCAGAAGGAATGGACTGAAGGGACGTACAATATCTAAAGCAACCATCAAATTTTGTAGTTGATGTATTCTTGTCAAACAGTCCTGATGGAATGGATGTTAATGACGTGCATCCGTCAAAAGTATGATGAAATCCCAAGTTTGCTATTTTTGTATTGCTGTCAAACAGTCCTGTTGGAATGGATGTTAATGACGTACATTGAGCAAATAGAAAGTTTACATTAATCAAGTCTATATTATTGCTTAACAATCCTGCTGGAATGGATGTTAATGATGTGCATCCTCGAAAAAGATGTGCAAAACTGTTGTTGGATGTAGTTAAATTTGCATTGCTGTACATTATGATTCCATTGACTGTCGGCAATGCAGTGTCAATGGATGTTACTGTTCTTCTAAACCAGTATACGGCAACATCTTCATTGGACGGTGTTGGAGTCAAAGACCATGTAAAATCTGTGGTCGTTGCAAGCAAATATGTATTTTCCCAGTTGGTGGAATAGATTGTAACTGTGTATTCTCCTGCCGATGCATATTCGTGAAGCGATGCGGAAGAATTATTTTCTGTATAGTCTGATGGAGTCAATCTAGACGTTGTATTGTCTCCCCAGTCCACAAGCAGTTCAATTCCTGTTTGTCCATACAGATAAAATGGAATGCCAGTTTTTCTTTCTCCAGATGCTGAAGCTTCAGTATCTATGGTAAATTCCCACGCTTCAGCACAGTCGATGTAGTCTGTGGAAACAATGACTCCATTGGAAGCATTGGCAAAACTGGAAGCATTTGTGTATGTAGTTGAATTTGCAGGAACGCAGAGAATACGGTCTGCTGCAGTTCCAGATGAAACAGTTGCTATAAAATTTGCAAATGTAGTAACACTAGATGAACCAATTTTCAGGTGGAAATTAAGCAAACTGTTACATTCATTAAAGCAATAGTCAAATTTTGTTGCGTTGGTATTTTTGCTGAACAAACCGTTTGGAACAGATGCAAGAGAACGGCATTTATTAAAAGTGTAGCTAAATGATGATGCTGCCGTATTCTTGTCGAACAGTCCAGATGGGATTGCAGTTATTGCTGTTCCACTAAAGCATCCATAAAAATCTGTGACCTTTGTATTTTTGTCAAACAATCCTGCAGGAATGGATGCTAATGTAGAACAAAATCCAAAAACACTATAAAATGATGTTACATTTACATTTTTGTCAAACAATCCTGCAGGAATGGATGTAATGGAAGAGCATCCATAGAAGCAGCATTTAAAGTTGGTTACTGCAATATTGGTATCAAACAATCCTGCAGGAATGGATGTAATGGAAGAGCATCCATAAAAGCAGTATGTAAAACCGCCTACAATTACATCACTAAATGAATAAAAAGATCTGTTTTTAACTTTAGTATTGAATTTGAATAAATTAGCTGGAATGGATGTAATGGAAGAGCAACCGCTAAAACATTCTCCAAAACTTTCAGCATCAACATTTGTGTCAAAAAGTCCCGCTGGTATAGATTGAATAGTCGTGCATCCATAAAAGCATTGATCAAACATAGTTACTTTAGTGTTGTATTTGAATAAATTGGATGGAATGGATGCAAGTTGAGTACATTCATAAAAGCATCTTTCAAAAGTTGTAACATTTGGACAATAATCGAACAATCCAGTAGGAACAGAAGCAAGATTGGAACAACTTTCAAAGCAGGAGTCAAATTTAGTTACCTTGGCATTGCTGTTAAACAATCCATTCGGAATGGATGTAAGAGATGTACAATCGCTAAAGCATTGTCCGAATGAACTGGCGTTAGTACAGGAACTGAATAAGTTAGCTGGAATGGATGCAAGAGATGTACATCTTGAAAAACAATTAGAAAAATATGTTGCAGATGTGCAATTTGCAAATAGAGTTGCAGAAATTGAAACTAGACTAGAACATTCAGTAAAACAGTATGAAAACGTTGATGCTTTAGTATTGCTGAAAAGATTTCCATGAACTGTTGTAAGAGATGTACATTTGTAGAATGTATAAGAAAAATCGTTTGCTTTTGTATTGTTGTCAAACAATCCTATAGGGATTGATGAAATGTTTGTGCCCCAAAAGCAACGATCAAATGTAGTTACATTTGAACAGTTAGTAAACAAATTAGATGGAATTGCTGTGATACTGGAGCACCCTAAGAAACAAGAAGAAAAACTAGTTACATTTGAACAGTTAGTAAACAAATTAGATGGAATTGCTGTGATACTGGAACATCCATAGAAACAAGAAGAAAAACTAGTTATATGTGAATTTTGTTCAAAAATATTATTTGAAATACTATTAAGTTTACTGCAAGATCTAAAACAAGAATCTAGACTATTGTCATTTGCAGTAAGATATGGCGAAGATGATGTATATGTATAGACACCTTTTACCGACGGAAGTTTAGAATTTAAAGAAGTTAGTGTAGTATTCCATAAAGTTCTTCCTTGAGTGGCTGTATATGTACTAAGTGGACTTGCTAAAATATATGTATTTTCCCAGTCATTTGAAATGATTGTAATATTATATTCACCAGCAGTAGTATATTCATGAATGGATGCTGACGTATCTCTTGCTGTATAGTCTGATGGCGTCAATGTAGACGTTGTATTGTCGCCCCAGTCCACAATTAATTGAATTCCAGTCTGTCCATATAGATTGAACGGAATGCCAGTCTTCTTCTCTCCTGCCGTTGTCGCTTCCGTGTCAATCGTGAATTCCCACGCTTCAGCACAGTCTATTACATCCGTGGAAACAATAACATTATTGGAATTGTTTGCAAATGAACTTGCATTTGTATATGTGGTTGAATTAGCTGGAACACAAAGAATGCGATCTACATTGGAGGCATCAGAAACAAAATTGCTAAAAGTAGCGACAGAAGAAGAACTGATTTTTAAATGAAAATTCAATAAATTTGTGCAGCTAAAGAAGCAGCCGCCAAAATCAGTCGCTGCTGTATTTTTGTTAAACAATTTTGATGGAATGGATGCAAGAGAAGAGCAGTAGGCGAAGCAGTAGCTAAAATCAGTCGCTGCTGTATTCTTGTCAAACAGTTCTGCTGGAATGGACTGAAGGGAAGCACAGCCAGGAAAGCAGTGACTAAAATTAGTCACTGCTGTATTTTTGTTAAACAGTTCTGATGGAATGGACTGAAGAGAACGGCAGTTATAGAAGCAGTATTCAAACGTAGTTACTCTTGTATTATTGTCAAACAGTCCTTCTGGAATGGACTGAAGAGAAGAGCAGGTAGAGAAGCAACTATCAAAACTAGTAACTCTTGTATTTTTGTCAAACAGTCCTGATGGAATGGACTGAAGGGAAGAGCATTCATAAAAGCAGCTAATAAAATTATCCACTGCTGTATTCTTGTCAAACAGTCCTGATGGAATGGACTGAAGAGAACGACAGTCAGAGAAGCAGGCGAGAAAACCAGTTACAAGTGTATTTTTGTCAAACAATCCTTCTGGAATGGACTGAAGGAAAGTACAGTTTTGAAAGCAATTATTAAAACTAGTCACTGCTGTATTCTTGTCAAACAGTCCAGATGGAATGGACTGAAGAGAACTACAGTCACAAAAGCAGTTTTTAAAACTAGTCACGGCTGTATTCTTGTTGAACAGTCCTGATGGAATGGACTGAAGGGAACTACACTCACAAAAGCAGGATTGAAAACTAGTCACAGCCGTATTCTTGTTGAACAGTCCTGCTGGAATGGACTGAAGTAAAGTGCATCCTCGAAAGCAGCTGTAAAAAGTAGTCACCTGTGTATTCTTGTCAAACAGTTCTGATGGAATGGACTGAAGAGAAGAGCAGTTTTCAAAGCAGTTAGCAAAAGCAGTCACTAATGTATTGTTGTCAAACAGTCCAGATGGAATGGACTGAAGGGAAGAGCAATTATAGAAGCATGCGGTAAAACTAGTCACTGCTGTATTGTTGTCAAACAGTCCAGATGGAATGGATGTTAATTTTCCTAGATAATAAAATAAACATTGTAATGAATTATTGGATGCTGTTAGCGTCTCTGCATCTGCAACGCCTTTAATCTGTGGAAGTTTAGCATCAATACTAGTTGCTGTTCTTCTAAACCAATATAAGGAAGAATATTTTCTATTGGAATCTGAAGATATACTAGAAAGGTAAAATAATAGATATGTATTTTCCCAATCATTAGAAGCAATCGTTACAGTATATTCTCCAGCAGCTGCATATTCATGAACAGATGCAGTAGAGTCACTTGCAGTATAGTCTGATGGTGTCAATCTAGACGTTGTATTGTCGCCCCAGTCTACAAGCAGTTCAACTCCAGTCTGTCCATATAGATTGAATGGAATGCCTGTCTTTTTCTCGCCAGATGCCGTTGCTTCAGTGTCAATGGTAAATTCCCACGCTTCCGAGCATTCAATGAAATCAGTAGAAACAATAACTCCATTAGATGCATTGGCAAAGCTGGAAGCATTAGTATAGGTAGTCGAATTTGTAGGAACGCAGAGAATACGATCTACATTGGAAGCATTTGAGATAAAGTCGGTAAAATTGGTGACAGAAGAAGAACCAATTTTTAAATGAAAATTCAATAAATTTGTGCAGTCATTGAAGCAGCTATAAAAATTAGTCACTGCCGTATTCTTGTTAAACAGTCCTGATGGAATGGATTGAAGGGAAGAACAGCCATTGAAGCAGCTGTTAAAAGTAGTCACTGCCGTATTCTTGTCAAACAGTCCTGATGGAATGGACTGAAGGGAAGTGCAGTTCCAGAAACATCCGACAAACCTATTCACTACCGTATTGTTGTCAAACAGTCCAGATGGAATTGACTGAAGGGAAGTGCAGCTATAGAAGCAGTAGCCAAAATTAGTCACTGTCGTATTGTTGTCAAACAGTCCAGATGGAATGGATTGAATGGAAGAGCAGTTCCAGAAACTACTGTCAAAACTAGTCACTGCTGTATTCTTGTCAAACAGTCCAGATGGAATTGACTGAAGGGAAGTGCATTTGTAGAAGCAGTAGTCAAACCTATCCACTACCGTATTCTTGTCAAACAGTCCAGATGGAATTGACTGAAGGGAAGTGCAGCCAGCGAAGCAGTTTTGAAAATTAGTCACTACCGTATTCTTGTCAAACAGTCCAGATGGAATTGACTGAAGGGAAGTGCAGCCAGCGAAGCAGCTCTTAAAATCTGTTACTGCTGTATTATTGTCAAACAGTCCGGCTAGAATGGATGTTATTTTTCCTAAATTATAAAATAAACCATATAATGAATTATTGTATGCTATTAGCGTATCTGCGTTATTAACGCCTTTAATCTGTGGAAGTTTAGTATTAATGCTAGTTGAAGTTCTTCTAAACCAATATAATGAAGAATATTTGGTGTTGGAATCTGAAGATATATCATCAGAAGTATAAAATAATAGATATGTATTTTCCCAATCATTCGATGCAACAGTTACAGTATATTCTCCAGCAGCTGCATATTCATGAACAGATGCCCTAGAATTGCTTGCTGTATAGTCGGATGGCGTCAATGTAGAAGTTGTATTGTCGCCCCAGTCAACTGTCAACTCAATTCCAGTTTGTCCGTAAAGATTGAAAGGAATGCCCGTCTTTCTTTCACTAGATGAAGTGGCTTGCGTATTGACGGTAAACCGCCATGTTCCGTCGTCTATCTCCTCTTCCTCAATGCCGCAGTCTGCATTGCTTGTAGACACTGTAACATTGTTTGAAGTGTTTTTGTAGGCATTGAACGAGGTATAGGTAGTCGAATTGGCAAGAACGCAGACAATTCTTGTAACGCCGCTTGCATTCGGAATGAAGTCGGTTACCGTTGCAACGTTTGGACTTCCTATGCACAGCGTGAAGTTCTTCAATGCATCGCATCTGCTGAATGCTCCGCCCATGTTGGTAACAAGCGTATTGTATCTGAACAGATCTGCTGGAACGCTTGTGACCTTGTTGCAGAATCTGAACACATTATACATGTTTGTCGCGGCAGTGCAGTATTTGAAGAAGCTGACAGGAATGCTGGTCAATGCTGTGCAGTATCTGAAGCAGTCGCTAAAGTTCAATGCAGAAACGCAGGGGTCGAAGAGTCCAGCAGGAATAGAAGGCAGTATAATGCAATTGTAGAATGTGGAGTTGAATTCTTCAATGTGCCCTGCATTCTCGAACAGGTTTGCAGGGATGCTTGTCATCTTTTCGCATCTGTGGAAAAGGAAGCCAAGGTCATTGTCCGATGCAGTCATTGACGTGGCGCTTGCAGAAGCTAGACGCATTACGCCCTTGACAGGAGGCAGAGGAGAATCTACGCTCTTCAATGTTCTGCGCCACCAGTACACAGGCTGGTTGGCATTGTTGGCGGAGGAAATCGTTGCATCGGCATAGCAGGACAGAAGGTATGCATTGCTCCAATTGGAACTGGAAGCAGTGATTTGATACGTTCCAGCAGAAGCATATTTGTGAACGGAAGCAAGAGAGCTGGAAGCCGTGTAGTCGGATGGCTTGAGAACGGAAGTATTTCCGTCTCCCCAGTCCACAGATATTTCAACTCCAGTCTGCCCATAGAGATTGATTGGCAGTGCGGATTTCTTGTCGCTTGAGCCGCTTGCATTCGTTGTGACGGTATACTTGAACTCAAATACTGCTGACGCACCGCTTCCGCCAGCCATCATGTTGCGGGTAATCATATTATGCGGCTCCTCCTACTGAAAGCACTCCATACCAGGTCGTTCCGCCATCTGGCGTAAGGAACGTCAAGAGATCAACTCCAGATTCGGTCAATGTCGGCACGTTTCCGCCAGCCCACTTGATAGATGCAGGCCATGCTACAGTGTATGCTCCGCCATTGGTCAGCAGAAGGCTGAAGGAGCATGCAGTTCCAGATGGAGCTCCAGTGATTGTGAACGTGGTGTTGGCTGAAATGGTCTTCGTGAACACTGTGCCGTCTGCAAGATTGATTTCGCTTGCAGAGACGGCAGACGTGGTTCCATACGGTCCCTGTGCAAATGTCTTTGCTCCAGATATGGTTTCGCTTCCAGCAATATGGACGCCTGCGGCCCAAGTGCCGTCTCCCTGCAGGAACTTTGCCGTGTCGGAAGACGTTGCGGCGGGAACAAGTCCGGCAGTGCCGCTGGCACTGCCTGTCGCGCCAACGTAGGTTGACGGAAGAGAGATGCTTCCCCAAGTGCCATCGCCTTTCAGGTAGCTGTCCCTTTCTGCTGAAGTAGCGGCAGGAACCAGGCCGTGCGTTCCAGATGCAGATGAAGTCGCTCCTACATAGTCTGAAACGCTTCCTCCACCAGATGCCGCAGCCCAAGTGCCGTCACCCTTGAGATAGTAGTCCCTTTCGGCGGAGGTTGCGGGAGGAACAAGTCCGGCAACGCCAGATGCGGATGAAGTCGCACCGATATAGTTTGCCGGAACGACATATGAACCGTTGAAGCTGCCAGACATTGAAGATTCTTCATAGAAGATGAGGCTCTCGTTGTCCAGTGTGGAAACTGTTGACGTGGTAGGCTCGACTGTGGAATACTGAATTTCCTTTGCTCCAGAACCGCCGCTTGGAGTGTATCCGCTCAAGGCATCCTGAACGAATGCAGTCGTTGCAATCTGCGTTGTGTTCGTTCCCGTTGCGGCAGTAGGAGCAGTAGGCGTTCCCGTCAAGGCAGGAGATGCAAGCTTGGCATATGTAGTCTTGATTGGATTGTTGTCTACGTCGTTTGTTGCCTTCGTTGCAGAAGTCGCATTGCCGCTCAGCGAACCTTCAAACGTAGTTGCATGAAGGACGCCGGGGCTTCCCGTAATGTACACATCCTTGTCGGCAATCGCAGTCACGTTCATAGGAACGCCAGAGACTTGGTTTGCCGCATCAACGCCAAGCAGATAGGATTTCGTCCATCCGTTTTCAACCACCTGCACGGAAATGTCCGTGTTGTCCGATGCAGGAAGCGTAACTACTCTGTCGATAACCTGCGTGACCTGTCCTTTCTGGTTGACGCTTATTTCAGGAATGACAAATGTTCCGCTATAGGTTCCACTCACGTTTGCAGACGGACCATATGTTCCAGCAATAACTCCGGAGTCTGCAATGGTTCCGCTTCCAGAACTGCCACCAGAGATGCTTCCAGACACTTCCATCCAGACAGTGCCGCCATTGACTGTAAAGAAGGTCAAAACGTCAATGCCAGTCTCCTTCAATGTTGGAGCCTGTCCACCCATCCAGTTGATGTTGTTAGGCCATGTGACGTTTGCTGCGCCGCCATTAGTCAATATCAGGGTAAAGGCGCAGGTCTTTCCACTAGGAGCGCCAGTGAAAGTGAATGTTGTATCGGCTGAAATTGTCTTGGTGAAGAATGCGCTGAGAGTGACGTTGATTTCGCTTCCACTCAATGCAACGGCTTCCGCCATTGTATTCTTTTCAAATGTCTTGATGCCATCGACAGATTCGGCTCCAGTCTTGTGGACTGCGGATGCGAGTTCCGTGGAAAGTCCGTCAACGGCCTCCATCGTGGTTTCTGGATTGATTTGAACCAGTCCAGAACTGGTCTTGACTATTACTTTTGATTTTAGTTGATCCAAAGGCATGGCATTTATTCCTCGCTATATGCAGTCTATTGTTAAACCGGAATTACGGTGAGAGTCATTGAACTGGCTACGCCGTTGAACTTGGTTGCTGTCGTTGAATTGGCAGGAACGGTCACATTTCTGACTGCTCCAGACTTGCCCGGAACAAAGTTTGTCACTGTAGCAATGTTCGGAGCAATGAAAGTGATGTCAAAGTTTACGAGCGCTGTGCATCCAGTGAAGCAGGCTTCTACGGTCGTTATGCCTGCGCAGGCGCTGAACAGGTCTGACGGTATTGATGCAAGCTTGGTGGCCTTTGACCACGCCGACTTGAAGTTGGTGATGTTCGGACAGTTGGCCAGAAGTCCAGATGGAATTGTCGTCAATGCTGAGCAGTTCTCAAAGCACTGCTGCAATGTTGTAATGCCTGTACAGGATTCGAATGTCGATGCGTCTATGCTGGCAATCTTGCTGCAGGTTGAGAACGTTGACTCGAAGTTTGTTGCAAGCGGCGTGTATGCAAACAGGGATGCAGGAAGTGCCTGCAGTTTGGAGCATTTCTTCCATGATGACCAGAACGCAGTCACAAGAGGCGAGTTGGCAAAGAGTCCTGCTCCCATTGTCTGAAGGTTCGTGCATCCGTAGAACAGATAGGAGAAGTCCAATACACCTTCCGCCCAGTTGAACAGTCCACTTGAAACCGTTGTGATTGCAGTGCATCCGTAGAAGCAGTGGTCATAAGAAGTCGCTGAAGTGCATCCGTAGAACGTGGTGTTTGGAATAGCGGCAAGCGCCGAATTGTAGAAGGTGCCGATGAACGAAGTTGCATACTGGTTCAGCGAGAAGAGTCCGTTTGGAATGGTCGTTAGCTTGGAAGAGTAGAACATGTAGTTGAACGTTGTTCCAGCCTTACCTTCGTCTGACGTTCCAGGCTTGAGACCGCTGAACACCCTTGATCCTGAGCAGGGCGGAATTGGATCTAGAATCTCCGTGACGGTGTTTCTAAACCAGAATATCGGCAATGTCTTTGCGTTCCAGCTTGATGTTGAAGTATTGTTTCCAGATGTGGACATGAATTTCATCGCATTCCAGTCAGAAGCCGAAGCCGTAATGGTGATTGTATATGTTCCGCCTGTTGCATAGGCATGCTGGGATGCCGCGCTGCTTGAATTCGTATAGGATGCAGGCGTTAAAGTCGTGGTGCTGTTGTCTCCCCAGTCAACTTCAAATTCAGTTCCAGACGCCATTCCATACAGCCTCAGCGGAACGCCAGTATTGACGTTGGAACTGCTCTGCAGCTTTGTGTTGACAATGAAGCGCCACGACAGATCTACATCCGTGTCAATGTTGCTTACAGTGAGATAGGACTTCCACGCAGGCTTCTCCACGCCGCCAACGGCAGGCTCTTTGAGGATGGCGCTGAATGCAAGCTCTCCAAGTCCTGCATCGGCCGCAGTGACCGTGCGCGTTCCAGTTATGGTGTCCGTTGCGCCTGCCATTACGTCGTAGCTGTTGTCGCTGCTTATCAGGTCGCCGTTGCAGTAGATTTCAAGACTGCATCCAGTTGCGTTGAGAGAGCCAGTGCCTGCAATGGCGCATGACCACGAAACTGTGTCTCCAACCTCGTACAGCACTCCCGTCTGAAGCGGATTGACTTCAGTGAGGGCCATCGAAATGTTGACATATGGATCAACCAGAGAAACGCTGAATGAATCGCTGTCGCTCAGTTCGCCGCTGACGGCAGAGCAGGAGATGGTCAAAGTGCCGCTTGCGTTGATGTCGTCCTTGGTGATTGTCTTCGTGTACTGCTGAGCTGAAGCGCCACCTCCTGGGACGGTGATGCTTCTGTTCGGCATTCCAGTGACGGTCAATGTAGTCGGCAGATTTGAGCCAGCACTTCTAAGAACAACGTTGAAAGTCAATGTGTCGCCAATGTCGTACTTGTCTCCATTTGATGGAGAGGAAGTGACTGTAACAGTTAAAGTCAATGACTCTTCAACAGGCTCTCCACCCTGACCCTGTCCAGAAGAATTGGCTGCTGTTGCCCTGTTTGCTAGAAGAGCATGGAACAGCATTATTCCTGCTCCCTATGTTGAAGCGATGATAGAGGAACCTGCGTTCTTGGTCCACCAAGATAGCCAAGAGAGATTGTTGCAATTTCGCCGTCATTCTCCATATGCCAGCAGGCTATCTGATTTCCATCAAGAGAGACCAGCACTGGCTCTCCTTCTGCAAACCATGCAATGCCATTCTCTCCAAGGCTTCTGGCTCCATCAAGCGTTGCTGTGGAAAGAATGGTTGCAAGAGCATCTACTTCATCTTCAACATCGTTATAGACGGACTCCATTGTAATTGTTATCGGTTCATTCAGTTCATCTAAACTGGAGTTGACCATCTGCTCAACTTCATCGAAAACTGTGATGCATTCCTGAAGCGCGCTCTTCAATGTGCTGGAGGCAGACTGGAGACGAATGCACATCTCCTGCACCTGGTCTGCTGAATCCTTGTCAACTATGTATTTTGCCAAACCTTCCTGGCAGGAAGCATATTCATTCTGCGTCATCTGAAATCGTGCTTGAAGTCGTTAGACAACTTCAACTAACACCATATTTACTTCCAGACAACTAGAGCAGACAACTAGAGCATGTTCCAGAAATCCTCAAGAGAAACATTCATTTCCTGATGGTCAGACTTTCTTCGGACTTTTACAGTCTCCTTTCCTGCAAGACATTCATCAATAAGAACGCAGTTGTGGCTGGCAATTCCATCAGTCCAGTAGACGCTTCCATTTGCAACGTCCAAAAGATCATATACCCACGTTTTCTGTTTAATTTTCTTTATATTCAATACCTTAACACATCCATTGACAGAAAGGGCCTTCATGTCTGGAACTAGCAAGGAAGCTTCAATGAATTTTCCATCGACGAGCTGTATTCTGTGGTCTTCTGTGCATTTCAATCTTGTCCGATCATCAAATGACACTTCAAGAATGCTGTCAACCAGTCTTGCACGAAGTCCTTCATATTTCTGGAAGCCAGTTGGAGTGAGAACCTGCTTGAACGTCTGAAACTTTTCTTTCAAGGCATGCTCTATTCCAGTTTGAACTGCATTTCCATCCGAATTCTTCAGCGTCACAAGAGTTCCTTCTGCAACGCAGGAATAGGACTGACCACGAATGGAGTCCGATGAAGTGGTTGATGAAATGATTGAGCTTCCATTGGCCAGTTCCATTGAACCCTTGTTCCACGTCTTGACGCCACACTGCAGCCATTTTGGAAGATGCAGATAGGCCAGTTCAATTCTGCTCATTATTTCTCTGGCCTGGGCTCCCTTGTTGGCCAGTATTGCAACCTTCTTGTCTGGATTGAATAGAACGTAGTGCAGAATGAATGCTGTGCAGGTTGTTGTATTGTGGCTGACTATTCCATTAGTGGACCACTTGTGTTCGCTGGTGTCCATTTCCATGTCATACATCTGCTCAATACGTTCTGTCTGCTCTATTGAAACTACAGCTTCAATGCCGCCATCTACTTGAATGCGGTCTCCAGTTTGAAGTTCAGAAGCCATGACCTTGCATCCGTCTTCAAAGAAGAGAAAATGATCATCGGCGCATTCAATCTCTCTGGTTTCAGTCCTGATCTTCCAGACCCAAAATGGTCTTGTGACATGCAGGGCCTTTGCAGGAGACATTTTCTCCCCGTCAAACACCTTCCATCCCTGCAATGGAACTGTTTCCACTATCTTTTCTAGCATACCTTCAAGTCCCTAAAGCTGCTTGTCAAAGTAAATGATTCTGGAACGGCATTGAAGCGTTCAATCCAGGCGCCATCATGAAGTTCAAAGACATAGACTTCAACGGTTTCGGCCGTTTCGCATCCTGGAACGTATATTCTGGTTCCATCAAAAATGCACTGTACGTTTCTTCCATTGACCCAGGCCAGAACGTACTTTGACAAGTCATGACCAAGATACTCTGGAATATCTATTCCTTCGCTGGTGCAGGAATTGAAATACTTCCATATTCTGGCAATAGGCCATATAATTCCCTCTCTTGGATCTGGCCTGTCAACTAGAACTTCAGTGTCATCATCGGCAGGAATCTCTGAAACTTCACCCCACACTGGGAATCCCTCGCGATCCTTCCATGTAGTCCAGTAGGATTCCACAATGACTGGAACATCTTCTTCAAGTTCCTGAACAGTTCTTAAATCTGGATCAATCAATGTAGCGTGAACTATGTTTTGATGTATTCGTTCATCATACATGTCCTTTTTCTTGACAAATCCAAGACGCTCAATCATATAATGTCTTTCATATGGAATATAGACTGCATTTAGATCGGCATCATATGACCATTTCCAGTCTGGAATCTTGAAGCCATTGACAAAGACAAAGCACTTGTGTGGATCAAAAACGTCATCGTCCTGAAGCCAGGCAATCCAGTTTATAAACTCACCTTCCTCCCAATAGATGTAGTCTCTATTAGCCAGATGGCTCCAGTCGCTTGTAAGATATATTCTGGAATTAACTGCCACTATTGTGTCAATGCAGCAGTTTCCAACAGCATCCAAGCCATCGTTGCATCCAATTACGTCATCAATGCAGAGTTCCATAATCTGCTTCTTCTTTATGTTGTCTGGAACAAGTTCATTAATGACTGCTGGAAATTCCGCTTCTTCGGCCTGGGCCGTCCATGTTCCTTCATGTGGGAATATGTGAACTCCATCGCGCCATTCAAGACCTTCAGGATGTTCAAGCAGTCCTTCGTTGTCTAGAATAAGAGTTGACTTCTTGTTGAATTCCTTTTCCAGCCAGTATACTGCATCAGTATTGGTATATGTTCCTGGCATGGATACGTCATATGTTTCAACAATGTAGACTTCCTTATTTGGTTCAAGTCCGATAAATTCCAGACGCTGATTCCACCCCTTGTAGAATATCCAGTTTGAGGCAGTAAGACGTTCACATGGAAGGAACCATTCTGGATTCTCTCTTGCTGTTGCATACAAAGTGAAATTCCATGACTGTGGCACATATGTTGTGTCAAAGACAATCTTTCCATCAACAACATGTGGAATATTGTCTGGATTTACCAGCACGTTGACATCATTTGATCCATCAAGCATATGCACGTCAATGGCCAGAAAATCCAGATCATCAACATTTTCTCCTGGACCAAGCACCTTCCAGGTATAGTCATCCTGCATGACCACGTCAACTTTGGATATGGTTTCAACATACAGAGATGGATTGCAGAAGCATCTTACCGGAATAGACCAGTAGCAGAATATGTGGTCTAACGTGTCCCTATTGTCCTTCACAACGGATTCATTGCTTAAACCGCTGTCAGAAACGCAGTCCATGTCTGACATTGCCACAGTCTTTACGGTTTCTATAGACTCAATCTTTCCGCAGAGTAAAGTTTGAACTTCCCCCATGCGGAAAAGCGTATTTGTCCTATGCGTCTCCATAAATGGATTACGCTGCTGATTGTCGAGATTAAATGTCTGATCGGTTTCATTCAGTGGAGATTCTGCAACGCGGCAGTTGACGTTCGACAAGTCTGCAATATAAAGTTCATAAGAACTGCATTCATATTCATCTAATGGCTGCCCATTGATGCAAATATTCATCTGCAAATCGACTGTAATGCGTACAAGAGAACCATTGCAGAAAAGAACAATTCTTGACTTGATGTATTCCTCGAACGTTTCAAAATTGTACTTTTCTTTCCAGTCAGGCTCAATGCTGGAATGAATCGTTTCTATCAACGGTTCTGGACTTGCATGTCTTTCGGCCCATGATACGTTTGGATAGTATATGACAACAATATGCTCATCATTGTCCTTCCACGTCGAATCTAGAATTTCAATAGCATATTCAACGTTTGATCCTTTTGGAACATCTTCTTCCTTGACTGGATCAACGCTTGAAAATACAACTCTTCCATCAATTCTGGCCTGTCTTGCGAATGTTCCTTCGGCCTGCTTCACTCCATCAACAAAGACTAGTTCAGTGCCACACAGACGCTGAACAGAAACTAGAAATGGTCCATTCTCAAGAATGGTCTGCACGTCTCTTGCCATTGGATGCTCAGCATCAATTGCAACGCCTGTTGTCCATCCTTCTGAATCCTGCACTTCATCCGCAACAACATCCGTGAGAAGCAGATGCTCTCCATCCATGTCAACAACAGTTACGGAATCCCAGCCAGCATCTTCCATCAATTCAGCATATCTTCCGAGAGGAAAGACTACATCTGGTCTTGGCCAGACATATACGTCCTCTTCAGTATGCACGTCCTGAACTTCCTTTGCAAAATGCTGATCTATGTCAAAAGCAAGTCCATCGACATAGGCCGCTTCAAATGTAGTGCTTACAAGTTCATAGAAACGACTGTCTGGTGGATAAAGACGATCATCTCCCTCATAGCGTCTTGAATGCTCAACTGGATCAACTTCATAGATTGGCCAGTAGATTCTTGACATATGCACTGTATCTGAGGGCATCAACACTTCAACAACGTTGCCAACAGTCCATGGCTTGAGGAGATGCTCATGATGATCCACGTCGAATGGATCAATGAGATCTCCATCAGAATCAAAGGACATAATGGAACTCTTTCCAGTCTTGGAAAGCGGATTGAAATCAAGTCCGGCCCAGGCCGAAGGATCCATCTGTCCCCACCGTGCAACGTCATCATACGTCTCTGAAAGATTGACAACAGTCTGCTGATGCTCTAGTCTGTTTTCCCAGAGGAAGCCAAGCTTCCAGCGGAGAGGAATCTCCTTCCACTGCACTTCTGTACTGAATCTTGTTCCCCACACTGGATTGAAGAAAATCATGCTTTGGCGATTGATTTCCTTCACGGCCATCATGGAAACTGGTTCCATGGCAGCAGTCTGAATTTCCATTCTCCAGTATGTGGACAGGGCCTGCAGGGACTTGAAGCTGAATGTCTTGCTCCATTCAACAACAGACTGCTTTCCAAAGTGCATGTGTCCAACTTCCATCATTCTCCACAGCGTGGAAGTCAGCATATGTCTTGGAACTGGATTGATGCGGAGATTGTTGAAGACCAGGTCTTCTATTGCATTGGGTGCAGTCTTTGCAAAGTCTGGAGCAAGATGGGAATATGGATTTCCAATGTAGACTTCAACGGACTTTTCTGGATCAACTTCAACAAAAAAGGATCCCTTGATATATCTCCATTCATGGGACTCCATTGGAGAATGCTTTCCATCAATGAACACCATGAAGAATCTTGGATCTACGTCAACGATTCTGTCTACTGCACCAAATATCCAGCTATTGACTACTGAATACAGTCTTTGAGTTGTCTGTGGCTGATAGATGTCAATCTTGTCCAGGAAAGTGAGGTCGATGAAGCGCCGCTTGTCGCCTGTCACTGAAGAAACTTCAGTGCTTCCCTTTATTTCAAATGTTGAACCATCAGCCGACCATATGGTGCCACGCTTTCTTCCCAGAGAAAGACCAACAAATTCGACAAGATCAATTTCCTGCAGACGATCCAGATGGTCGACGCTGGCATATTCTCCATTGACTTTGGCTTGAACAGTCCATCCGGTGGAATCTTTTTTGAGACTGAACCATCCTGTCTGACCATCATTCTGCATCAACCAGTCTCTTCCCATTGAGAAAGCAATGGCATCTTTTTCATCCATTTCAGAAGAAACTGGTGCATTGGATGCTATGTCGGAATCAAGCATCTTCAGTCCATCAATGAAGACAAGTCTTCCTTCTGGATCAAAGTCTTCAATTCCAGACCAGGTTATGCCACCATTGGAAACAGTTCCATATCTTGCTGGCTGTTCAGCCTGCAGTGGTCTAGACCACCATTTCTGCGGAAAGCCATATTCCTGCGTTCCATGCGCCAGACAGTCGGCCCAGTCTATTTCAGCGGGATCAATGAGAATGCCTTCTTTATTGAACAGAAGAGTCGAACTGAAGTTTGCTGCCGCCATCCAGTGCTCATTCTTGAAGAAGTCTGTACGAAGCCTGCTGGTAGCGTCATCAAACCAGGTATTCAGTATCCGATCAACGGTTTCAGACTGTCTCTGAGACGCAATCGTTTCAGAAATAAGCGTTGAACGCTGAAATCCATTCAAGAGACGACTTACGTTGTGGTACTGGACTTCCCAGTGAATCTTTGGAAGAATGGCTTCCTTGTCTGGATTTAGTTCTGCATCCCTTATGGAAGTAATGGATTCGTTGTGCGCCGAATATGGGAATATTCTGGCATTGTCATAGGTGAATGGCCAGACATAGACTGGAAGACCATTGCTGTCAACGTCTCCAAGACCGTTTTCATCCCTGTCGGCCTCCATTTTCCATCCAAACCAGGGATACTGAATCTTTCTTGAACCTTCAATTGGAGCGAGAACGTATATTTCAGCATAGGACAAGGTATCGGATATGGAACATCCAATGATGTTGAAGACCATTCCTTCGAGAGTGAAGTCTGGAAGCTTCATTCTGTCCATGTCTTCATTGACTACAAGCCAGTCCTGAAGCGTTATTTCTCCAAATGGAACATTGTCCGATTCATTCGTGGACACCATGACAAGTCTTGTCTTTGGACGTCCATTTTCATCCAGAACGTATCCTGTCTGCTCTTCATTCAGAATGTATTCTTCAAGGCTCAAGTCATAGAAGTTCAGTCTTGTTGAAGAATAGGTGATTGAGCTGTTGTCCTTTACCGTGTCTATGGAAACAGCATTGCCTTCAATTCTGCTTTTTGGCTGAAGAAGACCGTTGACAAAGCAGAGAAGCTGTTCGCTGTCTACAACTTCTGGAAGGTTGATTTCAAACCAGCTTGAAACCCTTGAAGGATCATTGAATTCAAGCTTCCATGATCTGGTTGTTGCATAAATTTCCGTCGCTGGTCCATTCCATCCAGAATCCTGAACATAAACAAGTTCTGTTGTGGCTTCATCTTCCTTTCTTGAAATCTCCTTTCCATCGGCATCATACTCAATTTTAGGAATGATGTGGACGTTGGAATTTTTCAATGGAAGGCCTGGAGCAGTTTTGGAATTGTAGGCCGTGATAGAGCACTCTATTTTTCCATTGAGGCGTTCAATCCATATTCTGTAGAGAAAGTCGTATGGAGAATAGGAGACAATGGAAATCCTTTCATCATTCCAGGCACTGCGTTCAAACTCATATGTTCTGTCATGATAGGAAGCCCACGCTTCTGGAACTTTCAAGAGCGACTGCCTGTTGAAAACCAGTCCACCATCCGTGTCAACGTAGATGAAGTCTGGAATTTCCAGGTTCTTCCATTGAATTATTCCATTTGAGGAAGATGCCGCATCCTGTCCCAGCAGAAACTTTCTGGCATACTTCTGAAGATCTGTTTCTTTTATCGAGGCCGGTTCATGAATGTCTACTCTGGCTATGTCGGAATATCTCAAGACATCATTGCCAATTACAAGATTCTTGATGCGGACGCCAGATGATTCCTGAGATGAACCAACAAAGGCCATGTAGAGAAATGGAATTTCCTCCTGGTCATCCGTCAATGCGTATTCATTGCCAAGAATGCGTCCATGAATCATTGGATGCAGTGGATGAAGCGTTGTTCCCCACAGGGAGGAAGTCTTTGGCTGAACAGTCTCTCCACGAAGCTCAAATGGCTCGTCTATGTCTTCCGTAAATTCAAATCTCACCCAGTCCACTATGAGTGGATTAATCAGCGTTCCATCATTGCGGAACCAGAGAACCGAGTTTGCATTAAGTTCTTCATCTATTTCCGCTGGCCTTATGTCATACCAGTCCCTTATGTCTTCCATCCATGGAGACGAAAGCGTGGCCTCAAGTTCATTGATCTGGCGTTCAAGCTCCTTGCGCTCTTCTATGTCATCTTCATTGAACAGCAGACGCTTTAGTTCCTTTATGTCGGCTCTTAGATCGCCAGTGCTTTGAATCCAGTGCAGCCAGAGATCCGTAGTGATTGAATGGCGCTGTGCCAGTCTTGACGTTGAAAGAATAAATTCCGTGCGTACAATGGCCATTTTGGCCAGAGCGACCATCTTTTCAAAGAACAGGCCAAACTTTCTAAGGTATGTCTGCTCTTCAAGATAGTAGATTCCCTTCCCATCTTCCAGTTCCGTTCCTTCAATCATCAATTCGCCGAAGATTTCAAGACCGGCTGGATGAAGAAGCGTCTTGACAATGTTTCTCCACTGACCTATTCCTACATCGCTTCTAACGACATAGCTGTAGTTCTGCCAGTAGTGGTTGTCCTGAACGGCATTGATGTCGGAAAGAAATCCCTTTGTTGAAGTATAGTGTCCTTCTGATTCTGCATGCCAGAGAATGACTGGTTCAATTTCAGAAACTTCTCCAGTATCTGGGTTGAGAAGACGCACTCTTTCTCCAGGAGCAAAATGCGCTGTTGGAACGTCCAGCAGAATGCCAAACAGATTTTTGGAACCAACTGTCACCAGTGGATCTGGCAGATCGGCTTCAAATTCAACTCTAGTCTGCTTTGCAGGAATTTTAACTGAGATTGACTTTTCTCCAAATCGGCATATGGCATCAATTGAAGATCTGACAGGCTTGGAAGCCTCAACTATGTATTTTCCTGCGGCAAAGTCATAGGAAAGAGACAGAGAAATGTTGGAAACTGGCTCTTCAAATGAATATTCTACGGCAGCAACCGTGTTGGCCGCAACGTCCGTATGAGCAACTAGCTCAAGAATTGAAATGGACTCCCCATCAAAGGCCAGAACGTCATCACCACTCAAAAGACTTCTTGCAGATATGCAGTATGTTCCAAAGCCTTGGGAAAGAAGCTGAACTGGTGCTGTCTTGATAGATTCTCTAGACAGTCCTCCGCGAACAATCTTTTGCAGAGACTTGACATAGAATGTGGCCAGCAGACCAGCCGCAGTTCCCTCTCCCTTGCGTCTCAATGGAACGCTTGAAGCGAATGTAATGTCGCCATTATATTCAATGGACAGCGAAAATGCAGAATGTTCATTTCCATTGCCATCCTGAAATTTTCCTTCCAGAACTCCATTTGAATAAGACACGTCTACAGTGCGCCACAAACCACCATGAAGGGCTTCAAGATTGATGGCATCATAGCTGCTTGTATCGCCATTGACTACGGCCTGTGGTTCCAGAAAGTTTTTTGTTCCTATTTCAATAACGGACGTGCCTGGAGGAAAAACGTATGTTCTTTTTTCCTTGTTTATCGACCAGACGGCCGTAACCATTTCCGTTGTTTCGTTGGGATTGACAATGCGAAATGCGTTCAGCGTAGGATCGCATTCAATTGTTCCAAGATTCTCAAGAAGTTCCTGGCCAGGATGGTCATAGTTTCTGTAGAAGGAGACTCTCGCAAGCTCCTTTATGCTTGAAGCCTTGCATTCAATTGAACCAGAATATCCTGAGGATGCGGCGGCGATAAATGCTTCGGCTCGACTGTCCTTTCCAGTCATTCTCCATCCAAGACAGTTGTCTATCAGCCAGTTTGTATTGACTTCATCATTCTCAACAATGCCAGCATACTGTGGAACGTCCCATACGCCATCTGACGTTTTGAGCATTGTGTCTCTTGGATGCCATATTGTTGCTGGAGAATTGAAGAGAATGCGGAACATGAAGTCATAGGCCTTTCTTGAAGACTTGGCCCTGTACAGCCATAGAACATTCTTCAGAAGCAGCTTGAGATCAGTTGCAGTGCGTTCTGGAAATTCAGGAAGAAGCTTTCTTTTAAGATGCGTTCTGTAGGCTTCTATGGATTCATCAATGTCCTGTTCGCTTGAAAGATGGTTGAGTTCGTAATGGAAGTTTCCTGGCAGTTCCGTCCAGTCCAGCCAGTCGCTGTAGAACTTCAGAAGCTTTGGAGCATATTCCTTGAAAAAGGAAGGAAATGATCTTTCAGCAAGTATGTTCATGCTACACCCTCTCTTCGGCGTCTATGGACACTGAATTCAGCTTGAATATTCCATTTCTGGCCGTGGAAATGTTGAGAACGCTTGGCGAAGCCGCAACTGGAATGGAATTGACCACTCCATCATCAAACTTGTAGGACTTCATAATGACTTCTCCCGTGTCATAGTCTACAGTTCCAATGGCCTTTTTGGAAGAATCATTTCTGGAAGATCTTCCAATGTAGAGAACTCCAATCTGCTCCGTTTTTCCTGCCGCGTCAACATGTGGAACGTCCCAGCAGGAATACGTTGAAGAACCAACAGTCCATGGACCGATCAAAACTGAACCTGGTTCCAATGGATTGAGGAAGTTGACTGCATATGTGGCTGTATGCCTCCAGTCTGGAGTGATGTATTTCGTGAGCGTCATGTGAACGACAAGATTGTCTATGGCCTTGGAAACGGAAGTCAAGGCCATAAGCAGCGTTGAATACTTCAGTTTGACGTTGAACGAGGAAAGATACTGAATGAAGAATTTTCTTGTAGCTTCATCAATCTTGTTCTTTATGTCGGTTCCTGTTTCAGTTGTTTTCCATTTCCACCAGTCCAGCACAATTCTGACGTCAATTTGCACTGGATCTGGATCAATGAGAACAACGTCAATGTCTGGAAGATTCTTGTTCTCAAGAAATTCCAGTATTTGGGCCTTTTGCGTTGGAGACAGTATTTCGCTGTACTTGCCAAGACAGCATATTTCAACAATGCCATATTTTGGAGGAACGGCAGTCTCTCCACCCCATGAAATGACGGCCTTGAGCCATCCACCAAACTTGTTCAGCAGAAGCGCGTTGTAGTCCTGTATTGTAACGGCTCTGTCCTGCGCCTGCCAGTACATTGGAGCATTGAGCCTGATGGATTCAATGTCTTCCCTCTCTGCTCCGCCACTGGACTTTTCCGTACAGATGACTTGAAAGTTTCCACTCGCCAGTCTTGAATCAATGGTGCTGGCCAGCTTGAATTCTCCAATGTTGTTTCCATCTGGTCCATGCGTGACAAGATACTTCACCTTTATGATGCTGTATGGCTCTGGAAGCTTTGAAATCTTGCCATCTCCAAAATAGACTTCTATGTTGTCATGAAGCGATTCCTGAAGATAGTAGAGAGGCGCTTCTGGACCAAAGTCAACTAGACTCCTTGCCGGCTGCCACATTTGTCCTTCAAGATCAGACTCGGAATTGTAGATTCTAACCTGAAGATAGTCCAGATCAGCCTTTTCATTCTGAAGATAGTATCTGGACACATACATTTCATCCTGAGTGAATATGTCCGTCGTCATTGTTCCTTCAGCAATGGTCAATTCGGCATTCCAGATGTTGTACCTGTCTTTTGTGAATCCAGCCTGCTCTGTTGTTCTGAAAAGAAAGGACATTCCATCAATGTTTTCTCCAGTGAATGTAGTTCCTTCTGGAATTTTCACGTCACTAAGATCGGTTTGATACATTTCGCTTGATGGTGGAATGTACTTCAGAATGATTTTGGCCTTGGCCGTCTTCCATTGATATGGCATGTATCCAATCTGTCTGGCCTGAGACACGACGTTGTGTCTCAATTGAGCGGAATCAAGAAAGCATTCATTGATGCTGAAGTTGGCATATCTGACGAGATAGTGTGAAGTGTAGGCCAGGGCGTCCAGAAGAACAGACATTCCAGGAGCGGAAAAGTTGTAGTCCTTGAAGGTGTCCTGAGTGCTGAGATAGTTTTTTATCTCGGAACGTATGTCTTCGTATGAAATTTTCGTATTGTCCATTGCTATCTCGTCCTCTCCACTTTAAACACGGCAACATGGCTTCCCAGTTCTATAGTTGAATAGAATATTTCTACAGTGACTATTCCACGCTCTTCATCCACCTGATTCTTGTGATACACAATTACGTCAGTGACAGCAACTCTTGGTTCATTCATTCGTATCAATTCCTTTATCTGATTTTCCAGAACATAGAAGAATCCAGGATGGGCCTGATTGAAAAGCATCTTTGGAAAGTAGGAGCCAATTTCAGGATGCCATTTTCTGTCATAGAAGTTTGTCTGCAAAAGACACCAGAGAGACTGCTTTATTGATTCAATGTCTCTTTTCTTGTTGATGTCTCCAGTTTTTCTGTTGAGATTGAACTCCATGTCGAAGTCGCTGTAGATTTCCTTCATTTTTTGATGAAGCCATCTCAATATTTACATCAATAAAGCATGAAAGAAGAAGAGAGCAAATAAATATTTTGTAGACCTTAGGTCAGTTGAATGGAATTGGAAAATATAAACATTGTCGCCAAAGACAGCGATGGAAACATTAAAAAAGTCGAACTGGCTGATTTGCTGTCGCCTTATGTCAAAAGCGAAGAGATTGATGAACTATTGCTTGACAAATGGCCAACAACAATTAAAAATGCAAGTTTAAGTCTAGTTGTTTCTGATGAAGAAGGAACTGATCTAGACTTTCCGTTTAATATTGAATCCATCAGACTGACTACGGTTCCATATGGTTCTACTGATATCATATATGAACAGGAATATGCCATTCAATCTAGAACAATAGAAAAGACTACAGATGCATATTCATTTTCAATTCACGAGAATGGAGCACCATTCGGAATATGCAGCAATAAGCAATGTTTTCTTGTTTTATCAATTTCAGGACACGAAAGACTAAGCTCTTCGAACACTATTACTGAGGAAGAATGTAGAGAATCTAGAATACATGCTGGCAATCCAATTATTATTGACTGGGCTAACGTTGTTCTTGGAGAAGGAGGAATGTTCTGGTTTTCATTAAACGATGAAACTCAGCCAATTGGAATCTATGGATCTTTAAATCTTCTACAAAGAGTCAATCAAACTGGTAATATTCACAATTATGATTTTGATTTAAAGTTTGTTGTATGCGGACATCAGGCATGGAAAAATTTAAATGAGTCTGGCAAACTTGTTCTTAAAACTGTCAACACAAATGAAATAGCTTATGATAGTACAGTTGATATTTCCGCAATTGCATATCCAAAATTAAACGGAATTGAAACTGGAAACAAGTCATTTTCTTTTTCTAAATTATGTCCATCAAAAATTTCATTTAATGGAAATAAAGGAATTGTTATTGACATAAAAGAAACAGATGCAACAAATTTTTCTGAAGATAAAAAATCCATTTCATTTGAACTGAAACTGGACGACATTGCTGGCTCTGGACTAACTGTCAATGAAGACGGAAAGATATGCGTTCCATCATTCATTCCAGTGGAAGGAACGGCAGATGGTGTTCCTGGACTTGTTCCAAGAGTTGATTCAAGCAATTTTGACAGCATTTTAACTGCTTCTGGCTGGAAGCCGTTTGCAGAGCTTGGATTCGGTTCTGTACTGAAGCCATTTGTTGGCGCCGCAATGCATGAAGACGGCGAACAGGGATTTGTTCCTGCTCCACTCATTGCAAATGCAGGAATGTTCCTCAAGGGAGATGGAACATGGAGCAATGCAATGACCAGCCTCGCTGGAAGCGTGGAATGCGAAACGTCTCTAGTTGGAAAAAATCATTCCTTTGGACTGTCCTTCTGCAATTCCAATGGAGAATGGATGATGCAGGCCACGCAATTCTTCATTGCGCTGCATCCTGAGGAAATTGAAGAAGGTTCATTTGAATTGAACACAGCGTTTGAAGACGTTTGCGGCCTTTCCCTATGCACTCCATGGTCGGCCAAAATTCCAGCGTCCGTCTCTTCAAACACTACTGAATGGACAGCGGACAAGACAATCTGGATCAACGGAAAAACTAGCACATTTTCGTGCGTATTTTCAAATGGATTTTCCGTTGACGTGTGGATTGAGGCTGGTTCAGCAAATGGAAGTCCATCAAAGCACAAGACTGTCGTCCACTACAGTGGACATGGGTGCAAAACCTCAATCAACAGGTCATTCATTCTTTCCATAGATGACACCATTCAGGAATATTCTCTTGATTTGGCCGAAAATGAAAGCGGCGACATTGCAGTTTCAGGATCAACCATCAAAGCATGGCCAACATCGGCAAAAACAAGAATGCTGTATGAACCAGCAAAGGATAATTCTCCAAATGAAGTTCCATGGGGAGGCAGAATCTGGGTAAACCAGGAGCAGACGGCAATGCTCACGGGTGGACGACTGGTCTACATTGGAGATCCAATCCATCCTGTGGAAGCGTCAATTGAATATGCAGAGCATCCTGCGGGTTCGCAGATTCTTGTATATGGTCTTGAAGAAAAGCCAGAAATGTGGGACATTGTTCTCAGAGAAGCCATATCATACAACGACGTTCAGCATCCCGCTGGAACAATAGTCGGACATGTCTGGAGAGATGTAACGGACATCGCTTCTGCATCGCTTCTTTTTGCCAACTGGAATGACAGGCCTGTTCTGCACGAAAGCGATCATGAAATTGCCATTCCAGACAATGGAGAGGAATGGAGCGATGACTGGATTGCACTGAACAGCGTTCCTGCCTATTTTCCATCGCTTGGAATTGAATTAAGCAAGACGGCAGATGGAGTGCATGTCCATGCTCCTGCAGTCAATCTGGACACATGGCCAAGAATGGCCGAAAGCGTAGACCTTGTTCTAGACGCTGGATTTACTGGAACTGAAATTCAATTCTCCTGTCTCAAGAAATGGCTCAATTCAAGATTTGAAGGATTTGACCAGTCGTTGACTGAAGTTGAAACAAAGCTTCAGAATGGAGGAGCCATATTCACTGGAGCGACAAGCAGTTCCAATGGAATTTCAGGACTTGTTCCATCTGCAGCCAGTGCAGAAAAAGACTACACTCTACATGGCGATGGAACATGGAAAAGCGACATTGTCGTTACTAGAGCAATGCCACATGAATCAGATGCTGGCGCAGTGTTTTTCTATATTCAAGATTAAATGAGAGGAAACTAGAATGCCCATTCCTAGTGGAGTTGACAAGAAGAAGTCCAAAGTATACATTGAAAAGGGACTTGGAACAGAAAACTACGTTCAAATCCTTCCAGAGAGCTTCTGTGAGGAAGGATTTGTTGCAGATTCCTTCTGGCCAGTCTCAAGCCACTTTCTCAAGCAGTACACGGACAGCGTAGAGGAAAGAATTGCTCCATTTGCTGGAGCAACGGCCGTAATGACTGGCAAAATTGGAACAGTCCCGCAGGCCGAGCCAGCAGACAGAATGTCATTTTTAAGAGGCGATGGCAAATGGACAAAAGTTACCATCACTGATGACAAGGTCAAATGCATCCTCAACAAGGAAAAGAAATTCTATCTTATTGGAACTGAAATTGCAGACACAAATACAGGTCAAACATCATTTGACACTGGGGTGTTTGTCACCAGAAATCCAGGAGAGCTTCAGGCCACGCATTTCATTGGCAATCTAACAGGCAATGTAGTTGGAAATCTCGAAGGAACTGCAAAACGCGCAAGATATGATGCCAATGGCAATGAAATTTCAACATTCTACGCTAAAGACTCGCAGCTTGGAGACTATTCTCCAGTAGGGCACAAGCATTCTTCAGCCGACATGAACGCCATGACTGGATATTCCAAAGGCACTTCAACGGCAGCCATATCTACAGATGACACGCTGAACAAGGCCATCGGAAAGCTTGAAAGCAGATTGGATGTTTCAGCTACGCTTAATTCTCCACATTTAAGTGGAGTTCCAACAACTCCAACTCCAGGAAGCAACAGCGTTCAAAATCAAATTGCCAACAAGGAATACGTTGACAGCAAAATATCAGACCTCATTGGTGGCGCTGGAAGCGCACTTGACACATTAAAGGAAATCCAGTCTGCTCTTGGAAATGATCCAAATTTTGCGGCCACAATGACTACAAAGCTTGGAACAAAACTGGACAAGACTTCTGCAAACTATGTCAAGACATTAAGCATATCAGACAACACGGCAGGAACTGGTCAGATACTTAAAGTTCAAAGAGGAGATGATACAACTTACAATTTGACAATAAAAGATACAGTCATTTATCCAGCAACGGCCGTTCCTAAGGTTGATGGAACTGGTGCCGTTGGTACAAGCGTGAAATATGCAAGAGAGGATCACGTTCATCCATTGCAGACCATCATTTCGGCCACTCCAGCGGGAACGTCATGGGTAACTGGCGTTCAGGCAGGAAAGGCTCTAGTCAGCGCAACAACCACAAGCTATGGAGCATTGCTGAATGCTCCAACAAAGAACTATAGAGTCGGACTCAGCACATATCCAAGTAGCAATGATCTAGTATATCTCTACAGTGTCACGAACGCCAACGTCAGCGCTGGAACCAACACAACAGCAAAAGCGTTGACTTGGAATGCCGCCACTGGAGAATTAACGGCAAACTCCTTCAAAGGCGCCGCTTCATCCTGTTCTGGAAATTCAGCAACAGCAACAGCACTGGCTACAGCAAGAAATTTCTATGTTGCAGATAATAGTGCAACTAATACAGGACCAGCAACGTCGTTCAATGGAAGCGCAAATGCAACCATCAAGCTTCCAGCAACAATCAAGGCCAATATCACCGGAAACTGTTCTGGTTCATCTGGTTCATGCACTGGAAATGCAAAGACGGCCACAACATTAGCAACAGCTCGTAAAATTAATGGAGTAGCCTTTAATGGTTCAGCGGATATTACCATTACTACTTCAGATAATACAAAACTTCCATTGACAGGCGGCACTGTAACTGGAGCAACATATTTTACTACAGACTACTATAGAAAAGATACTGGGGCTGTTAAGGGAACAGCACCTTCATCAAACAGATGGCAAAATGGAGTAAGATTTGTTGACAACAATAATGTTGCTTTTGGTGGTATTGAACGTGGATATCTATCTGACAGAACAAACAGAATAAACATGATTGTTTATAAAGGAACAGACACAACTACTAGTCCAAATGCTCAGATTGGAGTAGGATATGATGCTAATGGAAACTGGTTTACATACGCTCCTACTCCAGCAGGAGATGATAATTCAACTAAAATAGCAACTACAGCATGGGTTCAAAGCAAGGTTGGTGGTGCTGGTGGACTCAATATACTTCCAACCGGTGGTTGGGAAGACAGATCAAATGGCGTAACGTATACGGCGGATTCTAATGGATGGGTGTATGGACGCAATTCAAAATATAAAACTTGTGGAACAACAACAAAACTTCGTGTGCATGGAATTGACTACTGGCTTCAATCATGTTCTTATGGAAGCTGGACTTGTGCAAACGATCAAACAATTATTGTTCCTGTAAAAAAAGGTCAAACGTATAGAGCATATAATCTAGATTCTTGTGGATTTCTACGTTCGTACTAAATTATGAATGAAAGAATAACACTTATATCTGGTCTTCCAGCTTCCGGCAAATCATCTCTTGCCAAAAGCTTAGGAGGAAAAGTGCTTGAATTTGATTCAATTGTTAAAAAATTTGGTTCTTATGAAGAAATGAATGAAGAATGGGAAACTGCACTTAAACATTTTCAACTTATGGTGCAGTTTGGTGGATTTGATATTGTTGTTGACAATTTCAATACAAAAAAATCTCGTCAAAATATTACTTCAGTTCTTTCATTCAAACCAGATATTATTCTTGTTAGATGTCCAGTTGAAGAATGTATTAGACGTAATAATTTACGTTTAAAATCAATGGTATCTAATGAAAAAATATTAAAAATGTACTGGTTGTTTGAACCAGTATGTAAAAATGAGGGATTTAATTCAATTCTGATATATGATTCATTAACAAATGCCTTAAAAGGAGGAATTGTATGAAAACTTTTCAAGAAAATCCGAATGTAATAGATGGTTTAATATATCTTAAAGTTAATAAAGAACAGATAAGTGCTTATGGAGACATGGCATCATTACAAGCCGCAGAAGATGAGATGAAAACTGGTAGACTTTTTGATTTTTCTGTAACCTCAGAAGAATGGAATATGGCTGAATGCACAGCTAGAATTGTCAATGGAAAAGTCGTTCTTGGTCTTCCACCAGACATAATTGCCGCTCGACAGGAAGATGCAATTCGTACTGAACGAGACATTCGTCTACGCAAATGCGATAAAATGTCTCCAATGCACTGGAATGTTTTAACTGAAGATCAAAAGAAGGAATGGGCCGATTATCGCATTGCTCTTTTGAATATTCCACAGCAAGATGGATTTCCCTGGGGAGGAAATATTGAAAACGCTCCCTGGCCAAAGGAACCAGACTGCTAAAACAAATCTATTCCAAATTCTCCAGATACCTTAGATGATTGTAGTTGAACAGGTAGTGCTTGACGTCCTGCAGGAATCTTTCGTCGTCATTCATTCTGGCCGACAATTGAAATCTTCTATATCCAAGAGATGCAAGACTTTCCACCTCCTCTCTTGTGTATGAAGAGGCCTTGTCCAGATTTCTCTTTCTGTTGGCAATGCACATCTTGGACACTTCGCAGAGCATCATTCTGCATTTCTCTGGATTCTTATCCATGCTGGCGTCCTGCATCACTCCAAGGGCGCTCTCAAAATGGTGCTTGGCATATGGACAGTTTCTTATGCAGTTTATGCAGGCTATCAGTTCCACCTTGTCCTTTCTTGGCAGATTCTCCATGAAGCCATCCTCGTGAATCTTCGCATTGTTGACTTCAACAACATCATAGAGTGGATTTTCCAGCTTCTCAACATACCAGTCCATTGTATCGCAGGCCTTGCCAAAGCCAACGTCATAAGCCACTCTTACAGTGGAAAGAATGATGTTCAATTTTGGATACTTGTCGCGGACGTATTCAGCCAGTATGTCCGATGAAAGCGTTACTCCATTTGGACAGATGGAACTTGAAGTTTCATTCAAAAATTCCATCAATTGTCTTGCTGTTCTGTCCGATTCAATCATTCCTTTGGTTGCGTGTGGATTTGTCAATGCAAGCCGGCAGGCCACTTCATAGGAAAGATAGCGTTCAAGAGTTTCTTTAGCCATGCTGAACGTATGCAGTTTTGGCAGAGCCATTGCACTGGCCAGTGAAGACGGAATGCAGCCAAAGGCCCACTTGATTGAATGGTCAATTCCATACTTGCGGCAGAATTTAAGAAGGTCCATGATGGCATCATCATGACAGAAAAGAGAACCAACATTCCACTGTATTTCTGCACCATAGTCCTTGAGAGCGTAATGCATGTCTGTCTCCATTTTCATCCGCTAGCCCGATATTTACATTTTTTGTCTCTAGATAGAAATAGAACAACCATAGCTGAATTTAAATGAAACTAGCCTTCTATGCTCCTGTAAGAAATGAAGAAAGAATGATAGAGGAGTTTGTCAACTATCATGCCAAGACAATGCGTCCTGGAGACGTTTTCGTGTTCGTTGACACTGGCTCCACGGATTCTACAGTGAAAAGAATAAAGAAGCTTCAGGAGGATGGAAAGCCAGTTCTCCTCTTTGAAGACTATCCTAAGGATCATCCACTGGATTTTGCATTTCTGCGAAACTGGGCCCTGAAGAAGATTCCCAAGGGAATTGACGTTGGAATTGCACTGGACATTGATGAAATGTTCGTCAAGGAGGACTGGAGAGAGCAGATTGACGTTCTTTTTTCCGATGAAAGGAAGAAGGTCCTCATACATCAGAGATGGGAGGATCTGTCCGAAGAGTCTGGCATTCCAGGCAAGCATTTCATTCATCAAAGATCATCAATACATTCCATTGCCAAGGACGTCAAATGGAAGTATCCCGTTCATGAATGCCTGGACATGAATCCAAAGAAGACTTCAACGCAGACAGTCAATGACCTTGTCACGGCGCATTTGAGAAACACGAAAAAGGAGCGTCCATCATACAGAAAGATCATTGAAGACTATCTTGCATCAAAGCCAAGGCTTTCCAAGGCCGACAGGATGCACGTTCAGTACATCTATGCCAATGAACTTTATGTGGCCCATGAGCATGAGCTTGCAATCAGGGAGTACAGGAAGTATCTCAAGCTGACCGAAGACTTCTCCGTTGAAAAGATGACTCTGGCTTACAGAAACAACATTGCAAATGCATGCGTGAAGCTGGCTGGAATGTTTGCGGAGAAGAAGGATGCATTGAGAGAGGGACAGTACAAGGCCATGGCGTTTGCCGCAAGGCCATGCAGAGAAACGGCCGTTCTCCTTGCATTGTGGCAGGCCAGCAGGGGAGAATATGAAGCCGCAATGAAGCTTTTTGAATTTGGCAGAGAATGCACGGACAAGAACAAGTCCTACAACGTTCTTGACATCTTCTGGGAAGAGGACAGAATGGACAGAATAGAGAGCATCATAAAGGCTGGACTGGATTCAAGACAAGTCAAGAGCCAGGATAAATAGCATTTTTCTAAATACTGCCATACTCTGAGTTAGCACATATGGCTACTACCATCAATATTACCAATGAAGGCAAGCTGCGTCCCTGGTCGTACGTTGCAAAGGACATCATTGCCGCATTGAATGCCGTTGAAACTGGATCCATTATTCCAGGTTCCGACAGCCATGCTGGCGTAGTGTATCTTTCCAACGACTACAGCTCCACTGACGCCGCCGCTCTTGGCGTTGCTGGCGAAACCGCCGCAACCCCTAAAGCGGTATATGATGCTTTTGCAGCTGCAAAAGCATATACCGACACTGCTGTAACAAGCGTATATCGTTTCAAAGGTTCTGTCAACACCGTTGCTGATCTTCCATCCGCTGGCACTGAAGGCCTCACTGTTGGCGATGTCTACAACGTCAAGCAGGCCATTGACGGCAATTCCGGCGAGGATGGCGTAAACTACGCATGGACCGGCACCGGCTGGGACAGCCTCGGCGGCATTCTCTCCGTTGAGTCCGTTCTGAATGGCACCACCGGCGCTTCTGGCGCCCCAGTGTCTGCTTCCGCTGTCAAGACTTATGTCGATGGCGAAGTCTCAACGCTTGACGCTCGCATCACCTCTGAGGTTTCCACTCTCAATGCAACCATCGAGAGCGAAGTTTCCGCTCTTGAAGCCAGCATTGCCAGCGAAGTCTCCACTCTCAACGAAGTAATTGCTTCCAACGTCTCCACGCTCAATGAGCGCATTGACAGCGAAGTTTCCGCCCTCAATGCAACCATTGAAAGCGAAGTCTCTGCTCTCAATGAGACGATTGAATCCGAAGTTTCTGCCCTTCAGGCCGAAATTGACGAAATCGTTGGCGAGAAGACTATCACCATCGAGAGCAAGGAAGCCAGCTCCACAACCACGATCACCAAGGATTCCGACCAGGTTATCGTGCTCAACACCAATGGCGCCCAGACCCTTGCATTCACGGCTGCCGCTTCCACTGTCTACAGCGTGAAGTACATTCATCTGACGGCCGCCACCGACACTGTTCTCACCGTCACTGGTGCAGAATGGGCCGATGCCGCCGAGCAGCCAGTATGGGGCAAGCAGACCTACAAGCTGTACCTCCGCGTTGCATTCGTTGCTGGCCGCGTGACCATTACGGTTCTCGACAACAGCCAGGAAGCATACAACGTCAATCAGTACACTCCATCTGCTTCCACTCCAGCAGAGCCAGAAGAGCCAGTTGAACCATAGTCTGTACTAGAGACTAAAATCAAAGGGAGCCGCAAGGCTCCCTTTTTCATTACTGTATCTTTACGTTGTCTGGCAGGGAAAAGGAGTCAATGTCCTTTTCCCTATTGTTCAGCCACGTTTGCGGATCGCTTAGTCTCTTTCTGTATTCTTCCTTCACAACGTCCAGCGGCCAGCATTCGGCAAGTATTGCACTGGAATTAATCTCAAATGGCTGGTCAGACCAGACGAATATTCCATTCTCTGTCTTGACGGCGGCAGTCATCCATGGAACAAGATGCACTGCTCCAAGATCATCATAGACAATCTTCATTGGCACGGCCAATGTAGTGTGTCGTCTTCCCTTCCGAACTACAATGGCCACCATTTCCTCGCCTGTGACCATCTTCAGCGACTTTATTTGAGGGTTTTCCTGTCCTATTCCCAGCAATGCAGTTTCCTCCCTATATGAAAGAGGGAGAGGAACGTTCCTCTCCCTCATTTCTATCTATGCAGACTGCATGCTAGACGGCCAGATTGCGGAAGAATGCAATTGCATCTTCTTCCTCTTCAAGATCGCCATCGGCAGAAGAAGCGGCAGGCTTTGATTCCGAAGCAAAAGCCTTCGGTTCCTCTTTAGAGCCTGCATTGCTAAAAGGGACGTGATCATCCTCATCTACATCTTCAGCGGGAGCGGATGCAGGAGTGTATGCAGAAGCCACAGATACTCCAGAAGTCTGTCCGCTCATTCCAGTAAAGGAAGAGCCAGGATCATCAAGACTGAAGGAAGCCTGGGCCCTGCGTTCAAGGTCAAGATCAGTCCATCTTGCATTGGCATCATGAACGTATTTGGTAAGGCATTCACATCCTTCAAGAATCTTGGAGATGGCGTCATCATCCTCTGCAATTGGCGTAGACTTGTCATCAAACTTGGACTTGTCATATGCAATCTGTCCGCCCTTGGAGGGATCCTTGCGGGAGCGGAAGATGAAGTTGTTTCCATCATAGACGCCGAAGGGATTCTTGGCCTCATCATCAAATTCCGAATTCATTGAATCAACAATCATGTTGTGGATTGTCACGCCAGCCTTGAACATGAACACTTTTCCATTGTTCTCTGGGCAGGCCTTGTCATCAACGACAAGAATGTTGTAGAGATAGTTGGTGCGAGCCTTTGCAAGACGATACCTGTCCTGCATGTTGGCCTGATAGTATTTGGAAGCACGTTCGCAGATTGGACAGGGCCTGTTGAGGCTTCGGCTGCATGCGTCAACAACCAGCCAGCGGTTGTCATCGCCACGAACGTAATGCTCGAAATACTTTACATAGGGAAATTCGTCTTCCGAGAACACAGAAGGAAGAAATCTGATAATGGCTTCTCCCTTGCCAGTGTCCTTGTCCTTGGTCAGCGTCCAGAAGCGTTCATCCTTCTGGAACTTTTTGCTCTGGCTCTGAATCTTCTCATTCAGGTCCTTGGAATAGCTGGTGCTTTTCGCTTTCTGAAGCATTGCCTTAATGTCTTTTGCCATGTTGTCTTTCTCTCCTGGCCATTGGCCTATTTCAGTTTGACGCTTGCGGCGCTTTTCATCGACTCCAGATTCCGCGGAGTCATTGCGGCGGTCTCTTCAACCGAAACATTAAGCAGCATTCTATACTTATGGTGCTTTGCTGTCAAGCCCAAATGCATTCCATCCAGATGCCTTTCATTCCACTTGTCCGACAGCTTCAGCAGATCATCCAGCAGGCACCAGGACTCAATGGTGATCTTCTGAGCCATCATCAACCGGAATGGAAGCGGGTATTCATTCTTCTTCAATGACACCACATTGCTCCACTGCCAGTCTGCATTTTCCGCAATGACGGCCAGATCATCAACGTAGTTCTCCTTTATGTTCGTGATGTTCTTCAGCCATCTTTCGTAGTATTTTCTGGAGAGATCCATATCCTTTATGAGATCAAATGCAGATGGATTGTCTCTGTACTCCAGATTTGCCACCAGCCAGTGGTCCAGCTCCTTCCAGTCTACGGAATTGGCCATGGCATAAAATGCATTCCGGTCTGGCCTTCTTTCAAATGAAGCTTCGGAAGCGTTGATCTTCTTCCCATACACAAGAATGTTGTAGGCCTTTGTATAGAGATGGGCCTTTATGGCGCACCATCTGCAATAGACCTTGTATGGGCTCTGAAGCATTCATTGCTCCTCTAGAAGAAGTCTCCAATTTCATGATCCAGCGGACGCTCAACCAGCATGTTCGCTCGTCTGGCTTCATTGTAGATTATGCCTCTGAGCGATGGAGTTATGTAGGATTCCATTGCAATGTCATTGAGATCTATGTTCTGCTCGGTGACAAATGCAGTCAAGGCCTCAAGATAGGTCTTGTATTTGCCAGACTCGACCTCTTCCTTCAGCCGCAGATGAATGTCCTCCGAGTCTATCTGCGACTGATTCTTCTTTATGTCATTGAGATTCAGCTCCATGTTCTCGAAGGAGCCACTATTTTGTGACGGCATCGTAGGCATCCTGAATCTCCGAGTTCTTGGAAAGAACTTCCAGCCCATTTCCAAAGTAGTTGTTTTTCATCAAAAAGTTGAATATCCTCTTGGGAATGCCAGTTTTTGCATGGAGATCATCATAGACGTCCTTGATCTGCTCCTTGAGATTCTCCATTTCCCTCATGGGATCATAGGTGGACTCGATGCCGCTCTTGATTGTCTCAAGATCAGTGCCAGAAGGCATTCCAGTCCACTTCTTCTTTTCGCTCTTGGCTTTCTTCATATGCTGTTTCCTCCTATATTGCAGACTGTCTTGCAGTCGCATTTCCTTTTGTCTGCTGATAGGCCCAGAAGGCTTCCCAGACGTCCTGAATTGAAGCGTTGACGCATGGTTCCTGTTCAAGGAGATGCATGAGTCCTGCATCCGCCTCCTTCATCATTTCCATGGCCGAATCTTCCGAAATGAACGTCTTTCCTTCGGGATCATCAGTGTCCATGACGACTGGCATGAGAATTCCATTCTTTACTTCAGTCCAGGACAGATCTCTCCACGCTTCATACGCATCTTCAAGCCAGTCCATCTGCCAGTCATATTCGCTCTTTGCTTCTCCAGTGTGGGGATCAAGCATCCAGCTTCCAACGGAGGCAATGGTCCAGTCCTTTTTCAGAAGTTCTGGATGCACTGCAGCCATTGCGCTGTAGCTGGCGAAAAACTGCCCTTCAACAACAACGTGGCGGTATTCGCGGTCTAGAATGTTCATCTGTCCTCCTTTGGTTCATTAAAGGCATCATAGCAGAGAACCGATGGCCATGTCAAGAGAAATTTCTGGCCATCGGTTCAACGCTAGTGCGCCTTCAGGTTCCAGACGGGATGGAGATGCTCAACGACATCCACAGTCTTTCCATCTATGAGATGCTTAATGGAATCTGCATTCTTGTAGGCCTCGGGAGCCTCGTCCAGCGTATTCTCGCAGACGGAAGAGGTGAAGATGTCCTTCATGGATTCCTTGTAGTCCTCCATGGAGATCAGCTTCTTGGCCTGCCCACGGGACATCTTGCGTCCAGCTCCATGAGGAGCAGAGCAGTTCCACGCTTCATTTCCCTTTCCCATGCATATCAGGGAGCCATCAAGCATGTTCAAGGGAATCAAGACCTTCTGTCCTTCATAGGCGGCTATGGAACCCTTGCGGACTATGGAATGCTCCACGTCAACGTAGTTGTGGATGGTCTCAAACTCTTCCAGAGCCTGCAGTCCGCCAAGCTTCAGAAGCTTGGACATGATGCACTGACGATTGATGGACGCCCACTTTGCCGCCAGATCAACGTCATTCAGGTATCCAGCCAATGCATCTCCTTCCAGCGAGGCCAGATCGGGATGCATTTCAGGATGCATCTGCTTTGCAATCCCCTGCCAGTAGTTTGCAACGGCCATTCCAAAGCCACGAGAGCCAGAATGGACTATGATCCACTGGTCTCCATTGGAAGCCACTTCACAGGAAATGAAATGATTTCCTCCACCCAGAGAGCAGATGGAATGAACTGCATTGTCAATGGCCTTTTCGCCTATCTCATGGCAGCAATAAAGAGCGTTATAGTCAAAAACAGCATCAACAGGAACTTCATTCTTTCCAAACCCCATGGGAATGTTCTGGACGGCCAGAGCGTCAAGATGCTTGAAGTCAATGTCGGCCTTTCCAACATTGGCCGCCAGCATGCCGCAGCCAATGTCAACGCCGACAAGATTGGGTATGATGGAATCGGAATAGGTTGCAGTGAAGCCAATCACGCATCCCTTGCCGGCATGAACGTCCGGCATGATGGCTATCTTTTCATTCTTGAAGGCTTCAAGACCAGCAATGGTCTCAATCTGCTTCAAGGCCTCATCTTCTATCTGATCGGCGTATATCTTGACATTCTGCTTCATCATTGAAGCCTCCTTTGCGTTCACCGAGCGCCATCGCTCTTGACAGAAACCTTTCTATCACAGGCCGTCCTAGGCGTCAAGCAGAATCTTCAAAATTTTTTCGTCCAGCCAGCGCCAGGACTGAGGAGGAGACTTCAAGCCTATTCTCTCTAGAGACACTGGCTCACTGAGCCACTTCCATGCGCCTAGGACGAGGCCTGAGCCGCTGGAGCGTCTGGCGTAGTAGCAGTCAAACATCTCTTTCGGAACGCAGGAGAGAGCGCCCAGACGCTCCCATAGACGCTGCGGGGCATCATGCTCAACGTTGGCGATCTCCATCCATCCGACAATCTTCTTCACTGGAGAGCAGGAATAGACCCATGCTCTTCCAGAATATTCTGGAAAGGACTTTCTAAGTTCAACAGTCTTGCTTCCAGACGCAATGAGATCAATCCACTTTGGCTTTATTGACAGAAGCGGCTCCATTCTGTCTTTCCTCCAGCATCTTCAATGCGTTTTCAATGATTCTCAATCTAGCGTCCATGTCCTGAACATGGTGGCATATTGAGGACCACTTTGTCTGCTCACTCATTTCAAAGCGGTCAAACTTGCTCTTCATTCTCAAAATGGAGTTTGCCGCGATATTTTCGCCAGTTATGGCGGCGATTCTTGCGTCAAGATCATGGATGCTGTCATTGATCTGCATCAGCTTCCACTGCTCCTGAAGGGAAACAGTCTCTTCATCGGCCAGCATACGCTTTGCAAGCCACAGCATTATCAATGCACAAGCGCCAGCCGCGAAGCATATTCCAATCCACCATGCAATGGTGTAGACAAGATTTGGTTCCATTAGTCATCATTATGTCCATGAATTATTTGCTACATTTCATCAAAAATGCTTCTCAACAATGAAATGAAGGCGATCCATTTCATTCCTGGCGCTTTCAACTATGCAGTCTATGCATTGCTCAACATTCGCCTTGGCATTGGAAGCCAACGGAATGCAGCTTCCTGGACAGTCTGGTTCATTGATTCTCGTTAATGGACAGTCTCCAGCAAGAACCAGACGAGATGCAAGAATTCTAATTAAGCGTTCTTCATTGCATGTCATTCAAGAAACTCCCATCGGGAAAAGCAGTCCCTGTCTTCCGAAGTCATTATGGCATATCCAATCATCATGCGAGAAACGCCATTCATGTCCTGCCACTTCCACACTTCGGTGTCTGGAGACTTGTCATCGCGGGGTAGAGGCTTCCAGTGCATGGTCATCTTTGCGCCATATGCACGGTGCGGCACGACTGAAACGTCCATCTGCATGCCAAGATCCCTGTACGTCAGATGAACTTCAACGCATATGTCCTCAGGACGATCCTGCTGTTCAAGCCACGCAAATGGATTGAATGACCTGCATTCAATCAGAGTCCTGCAGAAACTGTCAAATTCTGGACCTGCCTGAGGCTCTCCAATGGAATTCAGCAGATTGACATGATCATATGGAGAACCAATACAGGACGCTCCCCTGACCTTGCATTCAAGACTGCGGACGCATTCGTCCAGTTCCCTTGCACCATCCATGCATTTCTCTCCTTGAATGCTATTCTTCGGCCCAGGCGTCAAACTGTCCGGCAATGTACGCGAGAGCCGTTTCATTGATATGGCTCTTCATCATGCGTATTTGGCGATTGATATTGTCCAAACAGTCGGCCATGTCATCCAATTCAACGGACCTCTGCAGCCTGTCGTTGTGATATTTTATTTGAGCCAATGCAGTCTCAAGCTCCTTGACAATGGCATTGGCCTCCATGTGGGCCTTTCTCGTCATCTTGTCAACAGTCTTTGCATTCATCTGCAATCATCTCCTTCATTCAATGCTATTCGCAGTTGGCAAAGAAGTCTTCCAGAGCGGCTTCACAGGCTTCAGGAGTAGGCTCCTTGACAGTCCCAATCCATTCGCCGCATTCTTCATTGCTACTGGAGAGCCAGTAGACGGCCCATTCGCCACGCTCTACGCTGAGGCGAACACGGCCGCCATTGGACAGTGCAAGAATCTTGTCGGCCTGCTTCTCTATCTTGACAGGTTCAGGCTTCTTCTCCTTGACGCGGCCTTCAAGGAAGCAGAGGCCAGCTTCGCTTTCCTTCAGCGCAGAAACGAATGCAGGAGCGTCCAGCTCATGCGTCTGGGGTTCAACCTGCGCCCAGTCATCCCAGCCATCGGACTGCCACTGCGGAAGCATAGTCAGACGAGTGGCAGAACCCTTGCCGACTTCGACCGGCACGTCCACCATGCGGCCACGCTCGCGCTTCACAAGCAGACCTTGAACGTTGAGGCTCTCGTCCAGAACAATCTTGAAAAGACGATGCTCCACGCCAGCGCTGGTCACAAGCATCTTGAACGGACCAGCCTGCTCGATGGTGGAGGAATTGACAATGTCATTGACGTGGCCTTCAAGGTTCATGTTGCGTCTCCTTGCTTTGGAGTGGCTAGGTTCGGGAAGAAGAGCCATCCTTCTTCCCTCTTGACAAGGACAGAATAGCAGGAAGCGGCCCTGCTGTCAAGAGGGAAGTTCAGATTTTTTTCTAGTCGGTCACGCCGAGAACGTAGCATGCAGGACCAGTGATGTGAAGAGCGGACTCGCGGTCGACTTCAAAGGCCAGCTTCTTCAACGCTCCGATGCGGGAGGCTTCAGAGGGATGAATCACGTCAATGGCCGACCAGCGGTTCTCCTTCATGTGCCAAGTGGCAGTCATGATGTCCAGGATTTCGCAGGCCTGAACGCAGTTCTTGTCGGAGACGAAGGAGGAGGACCAGACAAGAGAACTTCCGATGCGCTTCTGTATGGAAATGACGGCCATCATTGACTCCTTGGGTTGAAAGATTGACAGGGCTGCCGCCCTCTTGACAAGGACAGAATAGCAGGAAGCGGCCCTGCTGTCAAGCGAAAAATTCAGAAATTTTTCTCATCTCCTCGCCAGCAGGAGTGAGCGTCCAGCGGCTGCCCTGCTTGACGGCCAGACCACGCTGGACAAGCGTCTCCAGAGCGGCCTCCCACGCTTCCCTGCGAAACCTCGGCAGACAGCAGAGATCGAGAACATAGACGCCATCCTCGTCTCTGGAGAAGCGCCGGACAGCCTCATCTGGAAACACTGTCAATGCAAGCTGAACGTCTCCAGCAATGCACCAGAGAGGGCCACCAATGATTATGGCCAGTCCAAGCATTTCGTATCCAGTCATGATAGTTTCCTCCATCATTCAATCGCAGAAAAGATGCTAGCAGAAAGATGCCATCAATGTCAACAAAAAAAGGCTCCCCTTTCGGAGAGCCTAAATTGCGTCTGGACTTGCGTCAGCCTAGGCTACTTGATATAGATGTGGAAGTCATCCCTGCGGTTGAGGGCCCATGCTTCTTCAGTGTGGGCCGGATCAACTGGATTCTCTTCGCCAAGAGAGACAATCTTGATCTTGGAAGGATCAACGCCTTCTTGCACAAGGAAGTTCTCAACGGCCTGAGCACGACGTTCGCCAAGGCCCTTGTTGTAGGTCTTGGAGCCACGCTCATCTGCATTGCCTTCAACAACAATGGCGATGGACTGCTTCTGCTTCAGAACATGCGCCTTGTGCTTCAGAAGGCACTCATATTCAGGCTTGATCACGGCACTGTCAAAGTCAAATTTGACAGGTTCTGCAAGGGCACCAATTTCAGAGGCCTTGAGATACTCCTCCTCAGGCACGACAGCGGCGGCCTTCTTGCCGCAGCCAGCCATGGCCATGCAGGCGATCATCAGAGCAGAGAGAATGAAAAGAGAATAGAAACGTTTCATGAAACACACTCCTATTAGCCCTAGTTGGGCTGTTTTTTGACGAAAGTTATTTATAATGCACTGTTTTCATCATTTTTTGCGCGAATGCATTCGTCCGACACAAAGAACAGATCCTTGCTTGATTCAAGCAGAACCTTATGGGGAGAATAGTCATCATCCGAATACTCTGCAAACTCGACGTAACGTGCAGGCTCCCAGTCTCCATCTTCCAGCACGTCAACCTCCACTTCCTGAAGAAAGTCAAACTGCTTGTGCTCCTCAGGATTTTGAGGCTCTGGCCTGGGAACAACGCCAATCAGTCCTTCATTTCCTTCAAGAGGGATGCACTGGTCATACTGCGCCCCACCGAAAATGACATATGGCTCTTCATCGGGAGCGCAGCTTTTCTGCTCATATGCAAACAGGGCCGGCACCCAAGGGCAGTCAACAACATACGTCCTGCGGACTAAAACACGTTCTCCAAGATGAAACTCCATTACATCTCCTCCTTGTTAAGAACTTTTGCTTCAAGTTCCTCAACCCTTGACTCCAGATTCTTCAGTCTCTTCTCCATATGACTGTCAAATGCATCATTGGAATTTGCAAACATCTTCATTCCAAGCCATATGAGACCGAGAGCCATAAGGCCAGCAATGGTGCATGCGGAAATCCACACCATGCATACTGAAAATGCTCCACCTATGTCCATTAATCACCCTCATTATAATGCAGCGCATCGTTGACTAGTCCAGCATCCTTTAAGCGGAAAAGCATCTCGTTCATCGACGCTTCAGTCTTCTCAAGCATAGAAATAATCTCATCGCGGCCGAAATATGTCTGCTCTTCTTCATCATCGGCCGTCTTCATCGCCTCATAGGCCTTGAAGCGTGGATCATCAGGCTGACCTTTGCAGAGAGCGGCCTGTCCCATGCATGTCTCCCACAGGACGCTGGCCTGCATGAGATGGCTTCTGGATTCATAGAGACAGCGGAGCCAGGAAGCGTATGCAAGTCTAGTCATCTTGTCCATTGAAGCATCCTCCTTCAGCATTAAAGCGTTCAGCTAGTCGTCGGAACCGCTTGACTCCGTTATTGATGCAAGAAAGGAGCCAAGAGCGTCAACCAGATCCACTGCATCCTTCTTCTGCTCCTGGCCCAGTTCCGACAGCGTGTCCATGCAGGCTTCAATGAACTTGTGCTGTTCGTCCACTATGTCTTCCAGCAGACTGGCCATGTCATTCTCCATGCTGTGCTAGTAGAGCGCGTCCACTACAGCATCTTCAAGCGAATCATCATTAAACTCAACAGTTACAGTCATCACGTCATCGAAGTCCACGTCGTTGTCAATACAGGCCGACAGCACGGCCTCCCCTGCAATGGTGGGGAAGTACGCTGGTTCTCCATCGGCATCATCGACAATGGCGCAGAGATGCCCGGCGTAGAGGCCGTCACATAAGGAGTCGCGTTCCGCATTCTCTCCACAGCGGAAGGAGTGGACGTCAACCATCTCATCCAGAACGTTCAGCATGTGGCCATTCAGAGTCCATTTAGTCATGACTTCTCCTTTCAATGCTAGTTAAGGGTGACAGCAGGTTCAGCGAAGGTTTCATCCTTGAAAGAGACTGCAACCTCTCCAGCGTTCCACCACTCGATGCTCGTCTTGAAGAGGGCCCTCAATACGGCACGGCCTGCTTTGGTCAGCTTGTAGCCGAAGCTGCAGACGTGTTCGCAGAGGCCATTGCGGCGCAGGTCCTCAAGGAGGACGCTGTCCTCCTCGGTGGCCTTGTATGCGGTGCAGTCAAGACGACCAAGAGCTTCAACGTCATCCTGATAGAGAGTCCAGACCACCATTGCAAGCGTCTCCTTCATGTCTCGTTCAGTGTCAGCGTGGAGGGGACGACGCTCCCCTCCACCAGCAGTCTGATGGACAAACACTAGTCGGCGATGGCCACCTCATAGTGGCCGAAGTAGTCGGTCAGCTTGTAGAAGATGGGCCAGGACTTGCTGAGGGCGAGGACCTTGATGGCCAGTTCAGCGACAGCCTCTGCACCAGAGACAGCATTGGCGCTCACAGTGAGCTTCTTGGTGGGAGCCTTGAAGCCGAGGGCCTTGCAGACAGCGGAGGCCTTGTCCTCAACGCTGAACTCGGTCTTCTCGGAGACCTTGGAAGTGCGACCCACAAACTTGCTGATGACGATCTTGGCCATGATGCTGTCTCCTTTGCTTGGGTGGTTCAGGGGTGGCCTCAAGGCCCTCTCCCCTCTTGACGGCTTCACTCTAGCAGAGAGCAGAGAGGCTGTCAAGCAAAATTTTCAGATTTTTTTGAGGGCGGCCACTGCGGCCTCCTCGCTCTTGACAAAGACAGTCTAGCAGGAAGTTGACCGTCTGTCAAGCGAAAATCTCAGATTTTTTTCGCTAGTAGTAGAACCTCATCCAAGTCTGACCACCCCTGCTCTCAGAGTCAAAGTCCCCGTCACGATACATCTTCAAGGTGTCGCGGCCAAGAGAGGTGAGGTCGAAAGCGTTGCGGAAGAAGACGAAATTGTTGTGAAAACTGATGAGGCCAAGCGCAGTCAGATACTTCAGCATGTCAACGGACCTGTTCCAGGCCTCCATGGAGTGAGGGCGCCGCTTGGCCTTAATGGCTTCAAGATAGCTGATGTCGGTGGCAGTCAACGAGAGAGCAAGCATGTCTGGTTCCTTTAGGCTTCGTCTGAGCACCATCGCTCTTGACAGATACAGGATAGCAGGAAGCGGACCGTCTGTCAAGCAAAAATTTGAAAAATTTTTCTATGCAATAATCGTGCCAAAGCAGTCCAGCGATTTTACGCGCAAAACTCTACAGACAGCGTGGAGGGTACGACGCTCCCCTCCACCAGCAATATGCTCCTACATGTCTTCAGGAGCAAAGACGGGAGATTCAGATTTCGCTTGATACTGCTTTGCAATGGCCTGAATCTGTTCGCTGGACATCTGCATGTATTCAGGCTGGCGCAGATTGATCTCTTCAAGCATGCTCAGCATGTCATGCACGTTCTGCTCTTCTCCCTTGAAATGCTCGCGTCCGACTATGCTCCAGCCCTTGCAGACGTACAGGCCGTTGTCGCCATTGTCTGCATCCAAGAGGTCGATGCGGTCGACACCAACGCTAAGACCACCGCCACTGGAGCCAAAGAAGTTGGAGACGACCTGAACAAAGCGGGCCACGCCATAATTGTCTTCAGAGGGACTGCGGAATCCACAGGCCTTGCAGTAGGCCAGAAAGGCCTCAACGGAATCGCGGCCGCCGTTCCAATGCAGATAGACCCCAACAGAGTCTGAATGCAGTTCGTTGTCGCGGCCAGTCCAGCCAATAACTGCACGATTGCCCATTATATGCTCCTTTCTAGAGATAAGAGACGCTAACGCGGCCATCATGGCCTTCTTCACTCTTGACAGGACACACTCTAGCAGAGAGCAGAGAGGCTGTCAAGCAGAAATTTGAAAGTTTCGCTAGCAGAGACGTGCAGAGGCCTCGCGGAGCGTCTCCAGAAGACGATTCATGAGCGCCACGCTCTCCTCGCTCACCCAGTCTCCCCATTCGCCTTCCTCGTTCAGAAGATGGCGCCATTCATTGGGATCAAGAGAGTCGCTAGCAGGATTGTAGCGGACAGTCATAAAGTCGTCCACATCAAACACAAGCCATTCGTCCTTGCGGTGCAGAAACGTTGCAGTCATGACAGTCTCCTGTTTGTTCAGTGAACCATGATGTCTCTTTGACAGGACACACTCTAGCAGAGAACAGAGAGGCTGTCAAGCAGAAATTTCAAAAAAAATGAGGGGACGTGATCGTTCAGGCGCGGCGCGCACGACCACGTCCCCTTTAAAGGGCTGACCAGCAGGCCTCAATCATGCTGACCAGCCGAGAGTCTATTTGAAGTAAGGCGCAACAACGCCGTCTTTGACGGGATAGAAGTCATCCTCGTCAACGTAGTACGCAGCCTTGTCGTTCTTGTAGAAGACAACATAGGAGTTATGGCCGTCGATGCCGCGGCAGTGGCTGGCCGCATAGACAGCGTCCTTCATGGAAGGACCATCATAAATGACAGTAAGATCCTCATCGTCCATGCTAACGAGCCAGTAGCTGTCCATATTGCTCTCCTTGAGCTGAGGGTTGCGGAAGCGGGAGCGGCCATACAGCGGCCCTCTCCCCTCTTGACAGCTTCACTCTAGCAGAGAGCAGAGAGGCTGTCAAGCAAAAATTTCAAATTTTTTTGGGAGCGAAACGGACCCATTGGGCCCTCTTGACAGGACGCACTCTAGCAGAGAGCAGAGAAGCTGTCAAGCGAAAAGATCAAATTTTTTTCACATGCAAGAATCGTGCTAGCAGAGACTCTATGCAAGAATCGTGCTAGACGTAATCACATGCAAAAATCGTGCTAGCAGAGACTCTATGCAAGAATCGTGCTAGACGCAATCACAAACGCTGTCAGACAGGACCTTGGACCGTCGTCTAGGACGCTCTCTGCTCGTCTTTCTCGCGTCACGCACACAGAGATACGTCGGACGTTCTAATCGCGTCCTCCTGTCATCCTCCGCGCTCCTCCGCTATGCTAGCACGTCACGCTAGACAGCGCACGACATGCTCATTCACGCTCATTCGTGCGTCCTATGGCCGCAGACAGCATCATGACATGCTCTAATGGAATACAGCAGCAGATTCAACGCTTCTCCTTCTGTTCCTGTGACAGAATGAACACGGCCTTCTCTATTCGGTCCAGACGTGCATTGATTCTGACATACATCTCCTTTCTGCATTCCGTGCTGTCATAGCCATTTGCTTCGCAGGCCATTGGAAATAGAGATGGATCTGCAACTACAATGGCCTTAGGCCTGTCAAAATGCAGCCATAAAGCAAGCAGTCCACACAGTATAATCCAGCATATCGCTCCGGCCAGCGTCAAGGATTCAAATCGCAGCATCATTCCCTCACGCTATGCAGACGCTATATGCAGCATTGCAGTGGACTTGAATCCCTTCCAGAGCAGAGAATCAGTTCCCTGCTCAATCATTTCGGCCGCAATGAAAGCAAAGGCCGAAACTGCGCCAGAACTGCACTTTTCTATCTTCTTCAGGAGCTTGACGTCCGCTTCAAGCAGAGGACCATGATATTCGCTCTTCAGAGCAATGCTGGCCTCGCCAGATGCATCGCTGACTGGATTTTTGCTGGACTTGGACGAATAAAGCGTCATGTGGATCTTCATATTGCAGTCCTCCTTCACCTCAATTGAATTGACATTCTAGCCCACCATCAGTGGCTGGCCATATGGCCAGCCACATTTTTTCGCTACACCCACGCAGGCTTCTTCATGGAGACAGGAAGACCACGCAGGAAGCCAAGGACTTCCGACGGAAGTTCAAACCTGATCCAGCTGGAGCCATAGCGGTACGGCTTTCCTTCTACCATATGCTGGTCATCTTCAAGCAGACCGACCTCTTCAAGCGCCTTGCACTCGTCCTTGTAGTCATAGCTCAGAATCTCGCGGCCCTTGCGCCATTCGCGGAGGAAGTCCATCTGGCGGTGCGTTCCAGGCTGCAGATCATTGAGGTGCCACTTGCGCCAAACGTCAAGAAACTCGTCAACCATCTCCTGAGTCCAGCCATTGTCTGGAATGAGGTCCTGAATGTCATCATAAATCTGGCCAGCATAGCCCCAGGCTTCGCCATTCTTGCGGGGACCAACAACGCCATGGATGCTCAGAATGCCGTCTGCAACCTTCACTTCGCAGAACACGTCGTAATGCTTGCTGGAACCAGGAACGGAAGCCTTGCCGAGATTGACAATCTTGTAAATGTCCATGCTGTCCTCCTTGGAGTGGCTGGGTTTGGCTGGGAGGGCCCTCCCTCTCGCTGACAGGAGCAGAATCTCACAGACCGCCCATCCTGTCAAGAAAAAAATCTGCGAATCGCGAAAAAAGTTTCCAGCGCAGGGAGGACGCTCTCTGGAGCAGAGTCCTCAGGATCGCTGGAGGACGCTTCGGGACGCATCCGAGTGTCTCAGACGCATAACCCATTGGTCTGCTCTGGAAGCGTCCTCCAGAAGGACAGAGAGCATAAAAAAGGCGAATTTAAAATCCGCCTTAATATTTGGTAGGGACTGCCAGACTTGCACTGGCACGACTTGCGTCACAAGCTTCTAAGGCTTGCATGTCTGCTAATTCCATCAAGTCCCCATGTATTCAAGTCTATTTCTTGTATCCAATGCCGAACATGACTTTCTTTTCATCATCTCCACCAATGGAGCGGATGTATTCATATCTCGACACTGGAGTTACTGGCTTTTTCAGTATGGCACCAACCATTTCCGCTGGAACCATGTACTTTTCCAATGGACTTCCCTCAAATCCAGCATCCTTGGCCAGGCCAAATATCTTCTTGATCATGTTCAATGCTGGTCCAGAAGCCTCGCCATATGAACGCTCAAGCCTGATTTCGTCAAGCATCATTTTCTTGATTGCGGCCTTGGCCTTGTCGGAACCATCCGTTCCAAGGGCCACCATCTTGCGTCCTTCGCGATCCTTGTACATAATGACAGCGACTGGGCGGCCCTGCTGCTTGTACAGCTTCCAGAACCATATCTTCTTCATCATGTCCTTTTCGTCATTGAAGCCAGATCCCTTGATTCCTCCAATCCTTCTATAGGAGTCCTGAAGAATCTTCCAGACGTCGTCCACATATTTCTTCTTCTTTTTCAGAATGTCCTTGTCAAAGCCTATAAGGTTTTCAAATGATTCAACTAGAAGGCCTTCGCTAGTCGGCTGGAGCCATTCCAAGAATGTTTTCATACTGCTTGATCACGTCAATGTATTTACAAAATGATTCAATCCTGTGAGGTCCTTCAATGTACTCAAAATCGCTGAATTCCTTTGCGGCCAGCTCTGCATTTCCAGGAAGGACTTCATCATCCCTTGACGCATAGGCCATCACAGGCAGTCCCTTGGGCGCCTTCAGCGCATCTGGATAGGAATTCAGGACATCTTCAGTGAAGGTCCACTTTTCTCCAGTTGCAAAGTTGACGTTATTGCCGAGAAACTTCTTCAACTGGGACTTGGGCTTCATTGCAGGATTGAACACTACGGCGCAGGTCTGAAGCTCCTTCGCCATTTCGCAGGCATAGAATCCACCGAGGGAGGAGCCAACTATCACGTCAAATCCATCCATGTCCTTCCACGCTTCAAGGGAAAGATTCTCAAGATTCTCCTTGAACGGCTTGGAGCAGTCATACTCCAGACACACAACAGGCTTTCCAGCCTGCTCTGCAAGCATCTTCCCAGTCGAGGACTTCTTTGACGAATTGAAGCCGTGAACGTAGAATATCATTTGCGCCTCCTTGGCGTTGTTCCCTCATGACAGGAAGAAGCTAGCAGAAACCGAAGAAAATGTCAAGCGTTGGCTTCCAGCCAGTCATCAATCTTCCGGTCGAGATCATCGGAGTCAAATGGTTCGGCCTGCCTGCTGTTGATGGCATGGAGCATTTCTTTAAAGTCGTGCTCATCCTGCTCTTCTCCATCAAAATACTTGCGATCAACAATCTTCCATCCATCGCAGACATAGACGCCATTGTCCCAGTTGTCCTGATCCAGATCAGACATCTTGTCTATGTAGATGGACTGATTGGAGCCAAAGAATCCAGCAACTACATCAACAAAGTTCCTGATGCCAATGGAGACGTTCTCCGAAGGACTCTTCAGATCCTTCATTTCGCAGTAGGCCAGAAAGGCCTCAATGGAATCGCGTCCACCATTCCAGTGAAGGTAGACTCCCATGGAGCTGTCGTCATAGTGGCCATCCTTGTCCTTCCAGACCAGCACAGCGCGATTGCCCATCATGTCCTCCTAAGGGGTTGGGGTTGCTCTTGACAGGAAGAAAGTAGCAAAGGCAGTGGGAAATGTCAAGCGAAAAAGGCGAAAAATTTTTGGTATGGGTGGTGGGAGTTGAACCCACAGCGGTAGAGGGCTTAAACCTCATGCGTATTCCAGTTCCGCCACACCCACACAGGAAATATCTTTAAATAAAAACGGCTTTGAAAGCAATTGCAGTTGCCTTCAAAGCCTTAACACCAAATCATAGTAGAGGTATGAATGATGTCTGAAGATACTTATGAAGACAAATTGTCTGCTGTTGACGCTGCAGAAAGTCGGGAAGCAAGTGAAGAGAAGGAAATGTTTCCTGGATTTCAAGGGTTTCTCTTCACGCCACAGGAATTGGAACGCAATGCATCGCGAGGATTGATGAAATGCCAATGCATTCAATGTGGCAGAATATTTTTCATTCCAAAAAATCAGATACAGGCAAGAATAAAAGCCCGTCGAACAATATGCTGCTGTTCTGCAGCATGCACAGCACAATATAAAAAAGAACGCAAAAAGTCTTCAAAAAAGGAATACTGCTGCGCTACTTGTGGAAAACATGTTTCATCTAATGAATACTATGGTTCTGGCAGATTTTGCTGTCAAAAATGTTCCAATGCGTATAGTTCAAAGTTTGGAAACACTACAGAAAAAAGAAAGCAGAAGTCAAACAAGTTATTAGAGCATGGAAAGAAAAAGGTAGTTAAGCCTTGCCACAAATGTGGAAAACCAATTGAATGTTCAGAATATGCCAATAATGCACTATGTGCAGAATGTCGAAAGAAAAAATATAAGAGCCAAGTTAATAGAAATGAAAATGTTAAACAGCAAACTAAACTGCAAAAACTTAATGAAGAAAGCATACTATATCAACAAGTTTTAAAACTATATCATTTGTACAACTTTAAAGAAATGAACGAAGTCTTGAAAATAGATACTAGACTTTTAAGAAGTGTTATAAGAAAATATAATGTTCAACAAAATCCAGCATTGCTTCCTGTACAGCAGTTTGGTAGAATAAAATACACAAAACTAATATTAGATATTCAAGACCGTTCTGTCACCTATCATGATTTCATTAGAGCAAAACTTATTTTAGAGCATCATTATCATGTTGAAATGATGTCTCCGGAAGAAATAAAGAAAATGTATAATATTGAATATAGCTGTTTTGATATGTGTCTTAAAGGTGTATTCGGAATAACATTAAGAAACTTGTCAGAAAGTAGTAGAAATTATCATCAAAAGATTGGAACTTACGACAATAAGACAGAAAAGGAACTCTATTACATGCAATGCGCTTTTCGGTTTCCTCGAAGTGAGTATAGTCGTATTCCTGGATTTGAACTTGTAAACCAATATGGCTGGTACAAGCCCGCAAAAAATAGATGGTTTGGTGCTACTAGAGATCATATGATCTCTAGAAACTATGGATGGACGCATAAGATTGATCCAGAGATAATACGCCATCCAGCCAATTGTCAAATCATGCTCTCAACAGACAACTCTTCAAAGGGAGAGAAATGCACTATCACTGTTGAAGAATTAATGGAACGAATAAAGCATTGGGAAGATTAAAAAAGCAAAGAGCGGGATAATCCCGCTCTTTTGATTGATATGGTAGACCCCCTCGGATTCGAACCGAGACTGAATAGTGTTTGAAACTACTTTCTCTACCAGTTGGAATAGAGGTCCACATCATTTATATAATAAAATCAAATACTTATGGTGGAGATGTGTCGACTTGAACGACCATCAGACGCTTATAGGGCGTCCGCTCTAACCTATTGAGCTACACCTCCATTGATTTCTGCTTTTTATTCTTCAATCATCTTCTCTATTTCTGTCTTAATCTTTTCCTTTTCAACATATCCATTGAGAGTGAAGGAAGTCTTTCCATTCTTGAAGCCAATGAGCATTGGAATACTTCTGATTCCATATTCGGCCGCAGTGCGTGGACTTTCGTCAACATTCAACTTGAACGTGTCATATTTTCCATCCGCTTCCCCTGCAATCTCATCAACCACAGGAGACAATGCACGACATGGACCACACCACGGAGCAAAGAAGTCCACAAGAACTGGCTTATTTGACTTTAAGACCTTATCTTCAAAGCTGGCATCGCTGACTGTTTCTGCAAACATAGATTGATGTCTCCTTTTCATTCTGCATTCAAACTATGGTAGGCGGGGAGGGACTCGAACCCTCAAGGACTTGCGTCCACCAGCTCCTCAAGCTGGCGCGTATACCATTCCGCCACCCGCCCATAATCTTTGCGCGGAAGAGCCATGTTGGCAATACTCTTCCGTTGAGCAGGGTCTGGACTTGAACCAGAAGCCTCCATCATATTGCCTTAGATGGTGCTGAACCATTCAGCTTCCCTACCGAAAATCTCTACTTGCTCATTAATTTCCGTATCTGCCTGTCGCTGAGCCATTCTGGACTTGTGAAGCAGTACCAGAGAACCTTTCTTCCCTTGAAGACCTTGTCCCTCTTGCGAACGTAGTCTTCAACGTACCACATCTTGCCATCCTTGTTCATCCACCATGGATTTGAGACCTCGCGGACGCTTTCAACGTCCATCTTCCAGTCTTCCGTCTCATAGTCCACTCTTGGAAGCGGCCTGAACACGAAGCAGTCATCTTCAAGATCAACCAGCCAGCAGGTAATGGCTCTCTCCTTTGCTATTCTTCTGCAGGACATCCTGCCCTTGGAGCGGAACTTTCTGTGCCAGAACCTCTTGTCCCAGCGTTCCGACTTGCAGGAGCATATCTGCCCGCATGGATGCGTTCTCCAGCTTCTAGACATACGCTACTTCCCCACGATATGGTGCTTGTCTACAATGGAAACTTCTTCAATGACAGTCGGATCTGCAATGTAGACGCATCTGACTGGCTTCTCCAGAAATGCTCTTCCCTTGTAGTGGTTGCGGGAGAAGTACCATCCCTTGCCATCCTTCTGCATGTTCCAGACTTGGCTGGCCTGCAGACGGTGGAAGAAAGGAATGTCCCAGTCAAGAGTTTCGTCATCCCAGCCACGCTGGAGGACGATATGCACAGCCTGCTTCATCTTGGTGCGAAAAGTCTGGTGCCAGAGCTTCTTGTCCTTCTTCTCCGAGGAGCGGGAACGCTTCACCCAGCCACCAGCGCACTGATGCTTGAAAGAACGGGACATTGTCATCTCCTTGCTGAAGATATTTGACCAAAACTCATTGACAAGAGAAAGATAGCACCAGACAGAAAGAATGTCAAGCGAAAAATGGAGCCCCCGACAGGAGTTGAACCTGCAATTGGCCTCTCGACCTCCGTCGCCTTACAAGGGCGCCGCTCTACCAGTTGAGCTACAAGGGCATTAAATATCTTCGGCTCCGAGCCAGTTAGCCGCTGTCTCAAGAGCCTAAACACAAATCATTTACGGAGAATGACTTATGTCTAAGACTACTTATGATGGCATTATGCCATCCATTGATGATTTCTGTGATTCAGAACCAAGAGAAATGTTTCCTGGATTTCCAGACTTTCTTTTCACCAAGGACGATCTTGATTCCGTTCGTGTACGAGATTTGCTTGAATGCAGATGCTCTCACTGTGGAAAAACATTCAAGCGATGCAAGGGAGACATTCTGAAAAAGCACTACAGAGTGAACAAGCCTTTAATCTTCTGCAGCCAGAAATGCTATAATGAACATACAATACTTCTAACTAAAAACAGAAACCATCACGACTACACCTGCAAAACCTGCGGCAGAGAAGTCAAGAAAGATGATTGGTATGCCTCTGGAATGTTCTGTTCTGAGCAATGTTCCAAAAAATATTCATCAACATTTGCAAACAGCATCGAATCAAGAAAAAAGAAGTCTCAAACAATAAAAGAAACTTGTCTTAAAAAGAAAAATCAAATCATAGTTGAACAAAGAAAACGTTATAACGAACAGGCCTCTCAGATCCAATCTCTTCAATCTAAATGGAATCTTTCAGACATAAGGAAAATACTACACATTAATCACAAAACATTTGAATGCATAGTTAAACGCTTTAATATAGCAGAACATGACCGATATGTTAGCTTCAGACAATATAAAGTCATTGAACGCTGTCGTATTGCATTAAACAAGCCATTTGAAGATGGAAGCATCACTATTGATGATCTAAAGACTGTACAAAATGAATGTCATCGACTAATGTTTGAAGATGACTGGTCTGCCGATGAAGTTTGCAGAAACTATCTGCAAATGGAGAAGCCCAATCCAAAGTTTCTCGAACTGTCTCTGGGAATAGAACTAAGAAGCCTCAGCATGGCTAGACAGTCTATTCTAAGAAGGAACGGCTACTATGACAACAGAGACGCTGAAGAAGCCTATAGGGCTCAATGCGAATTCAGGCTGTCATCCAAACTGTATCCATACATTTTTGGATTTGAACTTGTCAAGCTGCATGGCTGGTGTCATCCGATTAAAAATCCCTATGGAGTCTCTAAGGACCATATGGTGTCTGTCCATTATGGATTCACTCACAACATTGATCCCTATCTCATTTCCCACCCAGCCAACTGCATGTTCATGCTTCAGTCGGAAAATGCAAGCAAGTGTGAAAACTGCTCAATGACTGTACAGGAACTCATTGAACGAGTGGAATGGTTCAATGAAACCATATTATACAAGGAATTCAACCTTGACTTGCTTAGACAGATTAAAATCCGATACAAGCCTTCAAGAAATAGATTCTCTATTCCAGAGATGAATCACTTCGCAGCATTGTCTCTAGTCTAGAGCATTGGAAATCTTCTGGAGGCGCGTAATGGAGTCTAACCATTCTCCAAGCATTTGCAGTGCTTTGGCTGAACGCTTGCCTAACGCGCCATGTTGAATATGGCCCACGGGAATGGAGTCGCACCACTGACGCTTGGCTCTTCAGGCCAACGCTCTACTGCCTGAGCTACCCGTGGAATATTTCTGGGGCGAATGGAGAGCCTTGAACTCTCGGCCTTCTGAGCCACAATCAGATGCTCTGCACTTCTGAGCTACATCCGCCATAAATCCAAGACGCATTTGCCATTTGCATGTGGAGATATCAATCATCTCCAATGCCATGTTCGCGTGGCCGCCACGCATGGAAGCTGGCCTTCTTTCCATTCGCCTCTGGCTGTATTGGTTGCTGAATGCGTCTTAGGAATGCTACAAGGCTCACTGAGCGAAGGAAAGGATTTAGAATCCAGTCTTCTTTCGAGTTCAGGTCGAATCCATTGAGATTGCTGTACGGAGCCTTATAAAGCGAAAAATGAAACAAGGCCTGTTTTTCCATCATTTGCATTGCAATGCCGTTTGCCTCTGAGGCAGGCCAGTCCAGATGGAACGGATGCCACATAGAGCCTTCTAGGGAAGAAGACAAGCCTATCAATGTATTAGTATTGCAGTACAGGCCTTAAAAATGTCATTGAATATGGTAGGCCTCAAGGGATTCGAACCCTCACTGAATGGCGTCTGAGACCATCCCCTCTGCCAGTTGGGGTAGAGGCCTATATGAAATGTCTAAAAGATGTATGGACCCTTGAACTGGACTCCATCATCTGCAATGCAGACTCCGTTGTCCGTTCTAAATCCAGAAAATCCACTCTTGGATGCGGCGCACCAGACGCCAGAGACGTTGTAGAGCCATATCAGCTCTTCGGTGCCATCTGCATTTCTTTTGAGCCAATATCCTTCCTTGGGAAGGAACTGAGATGTCCAGTTCATTTGCGTTCTCCTCAACAGGTCCGAGACGCTTTTGGCTCATTGGAACTGCTTCCCGTTTGCGCTCTAGGCGCAGGACGAAGCCATCCGCCCTCACCACAGGGTATGCATTGCAGCAGGCGTCTCAATGGAAATGTGGTTGCGGGAGCCAGACTTGAACTGACGTGATTGGGGTATGAACCCAAGGAGTGGCCTCTACTCTATCCCGCGATGTGAAGATACAAGGCGCAGTTTGCTTAGTATGCAGTCTAAATTGCGATAAGCTGAATTGCTGCATGCGCCTTTCGGAAATCTATGGAGCGGGTAAGGGGAGTTGAACCCCTGCTAAGAGCTTGGAAGGCTCCTGTGCGACCGTTACACCGTACCCGCATAATGTACAAGGCATAGTTTTGGATTAGATTAATAAAGAGTCTAATTAAGTTTGTGTTGCTGTCTATGCCTTAAAATTCGGGGAGTTCATCGACCTCCCGAACGAGCGCCGAATTTCAGCGTCTTCACGGCTTGATCAGTTCCGCTTGACTTCTGGTACCAGGCAATGGAATTGAACCATTCTGTCCAAGTGTATGAGACTTGTGCGTGAACCGCTACGCTAGCCTGGCCTAACTGAAATATGCTGAATGAGGTGGGATTTGAACCCACGGAACGCCTTCCGTTCAGGATTGCCTAGGATGCTCTGAAAGGCCTGCGCCCTGCGGAAGCTTGTCCGCTGCAATCATCCTGCTCTGCCACTCATCCAGAAAAATGAACAAGGCTCAATATGGGCATGTTCCAATCATCAGTCGGATTTCCTATAAGGATTTGCTGTGTGAGCCTTTGAAATTTCTGCAGGCTTCCGTGATTCAGTCGCCTGCACCCCTCTGCTCCTGTCTGCATATGAACGGACGACGTCCATCAACCATCTCAAGTCCGGCGCCAGTCTCAAGTGGTTCATTCAATGCAGAGCCTCTAGCACTCGCATTTCTAGAATGCGGAGGGTTGGAGCCATGGCTTATGCAGACAGTGCTTGTCATCCAAAGATGCTTTAGTTCATCTGCCGCATGGAAAATCTCTGGTGGAGAGGGGTTGATTTGAACAACCGATGCCCGAAGGCGGCGAATTTACAGTCCGCTGACATAGACCAGACTAGCCGACCTCTCCATGACAAGACGCATTTTTTGCATAACGGATTATCAATTCCAGTGCAATAGGATTGCAGCATGCGTCTTATTGAAATGTTGGGGAAGAGCCACTTCCCCTCCTAGACCTGGACCACCTGGCTAAGATGTCCTCTCCGTGTCGGCTTGCGGCTGGCTATTGACGGTACCGACTCCGCTGAAGGTGTCATTCTGGACGGGAGCCACTTCAGCCTGGACATTCCCGCTTTGCACCCATAGCTCGATTTCATTCACGTTCAGGTTCCGAGCAGTGCCTGAACCCCAGAGCGCCGTCACGGTCTGGCTGTTTTCCTGCCATTCCTGTGTACTGGGCAGGAAGAATTGCGGACATGTCTCAAACTCTTTCAGTGAGCCATTGTCCGAAATGGCGGGATTTCTCCGGTATCCCTAAACGGGGGAGCAAAAGTTCTAAGACTTCTGCGGCAAAGTCCGCTTTGCCCTGTTCGTCCACTCAAATCAAGACATCATCTAGAATAGCCTTGGCAGGCAAAAATTGTGGACAGCCTTCAAGGGACTCAAACCCTCCTCTGGACAACAGCCTTTCAGCTACCGTCAAGGCGCACTCTGCAAAGTCTGTCCTATTCATCCATTGGCCGCATGCTGAAGAGCGCAGGGTTTCGATCCCGTGAACCTCCTCGGCATTCCGATTCGGCTCCTGCCCAATGTTCAATGAACATCCTCAGGTCATTCAGCATCTTTCCTTTAGGATGAAAAATTTCTTCGGTTCCCTATTCGGTTTTCAAGGAGCCGATGGGAACCATTTCCCATCTCTTGAAGGCAGTCTAGCAGAACTGCCTTCCGCTGTCAAGTCCTTTGAGGAAGATATTTTAACTTAAAGATTTTTTTCTCTCCCTCTCTGGACAGAATCCACTCTAGCAGAGAAAAGACATTATGTCAAGTATTTTCTGTGGTGGAGCCTAGGAGACTCGAACTCCTGTTAAAACGCTGCCAGCGTCTCTTCCTCCCATTGAAAGAAGGCCCCACGAAAATTTCTTCAATTCCCTATCCCATTGTCAAAGAGTGGCGAGACTTGGCTTCCGCTTCATCTCTTGAGACTACCCTATCAAAGGCTGGCCTCGCTGTCAAGCAGTTTTTCATGCAGCATTAATGCTTCTTGGTTTGCTTGAAAGTGGCGTCACTACCCTCTTTCCCATTGACAAATGCAGAATAGCACGTTTCGTCCAAAACGTCAAGAAAAAAATCTGGTCGGTGCGGCCTGATTTGAACAGGCGGTATCCTGCTCCCAAAGCAGGTGCGATAACCAAGCTACGCTACGCCCCGATGAAATTCTGGCAGGGCATGATGGAATTGAACCACCACGTTGACGTTCAGAGCGTCACGGTCTGCCATTAGCCTAATGCCCTATAAGGATATGGTGGAGGCTAGGAGAGTCGAACTCCTGACCTACTGCGTGCAAAGCAGTCGTTCTCCCATCTGAACTAAGCCCCCATAGAAATTTGTCTTCCTTCATTCTCTATTCGGTTTTTAAAGAGCCGAGCGAGGCTTCCCTCAAACTCACTGAAGGCATCCTATCAAAGAGAGCCTTCCCTGTCAAGCATTTAATGAAAGATTTTTTGAAGATTTTTCTGGGAGGGAGAAACCCTCCCTCCCGTCAATTCATTCTACTGGTTCAACGGTCTAAGGCCACTCGCCGAGGGGCATGCCGACTTTCTTTCCGTTCTTCTCGGCGGCCACGTCTGTACAGAAAAATACGCCGCAGTCCTCGCCGAAGATTTCCTTTGCAAGCTCCTGATACAGTGTGCTTCGGATGCCGTGGGCATCGCTGAGGTCATCATTGAAATACTGAACGACTTTCGGCTTGAACACAACGTAGTTGATTGGATTGGAAAAGATGCCTTCAACGGAATAGATGCCAGCAAGGGCTTCATTGCCTTCAAAGGCCTTCTGAATCTTGTCAACTCGTGCATCGCCAAGAGCCTTGGCATTGGCAGGCACAACGGTGACTGCCACATTCACGTTGCCATAAGTGACGTTCATTGGAAGCAGTTCCTGAAGTGCTTCCGCCTTGCCGCCGTCTTCAACCAGAATCTTGATTTCAGGATGCTTGTTGTTCAGAAGAACCTTTACGCCAGGATCTTCAGAGAAGAGGGCTTCAAGTTTGCGGTAGTAGTCTACCCAGGGAGAAATAAGACCAAGCTTGTCCATAAGCAAGCAACCTCCTATTATGCATTTGAAATGCAGTGGCGGGACCAACGGGACTTGAACCCGTGACAATGGCGTGACAGGCCAACGTTTTAACCAATTAAACTATGGTCCCAATGAAATTTCAGTGGTAGGCCCAGAAAGAATTGAACTTTCGACCTCATGCTTATCAGGCATGCGCTCTGACCAACTGAGCTATGAGCCTATTAATGGTGAACCCGGACAGGATTGAACTGTCGACCTGATGCTTAAAAGGCATCTGCTAACTACCAACTGAGCTACGGATTCAAATCTGCTGGTGGATCACCGGAGAATCGAACTCCGAACCAAGCGATTAAGAGTCGCTTGCTCAACCAATTGAGCTAGTGATCCATGAAAGTCCTGCTACGCTTCAGCGACTGCCGCTTCAGACTTTCTCTTTCTTTCCCTTCCTATTCTTGCATTTTCCTGTATGTTGGACTCCCATCCAAAATGGTACTTGATGTGATTCTTGATTCCAAGGGAGGAATACTGTCGTTTGCAGATGGGACAGACATACTTTCCAGATTCATCATCCTTTAGCAAAGGAACACAGGAAAGATATTTTTCATAGGCAACTTGATTGAACATAATGGTTCATTTTCAACTTGCTATACTTAAAATGTGGCTCCCCAGGACGGACTTGAACCGCCAGCCCATCGGTTAACAGCCGATTGCTCCGCCATTGAGCTACTGGGGAACATATTTGGTAGTCCTTGTCCGACTTGAACGGACGACATCCGTCTTGTAAGGGCGGCGCTCTGACCAACTGAGCTAAAGGACTATGATACTGGTGACGCCAGCCGGAGTTGAACCGACATTGCAAGAGTGAGAATCTTGCATCCTAAGCCATTAGACGATGGCGTCAATAATTCTGGCGACTCCAGGCGGGTTTGAACCGCCGTTGTCTGCGTGAAAGGCAGATGACCTAACCTCTAGTCGATGGAGTCAAAATCTGGTCGGGATGGCCTGATTTGAACAGGCGGTATCCTGCTCCCAAAGCAGGCGACTTGACCAAGCTAGCCTACATCCCGATGAAATATCTTAGTATGAATTTTTGGCGTGTCTGGAAGGACTTGAACCTTCGGCCTTCCGCTTAGGAGGCGGACGCTCTATCCTGCTGAGCTACAAACACAAGATGACTTCTGCTCTCCGATGGAACTTGAACCCATGCACTTCCCAGCCTAATTGACTGAATGCTCTAACCAACTGAGCTACGGAGAGATGAATTCCTTTCTAGGAGAGAATTACGGTCTCAAGGTCATTGTCAAGAATGACACGAGAAAGATCCTCAAGAGCAATGCCAAGCTCATTGGCCTTGGCCAGACCGTCATCAACCATCTTGCCGAACGAAACGGGAAGCGACTTCCAGTCGGTCCAGGAGCCGTCATCGGTTTCATAGGAGACTTCGGCATCAAAAACACGACCATCAATGTCTAGCAGAACGCGGACCTTCTCGCCATCATTGTCCCAGTGAAGGGACTGATTCCGAGCGTCGTAGTAGATTCCATAGAAAAGATTGACAAACTCGGCATTGGTCATTTTTGGCTCCTTTGATGAAGTGTCTGCTCTCTCATTGAGCAAAGACAGTCTAGCAAATGACTGGAAGCCTGTCAAGCAAAATCTTGTGGAGGGCCTGGAGGGATTTGAACCCCCCGACCTAGTGGTTCGTAGCCACTCGCTCTAGTCCACTGAGCTACAGGTCCATAAAATCTTGTGGAGGGCCTAGGGTGACTTGAACACCCAACGTTCTGGTTCGTAGCCAGATCCTCTATCCAGTTGAGGTATAGGCCCAGAAATGTCTGGCGCGTCTGGAGAGGGTCGAACTCCCGACTTTCTGCTTAGAAGGCAGATGCTCTATCCAGCTGAGCTACAGACGCAATTGAAATGTCTTTCCTTTGTCTCAAGCACTGATGGTGCGAGCCAGAAGGAAATGCATGGCAGAGTCAGGTTCAGTCTGGCCGCCCACATGGCGGCCCGCTCCTTCGGCTCTGCAATGAGATGGAAATTTGGTTTCCTTCAATTCTCTATTCCGTTTTCAAGGAGCAGAGAGCCTTTCGCTCTCTTGGGGACACTCTATCAAAGGCCGTCCCCACTGTCAAGTTTTTTCTGGGAGAAAATCTTGAAGATTTTTTCGGCCAGACTGACCAGCCTCCCTCTCTCTTGACGGGAAGAGACTAGCACAGGCCTCTTCCCATGTCAAGCAGAAACTTCACTTTTTCGCTTTTTTGGGATGCTCAAGCTGAATGTGTTCAGTGCTGATGAATTCAGCATCCTCCATCTCGTCATCAAACTCTATTTCAATGGTTTCTACAGGACCCTCATGCGCCTGAACAAGCGCATCATCTTCATCATCCGTTGAAAAATTGTCCAGATGGTCCTGAACGGCCTGAAGAACGGCCTTTCCGTTTTCAGTCAATGCATGGCCCTTTTTCGTTTGAATGCACAGGCCTTTCTCCTCAAGCGAGGAGAAGTCGAATGTCTTGGCGCAGAAGCCTTCATTCAAGGCCTGCATCACTGCAAATTCGTATCCTTTAATAGTCCAGCTATTCATTGTGTATCCTTCATGGTTGGAATTTGGCAGAGGCTGCAGGAGTTGAACCCACATCAAAGGTTTTGGAGACCCCTATTCTACCATTGAACTAAGCCTCTGCATAGACCAGAGGCTGGCAGTCGCAGAATGCGCCACGTCCAGCCACTGGCCAGAAAATTGCTTCCTTCGATTCCCTATTCGCTTTTGAAAGAGCCAGAGAGCCTTTCGCTCTCTGCAGGAAGAGCCTATCAAAGGGCGGCTTCCCTGTCAAGCGGTTTCTGCAAGATTTTTTGCAGACTGCTTATTTATAAAGCAGAAATATGTCCAGTCTGTTCCATCCCTCTACGCCACCAGTTCACCAGCGACATAGGGGAAGTAGGAGGCCTGCTCTTCTTCAGAGAGGGCAGTGAACTTGTCCACCTCTTCCTGAGTGAAGAAGATGCAGATGGGAGACTTGTACTGAAGCTCTTCACAGGCATGATATGCGAACATGCCTTCATTGGTGAGGCCAATCTCGTCATCATCAATGTAGACAAGACCAGCCTTCTCCAAGGCCTTGTAGTCAGGCATCACCCAGTCCCAGTCCTCCTCGGTGGATGGCCAGTTGTCAAGACCAAGATCAATCAGGGCCTCGGCCTCATGGACGTCCAGTTCGATGCGGTAGACCTTGTTCATGTCCTTCCTCCTTGGATGCAGGGTTCTGGGAGGCCTCATGGCCCTCTTCCCTCTTGACAAGGACAGCCTAGCAGGAAGCGGACCGTCTGTCAAGCGAAAATTTGAAATTTTTTCAGCGTCTGGGGAGCAGAAGCTTCCCTCACATGAGGCACTCTAGCAGGAAGCGGACCGTCTGTCAAGCGGTTTCTCAAAAAAAGTTTTCGATTGAGGGGAGAGCAGGCTCCGGCTGGCTCCACGGCTCCTCGTCCAGCGTCACGATGGTCGTGCGATTTGGCTCCAGAACAGTCTTCCCAATGGCTTCAAGCACAACCTCTCCAGCGACTGAGGAGCGCACGAGGCCAGCGTCTGGAGCGGCCAGTCCCTTCTCTATGAGTCTCTCCCATATGGGAGCATTCGGCTCAACGCAGACGCCTCCTTGAAGCTCCTGAAGCGCCTCCAGCTCATTCCATGACAGCGTCCACCGCATGGTGCCCTCCCTAGACGACTTCTGACATCATATGCCACAGCCGGACAATGTTGTTGAATTCCTCTATTCCTCTCACGTTCAACGTCCGCACTCCAAGACGATTTATGCAGTAGTCATTGCCATCTTCATCTTCAAGTTCGTTGCCAATGTAGAGAATGTCCGAGCATTGCAGATGGTGAATGTCCAGAATGCGAAGCAGCATGGACATCTTGCTGCAGTCAGAACTTAGCACGTCAATGGACGTCTTTCCAGCGATCAAAGCCTTGTAGCGCCCATTCCATTCTTGAAGAATGGAATTTATCTTCTCCAGACAGGCACTGCGGCTGGCAAGCGGCTTGACTGTCAAGGCATATCCATTGCGGCTGTGGACTTTGCCTTTAAATTCCGAAAGGCTCTCCAGCCTGCGAATGACATTCTCATCCATTCTAAAGGAGTCTGGAACAATGGCCTCCGAGTCATGCTCATTGATGCGCCTCATTCCATAGTCGCAGTAGACTTCAATTCCATCATGGAACTTGACATGCTTCCGAACGTGGCTCTTCGTATTGCCAGTCAATATGATTCCATTGAAGAGCGACATGTTCTCCTCTCCAAGCATTTTGGCTTCAGCATCGCCTCTTGCCTCAATGATTGTTCCATCCAGATCGGAGACAAGAGTCATTCCCTTCTTCAGTCCAAAGAAGTCGCTGAATATGCATTCAATCAACTGGACTGGATCATGCGTTCTGGAGCCTTCATCGCTCAATGTGCCGGAAATGTGCCTCTTTGCTGAACACATGGAATTCCACTGCATGGAATAGCTGGCATTTTTGTTGAACACGACTGTCGCGTCATCCAAGGGAATCCATTTCTTCAAAATCCACAGAACATCTGCCGCATTGAGGCCAGCCATGTCCTTGTCTGGAACATTGTTCATCACCAGATACTTTCTGGCCTTGGACTTGTGAATCATTTCAGTGAATCCAGAATGGACGTATGTGGGAATGAGTGAACTCCACTGCGTTCCAGAGCTGAATATGACAATATCGGCGCTGGATATTACGTTCTGTACACGATTTACTGCATTTCCCTCATCAACTATGGGAATCCTCTCCTTTCCGGTGGCAGGATCAACAAGAAATATGTCAGCAATGCGGTCTCTGGAATTGCTCCAGTCCACTATCTTCCCTTCATCTTCAATGACTGTTCCGCTTCTGGTTCTAGCCTTGAGCAGGAGAGAAACGTCTGAAATCAAATGAACGCGGTCTTCTATGTCCAGCAGTCTGGCCATGAATGAACCAGCCTTTGAAAGCGAATCTCCATTGTCATGCGCCACCTGAGCATAGAATATGTTGGAAAGAGCCACGTCCTTGAAGGACTCATCTGCAAGTCGTTCCTGATTTTCAAAGATGAACTTCCTTAGAAGCTCCTTGAGCACAATCTGCACCGGAGGATGAAGAAACGCAGATTCATCAATAATGCTGGAGGCCTTCTGCCAGTAGTCTTCATAGTCCTCGGCATCTATTCTCATGTTGAAGAGGGAATAGAGCCGGCTGTGATAGGAATCCCTGTCTGCAATTTCCTTCTTCCATTTCAGAGAGAACTCCGTCAACTGGTTCTTTCGGAGATCGGATGGACCAAGTATTGCATTCTTAAAGGCCCTGCGGCACATTCCAGTGCTTTTTCCATTGTCATAGGCGTTGATTATGACGTCCAGATGGTACATGCCATGTCCAAAGACCTGATCAAGTCCCTTCTGAAGAGCAATTGAGCCAGTTCCTCCGCTGAAGACAACTATCCTAAGCATTCTCTTATCCTCTTCAATTCATCCTTCGTGTTGAAGGACTTCACGTTTCCTCTTGATATGAACCGGCATCTTGCTGAATTCCATCTTGAAGAATAGAGCCATTCAAGATAGTTCAGCGTCTTCCATTCTCCAGTGGATGGAACAGAAAGATACTCTTCAATGGAGTCCATTGCCTTCATTCTGAAGGCAAACAGCGACTGATCATGTATTCCAGCAGGAATGTCTCCATAGTCCTTTCTGAAATAGGCCTTCTTTACGACATCATTGTCAACGTCAAACCACGCATAGGGATATCTGTCTTTTGAAACGGCCACGAATGCATTGCACTCTGGACTTGAATTGCACAGCCTCTTGAACTCCAGAAATGGAGCATCGGAAAGAAAGACGGCATCGCCCCAGCAAATTCCAGCAAGATCATCAGACTTCATTCCTGGAAGCTTCTTCATTGCATGATAGATGGAATGAATGTCTCCCTTTCCACCAACGGTTTCAATTATCTCGACTCCATCTGGAATGCCGCTGTAACGCTTGAACCATCTTGGATCAATGGCCAGCCATATGCTTGAAAAGTGGCTTTTCGCCTTGTCGTATGTATTCTGTATGTTGGAGAGGCCATTGATGCTGGCCAGTATCTTTTCTTCCGAATTGAATCTGCTGTTCTTTCCAGCGGACATAATAATGAGATGATGCATTTCGTGACGCCTTCCATATTGATTTCTGCCTATATTTGGCAGAACAAGAACCAGACATAGGCAGAAATCAGCATTCTAAACGTAGTCCCAAGGGGAAGGCTCATCAGCCTTGCAATAGGGCTCTGGCTTTCCGCCGTAGAGATTGATGACGACGCCATCCTTGGTGACATAGCCAGAGGGAATGCAGTCGTTCATCCAAATGACATAGACGCTGCCATTCTGGCTTGGAATGTGATCTGCGGCGAAAACGGCGTCTTCAAGATTCGTGCCATGAAACGCCAGCTTCTTCCAGTCGCCATTCTCAACAATCACGTCATACCAGCCCATTGCTTCCTCCTGTCTGTCTAGCCTTGGGAGCCATTTCCCTCGGCACAGTCTCCTTATGCCATAAGGCGTCCAGAATGTCAAGCAGAATCTTCGGCCAGCAAGCGCTCAATCTCCTTCAACTCCCCCTCCAGAGACATGCGGTTGATCATGTCTTCTGGCTTGACTCTTTTCAGCAGGTCTTCAACGTAGGCCTTTCTGGAGAGATTGTATTCCCTGTCCCGCTTTCTCTGCTCTTCTGCGGAAAGAATTTCCCGCACAGATAGATCATTCCACATTTCGGCAGACACCTTGCCGCATTTCGATGCAGTTTCTGGCCAGCTGCATGAAAATGGACAAACAAAGACGCTGTTCTTCACTGGACAGCAGCCTTCATTACACATGCGCGCCATGGATTCTGAACTTTTCTTTGAAATCATTGCATAGGCCATTCGACTGTCTCCTTTACTGCACTGGAAGACTGGAATCAAGATCTTCAGTCCATGAAGGCTCTGCATTCCTGGAACGCTTCAGAACCTTCTGCATCATCTTTCTTCCATTGGCATAGACGCACTGAGTGTCTACAAGTCCAAAGGCCTCCAGTTCAATGAGGCCAGACTTCAGCTTGTCAATCTCTCCAGGATCCATTGAAGAATATGGCCAGGCCTTCAGAATGAAGGCCTCATCCATTTTTCCTTCATCATCAAAAAGCATCTGCATTGCAAATTCTGCGTTGTCTGTCAGCTTCATCTTCTCTATTCCTTCAGCATCTTTGACGCGGCGGCAGTCCTGCCGCCGTTTTTCTTCTTTTTGACGGGATGAATTTCATCCCTCTCAAGAACAGCCATCCTGTCGCCAGCTTCATTTCTAATGACAATGCTTCCATCTGGCAGACAGTCTAATGCATACTGCCGTTGACCATCATTCCATTTGACTAGAATGGCCGTTCCCCCATTAGACATTGGAATGCAATTGACGTTCCAGAACATGCGCTATCCTTCCTTCAGCATCTGGCTGGCAGCAATGTTGAAAAGCTTGAATCCAAGCCCTCCGATGGACTGAATGGCCTTTCTGTCCTTATTGGAAAACTCTTCATTGGGATGCAGCTTCAGAAAGTCTTCCCAGGCATCATTGAGAAATGGACCTACATATGGTCCAAAGTCCTTTGGAGATTCTGGACGTCCTATCTTGGACAGAACGGACCACATCCGCGATTCAGTGCAAAGGCTCTGAAATTCCTTTCTGAACGCTCTCAAAGCATTGTCCTCCTTGTCGGATGGCTTCAAGGCTATCTTGTCTGCGGCCCTTTCCCTAAACTTCTCATTCTTGGACTTGAAGATGAACTGGAGATTCATGTCATGGAGACGCATCTTCCAGGGAAGCTCAAACGGCTCAATGACAATTCCTTCAGCAGTCTCCTTTGGATTCAGCTGCGAAGGCACATTGTTCGACACCTTGCAGGCTTCCTCAAAGGAATTGTATATGCCAATCATTGGAACAAGCAGATAGCCAAGTCCCCATCCCTTCAGCATTGCGTCCAGTTCAGAGTAGGACCACAGATGGTATTCGCCTTCATTTATGCTGTATGCTCCGAAGAATGCAAAGGCATATTCAGGACCATACTTGATTCTGTTCATCACCTTGGAGCCATAGTATTCGCCATTCAAGGTGATCTGATCACACTTAGGCGTTGCGGAGAGAAAGGCCTTCAGCTTCAGAAGCAATTCAACTATGCGATTCAAATGCTCCCCAACATTGAAGAAGTTGGTGTCGGGAGTCAGCATACTGTTGCGAGAAGAGACGCGAACGCCCTCACGAGAAACGTTGATTCCAATGTTGGTGCCGTCAATCTTCTCGGTGACGACCCAATGGCAGTCAAGCGTCCTTGCGGACTTGACGTCCTCAGTCTTCTTTTCCAGTTCAAGATCAAGATTCTCTATAGAGGCCCAGCGATGAAACTCCATCATGCCCTCCTTGACGGTTTGACAGATGCAGTCTACGCCAGAACGGAAGAAATGTCAAGTCAGCAGAAGGCAAAAACGCCGCTTTTTTGTTTCGGCTGTTCTGAACTGCACTCAAAAAGGCGTTTGGCAACCTGTCTAATGACTTCCACGTTGACTGCGTTGCCGAATTGACGATAGGCCCTCTGAGGATTTGCATCTGGAACAAATGGAGAACTGGAATCGACAGGAAAGCATTGAAGCCTGGCCGCTTCCCTCACTGTAAGACGCCTTCTATATCTTCCTATGATAGGAACTTGAACCATTGCAACAAGAGTTTGAAAGCAGTCTGGAGACTTTACTCTGACTCCAGATGGACGCATCTGAATAACGCCTTCCCATATGGTTGATATTTTCGTCCCACACTGCCACTCAAACTTCCTATGCGTCGGACGATATTTCTTCAATCTATCATGCTTTTTCAGCCATGAATCAATGAAAGGCTTATTGGTCCTATACAACACTGAATTTCGCGAAACTACAGAGGCCTTCCATTCAGGAAGACCATCCAGAACAGGACTTGCAGTCAATGAATCAGTCCATACAGGAAATCCAATGGTTTTCAAATTAATTCCCTGATAGAATTCTTCCCAGACTGAAAGAAGTCCTTCTTCATACTCGGATATTCCGCATTCAGTTTCATTCTCATCCAGAATGGAGTAGATTGAATTGTCTTCCTTCTTCAGAAGGCTGCTGAATGAAATGTCAATGGGAAAAATGACGTTTTCTGGATCAAGCATCCCAGGAATGATTACTCTTTCCCTGATTTGAGGAATGCCGAATTGATGTGGACTAAGAATGAGTGGAGAAGACGTGGTTCTGTATCCAAGTTCCCTTATACTTTCCTGTATGATTCTCCAGGTGTTTCCGTTGTCATGCGTCACAATGTTCTTCACGTTTTCTAGAATGAACCATTTTGGCTTCTTGGCCTTCAGAATGCGGACGATGTCAAAGAACAGCGTTCCTCTTGTTCTGTCCTGCAGTCCAAGCCTTGCTCCAGCCTTGCTGAAGGCCTGGCAGGGAAAGCCTCCACAGAGAACGTCAAAGTCTGGAATTGAATTTTCGTTAATGCTTCTTACGTTGATGCTGGAATCAACGCCATAGTTGGCCTTGTAGACTGCAACTGCCGCCTTGTCTATCTCCGAAGCCAAAATGCACTGTCCACCTAGAGACGCCATGGCCTGATGAAATCCACCAATGCCTGCAAAAAGGTCTATAAACTTGAATTCTTTCAAAATCTATTCCTCATCACATGACGGAAAATTCCATTTCTTTATGCAAAAGGAATCTATATTCCTGGACTTGATCATCACCTTTCTCTTTCTAGGCCTTCCATTGCTGTTTCGTCCCTGCTTGAACGTATCTAAATTTTTGCACGTTTCTGCGTTAATGTCAAGCAGTTCTGCTCCAGTCAGCGTTCCGTCATGCTTCATTCTACGGCCGTAGCTGTTTCTGTTGCTTTTTCCAAGCATGTCATTCCAGAAATGCGTAACCTCATAGTTGTGTTCCGAGTCTTTTGAAAATTTGAAATTGAATACCAGATAGTAGATATGGCCTTCTGGATTTTCCTGGAAATACTTTTCTATAGTGTCCATGTCATTTCCAAGAATGGCCGAAGATGTCGTGCTGTGAGTCTTTATGTCCCCAAAGAAATTCAGTTTCGGAAACTTCAAGTCCAGATCCATTCCATTCTTTGTTCTGTCCTGATAGAAGGCAACGTCTTCCGAAAGATTATGTCTTTGAATGGCCCTTTCAATGGACAGCTCTGCATATGCACCAGCCCATTCACCCCATCCACTTTTGCTGTAGCCAGCATTTTTCATGTCTGTATAGCATTCAATTCCATTTAAATGCTTTGACATTGATGAAACAAGAAGGTCGCATATTTCAACTACGCTTTTAGTTTCTCCAGAATTCACATTCTTCTCCATGATTTTCTGCCATATTGGCCTTGTCTTCAAGATTCATCAATTTTGCCCATTTAAAAAAGGAACAACGCAATGCTGTTCCTTTGAATATTCATCTGGTGGAGACGGCGGGAGTTGAACCCGCGTCCGCGAAGCATATTCCGCTTCGTCTACAGGCTTAGTGCAGATACTCATTTTGTCTCCACATTCAGGGCCATCCCTCTGCACAGGTCTCCCAGAATGCTGACGTTCAGTCTTTATAAGCTTCGGACTGCCATTGGCTCTGAAGTTCCGCAGAGTCCTATCCCTCTATGTGAAGCCTTGTCCATCCCAAGGGAGAGAATGAAAAGACCTGCCTTCTTCCTAGGGAAGGCGCCTGGCGCCACTATGCAGCGCAGGCATATGCGTAGTCGTTGCCGATTACTATTTCTGCCGCTTGATAAGGGAGCCAGCGGCGCTCCCGCCTGCAAAAGCCGAAACCACTCTCCACGTCGAAACCATTTCGTCCCCGTTGATTTCTAGCCGAAAATCTTTTTAAATGCATTCATTCTGGCCTGCATGAATTTCCGATCAAGTTCATCAACTGAAGACTTGTCCACTCTGAAACTCTTGCACAGATCAACAAATACAGTGTCATTTGAACTTAGTCCCCAGCATTCAAGTATAACAAAATCAACAAGTTTATTATACTCTCTGAAGCTTAATTCACTGTCCCAATCTTTGCCATGCTTTTTCATCCATTTCTGAATCTGAGCATTAACATTCCTGGAACTGCCTTTTTTAATGTGATTCTGTACAGCTTCAACATACGACTTCATGATATTTTCATTGATGGAATTGTATTCTTCCATCAAATTCATGATGTTCTTTGAAGCCTTGGACATGTCGACCGAGTCGGATGCCTCAGAAATAGACCCTTTAGCATTCATGTATTGAGTTAATGTTTTCATTTTTTAGACAATATACAGTAAAAAATATTTACTTTTTCTTTCTTCCTGCGCTAATGCAGGAAGACTTTTTTCTTTTCACCTTCGGCACTGTCATAGGAGCCCATTCAATGGACCTGAACAGATCATCATTCTTCTTCAGCACTTCAAGAATGCTCTCTGGACTGGACTTCTTCAGTTCATCCCTCTCCTTCTCCAAGTCATTGCCTCTCTTGACAAGCCTGTTGTACTCCTTTGCTGGCCTGTTCCACCCCTCAGCCGCTTCATCCCTGGTAGGACTCAATGGACCTTTTGCTCCACATTTCTCGCAAAACACCACCCAGTGCTGGCCATCATGCCTGCCTCCAACTGCAATCGACTGCCTTGTGAACGTCAGTACGTTGCCTCCACAGAATGGGCATGGATAGATACTCCACTTCTTTGGTGGCTCCTTCTTTGGCTTCTCTTGACCAGCTCCATTATTCACGTTCACTACCGTAGGAGCATAGACATTGCTTGTCGAAGCCTTCGGAGGATCAGGTTCCCAGCCAAACATGCTCAAGATGGTTTCAAGCATAATTTCGTCTCCTACTTGTAGTGGCAGAAGTTTTTAAGATAGTATCTGGCCAGCTTCATTCCGAAGTGGTCAAACTTACTGTCCAGCCATCTAAGAACTTTCACTATTGCTTTCATGACTGCATACTCTCACGAAACAGAAAAAATGTCAAGAAAAAGGTCCAGCAATGCTGGACCATACAGAAACACCGTCTAATGCGGAATGACAGCTACACTACGAAATTCAGCATTGCGGGAAGCTTGGTTCCATCAATTCCGTTCATCACTTCAAGCATTGCAACGCCTTTGGCCAGACCATCTGCATAGGCCTTTGCATCCTGCATTTTGAAGTCTCCATCCAGATCCACATGAAGATAGAACATCTCTCCAGACTTTCCATTCATGTTGTATCTAATCTCAGGATGATATCCACTGCCGCATCCAATGACTGAAATTGTATACCATCCACTAGGCTTTCCCTTGGAATTGAGTCTGGAAAAGGCCTTCTTCAATTGATAGCCATTCTTGGCGCAGGCCTTGAGAAGCTTCTTCACTAATGGATTGGTGCTGTCTATTTCATCTGGACTGGAAAGAAGCTTCTTGTCGGCTTCAACAATCAATTCTTCATATCCTCTGTCCATGTATTCTTTAAGTGACTTCATTGCAACCATTTGAACAATGAAAATATTTACAATCTATTCCTGAAGAACAAGTTCTCCATTTTGATCAATGGCCAGCCTTCCCAGATCCTGCAGAGAAATCCCCTGCGAACGAGCAAGCCGCAGTCCTTCATTGACGCTGATCCGAGCAATGTTAGGCAGCTTCTTCCAGTCGCCATACTTGTCCTCGGTCCATTTCACATACACGTCACTGGCCAGACCGTTGCAGTCAAGGCAGGCCTTGGTGGCCTTTCCCTCCTCTTCCCAGTGTATTTCATCATTTTCGGCATCATAAAAGCATCCATTGAACATTTTAACAATTGAAACGTTGTCCATAGCATTCCTCCATCTATGTTACTTCTTCATTTAAGACGCCATCATGGCGCACTTGGCTTTATCATGACGACGCTTGGCTTCAAGCATTCCAGCGGCGCACCAGTTCATGCCCTTGCTCGAATTGAAAATTTTCGAGAAGGCGGCATAGGCGGCATAGGCCTGCTCTGAATCCTTGATAGGAACAAAATTCTTGCTGTCTTTAGAAACAACGACACGCCCTACGCCAAGCTTGGGAGAGCATGTAATCTCGGCCTTGGTGGTCCAGTTGGACACGTTGCGCCAGACAACGTAGTAGGTGCCGTTTTCATACTCAACAACGGCATTCTGGAAGCTTCTAATGGCTTCTACCGTAGGAAGAGCTTCTGTACGCTGAATTTCAGAGGGAAGCTTGCGATGAAAGTTGAGCTGGCCCATACGCATCCTCCTGGATGGCTGAGGTTGTGTCTGCAGCAGGAGCTCCTGCCCCGCTTGCAGAGACACTATCTCATAGACGGGAGCTTCTGTCAAGCGTTTTCTGCATGAAAAAGCCCCTTTAAGGGGCTTTTTTATAACTATTTGAAATAACTGTCTATTTGAAGTTAGCGATCTTCTTGACTACTTTCTGAATCTTGTTCCGTTCGTTATCGCTCCAGGTTTCATCTGGTTCAATAATTTCAAACCACAGTGGAGTGCCGTACTTGTAGACCTTCTCCGTGATGGTGTCGTAAAGTTCCCACCAGTCCTTGCTTCCTGGCTGCACTTCGGTGGCATATCCGTAGCCTTTCTTCTTCATCCACTTTTCAACGACCTGCTTTACATGCTGTTCATTGGCCGTTTCCAGATACTTCTTCGTTGCCTTGAGTTGAGCCTGCACCCGTCCCAAAACATAGTCATTGAGAAATGAAACAATGCCGCACATCTGCTTCTGAACGGCATCCATGTCACTGACGCCTTTGCTGATGGCTTCATCAATCCTGTCGGCATTTTTATTCAGATATCCAGTAAGAGTTTTCATTTAATGCTTCCTTTGCTATAAAGAAGATAAAATATTTACTTTCCTGATTTCTGTCTATGCTGTGAACTTAAAGAGACCTTTCTTCGGTAAAAACTGGAAGAATGTGTCCAATTCTCTGAGAATTGAACCACACAACAAAATCCACGAGGGCATTCACTTCTTCCTTGGCCTTGATCAGTTCCTTGGTGGTCATGTTCGGATGGATGCGAGCGTTAAGTTCAAGCTTGTTGGCATTCTTGGTGCTGGTTCTGTCGCCATAGAAGTCATGCCTAAAGTATACCTGCCAATCGGTAACGGACGTGGAGCCACCAGGACAGTCGAAGTTAAGCACAACATCTTCAAGCACGTTCTTAACCGTCTTGCCGTTCTTGTCGACATACTTGCAGTAGCGGATGAAGCCAGACGTAACCTTCATTCCGACTGCGGCCGCTCTTGACTTCAGATCGGCAAAGCCTTTGTGCTTGGCGCAGGCCGCTCTCAAGGCGAGAACGTCTGTAGGCATCTTTGCAAACTTTGCAAACTTTTTGTCGTCCAGCTCCTTGGCCAAGTCTTCCGTGATCATTTCAGATCTTTCAGAACAGCCATTGTCCATAATGCCTTCAAACAAGGAAGATTCCCGCATGTATTCTTTAATGCTCTTTTTCATTTTCTGCTCCATCAATATGGTAGCCACTACTATTTTGATGATGGAAGCTTTGCAAGTGGAAGAGATTCAATGGCCTTGACAACTTTAAGACATCCAGAAAGGCCAGAAAGATAGAGCTTTTCCAGCGTTTTGGAGTCGTTGACGCTTCCACTCAAGGCCAGATCCACCTGAAGAGGAGGACGATTCAACGTGCTGTAGACAATTGCGGGATGCCATCCACCACCAGATGGCATAATCTGCAGCACAGGCTGACCACCAAGCAGAAAGGCCTTCTTCAATTGATAGCCATTCTTGGCGCAGACTGCGGCAAGCTTCTTCACTACTGCATTCTTCATGTCCAGGTCTGGAGAAGCTTCAAACACGGCCATGTCAACTTCCGATTCCGAAATGTATTCTTTAATAGACTTCATATAATTCAATTCAATTTAAAATATTTACTTTATGGATTGAAACTGGCCTCCCCAGCAGGACGCGAACCTGCGGCCTTAGGCTTCGGAAGCCTCTGCTCTGTCCATCTGAGCTATGGGGAGAATGTCTCTTAACAGATACAGGATAGCAGAAAGGCCGGTCTCTGTCAAGCAAAAAGACCGACCTTAAAAAATATTTTCGTGGCGGATGCGGAGGGATTCGAACCCCCAGATGGTTTCCCATCGCTGGTTTTCAAGACCAGTGCTTTCACCAGTTCAGCCACGCATCCATTCTAGTTTCAATTCAATGGCGGATGGACGAAGTGCCGCCCTCCATCCCTTGCGGGACGCATTCATTTCGAGTGAAGCCTGAGACTGTCTCAGTTGTCCATCCATTGAAATATATGGCGGAGACGGTGCGACTTGAACGCACAACAGAGGGGTTTCCTCTGCACCTGATTTCCAATCAGGCTCCTTACCAGTTAGAATACGTCTCCGTTTATGGAGCCTCCATCAGGAATCAAACCCGAATCAGCTGAGTACGAATCAGCGATGTTATCAATTACACCATAGAGGCATTAAATATTTTCGGCTCTAAGCGCAGTTGGCGCTGCATTTAGAGCCTAAACACCAAATCATATTCGAGGTATGACTGATGTCTGACAATACTTATAGTTTGGAAACAATCATAGTTTCAAACCCAACTTTTTGCTTTTCCATCCAAGAATATCAAAAAGCAAAAGTTAGAGATATGCTTCCTTGCCACTGCATAATATGCAATAAAGATTTTTACACCGAAAAACGACGTATTAATAAGTTTCTTAACGGTAAAATAAAAAATCTTTATTGTTCTAAACCATGTGCCTTTGAAGCGGCCAAAAAACCTGTAGAAAAGCATGAACCATACTATTGCGAAAAATGTGGCAAATTTGTAGACAGTGAACAATATTATGGCAATGGTCGATTTTGCAGTGAACTATGTTCAAGGTCATATGCTTCATCGTTTGTTTCATTAGAAGACAAACGAAAAAACTTTATACCAGCAAAAGAAAAGCGTAAAGAAATACAGATACAAAACGCTAAAAATACTCTTAACAAAGAATACAATGATTTAATTCATAAATTAGAAAAATGGAATATTTCAGATCTAATAAAATTAAATTTATTCACAAAAGCAAATTATGATAAAATTAAAAAAGAATATGATATATCACAATACACATCAAAATATATTTCAGGTAGAGATGCAACAATCAACTTTTGTAGAAATGTCATTCAAAAACCAATTACAGATGGAAGCATAACAAAATCAGATTTTCAGAAAATTCAAAATATACTACAAACATTAATAGATGAAAATAAATTTACAGCTTATGAAGTATGTCAAAAATATAACTATACCAATGCTAAACATTCAGCATCAGCATTTTTAAAAAATGTTTTCAAATTAAAATTACTTCCTAATGGTGAAGCATTAAAAGCAAGTTATTATAGAAAAAGTGGAAAAAATAAAACAAAACACGAACGCTATTACCAAGATACTAGATTTAATATTCCATATAAAATATGGAAATATCTTCCAGGTTGGGATTTATATCTAAAATATGGAACATATAATCCAAAAACAAATCCAGATGGCGTTGATAAAGATCACATAATTTCTCGTTCATATGGAGAAAAACATAATATAGATCCATATCTTATAAAACATCCAGCTAATTGTCAATTTTTACAACATAACATTAATCGTAAAAAATTTACAGATTGCTCATTAACAATAGATGAACTTATAGAACGTGTTCAACTTTTTAATGAGACAATTTTAGATCCAGATTTTAATCTGGATACTTTTCCAATAAAAACATTTCATTCATTATAGTTTCTATTGAGCCTCTATAATTGCATTTATTGAACTATAGAGGCTCTTGAAATCGTCTAGGCCACCTTTTCAGAAGCAGGCTTCCATTCAGCATCGGAAATGGAATTCAGCTCATTCAGCGCCTCTGTCATGGACTTGGTCGTGCCAGCAAGGCATTCATTGCCCTTGAACTGAATGGCCTGCTTGTATTCGTCCACGCA